>Ga0255338_1006109_pt1 | contig 10497 bp, 11 predicted proteins | sample MeOH1_35cm_T4_19_FD_203715 | JGI IMG/M metagenome (GOLD analysis project Ga0255338, IMG submission 203715) | Sandy soil microbial communities from University of British Columbia, Vancouver, Canada - MeOH1_35cm_T4_195 | ecosystem: Engineered > Artificial ecosystem > Sand microcosm > Unclassified ... | reverse complement strand
TGAAGCAAAGCATCATCAAAATTCTGGACCGCCTGCAACCGAAGAAAATTGTCATTGTTTCTTCCGCACCGCAGATCCGTTATCCCGATTGCTATGGAATTGACATGGCGCGCATGGGCGACTTTATTGCTTTCCAGGCAGCGATTGAACTGATCCGTGAAAATAATATGGACGATCTGCTGGACGAAGTATATGCAAAAGCAAAAGAGCAGGAAGGACTGGCAGCCGATAAAATTGTAAATGCAGTAAAAGAAATTTATCAGCCCTTCACCGCAGAAGACATCTCGAAAAAGATTTCCCAGCTGCTCACACCTACAGGAACCAATGCGGAAGTAGAAATTATTTATCAGTCAATAGAAGGCCTGCATAATGCGTGTCCCGGTCACACGGGCGACTGGTACTTCACCGGAAATTATCCAACCTGGGGCGGGAATAAAGTAGTGAACCGTGCGTTCATTTATTACATGGAAGGAAAAAATGTAAGGGCTTATTAAATTGAAAAAGTTCCTGGTCGTTTTCATCGTTTCGCTCTGTACCGTGTGCAGTGCACAAATAACTGACAAGGCTCAGATTGCCTCCGACACAATGGCGTCTGATACCGTACCCTTTCACTATCCGTATCTGGGCCCACGTATTCCACCCTGGATGGGAATTACGATCGGGTATGAAGGTTACCAAACGAACTGTTGGGAAGCCGGACTGATATTTCACCTGCCTGACTACAATGATCAGAGCGGACATAAGCGGGGAGTAATTGTTGGCGGTGCGTTTACCTATAAGCAATCGTTTTCCAATCGTCTGAAGACAATTGAACTGGAAGGCGGAGCGTATGCTCCCGTTTCGATCGGCTTCGGCTTCAATGAAAATTTCTATGGCGGATCAAGAATTTTTGGATTCCGGCCTTTTCTCGGAACCTCCTGGTTTCATTTGCAGATTTTAGCCGGATACAATTTCTATTCGAAGAGAACCGTTGATATTGCAGATCTCGATCACTTCACCATCAAGGTGAGATACGCAATTCCTGTACGACGATTGTACAAAGAAGTGACTACCAATCCCGGTAACAACTACTGATATGAGCGTACCATTTTTCTTCCGGAAAAAATTCATGCTGTATTACGGCTTGTTTGTACTTCTGCTTCTGTTGATCGGAATAGCATTGACGGCAGTAAATTATTTCGAAGCGAAAGAGAAAGGAGAAATCCGATGGGAAATGATTACCGTCCCCATGTCCTTACCCATCATCGGTCTTGCCGGATATGTATTGATTCTCCCGATGTGGGTTGTATACAAAGCAAAACAATTCCGCAACCAGGCGATTTCCAGAATTCCGGATATGCTGGCACCACCTAAAACAACATTGGCACAGGGAGAAATTCAGTTCGGCGATCCGGACCAGGTGGGTTATGCTGCTCCGGGAGGAAGAGCAGTGATGGGAGAAATCCGTTTCACGAATCAGCGCATTCTGTTTACAAAAACAATTGACGTGCGGCGCATGGGAGAAATTTATGGACTACAGACACCCGATCTCACCACGTCAATTCCGCTCAACATTATCCGCCAATGTGGATTCGGTCTTGATGAAAAACAGCCAAAGAATTTTCTGGTGATTGACACCGTCGGAAACGTTCACACATTCAGCTCCATTGTGAAATTCAATGCAGAGATTGCAATGAAACAACTTGGGTGGAAACGCACACAGATCGGTGATCACGCGTATTGGATACGTTGATCCTCAGCATCACATTACCAGGAACCAACCATTAAAATGAGTATGCCATTCCTGTTCCGCAAAAAATTTCTACTGTACTACAGCTTGTTCCTGTTGTTGCTGCTCCTCATCGGAATCGGGTGGACTGCTGTTAAATATTTTGCTGCGGAAGCAGAAGGCAATGTGCAGTGGGAAAAAGTGAGCATTCCAATGTCCTTGCCGGTGCTTGGACTGGCAGGTTATGTCTTGTTGTTCTTATTGTGGTTGAGATACAAAGCAAAGCAGTATCACCATGATCAGCTCAACCGTTTTCCTGAAATGTTCACTCCTCCTCCGGAAGCATTCCCGAACGGCGAGGTACAGTACGGCGATCCTGACCAGGTGGGTTACACATTACCGGGTGGCACGGAAGTGATGGGTGAAATCCGCTTTACCAGTCAACGAATTGTTTTTGTGCGGTCTGTTGATTTAAAACAGCCGGGTGCGCTGCAGGGAATCACGACTACGGATCTTACCAGTTCAATTCCCTGGAATGAAATCCGCCAGTGCAGGTTCGGTATGAACGGTGACCGACTCAGGTTCTTCGTAGTGATTAAGAATGACAACAGTGAACACGTATTCGGTCCGATTGTAAAATTCAATCTGGAAATTGCTTTGAGCAAATTGAAATGGAGGCGCAAAGACATTACCGGGTACACGTACTGGACGCACTAACCTGTCTTACTTCGGTTCTTTCACAGGAACCCAACGCCCCGCAGCATAATACCGGTCTGGCTGCCTGTATTTTCTGCCATTGCTGTCCACCGCAATTATTTCGGTAAACAGAACCCGCTTACCTCCTTGTGTTGCCTCCCACGGCGCAATAAGATACGGCCCCTGCTTGTGCAGCACCACATATATATTACTTCCGGGTTTTTGATACTCAACCGTGTAACTGACAATGCTGTCACGATTGGTTGTGTCCCACGCTGCTCTTTGCAGCTGAGCCGGCTGTGGCCTTTTCTTTTTCACATGAAAAGTGTCCTGTGCCCTCAGATCTGCTGCGGCGAAACAGAAAACAAATACAATGAAAAGAAAATACTTCATCGCACTACGTGAATTTCTGTCGGTCTGATGATCGACGTTCCGTTATCTTCCCTGCTCCGGATATTTTCAAACCACACCTTCGTGCCTGGCGGCAAAGCTTCAATCGCAGTTTTGGCATCACCAAAAACACCGTTGCCGGTAAAATCGTAATTGTACATGGCCCCATTGATAATCCATGAAACAGAAAAACTGTACACGTGTTTATCCAGAACAATAGCCGCAATTTCTTTTGCCGCCAGCGTATCCGGGTAGGTTACATCGCGTTTCACTGAACGTGTGTTTTTGTTTCCGATCACGTAGCGCACTCCGGATGCCTTTTGAAGAATTCCATTATTGAATACAGTAAGCTCGCTATACACTACTTCGGAACCGGGCTCCAGGTGACCGATTACCGAAATCGTACTGTCCGGTATCTTGTTTCCGCTAATGGTTGTCAATTGCAGTTTCTTTCCTGCCGGCGTGATGCCGATTTTGCACGACATTACATTTGAATCCAACGGAATATAGCAGCCCCGTTTTACAGTATCTGTCTTAACATTTTGCGCAAAGGAAATTGCCGCAATGAAAATGCACACAAGGGTAAGGGTTCTGCAAAGCATACTTAAAGGTAGTTCAATCAGATCCGTGTTGCAAACCATATCCCGCTTAACTTCGCCTGATGCTTCCGGTACAGGTAAAGTCTGCAATAGAAGAAGAATTAAATGGTGCGATCGCCCGCGTGCAATATATTGGCGGCGGCAGCATCAACAGAACGGTGAAAATCGAAGTGGATGCTGTCCCCTATTTTGTAAAATGGAATGATGCTGCAGCTTTTCCGGACATGTTCTCCCTCGAAGTAAAAGGCCTGAACCTGTTACGCGGGTATTCGGAATTTGTGGTGCCTGATCCTGTTGCAGGCGGAGAAACGGATGAGCATGCATTTCTTATTATGCAGTTCCTTGAGCGCGGTAAACCACATTGGTCAGATGCCGGAAAAGTGCTCGCCCGTATGCACAGTTACGCAGGCCGGAAAGACGAACGCTTCGGATTGAGTGAAGACAACTATATCGGTTCACTGAAGCAAAGCAACAGATTTCACAACACGTGGGCTGAATTTTTCTCAACGGAACGAATCCTTCCGCAGATGAAACTGGCCCTTGATCAGCAACGTCTTTCCAGGAGTGATTTAGCGGCTGCTGAAAATTTCTGCAAACGGATCGGGGAGATTTTTCCCGATGAGAAACCATCCTTATTGCATGGCGATCTGTGGAGCGGAAATTTTATGTTCACCCCGAACGGCCCTGCAGTTTTTGATCCCGCTGTGTACCGGGGCCACCGTGAAATGGATATTGCCATGACCAGGCTCTTCGGGGGATTCGACGAAATATTTTACAATGCCTACAACGAAGAATATCCGCTGGAGAAAAACTGGAAAAGCAGAATTGATTATTGCACTCTGTATCCGCTGCTGGTGCATGTAAATCTGTTCGGTGGTGGTTACATCAGCGACGTTCAAAGAATACTGAATCACTTCACATAATATTTCCTGGCAGGAAGTTTAATAACTGTCCCCTCTGCCGTTCTTGCTGTAATCTGACCTGCCAGCAACACTGTTCCGCTGCGAAAAGCAGATGACACGTGGTAACAGTTTCCGATCTGTTTACGCTCCGTCACCAGAGTACCATTTACTGCGGAAACAACAAACTGAGTTACTGAAGTGTCCAGACATCAATAGCCTCCCGCGACTATAGTATCTGACAATGTCGGAGGCAATTTCTCCGCCGTACCGAATACACCTGTTTGCCCATGGACCGATGCCATGAAAATTACCATCGAAATACACGTCAAAAACAAGTTTTTCATAGCCTTGCTACTCTTAATGACAAGGAGGGCAAAAAGATACGGTCTATATGGGTCAAGTCACGTTTTTACTATCTTAGACCCTCAACACTACACATGAAACCGCCTTTCGGTTCACGAATTCAAAAATGAAAATTCTTATCCGATGAGTAAAAAACTCTACCTTCTCTTTACCGGAATTCTTGTTTCCGCTGCAACGTTTGCGCAGACATTTTCAAGTACCGGAACGCAGATTATCCGTGACAACGAATACCACACGCTCACCATTGCGGTAACAGGCCTGCCTGCAACCATTGATTCTTCATTCGGCATCTGCACAGTATGTCTGAACGTGGTGCACACGTACGATGGTGACATCGACATTATTCTGATTTCCCCAACCGGTGACTCCATTTTCATCGCGAACAACCAGGGTGGCAGCGGAGACAATTACAACGGCACTTGTTTCAACATGGCAGCTTCGACTTCCATTACTGCATCCACACCGCCGTACACCGGAACTTTGATTCCGGAGGTCACGCTGAACAATTTCAACGACGGACAAAATCCGAACGGAACATGGACTCTTGCAATTCGAGACGAAGCTCCTGCCGACACCGGCCACTTTGATAACGTGAGCCTGTCCTTCTGCAACAATCCTCCTCCTACTCCTCCGGGAAGCTTTGGTCCATGCGCTGCGAATAATGGTAATGGTTGCATGTGTCCGGATAGTTCAAGCAACTGCTGGCTGCTTCCTGATATGACGGCAACTGCAGACATCATCACACAACAGCACACTGAAACACCGGGCATGATCCGTCTGAGTAATGCAACACCGAATATCGGCTGGGGTCCCATGGAAATTCACGGTTCGAACAATTGCTGGTGCGATACTGTCGCTGTTCCTTGTTCTACCTCTGTTTGTCCGAACGGAAATCCTCCGACCCAGCAATTGCGTCAGACGATCTACCGCAAGCAGGGTGGAGTAATCACCGCTGTCGATACACTTACGCCCGGAACGATGAGTTATCACCCGTCACACGGACACGTTCACATCAACGGCTGGTCGAAGTTTACGCTGGTAAAAGAGGACACAACCATTTCCGATCCGCTGCAGTGGCCCGTAATTGCAGACGGGGCGAAAGTAAGCTTCTGCCTGATCAACCTGGGCAATTGCACAAGCAATAACGGATGGTGTCTCGATACAAACGGAAATGTTCTTACGATGGCAGACATTCCGAATGCTCCGTTTGGTGTTGTAAGCGGATGCGGCCAGGACCAGGGAATATACACCGGGATGCTGGATATCTATGATCAGAATCTTCCCGACATGTATATCGATCTGACAGGAGTATGTAACGGGAATTATTACATTATTTCCTATACAGACCCTGACAATAACTTCATCGAACAGAATGATAACAACAACTGGGTTGCTGTTCCCATTACTCTTACGCAGCAGCAAATGCCTATTACAACCGGATTCAATATTGCTTCCCAGTCAGGAAACTCAGTGACGTTCAGCTTCAACAACTCCGACGTTGACGGATGGATGTGGGATTTCGGTGATGGTACATTCAATCTCACGGACAATCCTGCAACGCACACGTATGCTTTCGGCGGAACATACACCGTGATCTGCTATATGGAAAATGGCTGCGGAACATTTGTTGATACGCAGACCGTTATTATCACGGGCATGGAAGAGTTCGGAAATTTCGAAGCTTCACTGTTGCACGCAGCACCGAATCCTACTGAAGAAACGACGCAGATCACTTACACCATGCCGGAAGAGGGCACAATGAAACTCGAATTGTACAATGTGCTCGGAGAGAAAGTGGCTGATCTCGGGAACGGGAATGAAGCTGCGGGGGAACATACTGCAACAATCGATTTTGCTGCACTTGGATTAAGCAGCGGATCCTATTTCGTGAAACTTACCACGCCGTCTCATTACTCCACCCTGAATGTGGTATATTCAGAAAATTAATTCGCTTTTAATAACACATTACCATGAAACAGATTTTACTTTCTCTTTCTGCGTTGCTGATATGTTTCGCAGCAGGGGCGCAACCAACAACGGTTGCATTCAACTACACCGGTGCCGTACAGACATTCACCGTTCCACCTTGTGTAACCACTGTTACCATTGAAGCAAAAGGTGCACAGGGCGGTGCTGTTACAGGACAAGCGCCGTTTCCCCAGGGCGGACTGGGTGCAACTATGCAGGGAGATTTCGCAGTGAATCCCGGAGACGTGTTAACGATTATCGTGGGTGGTCGCGGAAATTCCGATCCGTCTTCCAGTGGCGGCGGCGGAGGTTCCGGTGTTAACAACGGCACCACAGTCCTGATTGTTGCAGGGGGTGGAGCCGGAGTTGATTTTCAGGATCCGAATTTTCCGGGGCAACATGCCGTTACAACCAATAATGGTGTTACCGGTAACGGTGGCGGTGGTGCCGGTGGCTCCGGAGGCGGTGTTGGCGGAGATGTAGTTTACAGCGGCAATAATTTCAGTCGTGGCGGTAACGGATGGAATGCCGGTAACAACGGTTCTACCGGAGTAAGCGGATCTTCTCCGAATACAACATTTACAGCCGGTACGTGGGGACTTGGCGGCGGCGGCGGATCAGTCGGTTATGGATGGTGCAACTGCGGTGGAGGTGGCGGAGGATATTCCGGTGGAGGATCCGGACAAATCAACCAGACCGGTGGAGGCGGCGGATCATACAACGTCGGAACCAACCAGGTAAATACGGCGGGCAATAACACCGGAAACGGAATTGTGAATATCACATACACTCCCGGCGCCGGCGTTCCTGCTTCGCCAAGTGGAATCAGCGGAACAACTACAGTGTGCTTCGGAGGTGGACCACTCACCTATTCTATTTCACCTGTTGGAGGTGCAACAGGTTATACATGGTCTGTCACTGGAGATGCGACAATTACTTCCGGCCAAGGAACAACAGCTATTGATGTTCAACCTGGAACAATGACAACTACAATCAGTGTAACTGCTGACAACGCGTGCGGAAGCAGTACACCAACAACTTTTGTGTTGACCGTTCAGCCTGCTCCTGTAATCGGACTTGGAGCGGATATCACACAATGTGGCGGTACCGTTACGCTTGATGCAAACAATCCGGGATCAACTTACATGTGGAGCGATATGTCAACCAACCAGACGTTGTTGGTAACAACCAGCGGAACATATTCTGTAAACGTAACCAGTGCGCAAGGTTGCGGAGCAAATGACACGATCAACGTTACGATCAATATGAATCCGGTAATTGCGCTTGGTGCCGATGATACAATTTGCGGTGGATCTGTAACACTCGACGCACAGATTGCAGGCGCAACATACCTGTGGAGTGATATGTCAACAGCACAAACGCTTGTGGTTTCATCCACCGGCACATACAGCGTGACCGTAACCGATGCAAATGGCTGTACGGGCACTGATGCGATCACTATTACAGCGGGAACTCCTCCGATCGTAACCGGTACCGCACCATCAACCATGTGTCTCAATGATGCAACCGCAACACTTGTCGGATCACCTGCGGGCGGGACATGGAGTGGCCCCGGAGTAACCGGCAATACTTTCGATCCGATGACAGCAGGGGCCGGAACGCACAGCCTCGTTTACGCTTATTCAGACTCATTAGGATGTTCAGGCGCCGACACCTCCTCGGTGTTCGTTGATATCTGTCTCGGGATGAATTCTGCCGGTGAAATTAATTTCTCTGTGAGCCCGAATCCGAATAACGGAACATTCGCAATTGATTTCGGAACATCACAGAACAATGCGCTTGTTGAATTGATTGATGTAACCGGACGTGCAGTTCAGTCGAATACAGTTTCCGGTTCACATGCAACTTTAAATTGCGAAACACAGCCTTCGGGAATTTATTTCGTGCGGGTTACTGCAAACGGGATTACTTCAATGCAGAAGATTACGATTGTGAAATAATCATATGGAATCTGAAATGAAAAAGGATCGTCGGAAGGCGGTCCTTTTTTTGTGACTTTTTATCCTGCCAGAGGTTATTGTTTCATGAGACGGTACATCCTCCTGCTTCTCGTCCAAATTTCATTGACATCTTCCGGACAAGTTCATCGTCCTGAAAAATCATTCTATCCGGTTTATGCAATTTATCCTCACTTACTCGATACTGCAACAAACACGGAATATGTTTATGATGAGAATGGAATTTTGGTTTGCGCGCTCGCAGTAATTGACACAACTCAGCTGTATCGTCGGGTAACCTATTATTTCGCGAATAAAAACAAATCGTGGGAGTACAGTGAGAAATATAACCGCCGCTGTGATACAACGCGCTCCTGGACTGAAAACGGAATTCTTCAATACATGGAAATCTATTCTGATACCGGGTACACCGTCCTAGACTTTTCGTATGAATCAGGACGTATTTTACAAGTGGGAAATTACATGTACTCAAAGGATTCCGGCGCATCAGTCACCATTCGCGATAGCGCCACTTTCGAAACTTACGAATCAGCTCCTTGCTCGTCAGATTGTCTTCAGCGATGCGGACCCTGGTTTACATTCTATGAAAACGGGCAACTTGAATCCGAAGGAAAATATCTTCCCAACGTGTTTATGATTGACTATCCAACAAAAGACAGTGCGGGGATTGCTGTAATTGTCCGAAGATCAGGTTTCGAAGACAATCAATACACCATGGGCATACGATGCAGCACCTATCTGAAAGATGGAACGTGGAAATATTACAACGAAAATGGAAAGGAAATCGGAGAAGAATATTACGATGGTGGATTTCTGAAATCGAAAACCGGGTACTGAGCAAACTAACACCTTGGCGTTTTGGCGTCTTGGCGGTAAAATTCCATCAGCCTATTTGGGCCGCTTATACACCGGCACCGTAGAACACGGTTCTCCGTACATAATGCTCTTTACCAACGGTTGCAGTTTGCGCACCATTTCTATGTACGCCGTTTTAGGAACGGGTTTATCTCCGCAACCTTTCACTACAATGCGTTGATCGCGGTATTGTTCTGAATCCAGTCGCGAAAGAATTTCATCAAACAAAACCGTTTCCAGTTTTTCAAGATCGCCGAATACAATTTTCTTCGCGAACGGCTCAAGTGCCGAAGCCAGCAGCATCCATGTCCAATCGGGTATGATCGCATCTGCAGTACACGTCAGTGCAACATATTTGTCTTTGTATTGGCTCCAATCGTGTGAGGCAATGAACTCACGGAAATCTTTCTCGCGCAAAATCAATCCCTGGAACAAACGGTCTTTGATATCAAACAGCACGCGTTCGCCTTCAGGATACATTTCCCCGAGATCGATCGTGATCAATCCACTGTTCGCGACTCTGTTTGTGATTTCTTCCATTGTATTTTCTCCTTCGTCCTCCTTCGGTTCCGCACGGGATGACTCTTACTTGCATTGAAACCGGAGTCGGCCCGAGCGGAGCCGAGGGGCTACATGAATCCGAGCTCCAATTGAGCCACTTCACTCATCATGTCCTTATCCCACGGCGGATCAAAAGTAATTTCCACTTTGCACGACTTAATGCCGCGCACGTCGCGGGTCTTTTGCTCAACATCCGCAGGCAGGCTTTCTGCAGCAGGACAATTCGGCGATGTCAACGTCATCTTGATTACGAGATCATTTTCATCACTGATGTAAATGCCGTAAATCAATCCGAGTTCCCAGATATCCACCGGGATTTCCGGATCGTAACACGTCTTGATCGCATCGATTACTTTTTGCCCGAGCGCAGCGTCTTTCGCAACTATTATTGTGTTCATCATTCAGTTCTTTGCCGACATCGCAAGCGCGTCGAGCTTCATTTGTTTCACCATCGAGAGCAATCCGTTTGCACGCGT
>Ga0255338_1006108_pt1 | contig 10499 bp, 19 predicted proteins | sample MeOH1_35cm_T4_19_FD_203715 | JGI IMG/M metagenome (GOLD analysis project Ga0255338, IMG submission 203715) | Sandy soil microbial communities from University of British Columbia, Vancouver, Canada - MeOH1_35cm_T4_195 | ecosystem: Engineered > Artificial ecosystem > Sand microcosm > Unclassified ... | reverse complement strand
CCCTTGAAGCCCATCATGCCGGCGCTCGACCAGCTGATCGCATTGCCCTGCGCGTCGGTGATGGTGATCATGGTGTTGTTGAAGCTGGCGTTGACGTGGGCGACGCCGCTGGTGATGTTCTTGCGCTCTCGCCGACGGATGCGCTGGGGTTCGCGAGCCATGGTTCGTGTCCTGTCCTAATCCTGTGCGAAGTATGCTGCTGCCACTCAGGCGCTGCTTACTTCTTCTTCCCGGCGATCGGCTTGGCCTTGCCCTTGCGGGTGCGGGCGTTCGTGTGCGTGCGTTGGCCACGAACCGGCAGGCCCTTGCGGTGCCTGAGGCCGCGATAGCAGGCGAGGTCCATCAGGCGCTTGATGTTCATCGCGGTGTCGCGGCGAAGGTCGCCTTCGACCGAATAGTCGGCGTCGATGGTCTCGCGGATCTGCAGCACTTCCTGGTCGCTCAGGTCCTGCACGCGGCGGCCGTGATCGATGCCCAGCTTGTCGGCGATCTTCTTCGCCGTAGTCGGGCCGATACCGTGAATGTAGGTCAGCGCGACGATCACGCGCTTGTTGGTGGGGAGGTTTACCCCGGCAATACGAGCCACTTAATTCTCCATGCTCCACAGGGGGTTGCTGTCCGACCGGCGGAAGCGCCCCTATCTCATAGCGTTGTTCAATCGACGGCCGCGCGGCGTGCCAATGGCAAATGGTCCGGATGGACAAGCTTTTGGCCCGCCTGCCGAACTGCCCCGCAATTGTCGAATGAGCGGCGCGCTTACGGCGAATCACTTGCGCCGTCAACAGCGAAACGCGCATATGCCTACATCGGCCTCGCAATGCGGGCCGCCAGCATCCCAGTGCCCAGCGAGCTACACGAAAATGCGCCGCGCGTCAAAGCTTGGACGCAACCGGGCGAGGTCAGGCGTGGCGGAGATTTCGGCGACTTTGTGCGAGCCGATGTCCGCCTCACCCGTCGCGGCCACTTCGGCCCCGCGGGCCGCGGTGGCGATCAATCGGCGGCGAGAATCGTTTCGACCGCGGCGGTAACCGCATCGATCGGCGCCATGCCGTCGACCCGAGCAACGATCCCGCGCGCTTCGTAGAGCGGCAGGATCGGCGCGGTCTTGGCGCGGTATTCGGCCATGCGCGTGCGGACGGTTTCCTCGTTGTCGTCCTTGCGCCGCTTGAACTCGGTGCCGCCGCACCTGTCGCACACTCCGGCGACCTTCGGTTGGTGAAACTCGTCGTGATAGCCGGCGCCGCAAGTGGCGCACGAGTAGCGGCCGACGATCCGGCGGACGAGCTCGTCCTCGTCGACCTCGATCTCTATGACGCAGGCGAGCTTGCGGTCATGCCGAGCCAGGATGGCGTCGAGCTGCCCGGCCTGTTCAGCAGTGCGCGGATATCCGTCGAAGATCGCGCCGACTTGCGGCCCCATTGCGGTGAGCTCGGCATCGATCAGCGCCGAGACAATGGCGTCCGAGACGAGTTCGCCACGGTCCATGATCGCCTTGGCCTCGATCCCGATCGGCGTCTGCGCGGCCACGGCGGCGCGCAACATGTCGCCCGTGGACAGTTGCCGCATGCCGTGACGCTCGACGAGGCGAGCGGCCTGCGTGCCCTTGCCTGCCCCCGGCGGGCCCAGCAGTATGATATTCATCGCACTCCCCCGTTCGCGGCGCCCTTTCAGCGCAGCCGGCCCTTCAGCTTGGCCTTCTTGATCAGATCGCCATACTGGTGTGCCAGCAGATGCGACTGGATCTGGCTGATCGTATCCACAGTCACGTTGACCACGATCAGCAGGCTGGTGCCGCCGAGGAACAGCGGGATGCCGGTCTGTTTGATCACGTATTCGGGCAGCACGCAGACGAGCGTCAGATAGACCGCGCCGATCACCGTGATGCGGGTGAGGACGTAGTCGAGATACTCGGCCGTGCGCTTGCCCGGACGAATGCCCGGAATGAAGCCGCCGTTCTTCTTCAGGTTCTCGGCCGTCTCCTCGGGATTGAAGACCACCGCCGTGTAGAAGAAGGTGAAGAACAGGATGCCCGCGGCATATAACGCGAGGTACAGCGGTTCGCCGTGCTGGAGGTACTGGTTGAGAGTCTGGATCACGCCGTAGAAGGCGCTCCCGGTCGAAACCGAATTGCCGGCGAACTGGCTGATCGTCAGCGGCAGCAGGAGCAGCGAACTGGCGAAGATCGGCGGGATAACGCCGGAGGTGTTGAGCTTGAGCGGCAAGTGGCTGCGGTCGGCCTGCATCATGCCCTTGGCGCTGGCGCGCTTGGGATATTGCACCAGCAACCGCCGCTGCGCACGCTCCATGAAGCAGATGAACAGGATCAGGCCGACGATCATGACGACGAACGCGACGATCACGAACGCGCTGATCGAGCCGGTGCGGCCGCCCTCGAACAAGTTGGCGACAAAGGTCGGAAAGCGCGACACGATGCCCGCCATGATGATCAGCGACACGCCGTTGCCAATGCCGCGGCTGGTGATCTGCTCGCCGAGCCACAGCAGGAACATGGTTCCGCCGATGAGGTTGATCACCGCCATGATGCGGAAACCGAGGCCCGGGCTGACGACTGCCTGCAGCCCGCTCTGCGCGCCGTAGGCTTCGAGCCCGGAGGCAAGGAACCAGCCCTGGATCGCGCACAGCAGCACCGCACCGTAGCGGGTGTACTGGTTGAGCTTCTTGCGCCCGGCCTCGCCTTCCTTCTTGAGCGCCATCAGCGAAGGATGGAGCGCGGCGGCGAGCTGCACCACGATCGATGCCGTGATGTAGGGCATCACGCCGAGCGCGATCAGGCTCATCCGCTCGAGGCTGCCACCGGAGAAGGTGTTGAACAGGTCGAGAATGCCGCCGCGTGTCTGGTCGTAAAGCGATTCCAGGATCAGCGGGTTGACGCCGGGGAGCGGCACGAAGCTGAGGAACCGGAACACCGCCAGCGCGGCGATGGTGAACCAGATCCGCTGCTTGAGCTCGGTTGCCTTGGAGAAGTTGGCGAGGCTGAGATTGCTCGCGATGTTGTCGGCGCGTGATGCCATCGGTGGTAATTCGCCTTGCCTGGACGGGCGGCAATCGCCCTGCCCCCTCTTCAGGTCAGCCCATATAGGGGCCGGGCGGGGATGCAGGAACCCCCGCCCGGCAAATCCTTCGGATTACTTGGAGGCGGCCTTCTTGGCCGAGCCCTTCTTGGCCGAGCCCTTCTTTGCCGCGGCCAGCGCCGCCGGGTCCTTGGCCACGATCAGCTCAACCGAGCCGCCGGCCTTCTCGACCGCCGCGACCGCGCCCTTCGACGCGCCGGAGACCTTGAACTGCACCTTGCTCGTCAGCTCGCCCTTGCCGAGCAGGCGTACGCCGTGCTTGCCGCCGCGGGCGACGCCCGCCGCCTGCAGCGCTTCATGGTCGACCACCTTCTTGGCGTCGAGCTTGCCGGCCTCGATCAGCTTCTGCACCTGGCCCAGGTTCACTTCGGCATGGTCCTTGCCGAACGGATTGTTGAACCCGCGCTTGGGCAGGCGCATGTGCAGCGGCATCTGGCCGCCCTCGAAGCCCTTGATGGCCACGCCCGAGCGGCTCTTCTGGCCCTTCTGGCCCCGGCCGCCGGTCTTGCCCTTGCCCGAGCCGATGCCCCGCCCGACGCGGATACGCCCCTTGCGGGCGCCCGGGTTGTCGCGGATGTCGTTGAGTTTCATGTCGTAGCACTCGCTTTCGCTGTTAGTCGCGCTGAAAGGAAGCGCCCCGCCACTTGCGAGGCGCGTCGAACTTACTCGACCACTTCCACCATGTGCGGAAGCTTGGCGATGGCACCGCGGACCTCGGGAGTATCCTCGAGTTCCACCACGCGGTGCATCTTGCCCAGTCCAAGACCGGTGAGGATCTTCTTCTGGCTTTCGGGCCGGCGGATCGGCGAGCCAATCTGCTTGATCTTGATCTTCGCCATCGTTCTTACTCCGCGATCGCTTCGGCGGCGGCCTCGGCCTCCGCTTCATTCGCACCGCCACGGCCGAGCAGGTCGGCGACCTTCTTGCCGCGACGCTGCGCCACCGACTTCGGTGAAGTCTGGGTACCCAGCGCGTCGAAGGTGGCGCGGATCATGTTGTAGGGATTGGACGTGCCGATCGACTTGGCAACCACGTCGTGGACGCCAAGGCTCTCGAACACTGCGCGCATCGGGCCGCCCGCGATGATGCCGGTGCCGGCCGGAGCCGAGCGGACGTTGACCTTGCCGGCGCCGAAATGGCCCTTGCCGTCGTGGTGCAGCGTGCGGCCTTCCTTGAGCGGAACGCGGACCATCTTCTTCTTGGCCGAGGCAGTCGCCTTGGTGATGGCTTCCGGCACTTCGCGGGCCTTGCCGTGGCCGAAGCCAACGCGGCCCTTGCCGTCGCCGACCACGACCAGCGCGGCGAAGCCGAAGCGCTTGCCGCCCTTCACCGTCTTCGAGACGCGGTTGATGTGGACCAGCTTCTCGATCAGCTCTTCGCCGCCGTCGTCGTCGCCGCCCCGGCCGCGGCGATCGTCACGGCCACCGCGACCGCGGCCACGGCCGCCATCGCGGTCACCGCCGCCGCCACGCCCGCCCCGGCCGCCGCGACCGCGCGGTTCGCGCTGCTCGGGGGCCGCCTCGACGGATTCCACCGCAACGACGGTTTCGACTTCGTTGTTGTTCTCATCAGCCATCATCAGAACTCCAGCCCGCCTTCGCGGGCGGCATCGGCCAGCGCTTTGACGCGGCCATGGAACAGGTAGCCGCCGCGATCGAACACGACGGTGCTCACGCCGGCCTTCTTGGCGGCGGCGGCAATATCCTTGCCGACCTGCGCTGCGGCATCGACGCTGGCGCCGGTGCTCTTCGCGCCCAGCGTCGAGGCGGCGGCCACGGTGCGGCCCTCGGCATCGTCGATGATCTGCGCGTAGATGTGGCGGCCCGTGCGGTGGACCGACAGCCGCGGGCGGGCGCCGCCGCGCTTGCGGAGCGCGGTGCGGACGCGGCGGCGGCGGCGTTCGAACAGGGAGAGCTTGGCCATGTTACTTCTTCTTCCCTTCCTTGCGGAAGATGTACTCGCCACGGTACTTGATGCCCTTGCCCTTGTAGGGCTCCGGCTTGCGCCAGCGGCGAATCTCGGCGGCGAACTGACCGACCGACTGCTTGTCGATCCCGCTGATTTCGATCGTGGTCTGGTCCGGGGTCTTCACCTCGAGGCCTTCGGGCACCTCGAGCTCGACGTCGTGGCTGTAGCCGAGCTGCAGCTTGAGCTTCTTGCCCTGGGCCTGCGCGCGGTAGCCGACACCGGTGATCTCCAGGGTCTTCGAGAAGCCCTGCGTCACGCCCTCGACCAGGTTCGACACCAGCGTACGCTGCATGCCCCAGTGGCTGCGCGCCGCCTTGCCGTCGTTGGCCGGCTCGACCGAAATCGAGCCATCGTCGAGCTTGTAGCTCACCAGCTCGGACAGGCCCATCGACAGGGTGCCCTTGGGCCCCTTCACGCTGAGCGTGCCTTCGCTGATGTCGGCAGTGACCCCGCTCGGGATCGCTACCGGCCGTTTGCCGATGCGGCTCATCAGAACACCTCCGCCAGCACTTCGCCGCCGACGTTCTGGGCGCGCGCTTCGGCATCCGAAAGCACACCGCGAGGCGTCGAGACGATGGTGATGCCGAGGCCGTTGCGCACGGTCGGCAGCTCGCGGCTGCCCGAGTATACGCGCCGGCCCGGCTTGGAGACGCGAGCGACGTGCTTGATCGCCGGCTCGCCTTCGAAATACTTCAGTTCGATCCGCAGTGCCGGGTGCTTGCCCGAGCTGTCCTCGCTGTAGCCACGGATGTAGCCCTCGCGCTGGAGGACTTCGAGCACGTTGGCGCGCAGCTTGGAAGCCGGCGAGAGGACGGAATCCTTCTTCGCCTGCTGGCCGTTGCGGATGCGGGTGAGCATGTCACCCAGGGGATCGGTCAATGCCATCTCGTCAGATCCTCACCAGCTCGACTTGGTCAGACCGGGAATCAGGCCCTTGTTGCCCAGATTCCGGATCTCGATCCTGTTGAGACCGAACTTGCGATAAACGCCGCGCGGGCGGCCGGTGGTGCTGCAGCGGTTGCGCACACGCGTGGGATTCGCGTTGCGCGGGATTTCCGCCAGCTTGAGGCGCGCGATCAGGCGCTCGGCTTCGTCGAGCGACTTGTCGTCGGCAAGCGCCTTCAGCTTCGCGTACTTCGCCGCATACTGCTTCACGAGCTTCTTGCGCCGCTCGTTCTTGTTGATGGAACTCAGTTTCGCCATGGACTTAAGCTCTCCTGAAGCGGCTTACGCCGCCTCCTTCTCTTCGGCCTGCTCGGCCGGGAACGGGAAACCGAACAGACGGAGCAACTCGCGCGCTTCCTCGTCGGTCTGGGCAGTGGTGGTGACGATGATGTCCATGCCACGCACCTTCTCGATCTTGTCGTAGCTGATCTCGGGGAACACGATCTGCTCCTTGAGACCCATCGCATAGTTGCCGTGACCGTCGAACGACCTGGGGTTGAGCCCCCGGAAGTCGCGGATGCGCGGCATGGCGACGGTCACCAGACGGTCGAGGAACTCGAACATGCGCTCGCGGCGCAAGGTGACCTTGCAGCCGATCGGCATGCCCTCGCGCAGCTTGAACTGCGCGATCGACTTCTTCGCCTTGGTGATCACGGGCTTTTGGCCGGCGATCAGCTCCATTTCCTCGGCTGCGGTCTGGACCTTCTTCTTGTCCTGGCTCGCTTCGCCGACGCCCATGTTGAGCGTGATCTTCTCCAGCTTGGGAACCTCGAGCGGGTTCTTGTAGCCGAACTTTTCGGTCATCGCCTTGGCGATGCGCTCGTCGTAAGCCTTCCTCAGACGCGGGACGTACTTGTCAGCCATCGATCGTTTCCCCGGATTTGACGGCCACGCGCACCTTGGTCCCGTCCTTCTTGATCTCGAAGCGGACGCGGGTGGGCTTGCCGTCCTTCGGATCGGCCACGGCGACCTTGCTGATCGCCATCGGAGCGGGCGCGCGGTCGATGCCGCCCTGCGGATTGGTCTGGCTCGGCTTGCGGTGGCGCGCGGCAACGTTGATGCCGTCGACCACGACCTTGCCGGCCTTCGGCAGGACTTGCGTCACCGTGCCGGTGCGGCCCTTGTCCTTGCCCGAGAGCACGACGACCTGGTCGCCCTTCTTGATCTTCGCGGCGGCCATCACAGCACCTCCGGAGCGAGCGAGATGATCTTCATGAAGCCCTTGGAACGCAGCTCGCGCACCACCGGGCCGAAGATACGGGTGCCGATCGGCTCCTCGTTCTTGTTCACCAGCACCGCGGCGTTGGTGTCGAAGCGGATGACGCTGCCGTCGGCACGGCGCACGTCCTTCCGGGTGCGCACGATCACCGCACGGTGAACGTCGCCCTTCTTCACGCGAGCGCGCGGCTGCGCCTCCTTGACGGAGACGACGATCACGTCGCCGACGGACGCGGTCCGGCGCTTCGAGCCGCCCAGCACCTTGATGCACTGGACGCGCTTAGCGCCGCTGTTGTCCGCGACGTCGAGATTGGACTGCATCTGGATCATCGATCCGGTTCCTTCTCAGTGGCTTGCCGGAACCAGTCCGGCAGTTCCAAAAATCCTTAGTTTCCAGCGGCCTCGACTTCGAGGTCGGCTTCCAGGGCAACGCCCTTGCCGGCCTGAACTCGGTCGAGCACCTTCCACGTCTTGGTCTTGGAGATCGGACGCGTCTCCTCGATGCGGACGGTATCGCCGGCCTTGTATTCGTTGCCCTCGTCGTGCGCGTGGTACTTCTTCGAACGGCGGATGATCTTCCCGTAAAGCGGGTGCTTCACCTTGCGCTCGACCTGCACGGTCACGGTCTTGTCGGTCTTGTCGGAGACGACGGTCCCGACCAGGATGCGTTTCGGCATCGTCTAGCTCCTTAAGCCTGAGCCGAGACGCGCGAGCGCTCGGTCTGCAGGGTCTTGATCTGTGCGATCGCCCGGCGGACTTCCTTGATCCGCGCGGGGCGCTCGAGCTGGTTGGTCGCCGACTGGAAGCGCAGGTTGAACTGCTCGCGCTTCAGCTCGGTCAGCTGGTCGGCCAGCTGGTCGTCGGTCTTGGCGCGCAGATCGGCAAACACCTTGCTGGCACCGCCGGCGGTCGCCTTGGCGCCAGTCGACTTCGGGGTCTTCTTGGTCTGGGCCATCACTCGCCTCCCAGGTGCGAACTGTCGCCGAGGCGGGCGACAACCTTGGTCTTGATCGGCAGCTTCATCGCTGCGCGGCTGAACGCTTCCGCCGCGAGCGGGCCGGGGACACCGTCGAGCTCGAACAGGATCCGGCCCGGCTTCACGCGAGCAGCCCAGTATTCGATCGCACCCTTGCCCTTGCCCTGGCGGACCTCGGCCGGCTTCTTCGACACCGGCACGTCGGGGAACACGCGGATCCACAAGCGCCCCTGGCGCTTGATGTGACGCGTGATCGCCCGGCGCGCGGCCTCGATCTGGCGCGCGGTGATCCGCTCCGGCTCCATGGCCTTGAGGCCGTAGGAGCCGAAATTCAGCGAGGTGCCGCCCTTGGCGTCGCCGCTGATGCGGCCCTTGAACGCCTTGCGGAACTTGGTCTTCTTCGGTTGCAGCATCGCTTTTCTACCTTAACGCGCCGGACGGACGCCGGAGGTCTGGGCCTCCATCATCAGCCGGTCCTGCGCCATCGGATCGTGGCCGAGGATCTCGCCCTTGAAGATCCAGCACTTGATGCCGATGACGCCGTAGGCGGTGAGCGCCTCGGCTTCGGCATAGTCGACATTGGCGCGCAGCGTGTGCAGCGGCACGCGGCCCTCGCGGTACCATTCGACGCGGGCGATCTCGGCGCCGCCGAGACGGCCGCCGCAGACGATCTTGATGCCCTCGGCCCCGAGACGGAGCGCCGACTGCACCGCGCGCTTCATGGCCCGGCGGAAGGCCACGCGGCGGACCAGCTGGTCGGCCACGCCCTGCGCGACGAGCTTGGCGTCGATCTCGGGCTTGCGGATCTCGACGATGTTCAGCTTCACTTCGCTGTCGGTCATCGTCGCCAGCTTCGAGCGCAGCTTCTCAATGTCCGCGCCCTTCTTGCCGATGATGACGCCCGGGCGCGCGGCATAGATCGAGATGCGGCACAGCTTGGCCGGACGCTCGATCACCACCTTCGAGATAGCCGCCTGCGGCAGAGTCTCGACGATATACTTGCGCAGCTCGATGTCTTCCTTGAGCAGCTGGCTGTAATTGCGGCCTTCCGCGTACCACCGGCTGTCCCAGGTGCGGTTGATCTGCAGGCGCAGGCCGATCGGATTGCTCTTCTGACCCATCTTAAGCCTCTTCTTCCTGCTCGCGCACGACGATCCGCAGCCGGCTGAACGGCTTGAGGATGCGCGTGGACTTGCCACGGCCGCGCGTGGCGAAACGCTTCATGGTGATCGACTTGCCGACCGACGCCTCGGCCACGACAAGCGCGTCGACGTCGAGGTCGTGGTTGTTCTCGGCATTTGCGATCGCGCTCGCGAGCACCTTCTGGGCATCGCGCGCCATCGCCTTCCTCGAGAAGGCGAGAATGTTGAGAGCCTCTTCGGCCTTCTTGCCGCGGATCAGCGCCGCCACGAGGCCCAGCTTCTGGGCCGAACCACGGATCGTGGTGCCGACGGCCAGCGCCTCGTTGTCGGCAACGCGACGGGGAGCCTTCTGCTTGCCCATTACCGCTTACCCTTCTTGTCGGCTGCGTGACCCGGGAAGCTGCGCGTGGGCGCGAACTCGCCGAGCTTGTGACCGACCATGTCCTCGTTGACCGACACCGGGATGAACTTCATCCCGTTGTAGACATTGAACGTCAGGCCGACGAACTGCGGCAGCACGGTGCTGCGGCGCGACCAGGTCTTGATCGGCGCGCGGCCGCCCTTCTCCTGAGCGTCCTCTGCCTTCTTCAGCAGGTGCAGGTCGACGAACGGACCTTTCCAGACGGAACGAGCCATTTCCGATTACCTCTTCTTCTTCGCGTGACGCGAACGGATGATCATCTTGTCCGTCTGCTTGTTGTTGCGCGTGCGGGCGCCCTTGGTCGGCTTGCCCCACGGGGTGACCGGGTGGCGGCCGCCCGAGGTCCGTCCCTCGCCGCCGCCGTGCGGGTGGTCGACGGGGTTCTTGGCGACGCCGCGGGTCAGCGGCTTGACGCCCATCCAGCGCTTGCGGCCGGCCTTGGCGAAATTCTGGTTCTGGTTGTCGGGGTTCGACACCGAGCCGACCGTGCCCATGCAGTCCGCGCGCAGGTAGCGCTGCTCGCCGGAGTTGAGGCGGACGATCACCATTCCGCGGTCGCGGCCGACGACCTGGACGTAAGTCCCGGCCGAACGGGCGATCTGCCCGCCCTTGCCCGGCTTCATCTCGACGTTGTGGCAGATCGTGCCGACCGGCATCGTGCCGAGCAGCATCGCGTTGCCGACCTTGGTGTCGACGCGCTCGCCGGCGATCACCTGGTCGCCCGGAGCGAGGCGGTT
>Ga0255338_1006107_pt1 | contig 10501 bp, 10 predicted proteins | sample MeOH1_35cm_T4_19_FD_203715 | JGI IMG/M metagenome (GOLD analysis project Ga0255338, IMG submission 203715) | Sandy soil microbial communities from University of British Columbia, Vancouver, Canada - MeOH1_35cm_T4_195 | ecosystem: Engineered > Artificial ecosystem > Sand microcosm > Unclassified ... | reverse complement strand
TCGGCAAGCGGATCGCTGACCTGATCGGCCGCCTCGCCCTTGGTCACCGTCGGCGCCGCCTCGGGCACCACCGTCGCCTCGTTCTGATCGGCATTGTTGCGGATGATGTTCGCCAGCGCGACCAGCAGCACCATCGCGGCGAGCCCGAACAGGCCCACCTGCAGGCGCTGGATCGACTGGCTGCGCGAGCCGGCCAGCGGCGCCGGCGAAGCGTCCTGCGCAGCGGTGTACGGCGGCTCGAGTGGATCGTTGACCATGCGGCGAGTCTAGCCCTCCCCGATTAACCCAGCCAGTCGAAGACCGGCAGGCCCTTCTCGGCGAGCCACTCGCGATTGTAGAGCGACGAGAGGTAGCGGAAGCCGGTGTCGGCGAGGATCGTCGCGACCCGCTTGCCCGCACCGAGCTGCTTGCCGAGCGCGACCGCGCCGGCGACGTTGATCCCCGACGACAGGCCGAGGCACAGCCCTTCCTCCTTGAGCAGCCGCGCGACCCAGTAGAGGCCTTCCTCGTCGGAAATGCGGAACTGCGTGTCGATCGGCGCGCCTTCGAGGTTGGCCGTGATCCGGCCCTGGCCGATGCCTTCGGCGACGGAGCTGCCTTCGGCCAGCAACTCGCCGTTGGCGTAGTAGTTGTACAGCGCGGCGCCGTGCGGGTCGGTCAGCGCGATGGTGACGGTCTCGTCGAACTCCTTGAGCCCGAGCCCGACGCCGGCGAGCGTTCCGCCGGTGCCGACAGCGCAGGTGAAGCCGTCGACGCGGCCGTCCATCTGCTGCCACAGCTCGGCCGCGGTGCCCTCGATGTGCGCCTTCCGGTTGGCGATGTTGTCGAACTGGTTGGCCCACACCGCGCCGTCGGTTTCCTCGGCGAGCCGGCGCGAGGTGTGGACGAAATGCCCGGGGTTGGAGAACTTGGTCGGCGGGACGAGGACCAGCTCGGCACCCAGTGCGCGCAGCGTGTCCATCTTCTCCTTCGACTGGTTCTCCGGCATGACGATGATCGTCTTGTAGCCAAGCGCGTTGGCGACCAGCGCGAGGCCGATGCCGGTGTTGCCCGCGGTTCCCTCGACGATGCAGCCGCCGGGCTTGAGCGTGCCCCTGGCCTCGGCATCGCGGACGATCCACAGCGCCGCGCGGTCCTTGACCGAGGCGCCGGGGTTGGTGAATTCGCACTTGCCCCAGATCTCGCAGCCGGCCTCGCGGCTGGGGCCTTCGAGCAGGACCAGCGGGGTGTTGCCGATCAGGTCGAGCGTTCTGGCGAGCGGAGCCGGGGCGGTCATGGGCGCGGAGTTAGGGCGAGGCGCGGCGGCCCGCAATGCAAATGCGCTTGGTGCGCGAGAAATCAGTCTTCTTCTGCAATACGGACGCGAAGGCCGTCGAGCGCATCGGTAAACGGCAGCTGGCACGACAGGCGCGAGGTGGCGTCGCGGTCGTCGCTCGAATCGAGCAGGTCGTCCTCGTCGGCGGTGATCGGCGGCAGCAGGCCGGCGAATTCGGGGTCGACGTGGACGTGGCAGGTGGCGCACGAACAGCACCCGCCGCACAGCGCGAGCAGCTCGTCGAAGCCGTTGTCGCGGATCGCTTCCATCACGCTGAGGCCGGCGGCGGCCTCGACTTCGCGGGTTTCGCCCGAACGGGTGGTGACGATCAGCTTGGGCATCGAGAGGCGTTCCTTTCCGGCGCCGGGCTGCTACGGACTGCGGCCCGATTTGGCAAGGAGCGGCGGATGGGCCTGAGTGCGGAACAGCTGGCCGAAGGGATCGACGCGATCGCCGCCCGCGAGCCGGCGATCGCCGCCGCGCTCGCGCGCACCGGCTATCCCGAGCCGCGCATCCGCGCGACCGGCTACCGCACGCTCCTGAGGACGATCGTCGGCCAGCAGGTGAGCGTCGCCGCGGCCGCAAGCATGTGGCGCAAGCTCGAGGCCCAGCTTGGCGAGGACATGCCCGCCGAGGCCCTGCTTGCGGCCGAGTTCGACGAACTGCGCGCCTGCGGCCTGTCGCGGCAGAAGCAGGGCTATGCGCGCTCGCTGTGCGAGCTGGTGGTGAGTGGGGAACTCGATCTGGAGGATCTGCCGGCGAACGACGAGGAGGCGATCGACCAGCTGGTGCGGATCAAGGGCATCGGGCGGTGGTCGGCCGAGATCTACCTGCTGTTCGCCGAAGGGCGGTCCGACATCTGGCCGGCGGGCGACCTTGCCGTGCAGGCGGGCATCGGCCGGATCCTCGGGCTGCCCGAGCGGCCGAGCGAGAAGGAGGCGCGGGCGCTCGCCGAGAGCTGGCGGCCGTACCGGGGCGCGATCGCGATCCTGACCTGGCATTGCTACAACAACCCGGCGCTTTAACCTTGCGATCTTGCCGCTCGCGCGGCATGTGTGTTATATTCATAATACAGCCAAGGATCCCCCCGATGACCGACGTTGCCACCCTGCCGTCCGCCGCCGAGCGCGTGCGCGAGGTCCCGCTGATTGCGCGCGAGGCGCTGTTCGGCAACCCGAGCCGGGCGGGTGGCACGATCAGCCATGACGGCAAGTGGCTCGGCTGGCTGGCGCCGCACGAGGGCGTGATGAACGTGTGGATCGCGCCTGCGAGCGATCCGTCGGCGGCACGGCTGATGACGCGTTCGAGCGACCGGCCGATCCCGATGTTCATCTTCACGCCCAAGTCCGACGGCGTGCTGTACATGCAGGACAAGGCGGGCGACGAAAACTACTTGTTCTACCAGGTCGACATCGCCAGCGGCGCGGAGCGCGCGCTGACTCCGTTCGACAAGACCCGCGCGAAGTTCGTCGGCGGCTCGCGCACGATCAAGGACAAGGTCCTGATCGGCCTCAACAACCGCGACGAGCGGTTTCACGACGTCCACCTGCTCGATCTCGACACCGGCGCGCTCGAGCTGGTGATGCAGAACGACGGCTACATGGGCTTCCTCGCCGACGATACGCTGACCCTGCGCTGGGCCTTTCGCCAGAACACCGCCGGCGGTACCGACATGTTCGAGGTCACCGACGGCAAGGTCGCCGAGACCCCGCGCGAAAGCACCACGCTCGACGACAGCATGACCACGGCCCCGGCGGGCTACACGGCCGACGGCAAGACCTTCTACTGGGTCGACAGCCGCGGCCGCGACACCGCCGCGCTGATCGCCGAGGACGTCGCCAGCGGCACGCGGACCGTCCTCGCCGAGAACCCCAGGGCCGACATCGGCGGCACCATGCGCCATCCGCTGACCGGCGTGGTCGAGGCTTACGCGGTCAACTACCTCAAGACCGAATGGGTCGCGCTCGACGCCGGGGTCAGGGCCTCGCTCGACTGGCTGCGGACCCAGCTGCCCGGCGAGTTCGGGGTCAGCGCGCGGACCGACGACGACAGCAAGTGGGTGGTCGGCAACGATCCGCTGACCGGACCACCGGTCGCGTATCTCTACGACCGCGCGGTGCAGACGCTGACCGAGTTCTACACCACCCGGCCGGAACTGGTCGGCGCTCCGCTGCAGCCGATGCAGATGCTCGAGATTCCGGCGCGCGACGGGCTGACGCTGGTCAGCTACCTGACGCTGCCGCCGGGCAGCGATCCCGAGGGCCGCGGGGTGCCGGCCGAGCCGCTGCCGATGGTGCTGCTGGTCCACGGCGGCCCGTGGGCGCGCGACGGCTACGGCTTCAACCGCGCGCACCAGTGGTTCGCCAACCGCGGCTATGCGGTGCTCAGCGTCAACTTCCGCGGCTCGACCGGGTTCGGCAAGGCGTTCATCAACGCCGCCAACCTCGAGTGGGGCGCGAAGATGCACGACGACCTGATCGACGCGGTCGACTGGGCCGTGGCGCAGGGCATCGCCGAGCGCGACCGGGTCGCGATCATGGGCGGCAGCTACGGCGGCTACGCCACGCTCGCCGGGCTCGCCTTCACCCCCGAGGTGTTCGCCTGCGGCGTCGACATCGTCGGCCCGTCGAACCTCGAGACGCTGCTTGAGACGATCCCGCCCTACTGGGAACCGGTGGTGAAGCAGTTCCACGAACGCATGGGCAATCCCGAGACGCCCGAGGGCAAGGCGCTGCTGATCGAGCGCAGTCCGCTGCACCGGGCGAGCGCGATCTGCCGCCCGCTGCTGATCGGCCAGGGCGCCAACGACCCGCGGGTCAAGCAGTCCGAGAGCGACCAGATCGTCGCGGCGATGGAGAAGCACGGCATCCCGGTGACCTACGTGCTGTTCCCCGACGAGGGCCACGGGTTCGCCAAGCCGACCAACAACATCGCCTTCAATGCCGTGGCCGAGAACTTCCTCGCCACCTGCCTCGGCGGGCGCGCCGAGCCGATCGCCGGCGAACTCGAGGCCTCGACCGCGCAGATCGTCACCGGGGCGGAGAACGTGCAGGGGCTGGCGCGCGGGTCGTAACCCCCGCAGGGGGCGGGGGGATTGCTTGCCACGGCGGCATCCGCGCGCCGTCGAACGCCTCTTCCAAACCGCCGCCGCGCCCCCTAGCTGTACGGCCATCGTGCTACGCGTCGGAACCCGCCCGTGAAATTCAGGTCCAGGCTTGTCGGCTCGCTCGGCCTCGCCGCGAGCCTCGCGGCGCTTGCCGCCGCGGCCCAGGCGCAACAGGGAGAGACAATGTCCACAGCCACCGCCGCAGCGGCCGTCGCCGCGGTTCCGCTGATCCCCCGCGAGGCGCTGTACGGCAATCCGACGCGCTCGGCGGGCATGGTCAGCCCAGACGGAAAGTGGCTTTCGTGGATGGCGCCGCACGACGGGGTGATGAACCTGTGGCTGGCGCCGGCCTCCGATCCCTCCGCGGCCAGGAGGATGACCAACGCCACCGACCGGCCGATCCCGCAGTATTTCTGGGCGCCGGATTCGCAGAGCCTGCTCTACGTCCAGGACAAGGCCGGCGACGAGAACTACCTGCTCTACCAGGTCGACATCGCGACCGGCGCCGAGCGCGGGCTGACGCCGTTCGACGACACCCGCGTGGAGCTTGTCGGCACCTCGGCCACGATCAAGGACAAGGTGCTCGTCGGGCTCAACAACCGCGACGCGAGGTTCCACGACGTCTACCTGCTCGACCTCAGGACTGCCGCGCTGACGCTCGTGCGGCAAAACGACGAGGGCTCCGTGGGCTACCTCGCCGACGACAGCCTGACGCTGCGCTGGGCGATCGCGCAGAACGCGGCCGGCGGCCAGGACATGTACGAGATCAAGGACGGCATCGTGGCCGAGACCCCGCGCGAGAGCACCGGGCTCGAGGACTCGCTGACCACCGGCGTCGCCGGCTACACCACCGACGCCAGGACGCTGTACTGGATCGACAGCCGCGGACGAAACACCGCGGCGCTGATCGCCGAGGACACCGCGACCGGCGCCAAACGAGTGATTGCCGAAAGCGACAGGGCCGACATCGGCAGCACGATGTCCGACCCGAAGACCGGCGAGGTCGAGGCCTGGTCGGTCAACTACCTGACCACCGAGTGGACCGCGACCGACCCCGACGTGAAGGCCTCGCTCGACTGGCTCGACGCCCGGCTCGAAGGAGAGTTCGGGGTCCAGTCGCGGACCGAGGACGACAGCAAGTGGGTGGTGTGGAACGACCCGCTGACCGCGCCTTCGAAAGTCTTCCTCTACGACCGGGCGGCCGGCACGCTGACCGAGTTCTACACCACCCGGCCCGAGCTTATCGGCGCACCGCTGCAGCCGATGCACCCGCTCGAGATCCGCGCGCGCGACGGGCTGACGCTGACCAGCTACCTGACGCTGCCCCCGGGCAGCGATCCCGACGGCGACGGCGTGCCGACGAACGCGGTGCCGATGGTGCTGCTGGTCCACGGCGGCCCGTGGGCGCGCGACGGCTACGGCTTCAACCGTGCGCACCAATGGCTCGCCAACCGCGGCTACGCGGTGCTGTCGGTCAACTTCCGCGGCTCGACCGGGCTCGGCAAGGACTTCGTCAACGCCGCCAACCTCGAGTGGGGCGCCAAGATGCATGACGACCTGATCGACGCGGTCGAGTGGGCAGTCGGCAAGGGCGTGGCCCAGCGCGACAAGGTGGCGATCATGGGCGGCAGCTATGGCGGCTACGCCACGCTCGTCGGGCTGACCCTGACCCCGGAGACCTTCGCCTGCGGCGTGGATATTGTCGGGCCGAGCAACCTCGAGACGCTGCTGGCGACGATCCCGCCGTACTGGGAGCCGCAGGTCAAGCAGTTCCACGAGCGCATGGGCAACCCCAACACCCCCGAGGGCAAGGCCCTGCTGGTCGACCGCAGCCCGCTCTACCGCGCCAACGCGATCGAGCGGCCACTGCTGATCGGCCAGGGCGCCAACGACCCGCGGGTCAAGCAGGCCGAGAGCGACCAGATCGTCGCGGCGATGCAGGCCGACGGGATCCCGGTGACCTACGTGGTGTTCCCCGACGAAGGTCACGGCTTCGCCAAGCCGACCAACAACATCGCCTTCAACGCGGTGATCGAGAATTTCCTCGCCACCTGCCTCGGCGGGCGGGCCGAGCCGATCGCCGGCGAACTCGAGGCCTCGACCGCGCAGATCGTGACCGGGGCGGAGCATGTACAAGGGCTGGCGGCGGGGGGTTGATCGGATCCCGCCGGTGCCCGACGCTGCAGGTCAGTCGTTTGCTCAGCCTATATCCGGACATTCTCAGGCCAAGCCGCCAGGTCGCCAGGCAGCAGTGCTAAGGGCCAAGCCGCTCGGCTCGAGTCGTTTCACACGGAGACACGACGATGTTGAGTGGGGCCGCCCGGGCTCCGGCCTCGTGTGGAACCGGAAAGTGGCATCGCCGCAGGGGATCCCCACTGGCTTGTTAGCGTGCGGCGCGGGACATCACCCGAGCAGCCGGTCGATCGCCCAGGCCATGTTGACGTCGCGCTGCGACAGGCCGTTCGCGTCGTGCGTGGTCAGAGTGATCTCGACGCGGTTGTAGACATTCGACCACTCGGGGTGGTGGTTTTCCTTCTCGGCGAGCAGCGCGACGCGAGTCATGAAGGCGAACGCCTCGCTGAAATCGGCGAACTTGAAGCTGCGGTAGATCGCCGAGGCGTCGTCGCGCAGGGTCCAGCCGGGCAGCGCACGCAGCGCCTCGGCGCGCTCGGCCTCGGTCAGTTGTGGGACAGGCATTGCGACCTCCCTTGCTTGTCGGCCCGCATGTCATGGCCTAACCGGGGCCGCCATGGAAGCGAGCGGCCTGACAGCTTGGGAACTGTTTTGCCGCAGAGGCGACCGCCTGCTGTTCGGCTCGCTGGATTTGTGGGCCGACAAAGGGGCGGCCATCCACCTTGTCGGGCCCAACGGCATCGGCAAGACCAGCCTCCTGCGGATCCTCGCCGGACTGCTCCCGCCTTCGCTTACCCATTTCGAACACCCGGAGCTCCCGGCACGCGGCTCGCTCAGTTGGCAAGGATCGGTCGGGTTGCTCGACGGCAATCTGCCGCTCGACGAGCATCTTTCCCTTGGCCGCGCCCTGAAATTCTGGCGCGCCGTCGATGGAGGGACCGCCGATCTGGACAGGCTCGGTCTGCGCCCGTTGCTGGAGATCCCCGTGAGGTTTCTCTCGACAGGCCAACGCAAGCGCGCGGCCCTCGCCTGCCTCGTCGGCCAGGGCGTGGACCACTGGCTGCTCGATGAACCGCTGAATGGCCTCGACAGCGACGGGGTCACGCTGGTCGAAAGCCTGATTGCGGAAAGGCGGGCCGCGGGCGGCGTCGTGGTCGTGGCCTCGCATCAACCGATCGCCCTGCCCGGCGCCGAGGTCATCGACTTGCGGGACCATCCGCGATGAGCAGCGTTGTCACCCTGCTCCGGCGCGATCTTGCGAACCTGTTCGGCGGCGCCGGTCGCGGCGCGACGCTGATGCCGGTGCTGTTCTTCCTCGCGGTGGCGATGCTCTATCCGTTCGCGGTCGGCCCCGCGCCCGAGCTGCTTGCGCGCACCGGCGGCGGGATCGTGTGGGTCGCGGCGCTGCTGGCGGCGATCCTGCCGCTCGACCGGCTGCTCGCGCGCGACGTCGAGCGCGGGTTCTTCGACCAGCTGGTGCTGCGCGGGGTGGCCGACGAAGTGACGATCGCGGTGCGCCTGCTGGCGCACTGGCTGAGCTTCGGGCCGCCGCTGATGCTCGCGGCCGTCCCGGCGGCGGGCCTGCTCGGACTCGACGGGGCGACGCTGCGCACGGTCGAGCTCGGCCTGCTCGCGGGGACCCCCGGCCTGGCGGCGATCGGGCTGATCATCGCCGCGCTCACCGTGGGCCTGCGCGGCGGCGCGGCGCTCTCCGGCCTGCTGCTGATCCCGCTGGCGGTGCCGCTGCTGGTGTTCGGCGCCGGGGCGCTGTCGACCGGCGGGGACGCGGGGATCGCGCTGACCGCGGCGATCAGCCTCGTGCTGGCGGCGATCACCCCGTTTGCCGGCGGCGCAGCGCTAAGGGCTGCACGCGAGGGCTAGATTCGTCATAACATAAATGAACTTAGCTTCGCCGGGCAGCGCGCCATCCCCGGGCGCTCCGAGGGAATCGGACTACGCACTTGCAGCATGAGCTGTACCATATTGGAACGCGTAGATGTTTCTGAAACTTAGCACTGTGTTAACGGCGCCAAATCCGATATTAACAGCGTTGTCGAGTCGGGCTGGCTCGGAATAACCGCGGGCGCAACCGGAAACATTGATGGAGGAATTTGACATGAGAAGGCACCTTGCTGCCCTCGCGCTTCTCTCGGCTGTGGCTATGCCCACGGCGGCCAGCGCTCAGGCGGTCACGATCACGGAAGGCGCGGTCTTTCCGATTAACGCCTTGAACGACTTCCTGCCGCAGCTCACTGCGCTCGGCTACGACCGTTACACGACGACCGGGGCTACCGCCTCGCTCGATGTGGAAGCGGCAATCGACTTCTACTTCCTCGGCAGCGAAAGCGGCTTCAACGACACCTTCCTGGGTGGCGCGGTTGCGCTCAGCGAGCTGGTCAACACCGACAACTTCCCGGCCGGGGCCTTCATCGGCTCGCACGTCTTTAGCCCGGGCACGCTCGGTGGGCAGCTCAGCTTCGGAAGCGACGGCGGCGTACCGGCAGGCCTCGGCAGCGCCGGCTTCGGCATCTTCCTCAAGCAGGGCGTGGACTATTCGGCGGGAGCCGCGGTGACTCGTTTCATCATCGGCTACGACGACCAGACAACCCGCCCGGACGACGACAACCACGACGATCTCATGATCCTCGGTGTTGTTCGTGCGGTTCCGGAGCCGGGCACCTGGGCGACCCTGCTGTTCGGCTTCGGCGCGCTCGGCGCGGCGATGCGCCGCAAGGCCTCGAAGGCCCCGCGGTTCCGGGCAGCGCTCGCCTAAGCGCACGACTGCTACAAACAGACCCGGCCGCCAGCCCTCGCTGGCGGCCGGTTTTGTTTTGCGCGGTGCGCCACCGCAGACTCCCGGCAAGGAACGTCGTCGCTGCAACAGGCGAGGCCCCGCGACCGAGGACAGATCGACATAGGCGATGAGCGGCGGACGGACCGCCTCTTCCCCCTTGTTGGGGGGAAGGGCCTTTGAATGTCGATCCGTCCTGGCTGTGAACGGCCCCGCGGCTCAGTTGTAAGGCGGCTTGTGCTGCCCCGTGGGGCTCAGCGTGAAGATCTCGGCCCCGTCGTCGGTAATCCCGATCGAGTGCTCGAACTGCGCCGACAGGCTCTTGTCGCGGGTCACCGCGGTCCACCCGTCGCTGAGCAGCTTCACCGGCGACTTGCCGAGGTTGATCATCGGCTCGATGGTCATGAACATGCCCGCGCGCAGCTCGGGCCCCGTCCCGGCGCGCGCCGCGTGGACGACTTCGGGCGCATCGTGGAACAGCCGGCCGAGGCCGTGGCCGCAGAAATCGCGCACCACGCCGTAGCGATACTGCTCGGCGTGGGCCTGGATCGCCGCGCCGATGTCGCCGAGCCGTGCGCCGGGCCTGACCTGCGCGATCCCGAGCATCAGGCATTCGTACGTCACCTCGACCAGCCGCCGGGCCTTCAGCGACACGTCGCCGACGAGGTACATGCGGCTCGAATCGCCGTGCCAGCCGTCGAGCAAAGGGGTGACGTCGATGTTGACGATGTCGCCCTCGCGCAGCGTCCTGCTCGAGGGAATCCCGTGGCACACGACATGATTGATCGAAATGCAGCACGAGTGGGCGTAGCCGCGGTAACCCATCGTCGCCGGGACCGCGCCGCCGTCGAGGGTCATCTCGCGGACCGCGCTGTCGATCGCCTCGGTCGACGCGCCCGGCTGCACCAGCGGGGCCAAGGCGTCGAGAATCTCGGCCGCCAGCCGCCCGGCCTTGCGCATGCCGGCGAACCCTTGGGGTCCGTGCAGCTTGATCGAGCCGTCGCGATAGACGGACATGTCGGAGGTGACGTGCTGGTATTCGGTCATCGCCGCCATGTAGCGGTTGAGGCGCTCAATTGCGAGCGGTGAAGGCGCCGCGGAACTCGGGCTTGACCGCGCCGAGGACCGCACGGTCGACGTTGAGATTCACCATGTA
>Ga0255338_1006106_pt1 | contig 10503 bp, 9 predicted proteins | sample MeOH1_35cm_T4_19_FD_203715 | JGI IMG/M metagenome (GOLD analysis project Ga0255338, IMG submission 203715) | Sandy soil microbial communities from University of British Columbia, Vancouver, Canada - MeOH1_35cm_T4_195 | ecosystem: Engineered > Artificial ecosystem > Sand microcosm > Unclassified ... | reverse complement strand
TCCTGCAGGTAGCCACTGGCGGAAGTCTGCGCATGGTAATCGCTGATAATATTCCAGATCGGCTCCATTCCGGTCCCGTCCAATGCCGAACACGCCACTACTTGCACCGGTACTTTTGAAGCGTTTTCCGGAAAGAGGTGCAAGGCCTGGCGGTATTCTGTAACTGCTTTGGCCACCGCGTGCTCATTGCCATGATCGGCCTTATTGACGGCCACGGCATCCACCATCTCCATAATGCCCTTTTTAATGCCCTGCAATTCGTCGCCCGCACCAGCGAGTAGGAGTAGCAGAAAAAAGTCGGTCATGCCTTTCACCAGTGTTTCCGACTGGCCTACGCCCACCGTTTCGACCAATATTATGTCGTAACCCGCCGCTTCGCACAGCAGGATCGCCTCACGCGTATGCCGCGCGACGCCTCCGAGCGAGAGGTTCGCGGGCGAAGGACGGATGTACGCATTCGGGTTACGCGCGAGCTTCTCCATCCGCGTTTTGTCGCCCAATATGCTCCCGCCCGATTGCTTGCTGCTCGGGTCGACCGCCAGCACGGCTACCCGCCTGCCCAGCGAAGTAAGGTAGCTGCCAAACGCTTCTATAAAGGTGCTTTTTCCAACACCGGGCACGCCGGTGATACCGATGCGAATCGAGTTGCCTGTGTGCGGCAAGATATTCTGGAGAATTTGGCCCGCCAATGCGCGGTCGTCGGGCAGGCTGCTTTCCATCACCGTAATGGCGCGGCTGAGCGTTGTGCGGTCGCCCGAGAGGACGCCTTTGGCATATGTTTCAACAGACAGTCGCTGGCGCATTGGAACGTTAATTTTACATCGGCAGACAAACAGGCGCCGTCTGTCGCCAAAATGAAACTTTTTCTTCTAAAACAGGTGAAAAGGTGTATATTGCTCGTTTACAACCCAATATTTCCAATTTTTAACCATTATAATGAAAATTTCAGTATTTCGTCTGGGCATCATTGCAATGAGCAGTCTGGGCTTCTTCAACAACACTATCGCACAGGAGGCGGAGAAGGTGAAATATGATGCACATGTCCTTTTTCACCCATTGTTCAATTTCCAGCCGGGGAACGAATACCGGTCGGGAAACGGCGCCCCGGGGCCAAAATACTGGCAAAACCGTGCCGATTACAAAATCAACGTAGCGCTCGAAGAGGAGAAAGGGACCGTGAGCGGGGAAGTGGAGCTTACCTATAAAAACAACAGTCCTGAAAACCTGGAATTTATCTGGCTGCAACTGGATCAGAACGCATTCGGGAGCCATTCCAGAGGCGCACAGACCACACCGGTTACCGGCGGCCGTTTCGGTAACATGGGTTTCGACGGAGGTGATTCTATCAAAGCCGTGACGGTTCAGCAGGGCAAGGGCGCATTTGTGGATGCGGAATATAAAATTACCGATACCCGCATGCAGATCCGCCTCAAAACACCGGTGAAAGCGAATGGCGATGTGATTAAAATCAAGCTGGCCTATTCATTCAAAGTTCCGGAATACGGCTCCGACCGCATGGGAACGCTGGAAACCAAGAATGGTATCGTGTACGAAATGGCGCAGTGGTATCCTCGCGTAGCCGTTTTCGACGATATCGAAGGCTGGAACGTGCTTCCTTACCTGGGTGCGGGTGAGTTTTACCTCGAATATGGCGATTTTGAATACAATGTAACTGTTCCTTGGGACCATATCGTAGTTGGGTCAGGTGAATTGCTGAACCCGAACGAAGTACTCACTGCCGAGCAGCGCAAAAGACTGGCCGACGCCGCCAAAAGCGACCAGACCGTCGTGATCCGCAGCGCGGAAGAAGTTACCAACCCGAATACCCGTCCGAAACAATCCGGTACGTTAACCTGGCGCTTCCGTTGCGTGCAGGCGCGCGATATCGCGTGGGCTACTTCCAAAGCATTTGTGTGGGATGCGGCGCGTATGAACCTGCCCAAAGGCAAAACCGCATTGGCGCAGTCGGTGTACCCGGCTGAGGACGGCGGGCTCGATGGCTGGGGCCGCTCGACCGAGTATGTGAAGGGTTGTATCGAGTTCTATTCCAATTATGTACATGAATATACTTACCCGGTAGCGACCAATGTGGCCGGTATTGTGGGTGGTATGGAATATCCCGGAATCGTTTTTTGTAGCAGCAAAAGCCGGAAGGAGGATCTCTGGGGCGTAACCGACCATGAGTTCGGCCATAACTGGTTCCCGATGATCGTGGGTAACAACGAGCGTAAATATGCGTGGATGGACGAAGGTTTCAACACGTTCATCAACTTCCTTTCAGGGGATAACTTCAATAATGGCGAGTATAAAACGACGCAGATGAACGATATGCACCGTCTGGCGCCGATGATCTTCCGCCCGAAAGCCGACCCGATCATGACGATCCCCGATGTGGTTCAGGCCGTGAACCTGGGCTGGGAAGCATATTACAAACCTGCATTAGGATTGAAAATGCTTCGCGAGCAAATCCTCGGCAAAGAGCGTTTCGACTATGCGTTCAAAATTTATGTACAGCGCTGGGCATTCAAGCATCCTACGCCCTACGATTTCTTCCGGACGATCGAAGACGCGGCAGGAGAAGACCTGGGCTGGTTCTGGAAAGGCTGGTTCTTCGAGAACTACAAATTGGATCAGTCGGTGAAAGAGGTGGCTTATGTGGAGCAAAACCCGCAAAAAGGCTCTTATATCACTATTGAGAACCTGGATCAGCTGGCTATGCCTGTGAAAGTGGACATCGAAGGAGTAAGCGGCAAGAAAACCCGTGTCGAATTGCCGGTTGAAATCTGGCAACGTGGTGGTGCGTGGACGTTCAAAGCGGCTACCCAGGAACCCATCCGATCGGTAACGATCGATCCTGAACATAGTCTTCCGGATATCAATCCTGAAAACAATGTCTGGAAACCGGCCTCATACAGTGCCGAACCGGACGTGAACTAAGCAAGTATTAACATAGAAAAGCCTTCCAATCGTAGCGGTTGGAAGGCTTTTTTATGGGCTTCGGTGTTGATATCAGATCGTCAGGAGCATGGCGCCGTAAGAATAGCCGCCGCCAAAAACCGTAATCACGATGTTTTCGCCCTTTTTGAATTTCTCCTTATTCTCCGAAAGCGCGATCGCACAACCGGCACAGCCCGTGTTACCGAGGTATTGGATGTTCGAAATCAGCTTTTCGGCTGGTATACCCAGTGTATTGATCACATTCAGGCTGATCCTGTGGTTGGCCTGGTGGGGGATCAGGTAATCGAGGTCGTTGATAGTCAGCCCACATTCCTGCAAAACCTGCTGACTCACTTTGGGCATGTACACACAGGCATTCTGGAACACATCGCGCCCGAAAGGCATCACCACGCCACGATCGTTGGGCCGGAGTACCACAGCTTCGATGGCTTTTCCGCTGGTGGCAGCACCACCGGTAATAAGCTTTTTGATTTGCATGTCGCCTTCCGTCTGCCGCTCTTTCGAAATGAGCAATGCAGAAGCGCCATCGCCCCACAAATGTCCCGAAACCGTATCCATCTCATTGTAATAGGCCGTGTTATGATCGGAAACGACCACCAGTGCCTTCGAAGCCTTGCCCATGGCAAAATAGCCTTCGACGATTTCGACGGCATTGAGCAACGACGAGCAGGCGGACGAAATGCTAACGACCGGAATGTCGGGAATTTGAAGCTGATGCTGTACCGCATGCGCCAGCGTGACGATCGTATCGTAAGGCGTATAAGTGGCCCCTACGATCAGATCTATCTCGTTTTTGCTGTAAGGAATTTTTTCAAGTAAGGACTCTACGGCTTTGATCGCCATGGTAGAGGTATTTTCGTCTGCTGATGCTTTACGTCTTTCTGAGATTCCTGTTCTTTCCGTGATCCACTCGTTAGATAGGTTGTTGAGATTTGTAAAATATTCATTACCAATAACTTCGCTTGGCAGATAATGACTAACCGTATTAATATACATGATTGAGAAGTTGACTTCGCAAGCTACAATTCTTTTAGATTCCGAAAGTTAAATATTTCGTAGAAATCGTAGCACTCCATATTTGAACAATTCAATAATAAATTTATAAAATTATAATGCCAGCACCTGCAAATCAGATGGTTGGAAAAGCAAAAATGTCGTGATAAAATGACAAAAGTTTTGCTTCCTCCGAAGCCCAGTTGTGGCATGTCTCCGCGGCTTTCCTGCCGTTGATACCCATTTGCAAGCGCAATGCATTATCAGAAATACAGCATTGCATTGCGTGGCGCAGCGCTTCCGGATCATACGGTGAAATACAAAAACCACTTTCCGAATCCTCCACGATGCGCTTGTAAAGGGGGAAATCCGAAGTAATGACAGGCAATTGCAATGCCATGTATTCGAATAACTTCGTGGGGAACGAGTCCGGGTAATCGGCCACGGGTTTGAGCAACGCAATACCGGCGACCGCCTGCCGGGCATATTTCAGCGCCACTTTCTGATCGGTGTAGCCATGGAACGTGATATTATCCTTCGCTTGCAGGTAGCCAGCTATCGCTTCCAGCTCCTTTTGGTCCACCCTCACCGGACCAAAAAGGTGCAAATGGCAGTCGGGATAGTTCCTTTTCAACATAGCCACCGCGTTGATCATCGTATCCAGGCAGCGTTCCATCGACACCACGCCCAGATAGAAGAGCTCGGGCCGTAGCCCGGGTATGCGCGCATGCCGGAGGGCATCCATTACGGGCAGCGACACATAGTTATGGATAACAGCGAATGGCTTTGCCAGATCATGATATTCATTTAAATAGGCATCGTCCGTAAAGATGCAATGAAACTTCCGCCGTGCCAGTTTGTCGAAAAAACGGAACAGCTTTTTAAAAACCAGGCTGTTGTTATATCGCTTGATGGCGAATTTCTTGAACAGGTTCTCCTGCACTTCGTAAACCACTTTTGCTCCCGCCCAATGAAAGACCAAGGCGAGGGGAATCAGCTCCGGTACGAAAATGTGGATGATATCGGCCCTTAACCGCAGGCACTTGATCAATGCGATCGGATGACCAAACAAAATCCTGGGCAATAGCCGTCCGAATTTCGGCAGGCTGATCAAATGCGGCTCTCCCTGTAAACCACCCCGCGCATGGGGTAATGCACAAAATACCTGATAATGGCGCTGCAACGAAGGAGCGATTTTGTACACAATGCGCGAGTCCGTCGACGGATGTACCGTGCTGATCAGCAGCACGCGCGTCATGTGCGGGTTACGATGGCAACGCCCGACGAAGTACCGATCCGTTCCGCGCCGGCTTCGATCATCGCAACGGCCTGTTCGTAAGTCTTGATGCCGCCCGACGCCTTGATCTTCACCTCAGTCGGCAGAATGGATCGCATTTTACGAACAGTTTCAACCTCGGCGCCTCCGGGCCCGAAACCGGTGGATGTTTTGACGAAATCCGCTTTTGCTTCCGCGCAGATTTCGCAGGCGGTGTACAGATCGAAGGAATCGAGGTAAGCCGTTTCGATAATCACTTTCAGCAATGCATTCTGCCCGTGCGCGAGGTCTGCGAGCTGTTTGAGTTCTTCGCGCACGCTCAGGTATGCCATGGATTTGAATTGTGAAAGATCCATCACCACATCAAGCTCCGTAGCACCGTTTTGCAATGCCTCCCCTGCTTCGAAAACCTTCGTGGCAGCGGTGGAATAACCCATCGGAAAGCCGATTACCGTAGCCACTTCGATTTTAATTGGACAAAATTCCAGCATTTCCATTACATACGGCACGTACACCGGCGCTACGCATACCGCCTTGAACTGATGTATCCAGGCTTCTTCACAGATTTTGCGGATGTCGGTTTCGCTGGCTGTTGCGCTGAGCAGCGTGTGGTCGATGTAGGAAGAGATACTGTCCATACCAGTGTGCAGGAGGGATTGGTTCAAAAACGGAAAACCCCGCCGGGTTGGCAGGGTTCCTTATTATGCCGAATGCTGTTAAGCTTTGCTTTTTTCTTTTTTGGAAGCCTTTTTGGCAGGCGCTTCTGTCGCTTCTTCTGCCGGGGCTGCTTCTGCAACCGGTTCAGCAGCGGTTTCTGCTTCGCCTTCGGTCACCACAAATGCTTCGGGAGTGTATTTCGAAAGCAGGTTGTACCAGGAAATGACTTTCTTGATGTCCGACACATACACTTTCGAGCGGTCGAACTCAGGAAGTACCTCAGCAAGAAACTCGATGAGTTCTTTGTCTGATGAAGTTTTGGCAGACAATGTAACTTCTTCGCCGTGGATCTCACGGATTTTCAGGAACACATCCGACAGGGCAACAGATTCTTCTGCACCGTCTGTGAAGATCGAAACGTCTTTCAATACCGATACGCGCGCAGTTGGGCCGATCAGCGTTTTTTCACGTTTCTCGTCCAGGCTTTCCACGATCACGCCCGCACGGCTGGGTTTCAGAATGCGGAACAACCCTGGCTTGCCGGATACATTGGCTACTTCTTTCAACAAATCCATTCCTGTTGACTCTACTTTTTCACTCATCCTTTCTTACTATGGTTATATCTTGATGTTAATGTTGGATGCGGCAATTGAATTTTTGCGCAAAATAACGGAAAGATTGCCCGGGAAACAACCGATATGCTATTTTGTCTTCACAAACGACTGATTATAAGTTTCTATTGTCGCCAGAATGGGCTCACGGCCTTCATTTTTCTCCGCGGAGGTCACATACATTACAGGCACTTCTTCCCACATTTCGCTCATTTTGCGCTTGTAAGCCTCTACCTGGCTGGCTACCTGGCCCGGCTTAAGTTTATCGGCTTTGGTAAATATGATCTCGAACGGAATGCCCGCCTCGCCCAATGCGGCCATAAATTCCAGGTCGACGGCCATTGCGCTATGCCGGACATCTACCAGGACGAAGGTACAAATCAGGTTTTCGCGGTAATGCAGGTAATCGTGGATCATTTTCTCCCACTTGTCGCGCTCGACCTTACTCACTTTGGCATAACCATAACCGGGCAAATCGACCAGGTACCAGACGTCATCGATGATAAAATGGTTGATCATCTGCGTTTTTCCTGGCTGCTGCGAGGTTTTAGCCAATGCTTTTTTGCCCGTCAGCATGTTGATAAGTGACGATTTACCCACATTGGAACGTCCGATAAATGCATATTCGGGAAGGATGGGCTCCGGGCATTTCTGGTAGTCGGAGTTACTCATCACATACTTGGCTTCCTGAACTTTCATGGGTTTCTGGCGTTAATAAAGTTGCGAAGTTACCCTTTTTGAAATTCTTATCCTCAAAAGCTGCGAGATAGCGCTGCTGTCCATAATTGTGTAAAATAAAACAAAGGCGTATTTTCGTTATGGAATACTGAAATCAAAAATCTTATTTAAAAAATGAAAAATCTTAAAAATCTCGGGTTCGCGATCGTGGCGCTGATGCTGGCCATGTCGGTGGCAATAGCCGGGGAAGGAGATAAAAAGGCTGCCGAGAAAGGCATCCAGTTCACCGAAGGCTCATGGGCTTCCCTTCTGAAAAAAGCTAAAAAAGAGAACAAACTGATCTTTCTTGACGCCTACACCACCTGGTGCGGGCCTTGCAAGCTGCTGCAAAAGAACGTTTTCACGCGCGAGGACGTGGCCGGGGTTTTCAACGGGAATTTTATCAACGTGAAGATAGATATGGAAGCCGGCGAGGGGCCTGCGCTCGCAAGAAAATACCCGATCGAAGGCTACCCGACATTGTTCTTTATCAATGGCAAAGGCAAGGTGGTGAAACAGCTTCTGGGTTATCAGCAACCTCAGGACCTGATCAAAGCGGCAAAATCCGTACAAAAAGGCCCAGCTATCTAAATTATGAGTATAAAAAAGGAAACCCCGCAGAATGGCTCTGCGGGGTTTCCTTTTTTATAGTAAATCTTATTCGTAGTAATTGGGAACGCGGTGGCCGCTGCTTTCCAGCAAACGGTCCTTGCGGAACAACTGAACGTCGGCTGTAACCATGTCGTTCACCAATGCTTTCAGGTCGTATTTCGGTTTCCAGCCCAGCTTTTCCATCGATTTGGTCGGGTCGCCGATAAGCAATTCCACTTCGGTAGGGCGGAAATAGCGCGGATCGACCGCCACTACCTCTTTGCCGATTTCGATCTTGAAGTCAGGATTGTTGCATTTCGCCACTTTCGCGATCTCGTTAACCCCTTCTCCGCTAAACTCGACTTCGATGCCTACCTCCGCAAATGCCATTCTTACAAATTCGCGGATGCGGGTAGTAACACCGGTTGCGATCACGAAATCCTCGGCTGTCTCCTGTTGGAGGATAAGCCACATTGCTTCCACAAAGTCTTTGGCATGGCCCCAGTCGCGCTGTGCGTCGAGGTTACCGAGGTACACTTTGTCCTGCAAGCCCAATGCGATACGTGCAACGGCGCGGGTGATCTTGCGCGTTACGAAAGTTTCACCGCGCAATGGCGACTCGTGGTTGAAAAGGATACCATTCACCGCGAACATATTGTATGCCTCGCGATAGTTGACGGTAATCCAGTAACCGTAAAGCTTCGCAACCGCGTAAGGCGACCGCGGATAGAATGGCGTGCGCTCCGATTGCGGCACCTCCTGTACCAAACCGTATAGTTCGGAGGTCGATGCCTGGTAAATTTTGGTTTTTTGGGTAAGTCCCAGCAAACGTACCGCTTCCAGGATACGGAGCGTACCGATGCCGTCGACGTTGGCCGTGTATTCGGGTTCTTCGAAACTCACCTGAACGTGCGACATTGCCCCGAGGTTGTATATTTCATCCGGCTGAACTTCCTGGATGATGCGGATAATATTCGTAGAGTCGCTCAGGTCACCGTAATGAAGGTGAAAGCGCACGTTTTTCTCGTGCGGGTCTTCGTAAATATGGTCGATCCGCTGGGTATTGAACAACGAACTGCGGCGTTTGATACCATGCACTTCGTATCCCTTGCTCAAAAGGAGCTCGGCCAAATAGGAGCCATCCTGGCCGGTAATCCCTGTAATTAGCGCTTTCTTCATTCTATTGGTAGTATGTATATCTGGATAATCTTATCCGGTTAAAAAGTAGTTTGAATATTATCTCTGGTTCAATCCCTAATTGTGATCGGACGCGGGGTTTACCAGCAGGCTTCGCTTGATATCCACCCTGTCGGCGAGGATCACCGCGGAAGCATATTGCTCACGGATCAGGTCGAGGTATTGTTCTGCGTCGCTCCGGTACATAAAATCGCCCACCTTCACGCGATAGGTCGGCTGGGTGTATGAAACGTAAGGGTTCAAATCCGGAAAGGCCTGGTAAATGTAGGATTTCGCACCATCCGCTTCCTGCCTCACATTTCCTACATAAATCTGGATCCTGAAACCATTGATGTAGCGGATGGATTTGTTCTGCTTCGCCAGCGTATCCAGCACCGATTCCAGTTTTTTGTTGACATACAGCGGCTTATCTGCATCGGCTTTCGGAGCATTGGTGTTCCTGGCAGGTGTAGCCGGTTCTGCACGGGTTACGACGGCGGGTTCTACATATTCGTAGCGTGGACGGACCGCGGAAAGATCTTCCCGGTACTCGGAACCGGAGCTCACTACCGACTTTTTGGCACAACCCGAAATCAGAATGATACCAAGATGCAGAGCCCATAAAAATTTCTTTTTTAGCGTCATATCCTGAACCATTGTAGCTGAGCGCACAAACTTAATCAAAATTGGATGAATCACCATACCACTTATTTTTGAATGTAATACCTAACTTTACCCGGTTTATCCCCGATTTCAATGCTAGTACAATCCAACGTTTCGCTTCGTCATCTCAATACATTCGGGCTCGATGCCGATGCCAGGTATTTCGTAAATGTGCAGTCTGTCGACGAATTAATAGCCGTTTTGCGTGATCCCAAATGGAAGGAGACGCCGAAATTTATCCTTGGCGGAGGCAGTAACATTTTGCTCACAAAGGACATCGAAGCACTCGTGATCCACCCCGGCATCAAGGGCATTACAATTAAGGAAGAAAATGAGGAAGCGGTCGTGCTGAAAGTAGGTGCGGGCGAGGTTTGGCACGATTTCGTTATGCATTGTGTGGGTAATGGCTATGGCGGTGTGGAAAACCTTTCGCTCATTCCCGGGACGGTGGGTGCGGCGCCCATGCAGAATATCGGAGCCTATGGCGTGGAGATCAAAAGTGTGGTAGAGGCCGTCGAAGCGGTTGACATTGAAAGCGGCGAAAAGCGTGTTTTCAGCAATGCGGAATGCGAATTTGGGTACCGGGAAAGCGTATTCAAGAAAGCATTCAAGAACAAATATGTGATCACGGGCACCACTTTCAAGCTAAGCAAAAAGCCTGTCGTGAATGCCGCTTACGGCGACGTGCAGAAAACATTGCAGGAAATGGGCGCCGAAACGCCCACGATCCGCGACATCAGCGAGGCGATCATGACGATCCGCCGCAGCAAGTTGCCCGATCCGGCGGAGATCGGTAATGCAGGGAGTTTTTTCAAAAACCCTGAAATACCGGTTGCTCAGTTTACGCATTTACGGGAAACC
>Ga0255338_1006104_pt1 | contig 10505 bp, 10 predicted proteins | sample MeOH1_35cm_T4_19_FD_203715 | JGI IMG/M metagenome (GOLD analysis project Ga0255338, IMG submission 203715) | Sandy soil microbial communities from University of British Columbia, Vancouver, Canada - MeOH1_35cm_T4_195 | ecosystem: Engineered > Artificial ecosystem > Sand microcosm > Unclassified ... | reverse complement strand
CCGTGGCTCGGCACCGTGCCGGTGCTCGGCACGTTGTTCTCGTCGAAGTCGTATCAGAAGAACCAGACCGACCTCGTCATCATCGTGACGCCGCGCCTCGTGCGGCCGGCGCGGCCGGGCGACAACGTCAAGTCGCCGGCGGAGGACACGGCGCCGCCGAACGACGTCGACTTCTTCCTGATGGGCAAGACGGAGATCGCGCCGGCGGAAGCGCGCAAAGGCGGCGCGGCGCCGTCGCACTTCGTCAAAGCCGAAAGCCGACCGTTCACAGGACACATGCTCGATCTGCCGAAGGGGGGAATTTCCGATGGCGCCATTCAGTAAGCTGACGGCGGTTCTGGCGCTCGCCGGCGCGCTTGCCGGTTGCTCGGAATACACCGACCGCCGCGACATGATTTCGGAATACGGCGGCAACGCCGTGCACAACGACAAGGTCGTGCAGATGGTCGATCCCTGGCCGCCGCATGCCGCCAACCGCGACATCGCCTTCAATGGCGAGGTCATGCAGGCGGCCGTCGCGCGCTACCGCACCGGCCGCGTCATTCCGCCGACCGGCACCGGCACCTCGGCCACCTATCAGCAGCAGCAGAACAACAACGGCAACAACAACGCGCCGCTGGGGCCGACCGTCAACCAGTCCGGCGCGAGCAAGTAACCACCGATGAACACGCACTCCCCTAATCCGGCCACGCGCGTCGTCGTCCTCACGCCGGATGCCGAGTTCGCCGGCGTCGTGCGTTCGACCTTCGGCGCCTCGAAGGCGATCGATCTCGTGCTGGTCACGGGCAGCGTTGCCGATCACGGTGCGAAGCTGAATGCCGACGGCGCCACGGTGGTGGTGGTCGACTGCGACGGCGGGCAGTCCGATGCGCTTGATGCCTTGGGACGGCTGAGCGCGCGGCTCGGCGCGGCCGTTCCGGTCATCGCCGTCACGCAGAGCTTCGACGCTACGGTTGCGCGCACGCTGATGCAGATGCGGGTGTCGGACTTCCTGCTAAAGCCGATCCAGCCGATCGACCTGATCCGCGCCTGCGCCCGCGCCGCAAAGTCGGCCGGTGCGCCGACCACCGAGGCGCAGATCTATACGTTCCTGTCGGCGGTGGGCGGGGCGGGTGCGACCACGCTCGCCGTGCAGACGGCGATGCTCCTGCTCAATAGCGGCGGGCCGCGCAACAAGCCATCGACCTGTCTTGTCGACCTCGATTTTCAGCACGGCGCCATTGCCGATTATCTCGACCTCGAGCCGCGGCTGAACCTCGCGGAGATCGAGCCGAGCCCCGACCGTCTCGACCGGCAATTGCTGGAGGTGATGCTGTCGCACCATGCCTCCGGCCTTGCCGTGGTCGCCGCGCCTAACCGGCCGGCGGAGATGCGCTCTTTCGATCCGGACGTTGTGACGCGCCTGCTCGATCTCGTCTCGAGCCATTTCGAATATGTCGTGTTCGACATGCCGCGCACCTGGTTCGCTTGGACCGACAGCGTGTTGCTCGGCTCCAATAAGCTCTACATCGTCAGCGAAACGACGGTGCCGGGCCTGCGCCACGCCAAGCAGCTTGTGGCCGCGATTAAAGAACGGCTCGATGGCGGGCCGCAGCCGCAGGTGATCGTAAATCGCTTCGCGCAGAAGATGTTCGCGTCGGGCCTCGGCATGAGCGACATCCAGCAGACCTTGGGCGAGGCCTTCGTCAGTGCGATCCCGAACGATTACGCGCTGGTGCGCGAGGCAATCGATCGCGGCGTGCCGCTCGACGAAGTCAAGGCTGGCAACAAGATCACCGGGCAGCTCAAGAAGCTGGTGGTCGAGCAGAATCGCGCGGCCGATGGCAAATCGGTGCCGCTGCTCAAGAAGCTCAAGCTGTCTTTGGCGAGTTAGTGCGATGTCCGGCCGTTTCAGCAAGCGTGCAGCCGTCTCGGAGCCCGTCGCCGTTGCCGAGGCCCCGCCGCCTCCGCCGCCGGTCATGACCTTCAGCGTGTTGCCGGAAGCGCCGCCGGTCGAGGCGCCGGCTTCGCAGCCGGCTAATCCGTTGCTTAGCGGCAAGTTGCTCGATGCCAAAGTGCGGCTGCATCGCAAGCTGATCGAGGAGATCAATCTCTCGGCCATCGACAAGCTGCCGGAAGAGGAAGTGCGCCGTCACGTGACGGGGCTGGTCTCGCAATATGTGCTGTCCGAACGGCTGGCGCTCAACGCGCAAGAGCTTTCCGATTTCGTCTCGGAAATCCTCGACGAGATGACCGGCCTCGGACCGCTCGAGCCCCTGCTCAAAGATCCAAGCATTGCCGACATTCTTATTAACGGCCACGAGTGCGTTTACGTCGAGCGCCACGGCGTGCTCGAGCCGCTGCCGGTGCGCTTCAAGGACGAGCAGCACCTCCTGCGCATCATCAACAAGATCGTCTCGGCGGTCGGCCGTCGAGTCGACGAGTCGCATCCGCTTTGCGACGCGCGTTTGCAGGACGGTTCGCGCGTCAACGTCGCGGTGCGGCCGATCGGCGTTGACGGACCTCTGGTCTCGATCCGTAAATTCTCCAAGAAGAAGCTCGACCTCTCGCGCTTGGTCGAAGTCGACGCGCTGCGGCCGCAGATGGCCGAAGTGTTGGCCGCGGCGGTGCGCGCGCGCATCTCGACCATCATCTCGGGTGGCACCGGCTCCGGCAAGACGACGATGCTGAACGCGCTCTCCGCTTTCATCTCGGAGAAAGAGCGCTTGCTCACCATTGAGGATGCCGCCGAACTGCAACTGCAGCAGCCGCATGTCGGTCGCATGGAAACACGGCCGCCGAACATCGAAGGCAAAGGCGAAATCCGCCAGCGCGACTTGGTCAAGAACGCGCTGCGTATGCGTCCCGACCGCATCATTCTCGGCGAGTGCCGCGGCGAGGAAGCCTTCGACATGCTGCAGGCGATGAATACGGGTCATGAAGGCTCGATGGCCACCATCCACGCCAATACGCCGCGCGACGCCATCACGCGTCTCGAGCAGATGATCGGCATGGCCGGCCTACCGATGACGGTCGCCTCGATCCGTGGTCAGATCGCCAATGCCGTGGGCCTCATCGTGCAGCTCTCGCGCCAGTCGGACGGCAAGCGCAAGGTCACCTCGATCGCCGAGATCACTGGGCTCGAGGGTGACATCATCCAGATGCAGGAGATCTTCAAATATGTGCGCACCGGCACCAAGCCGGACGGCGCCGTCGAGGGTCACTTCCAGGCGACGGGCGTTCGGCCGCGCTTCCTGTCGCATCTGTCGACCATGGGCATCAAGATTCCGGGCAGCTACTTCGACCCGACGCAGCCGTTATGAGCAAGCCAGGAATGTCGTTGTTCGGTACGAACTCTCAGCTCCCCTCCCCCCGCGAGCGTAGCGAGTGGCGAGGAGGGGTCGGGGGTGGGCGGCGAGAAGCGCTTCTGTGTCGTATTCACGGACAATTCCCCCCACCCCGGTTTGCGATCGCAAGCGATCGCAAACCGACCCTCCCCGCCGCTTCGCGGGGGGAGGGTAAGGACGTCGACCGCCGTGCCTTGCAGCCAGAACGGGCGTGAGGTGCCCATGAACTTCGACCCACTCTATCTCTTCTATATCCTGATCGGCCTGTCGGCGGCGATGCTGGCGGAAGGCGCTTATCTGCTGTTCTACAACAAGGCCTCGTACCGCAAGAACATCAACCGCCGCCTCAAGATCATCGACGCCAGCAAGACCAGCCGCGAAGATGTGCTGGTGCAGCTCCGCCGCGAGCGCGGCCTGACAGCGAGCGGCGACTACCGGTTGCCGCTGGTCAATCTCAATCAGTTGCTGCTGCAATCCGGCCTTACCATCGGCCTCGGCAAGCTGGTGCTCGTCGTGCTGGTGCTGGCCATTGCATCGTTCGTCGGCACCATGATGTTCGACGGCCAGCTATCGCATGCGTTGTTCGGCGCCATTTTCGGCGGTCTCGTGCTGCCGCTCATGCTGCTCAAGATCATGCGGGGGCGACGGCAGAAGAAGTTCGGCGCGCAGTTCCCTGACGCCATCGATATCATCGTGCGCTCGCTGCGCGCCGGCCATCCCGTGCCAGTGGCGATCAACATGGTGGCGCGCGAAATGGCCGATCCGGTCGGCGGTGAATTCGGTCTCGTCACGGACGAGATCACCTATGGCGCCGATCTCGAAGGCGCCATGCGCAATCTCTATTATCGCGTCGGCACCGACGATCTGCCGTTGTTCGTCACCGCGGTGGCAATCCAAGGCTCGACCGGCGGCAATCTCGGCGAAATCCTCGACAACCTGTCGTCGGTCATCCGCCAGCGCTTCAAGATGCGCCGCAAGATCCGCTCCTTGGCGGCGGAAGGCCGCGCCTCGGCGCTGATCCTGTCGTCGCTGCCGATCCTGATGTTCGGCGTGATCAATTTCATGGTGCCGGATTTCTACGCCAGCGTCTGGCACGAAAGCCTCACCAAGATCGCCTTGGCTGCTGCCGGCGCCTGGATGGGCATCGGCAACTTCATCATGTACCGCATGGTCAACTTCAAGATCTGACGATGGACACCGCCGCCTCCATCTTCGCCCAGATGCTCGGCGACAGCAGCAGCCTGATACTCGGCATTCTGGTGTTTCTGACGGCCGGCATTCTCGCCTTCTCGCTGATGGCTGCGGTGCGCGTGCGCGGCGCCGTCAAGCGTCGTGCGTCGCGTCTGATCGACGATGATGCGCGCAAGCCCGGCCGCTCGCTGCGTCATTCCAGCGTCAAGGCGGTGGCGCGGCTCATCGACTACACCAACAAGCACTACGCCGCGACCGACGATGACACCATGAAGGTGCTGCGCCAGCGCCTCATCCAGGCTGGCATCTACGATCCGCGCGGCGTCGCCTATTTCTTCCTCATTCGCACGGGATTGGCGATCGGACTCGCCTTGGCGATGTTCTTTCTGGTGCCCATGTTTCGGCCGGCCACCGGCGGCATCTTCTGGATGATGGTGATGGGCGGTGGCGTCATCGGCTATGTCGGCCCCAGCATGTATCTCGACCGGCGCATCGCGGCGCGCAAGGTCGAGCACCAATCCGGCTTTCCGGATTTCATGGATTTGCTTGTCGTCTGCGCCGATTCCGGCTTGTCGATGGAGGCCTCGTTCGAACGCGTCGGGCGGGAGCTGGGCGAAAGCTATCCTTCGCTGACGTCGAACATCCACATCACGAACTTGGAGATCCGCGCGGGGCGCAATCTCAAGGAGGCGCTCGAGCGCTTCGCCGAGCGGTTGGCGCTCGAAGAAGCGCGCGCCTTCGCGACCTTGATCAATCAATCGATCGATCTCGGTTCCTCGATCACGGATGCGCTGCGCGTCTATTCGGAGGACATGCGCCACAAGCGTCTGTCGCGCGCGGAAGAGAAGGCCTACGCGCTGCCGGCCAAGCTCTCATTGCCGATGATGATTTGTATCTTTCCTGTCATCTTCGTGGTGATCTTGCTGCCTGTTGTCGTGCGGCTGACCAGCGGTGCCCACTGATGTCGGCGGCCACGATGCAGCGAAGGTTTGTTAACCGGAGGCCCCCTAAGGTCCATGAGTCCGGCGTCTCCGGCAGGCTCATGATGCGTATTCAAATGCCCCGCACGCTGGCGATCGCGGCTCTCGGCCTTTGGCTCGCCGGCTGCAACGCATTCACCAACACGCAATCCGAAGGACTCGGCCTAAAGGCCGACGGCAGCGATGCCTTCGCGTCCGCGCCAGCGGACCCGGCGAAGACCGAGGCGCTGCCCGCGGCGGACGCCGCCGGGACCGAGCCGGGCCTGTTCGGCAGCAACCCGGCCGACGATCTCAACCAAGGCAAGAAGTATTTCCGTGTCGGCAATTACGGCATGGCGGAGCGCTATTTCCGTCGTGCCGTCGAGTTGCATCCGCGCGACGTCGAATCCTGGATCGGGCTGGCTGCCGCCTATGATCGGCTGCGCCGCTTCGATCTCGCCGACCGTGCCTACGGCGAAGCGATCCGCCTGGTGGGCCCGACGGTCGAGATCCTCAACAACCAGGGCTACTCCTACATGCTGCGCGGCGACCTCAAGCGTGCCAAGCAGACGCTCCTCGCGGCGCAGCGCAAGGACCCCGCCAACCGCTTCGTGCAGAACAATCTGCAACTGCTCGCGGCCGGCGCCAGCGAGGCCAAGGCGGTCGAATAGGCCGCGAATCTTTCCGATATTTCATCATGGAACGGGGCGGCTGCGGCGTGCCGCGGGCTTCCAGCCCGTCGCATTTGCCCATACATAAGGGCGGCCTGCCGAGGGCACGCGCGAGGCAAATCGAAGGTCCAATCGAAGGTCCATGAATGTTTGAGGCTGTCCGTAAGCTGATTGCCGACCTGACCGAGGACGGCAAGCACCCGCACCGTTTCGACGAGGGCGATTATCGCGTCGCCGCGGCCGCGCTGCTGGTGCACACCGCCGCGATCGACGGAAACATTTCGCCGTCCGAGCGCGCCCGGTTGCACGAGGTGATCAAGCAGCGCTTCGAGCTTGACGACGAAACCACCGACGAATTGGTGGCCGAAGCGATCGAAGCCGACGAGCAGGCGATCGATCTTTATCACTTCACCGCGCGGCTCAACCGCTCGCTCGACGAAAGAGGTCGTGCCCGCCTGGTCGAGATGATGTGGCAGATCGTATTCGCCGATGGCGCCGCCACCGAATTCGAGGATAATCTGATCTGGCGCGCCGCCGATCTGCTGCATGTGCCGCGCGAGGAACGCATCGCGCTGCGCGAGCGCGTGTCGGGCCTCAAGGCCCAAGAGGAAGAGAATAGCTGACGCATGAGCGGCCTGCGCCCCGTCACGGTGATCACCGGTGCTTCGGCCGGCATTGGCATCGCGTTGGCGCATGTGTTCGCGCAAGCCGGGCATGAACTTGCGTTGGTGGCGCGTCGGGCCGACCGTCTCAACGCGCTGGCCGACGAGATCGGCGCCAAACGCGTCCGCCGTCCGCTGGTGATCGTCGACGACCTTGCGGTCGCCGGCGCGGGCGCGCGTATCGGCGCGGCGCTCGCGGCGCAGGGCGCCGAGCCGCAGTTCATGGTCAACAATGCCGGCTTTGGCCTCGTCGGTTTGGCGATCGATCGCGACCGCGAGGAACAGCTCGCGATGATCGATCTCAACGTGCGCACGCTGACCGAGCTCTCGCTCGCCTTCGTCGACAGCCTGGCGCGCCATCGCGGCGGCCTGCTCAATGTCGGATCGGTGGCGGGCTTCCTGCCGGGTCCCGGCTCGGCCGTCTACTACGCCACCAAAGCCTACGTGCTCTCCTTCACCGAAGCGCTGCATGCGGAGCTCAAGGAGCGCGGCGTGCGCGTCACGGTGCTGTGCCCGGGCCCGGTGCCGACCGAGTTCGCCGCCCGGGCCGGCGTCAGCAAGGCCATGTCGCCGGGCCTCCTGACGCAGACGCCGCAGGCGGTCGCCGAGGCGGGTTATCGCGGCCTCATGGCGGGCCGGCGCACGGTCATACCCGGCCTCGCCAACAAACTGGTCACCTTGGCCGTCCGCGTCGTGCCGCGCCGCTATCTGCTCGGAGCCGTCGGCGCCCGTCAGAGCCGCCGCCAGGCCGCGCAGGGCACATAGCGGCTGCGCCGCTCGGCGCGGTTGCAAACCACAACGAACAGCTTACTACTTGCGTTGCGCGGTTTTCGCGCACGGAAGCCATGCTGAAGCCTGTCATCCTCGTCCTGCACCAAGAGCATTCTTCCGCCGGCCGCGTCGGCCAGGTGCTGGCGAAGCTCGGCTATCCCCTCGACATCCGCCGTCCCCGTTTCGGCGATCCGCTGCCGGAGACCATGGACGACCACGCCGGCGCGGTGATCTTCGGCGGCCCGCAGAGCGCCAATGACGACGACGAGTTCGTCAAGCGCGAGATCGACTGGATCGGCGTACCACTACGCGACAAGAAGCCTTATCTCGGCATCTGTCTCGGCGCGCAGATGATGGCGCGGCAGCTCGGCGCGCGCGTCTCGCCGCATCCGGAAGGTCACGCCGAGGTCGGCTACTACCCGATCCGTCCGACCACGGCCGGCCGCGCGCTCTGTCCCGACTGGCCGGACCGCGTCTACCAATGGCACCGCGAGGGCTTTGAGCTGCCCGCCGGTGGCGAACTGCTGGCCGAGGGCGATGCCTTCTCCGTGCAGGCCTTCCGCTACGGCACCGGCTATGCGCTGCAGTTCCATCCGGAAGTCACGCACGCGATGATGTATCGCTGGCTGGTGCGCGGCGCGCATCGCATGGAGTTGCCCGGCACCAAGCAGCGGCACGAGCACGTCGCCGATCGTTTCGTCTACGATCCCGCAGCCATGAATTGGCTGGCCGCCTTCATCGATTGCTGGATCGGCCGCAAGCCGGCGACGGCCGTGAGGGCAGCGGTCGCGTCCTGAAGCGCCGCGCAGCCGCTTGACAAATCACCGGCTGGGTTGCTCGGTTCGGTCCGGGGGCGATCGACGGCGCACGCGAGGAGGCGCGCGGATGCTGGATGCGAGCGATACCGGACGCCCGCCACCGCGTCCGATCACCGCCGCCCTCACCGCGATCCTGCGCGGATCGGACGGCGTACTCGATCTCTTGCCGGTCGCGACCTTCATTACCGACGCGCACGGCACCATCCTGCAATACAATCAACGCGCGGTAGAGATCTGGGGCCGGGCGCCCAAGCCCGGCCAGACGCACGAGCAATTTAACGAAAACACGCGGTATCGCGAGGCGGACGGTACGCCTATGGCGCGTTCGCTGCTTGCCGAGGTGCTCGCGACGGGGCGGTCGATACGCGATGCCGAACGCATCGTCGAGCGCGCCGACGGCACGACGATCATCGTGTCGGTGAACATCGATCCGCTGCGCAACGCCAAAGGCGAACTGGTCGGCGCGGTGAACTGCTTCCTGGACATCACCGAGCGCAAACGCATGGACGCGGCGCTCGAGCAGTCGCGGCTGCACGCGCTCGAACAGGAGCAGCGCCTGGCCGCGACCTATGAGCATATCGCCATCGGCATCAGCGAGGTCGCGCCGAGCGGGCGGTTGTTGCGCGTCAACGAAGCGATGTGCACCATCACCGGCCACAGCCGCGAGGAGATGCTGTCGGGCTGGCTCTTCCGGTTCACGCATCCGGACGACAGCGACATCGATCGCGCCGCGTTCGAAGAACAGGTGGCGGGCAAGCTCGAATTCTATTCGGTGGAGAAGCGGCTTATCCGCAAGGATGGACGCATCGTTTGGATCGCGGTGCGCTCCTCGCCGGTGCGCGGCCCCGATGGGAAACTTCTGTACGTCGTGCGCGTGGTGCAGGACATCACCGAACGCAAGGCTGCCGAGCAGCGGCAGAAGCTGCTGATCGACGAATTGAATCATCGCGTGAAGAACACGCTCGCCACGGTGCAATCGCTGGCGGCGCAGACCGCGCGCGGCGCGGTGACGCCGGCGAGCTTCCGCGAGCGTTTCGAGGGCCGGCTGATCGCGCTGTCCAAGGCGCACGATCAGCTCACGCAGCACCATTGGGAGAGCGCCGATCTGCGCGGTCTTCTGTCGGCGAGCTTCGCGCCTTATCTCGGCACGGTGCCGGAACGCGTCGTGCTGCGCGGCGAGAATGTGGTGCTGCGTCCGCGCATCGTGCTAACATTGGCCATGGCCATGCATGAGCTCGCCACCAACGCCGCCAAATACGGCGCGTTACTGTCGCCGGGTGGGCGCATCGAGATCGCATGGCGGTCGGTCGAGGAAAGCGGCCAGCGGCTGTTGCAGATCGATTGGGTGGAGCAGGGCGGACCGCCGGTCGTGGAGCCGGAGCATCGCGGCTTCGGCTCCAAGCTGATCGAGGGCAGTATCGCCGCCGAACTGGGCGGCAGCGCCAAGCTGATCTTCGCGCCGGAAGGCTTGCGCTGCGAGATCGCCCTTCCGCTCGAGCCTTCGTCGTGATGACGACGCGCACGTGCTGAGTGCAAACGTTGCGCGCTACGTTTCGTTCTTCTGTATGTCGATACCGAGTGCGTCGATAGCGCGCGTTAAAATCGCAGCTGTCGCGCGTGGCTTCATTGCGACGATTCCCTCGGGGCGTTAGTCAGATCGCTACAAGGGGGAAATGTCCAAATGACACTATCGCGTCGTACCATTCTCAATCTTGCCGGCGGTCTTCTCGGAGCTTCGGCTTTGCCGCGCTGGGCGCATGCCGAAACATATCCCGCGCGGCCCGTGCGCATCGTCGTCGGCTTCTCGCCCGGCGGCGCGCCGGACATCGTCGCGCGCCTGTTCGCACAATGGCTGTCGGACCGTCTCGGTCAGCGCTTCATCGTGGAGAACAAAGGCGGGGCCGGCGGCAATATGGGTACTGAGACCGTCGCCAAGGCTGCGCCCGATGGCTACACGCTGCTCCTGGTCGCGCCGAACGATGCCGTCAACGCTTCGCTCTACGAGAAGCTGAACTACAACTTCCTGCGCGATCTCGAACCCGTGGTGGCGATCGCGCGCACGCCGCAGGTGCTGGAGATCAATCCGTCGGTGCCGGCCAACACGATG
>Ga0255338_1006103_pt1 | contig 10509 bp, 7 predicted proteins | sample MeOH1_35cm_T4_19_FD_203715 | JGI IMG/M metagenome (GOLD analysis project Ga0255338, IMG submission 203715) | Sandy soil microbial communities from University of British Columbia, Vancouver, Canada - MeOH1_35cm_T4_195 | ecosystem: Engineered > Artificial ecosystem > Sand microcosm > Unclassified ... | reverse complement strand
TCCACACCGAGCACCGTCGGGGGAACGACCGGAGCGTGGCTTCCCTGCAACGACGGCTCGAACAGCGGCCCACGGCCATCTTGGCTCTCACGGGCTCACTCGGATAGGAGAACCGAATCGCCCTGCCTCGGACCCCTTAGAGGGTGTAGGGGATGATAGCAAACAAAGTTTGATGACGCCGACCAAGTACTCCGAAAGGGTCGTTACGTACCCACTTTGGAGTCGCTCAATGCCTCGGAACTCTTGCGAGAAAGATCTGACGGCAGCGAAATGGGCGCTGGTGGAACCAATTCTGGGGGAATATCATCCCCCCGCATAGCGGAATCGGACCCATTCCTTGCGCGAAATCTATGATGCGATGAGTTATCGCCTCCGCACGGGTTGCCAGTGGCATAACCTTCCCCACGGTCTGCCGCCGTGGTCGATGGTCCATGACGACTATCGCCGCTAGCGCCGCAACGGCTTATGGGCCCGCCTGCACGCGGTCTTGCGGGAGCGAGTGCCGGTGAAACCCCAGAAGGAGCCCCAGCCGAGCGCGATTAGCTAAGATAGCCAGACGGTGAAGAGCACGGAAGAAGGGAGGTCCCCCCGCTCGGTTGGCTACGATGAGGCCAAGTGGATCAAAGGCCGTAAACAGTTCATTAGCGGGTGGTTCAATGGCACGGTTTGGGATGGCGTCTGCGGAAGAACTGCTGCCTGGCAGTATTGTGCCCTGCAATTACCCGGCTGAAGACGCCGGATAAGGTGGACAGAGCGCGGTGCATAGCCATTGAGCCGTCTTGAAAGCGGGAACTTCAGGGAGAATCCGATGCCTACCTTGCCACCGCTCGTTTACCACTGGCTGGCACTGCCCGCCTGCTCCGAGAGGCTCCTTACCAGCGAAGTAGAGCCCACTCTCTTCGGAGCCGGTCAGGGGTTGCCTTCGCAACCAGGTTTTGAACCGCGCGAGACAATCGCACCACGACCCCTCTACGACCATATCTCCCGAAAGCTGCTGCCGCTGCCCCCTAACCTCTTGCGCCGACGTGGATGCCGCGCCGGCGGCGCTGAGGTAGTCCGCGCAAGTAACTGAGGTTCAGCAGACGCTCCTCTGGGGAATACCGGCTATCGGACCTGCGCGCAAACGGCGCTGCATCCCTTCGATTTCCCGAGGAGACCCCTGATGGTGCAATGTCCGACTTGTGGATCCGAAGTTTCCGAGCAGGCGACCTTCTGTCCGGACTGCGGAACCGATCTGAAGCCCGCGGGTTCTGCCCCGGCCCCCGCTCCAGTGGCAGCCGCCGAAGTGTCCGCCGCGCCTCCTGCCGTAGAGGCTGTGCCGGTGGCAACGGAGTTAGGCATCGACGCGGAGCCGGCGAACTCGCCCGCCGCAGCGCCGGTGGAGCCCGCCGCCGCAGCGCCAGCGGCGTCCACCCCTGCCACACCGCCGGTCGAGAGCGGAACTGGAGCGACCGGCAGTGGGGCCCGCTTGATCTTGAAGCGGAGCGGAGCGGCGACGAACGAGGTGTTCCCGATCGGCGGGCACGTCACCATCGGGCGCTTCGACGCGGAGACGGGGCCGGTGGACGTAGATCTGGGCAACCTGCCGGAAGCGACCTACGTCTCTCGCCAGCACGCCGAGCTCATCCCGGATGGCGCCGGGAGCTGGAAAATCAAGGACCTGGGCTCGCGTAATGGGGTGTTCGTGCGGAAACAGGATGGCACGTTCCAGCGCGTCACCGGCGAAGAGACGGTGGGCAGCGGAGATGAGATCGCACTCGGCAATGCCCGCTTTGAGCTTCGGATCGGATGATGCGACTCTCTGAAGGGCAGGAAAACACCCAAGCGCTGGAGCCGATCACCGACCCGCCCGAGGTGCCCGAACCGATGGCGGAGTTGACCCTCGAGGAGGACCCGCGGGCGGTCGCCGCGCGCGCCATACCACCGGGGGAGGTCGGACCGGTCACGCCGGCCGTCTCACCCGCCAGCGAGCTGCCAGCGGGGGAGGTCGGACCGGCCACGGAGACCCCGCTAGTGGCCGCCGATGATCTTCCTGCACGACCGGAGCCGGAGGTGCAGGGGGCGGTGGCGGATCTAGAGCCGACGCCCGCCCCCCCCGAGGACTCCGGAAGCTATCTCGAGGAGCTTTCCACCCCACTGCCCGAACGTGCGTCGGGGGAGATGCTGGCGCCGGGGAGTGTGCTTCACGCTCCCGCTGGCCCGCTGCGCATCACGGGGGTGCTGAAGGTGGAGGCGGGAGTACGGTACTACCACTCAGAGATGGCGGATGGCCGCAACGTGCAGCTTCAAGAGGCGTGTGGGGAGACGGCGGAGCGGCTGCAGAGTGAGGGCGCGCTGCTGTCTACGGTACGGGCGCCGATGCTGCCGGTACTGACCGACCAGTTCGAGCTGAACGGCCGGTACTACGTGGTGACGGAGGCGGTGGAGGGGGAAACGCTGGCGGAAGTGCTGGCGAAAGATCCACCGCCATTTCCGCAGGTCGTCTCCCTCGTGGCGCAGACGGCGTACGGAATCAAGCAACTGCACGCGGCAGGCTGGGCGCATCTGGGCCTGCGTCCGAGCGCAATTCGCCTTGGCCGGCCGGTGAAGCTGACTGATCTCGCCCACGCCACTCGCCTGGGGGAACAACCGACGGCCCCGTTTTACCACGCCGGGTACTCCGCTCCGGAACTACTCACCGGAGAGCCGGTGGATGAGCGCGCAGACGTCTACGGACTCGGCGCGCTCCTGTTCCACGCCGTGAACGGCGCCCCCATTGCGGAGACCGGGGTGGAGCTAAGCACCTGGGAGCCGCCCCGGCCTGTGGGGGGATTGCCGCAGATTCTGGCCCGCTGCCTGGGACCGAAAGCGACGCGGTATGCGTCGGCCGATCAACTCCATAGCGACCTGCTGCGGCTGGCGCGGCGGCTCGCCACGCCCGTGCGCTACTCCGTAGCCGCCGCCACGAACATCGGGCTGGAGACGAGCCGGACCACCAATCAGGACGCCTTCGTCTGGCTGACCGGCTCCGTGGCTTCCGAGGAAGGGCTGCGGGACTGGGCCGTGCTGTGCGTCTCCGACGGGATGGGCGGCATGGCCGCTGGCGAAGTGGCCAGCAACTCCGCCGTCAAGCGGTTAGCTGCGGAAGCGGGCCTGACCATGGCCGGTTTTGCGGCGCTCACGGCCGACGATCAGGTGCGGGTCGTTAAAGAGTGGATGCACGCCGCCAACGACAGCGCGACGGACGCGATGGAGCGGCTGCGCGTGCGGGGCGGCGCCACGCTGGTATGCGGCCTCCTGGTGGGCCGCCGGCTCACGATTTCCCACGTCGGCGACTGCCGCCTCTACCTCCTGCGCGGAGACGAAATCCGGCAGTTGAGCCGCGATCACTCGCTCGTCATGGCGCTCGCGATGCGGGGCGAGATCAGGGTGGAGGAGATCCGCAACCACCCGGATCGGAGCACCATCACCCGCTCCCTCGGCGATCGGCGCCCGCTGCCGGAGTCACACGTGGATACGCTCCAGCAGGTGACCGGTCAACCCACGCTGGAGCTCGATCCCGGTGACCTACTGCTGCTCTGCAGCGACGGCCTCTGGGAGCCGGTAGTGGAAGCGCAGATGCAGCAGGCAGTGGCCGCGCATGCCCCGGATCTCACCGCCGTCGCGGACGAACTGGTCCGCCTGGCCCTGGAAGCGGGCGGCCCGGACAACGTCACGGTGATGCTTTGTCGCGTCGAGTAAGATCAGGAAGCCGTCAGCCGGTCGACGCCTGAACGCCCAACACCTGAATACCCTCTGATTGTCTACGGAGGCTCGTGGATGCTAAACCTGATATTGAAGCCGCACCGTTCCAGCTTGCGGGCCGGGGCTGCGGAGCCGCAGAAGCTGTATGCGATGCTGAAGCTGATCCCGCAGGCGGAGGTGGCGCAGGCCCGGCCGCCGCTGGCGCTGGCGCTGGTTATCGACACCAGCGGCTCCATGCGGGAGTTTGCCGACCAGGAGCAAGCGCGCCAGGAAGCCTCTCGAAAGGGGCTGCAAGGACAACCGGACTCGTCCGATCGCGGAAACTACCGCGGCGTGGACCTGAAACTGCCCACCAAACTGGACCAGGCAATGGAGGCGGCGCACCGCTTGCTCGACGACGAGCGGTTCGCTCCGGACGACCAGGTGACGATCATCCGCTTCGATGACACGGCAGAGACGCTGCTCCCGTTGACACCTCTCGCCAACAAGGCGGCGGCACACCGGGCGGTCGATAGCCTGAGCCGCTACTCCGGCGGCACGCAGATGGGTAAGGGCATGCGCACTGCGCAGGAGCAGCTTCGGCCGCTGGCTACCCAGGTTGCAAAGCGGATGATCCTGCTGACGGACGGCAAGGCGTTCGATGACGAGGAGTGCCGCGCCCTCGCTCCCGCCTTCGGAACTTCCAATACGCCAATCATCGCCATTGGCATCGGGCCGGAGTACAACGACGAGTTGATGCGGCAGTTGGCGGACGTCACCCAGGGACGCCCTTATCATCTGCAGCGGATGGAGCAACTCCGCGAGATCCTGGATACCGAAGTCGGGACCTCCGTCAAAGAGGTGGTCACTGACCTGCAGGCCACGGTGAGTACCGTGCGGGACGTGAAGCTGGAGAGCATCACCCGGGTCTACCCCAGCCTCGGGGAGCTGCCGATTGCGGAGCAGCCGTACCGCCTGGGCAACATTCCGGCAGGCGACTACACGGTCTTCATCCTGGAGTTGACGGTCACCGGACTCCAGCGGCCGCCCAGCCGGGCACGGCTGGCACGCGTGGGACTTTCCGGGCACGTGCCCGGCCTGGGCCGGCAAGATGAGCTGGAGCCGCAGGATCTGTTCGTCGACTTCACCACGGATGAGGCCGCCGTCGCGCAGGTGGACCCGGAGGTGCTGGGCTACGTGCAGCAGAAGAACGTCGACCACATGGTCCAGCAAGCCGTGCGGCAGGCGACCGTGGACGCGAGCCAGGCCCGGCGCACGCTGCAGGCCGCGGCCGGCATGACCCAGCGATTGGGCAACAAAGCGGTAACCCAGATGCTGGAGAACGCGCTGGAGGAGCTGAACCAGAACGGCACCATTTCCGCCAGCACCAGCAAGACCATGGCCGTGGGAGGGCGCACCAAAACGATGAAGCCCGGCGGCACCCAGAGTATGGGAGGTGCTCCTTCAGAGGAAGAGATCAGGAGGCTGACCGGCGCCTGATGATTGGCCCCGGACGGCGAGCGAATGATTTGTCCCACCTGCAGCAGCCCGAACCCCGATGAGAGCAGCATCTGCCGGACGTGCGGGTCGCCGATCGGCGGTCCGGCGGACGGTCCGGATCCGCACGCCCTCCCACCGGGGACCCTGCTGGCCGCGGGGAACTACCGGATTGAACGGTTACTGGGGCAGGGCGGCTTCGGCCTGACGTACGAGGCGCAGGATCAGTCGCTCGGCCGGGCCGTGGCGATCAAAGAACTATTCCCCGCGGGAAGCGTGCGCGCCGGTCGCGCGGTGCGGCCGGCGGGTGGCCTTAGTCGCGATGAACTGGCGGCGGCTCGGGCACGGTTTCTGGTGGAAGCGCGGGTGCTGGCGCGGTTCCATCACCCGGGGATCGTTCAGGTCTTCACCTCATTCGAGGAGAACGAGACCGCCTACATGGTGATGGAACTGCTCCGGGGAGAGACCCTGGCCGCACGGCTGGAGCGATGCGGTCCCCTCCCCGAAGCGAAAGCGCTCTCCATCATTGTGGGGGTGGGAGAGGCGCTGGGCGCCGTGCACGACGCGGGGCTGTTCCACCGGGACCTGAAGCCGGAGAACCTCATGCTCACCCCAGAGGGCCGCGCCGTGTTGATCGACTTCGGCACCGCGCGGGAGTTCGCGGCGGGCAGCACCCGGCGCATGACAGCCATGCTCACGCCGGGCTACGCACCGCTGGAGCAGTACAGCCAGCAGGCGCGGTTCGGCACGTTCACCGACGTCTACGCCCTGGCGGGCACGCTGTACCACGCCCTCACCGGGCAGCTTCCGGTCGCGGCGCTGGACCGCGTGCAGGGGGTGGAGCTTCCGCCTCCGCATACGCTGCGGCCGGAGATCCGCCGTTCGGTGAGCGACGCCATCATGTGGGCGCTTGAGGTCTCGATCCAGAAGCGTCCCGCTTCAGTGCGTGAGTTTCTGACCGCCCTCCGCTCTTCCCGGCAAGCGCCCCTGCCTACTGCCGGCAGGCCAGGCGGGACTCGGGAGGCAATGGGGGGCGGGGCGGCGGTGACGCACCGGGTGGAAGACGTGATCCGGCTGCTGGAGTCCGAGCCGGAAACCGCGGAGAAGGAGCTGTACTCCGGCCGGCTGGAGGGTTGGCTCGCCCAGAGCCTGCGGGGCACCGCCCTGAGCGCGCGGATGCGAGAGGTGGTGGCACGGCATCCGCGAGAGCGCTGGAAGGGCGTAGAGCTGGTGCTCCGGGAGCTGTACCGGGCAATCGGAGAAGATCCCTACCCGCTGCTCCAAGCTGAGCCTACGACGCTGGACCTGGGTGAAGTGGTGCAGGGAGGCCGCGCGGTGGCGCACCTCCGCCTCCGGAATCAAGGCCGGGGCCATGCCTGGGGGAGCGTGACCGTGCAGCCGGCACTTCCCGGCCTCGCGGTGCCCGCCTCGCTGCCGAGCGCTACCGCACGGTTGGAGGTAGCGCTGGATACGGTGGAGACGCCGCCGGGTGAGTACTCGGGACAGGTGATCATCAGCGCCGAGGGAGTTCCCAATCCGGTCACCGTGCCGGTACGCTTCCGGGTGCTGCCGCTTTCCGTAGCCGTGGAGCCGAAGAGCCTGGATTTCGGCACTCTGCGCGCGGGGGAGAAGACGTCCGCCGGGTTGCGCGTGAGTACCCAGCCGGTAGGCGGGCGGCTCGCGGGAACCGCGGCCCTCTCCCGCTTCGCGGAGGGCATGTCCGTAACCCCCACCCTGGCTGGGCCATCACCGGAGTTGCAGGTGACCGTGGACACTCGCAACCTGCAGGCAGGATCCACGTACCGGACGGAGGTTCGCCTCGCCACCAACGCGGGAACCTTCACCGTCCCCGTGCGCGTCCGGGTTGGGATTCCATGGGCTAACGTCGCCTCCCCGGCAGTTACGGGAGCGCTCACGTGGGGGGCGGGGCTGACGCTGGTCCGTCTAACCCTGGCGCTCTCGGTCGGTTCACAGGCCTGGATTGATGTCGGCGGCCAGCCCCTCCAGCGCCTGCCTGGTACCTGGGTGCTGGTATGGGGCGTCTGGCTCGCCATCGCACTGAGTACGCGCCGACTACGTAGAACGCTCGGCGCCCCCCTGGCAAGTTGGTCCGGAGTCAAATGGCTGCTCGCGAGCGCTTTCCTCGCCTGCGGCGGACTCCTGCTGCTCCTCGGCGGTCTGGGCATGGGTCTAGCTGTCGCCCTCGACCGGATGGGCCGGACCCTGCTTCCCACCGCCTCTCCCCTGGCGGGGTGGGCGCTACTCGGCGCGCTGCTCGGATTGCTCTACGGAGCCGCGCCCGGGCTGGTACGCGCTGGGAGGCCTCAGACCGGTGCGGCACTGCACTGGATCGCAGTCGCAATGACGCTGTGCCTCGGAGCGTGGGGCTGGCTCGGCGGACGCTAGGAACTTGAACGCCCAACTCCTGAACACCTTCATCCATGAACGATACCCTCTGCCCCATCTGCGGTTTCCGTAATCCCTCCGGCGCGAAGGCGTGCGCTTCCTGCGGCACGCCTCTGGCCGTCACCACCGCGCCGGCGCACGTCCTCCCGCCCGGGACCAAGCTGCGATCCGGGACCTACACCGTGGGCAAGGTGTTGGGGCAGGGAGGCTTCGGCATCACCTACCTCGGCAGCGATGTGGGGCAGACCCGTCCGGTGGCGGTGAAAGAGTTGTTCCCCTACGGCTCCTTCCGCGCCGGCACGACGGTGCAACCGGGGCCGGACTGGACGGAAGCCACTTTCAACGAAGCTAAGACGCGCTTTGCGGAAGAGGCTCGGGTGCTAGCCCGGTTCCACCATCCCAACATCGTGGGGGTGTACTCGGTATTTGATGAGAACCTCACCTCTTACATGGTGATGGAGTACCTGCGCGGCAAGAGCCTGGCCGGGCTGCTGGAGGAACGCGCCGGGCCGCTTGAAGAGGGCGAGTCGGTCGGCTACATCTTGAAGGTTGGCGAGGCGCTGGAAGTAGTGCATGGCGCGGGGCTGCTGCACCGGGACCTCAAGCCGGACAACGTGATCGTCACAGATGCCGGGCGCACGGTGCTGCTGGACTTTGGCACCGCCCGGGAATTTGCTGCGGGGAAGACGCGCCGCATGACGGCGATGCTTACACCGGGCTATGCGCCGCTGGAGCAGTACAGCCAGCAGGCCCGGTTCGGCACGTTCACCGACGTGTACGCGCTGGCGGGCACGCTGTACCACCTGCTCACCGGGCAACTCCCGGTACCGGCGCTGGACCGCGTGCAGGGCGTAGAACTCCCGCCCGTGCGGCAGTTGAATCCGAGAGTGTCCGCCGAGGTGGAACGGGCGGTGATGCAGGGGCTCCAGATGGAGGTGGTCAAGCGGCCGCAGACGGTGCAGGAGTTCCTCGCGCTGCTGGTCGGCTCGTCCTCCCGGAAGCAGCCGGTGGCCGCCTCGGCGGAGGCCACCGCCTCCCGTCCCTCGGCGCCCGGGAGCCCGGTCTCGCCTGCGCCCGCTGCTCCCGCCGCAGCGCGGTTGCCTGCCCGTCCCGCCGCTCCGCGCCCGCAGCCGGAGCCCCCAGCGTCCCGGCCGCTCCGAAAGCCGGAGTTGTACAGCACGTTTCAGGGCCACGACCGCTGGGTCAACAGCGTGGCCTTCTCGCCGGATGGCCGGCTTCTGGCTAGCGGCAGCTCGGACAACAGCGTGGCGCTCTGGGACGTCCGGCGCGGCGAAGGCGAGCGGCTGCTCGGCCACGCCGGTCCCCTGCTGGGTACACTGGGGGCAGTCTTTTCGGTCGCCTTTTCTTCCGACGGCCGCACTCTCGCCAGTGGTGGAAACGACGACACCGTGCGGCTGTGGGACGTGGATTCCCGCCGGGTGATCCGGACCCTGGAAACCGCTGGCGGAAACGTGAATGCGGTCGCCTTCAGCCCGGACGGGCGGCTACTGGCCGCAGGGGGACAACTCCAGAGGACCGAGTTGTGGGACCCACGCAAGGGCCGGCGCGTGGGCGTTCTGGGCGGCCACGCGTTCAGCGTGGTCTCAGTGGCGTTTGCTCCGAACGGGCAGACGCTGGTCACCGGCAGTGAAGACGGAACCGCCGTCCTCTGGGAACTGCCCTCGGGAGAGGCGCAGGGCAGCCTCACGGAGCACCGGGGGGCGGTGCGGTCGATCGCGTTTTCCCCGGACGGCGACTTCCTGGCCACCGGCTCGGATGACTTCACCGTGCAGGTGTGGGACCTTCGTCGTGGGGTGCTAGCGCAGGTGCTCCCCGAGCATGGGGGCGGTGTACGCTGCGTGGCCATCTCCCCGGACGGCCGCCTCCTCGCTTCCGGTGGCGATGACCTCACGCTGCGGCTCTGGGATCTGAAACGAAGCGCTCTCTGGTACACCCTCACCGGCCACTACGGGAGCATCACCTCCGTCGCTTTCTCCTCCGACGGAGAACTTCTGGCGACCGGCAGCCTGGACCAGACCATTCAACTGTGGAAGGTTTAGGGACAATTCGAGTCCCCCTCCTGGTCCGCAGGTGAATAGTATCTGAAACAACTGCAGTAACTTGAAGGTGCGGGGAAGCTCGCCAGCGCTCTTGTACGCTTCCGGGTGCTCCCGCCTCACCTCGGAGAGGAAGGGGGCGCCGGTACTGATCATTAAAGATTGGCGCTGGAGACGCCGCCGCGATTAGCCGCCTCGGTATATCGCGAGGTCCACCAGCAAAGTGGACGAGACCGCCCGAGTGAACCTTGGCATCGGACAGGTCTAAACTCCAGCAACGGCGCCGGCCGCGATTGATCCAGGCGTGGTCGACCCGCGTAGGGCAACGCTCGGCGATCGCTATCAGCAGGTCGTAGGTTTCCCACTTCCCTTCCGGGTTGCTGCCCACGGTCCAACCCCTTGAGGCGGAGAAGCGTCTCGAGTGCCGCGAAGGACGGGTTCTCCGCCAGTGAGTAAAAAGGCACCGCCGCCTCTTCGGCCAGGGCAGGGTAGAGTTCCTCGCCACGTTTGCGGATACGTGGAGCGTATAGCCGCCGGACATCGGTAAGGGTCAGTGGCTCCCAATTCATCCCGCGAGCCACCCGAAGAGATCCCGGGACTCTCCGGACAGCTCTCCGCAATCCGCTTGAGCCGTGCCGGTCTCTCCATGAATGCGACGGTATCAGGGGTAGTCACGCCGCCTTCCGTCGGCATCGATCGCCGGAGCAGGTCCAGCGCCAGCGCCTCCGGCGCCAGATTCTGCCGGGCAGCCTCGGCCCGCAACCGTTCCATCTCGGCGTCGGGTAGCCGGCCGTAGACTGTCATCCTTACCTGGGACCCCGCTCAATGTTGGCACGGAAGATCTTTC
>Ga0255338_1006102_pt1 | contig 10510 bp, 11 predicted proteins | sample MeOH1_35cm_T4_19_FD_203715 | JGI IMG/M metagenome (GOLD analysis project Ga0255338, IMG submission 203715) | Sandy soil microbial communities from University of British Columbia, Vancouver, Canada - MeOH1_35cm_T4_195 | ecosystem: Engineered > Artificial ecosystem > Sand microcosm > Unclassified ... | reverse complement strand
CCAGCGCGATAAGCCGCCGGCCATACTGGGTCTCGGGGGACTTGTGGCAAACCGGGAGGTGGCGCGTGTCGAGCTCGACCATGGCATGAGCGCGCTGGAGCGCTCCGATCAGGACCGGGTCGCGGCGTGTGGGGCGCAGGGTGCTGGGGCGGATTGCCGGCAGGTCTGGACGAACGTGGCTTCGAGCCGGCCGAAATGGCGCTCAGCGCCGGCGAGATTGAAGCTATCGAGCTGTGTGAGCAGCGCCGAAAGCGGTACCGTCGGGTCGATTTCGAGATGTCCGCCGATGCGGTTCCGCACCTCTCGGATCGGATCGATCGTCGTGTCGTCGCGGTTGCTGGCGACGAGCGCCTGGATTGCCGTCGGTGTTTCGCCCGCAGCTGTGATTAAGGCGTCAAGACCATCCATTTGCTGCGGCGCGCCGGGCTGGACGGGGCGCGTGATCAGGCAATCGTGGAAGCTCACAATGTCCGTCAGGATGCGGGCCTTGAGGATGCGCGCAATCGATGTGTGCGGCTTGAACAGTGCGAACAGCTCCCGCTCGGCGCGGATCCAGCGCCGAAGGAGCGCGAGCTGCCCGGCACGCTGGTGAACCGGCGTGCTGTTGAAGAGCGTCAGGGAATTTGCCCGAGCGAATGCCAGCGCGTCGGTCCCGAAGGTGACGGGGATTTCGACATCTCTCGCTAGATAGTCGAGAATCGACGCAGCCGCTGGCGAAGCGAGCGACTCCGGGATCTCGAACGGCTGGGGACCCGGCACGCCCAGCTCGCCAAGCGAAGCCCAGAGCTCGCGCGCGCCCTGCACGAAATACCCGATTTTGCTTGCTTGGTGACACCAATTATTATGCGGAGCTCCGTTCAAACCCCATTGCCCACCGATAATATTCCCACCGAGGAAGATTTCCCGTCTCGTCATTCTGGAGGAATTCGCTGTCCAGCTCAGTTGGGTTTCGAACCCCTTTTTGGAAAGTTGCGGAACCCGGCGTATGATTGCCGATGTGGATGCGATGGAAGATAGAAGCATCCTCCATGCTAACAAGGCCGCTTGGGCCGAGCAGGTTCGAGCTTTGCCGCAGCCGGTGCCTTAACATCTCCACATCGTCGTCGGCATGCGCATAATAAGCATAATGGACCTCTACTTTGTTGACTGAGATGGGCGATGCGAATCTCAGATTGATGACGTCGAGATGCTTGGTTGCTGCAAAAATTGGAAATAGACTAACGATACGTGAACCGACTGACGGGTCCTGCCCTTTGAATGCGATCAATGAGGGATCGTTGAGCCGGTTCTCCCCCGTCGCGACTGAGAGCGCTGACTCGAAGCCAAGATGGCCGCGGCGGGTGGCTGTATATTGCCGGCCTTTTCCCCCCTGCCAGTTGAGCAGTTTGAATGCCTGGTGAAGCAATGGCGCGTGATAGCCGTCGTTGTCGGTATACGCCTTCCAATTGGTGTCGTAGCGCACCTTCTGATAGCCGAGCAGCTTCAGGCGCCCGTCGCCGGCCATTAGCTCACTCAGCGTAGTAGTAATGTCGCCGAGGAACTCGCCGAGCTCCTCGGTCTCGGGCGACATCGTGATGAAGATGAGGCCGTAGAAGCTCTCGGTGCGCGGCTGGGCGAGCGGATAGTCCTTGCGATCGAAGCCCGGCGAGAACTCACGCTCGTTCGAACAGCCGATCAGCTTGCCCTCGGTGCTGAACAGCCAGCGGTGATAGGGGCACTCGAATTCCTTCTTGTTCCCCATCGGCGCGGTCTCGACCTGGTTCCCGCGGTGCGAGCAGCTGTTGTAGAACACCCGCACCACCCCGTCCTGGCCACGCGCGACCAGCAAAGGCACGCCGGCAAGATTGGCTGTCTTGTAGTCGCCGTTGTTCGGCACCTCGCTCTCGTGCGCGACCGGATGCCATTCGGGGCCGTAGAAGATGCGCTCGAGTTCGGCCTGGTAGATGTCGTCGCGAACGAACACTTCCTTGGGCACTTCGTTGTAATTGCGCGGCCAGATAAAGCGTGGGTCTACTCGCATATCGAACTCCTATTGGCGCCGGTTCATGCACCGATGGTTTCCCGCCGTGCCGAACTCGCTGCGACAGATCCGTGCCGAAACGGACAAAGCGGCCGTCACTTTCACCGAGCATAAACTGCCGGGGAGCGGGACGTGTAAGGCCTGCCACATAGTGCACAATATTGCCAGCCGTTTTCGCGAGTGGCTCAAACGCGGCAAAAAAATGCATAAAGATGTTGTGTGGGGGCTGCGTTAATGCAATAAAAACCGAGTCGCATCCTTACGGGCGCTCTCCGTCTCGTGCGGCCATCGAAGAAGTAAGGAAGTTGAATGGAACGTTTAGAACACAGCTTTGATGTGCTCATCGTGGGGGGTGGTATTGGCGGAGCTCATGCGGCCCTCCGGGCAGCAGCGCTCGGCGCGCGCGTCGCCCTCGTTGAAAAAGCCCGAGTAGCCCGGGCAGGCCCTATGACCTACGTGCATAGCCAATTTGCGCCGGACCGGCGCCTAGAAGGCGAAGAGCTCCAAGAATGGGCAAGCGAGTTCGTTGTGGGCGCGAACTACCTGGCCGATCAAGATTGGGTCGAGCAATATCTGCGCGAAAGTTACGACCGGATAAACGATCAGATCAGCTGGGGTGTCCCTTACACGCGCCACGCTGATGGCTCGCTGAAATATGTAGGTGTGCGAGGCCACAAGGTCGGCACCACGCTCGGCGTCGACGGCAGAAGGTGCATGGAAATACTCCGCAAACGACTGATCGCGGCTCGAGTTAAGCTATTCGAGAAAGTAGCTGTGGTCGACCTCCTGACGAGCGACGGTCTCCGACCTACGAAGGGGCGTGTCACGGGCGCGATTGGCATCGGAGTTCGCACGGGTCAGGTGGCCGTTTTCAAAGCCAAGACAGTCATACTCAATGTTGGCCCTTTCTATCCAAAAATGCACTACGCGTTCGCGGATCATTGCACCGGCGAAGGCCATGCAGCTGCCTGGCGCGTGGGCGCCGAATTTGCCGGAATGGAATTCGCACAATTTGCCGCGTGGAGCTATTTCAACAAAAGCTTCTTCACCCCAGGACAGGCAAAGATCCAGGGAATCGGAGCTCATTTTATCAACCAATCGGGTGAGCGCTTCATGAGCCGCTATGATCCGATTTGGGGAGAGAAGGCGGGACTTTTCCAAGTCGCGCGCGCGATCATCACCGAGAATATCGAGGGCCGCGGCCCCTGTCATCTCGATCTGCGCCATGTCCCTCAGGAAGACCTCGAGATCCTATACGAGGTCAGTCCATCGGTGAAACGTGCGTTCGACGAATTTGGGATCAACCCGGCCAAGGATACGCTCGAGCTTGGGCCCTTTGTCGTGATTGGCACCATGAGCGGCAGCGGCCCGCATATCGACCTGAACTCCGCGACTAATATCCCGGGACTATACGCCGTTGGATACGGCACGTCTTGTCCGCATCTGATGTCTGGAATTAGCGGGAGCGGGATCTCTAGCTTCTCCGCCGTGGGAGGGTACCGCGCTGGCGAGCACGCCGCGGGCGTCATCGCGCAGGTTCCCATGCCAATCGTACATGAAGCGCAGATACAAGAGACGCTGCGGCAACATTTTGAACCGATGCGGAAGGTCCGACAAGTGCGGCCGTCCGATGTTTGGATTCAAATCGGGCAAGTCACCGCTGCTCCAGAATTCGCCCTGTTCAAAACAGAAGACAGAATCCGCGCCGTAATAATTCGGTTGGAGCAAATACGCGATAACGTCGCGCCAAAAATGTATGCTCCAGACTTTCACGAGCTTGAGAAAGCGAGTGAAGTACGAAACTATCTCGACATGGCGATATTAGCGTGCAGGGCAATGATAGAACGAAAGGAGAGCCGTGGAGAACTGTTTAGAGTGGACTACCCTTATATGGATAATGACAATTGGCTCAAATGGCTGATGGCGCGACGAAGCGAGAGTGGAGAGGCTGTATTCAGAACAGTAGACCCCGACTACGCCCGATGGGCAATTAAACCACCTCCGGGGGTAACTCCAAGTCCCTACACAGTTCCACTGCGTTTTCAAGTGCGGGATGCAGCATGATAGAGAAGATAGATCTCGATCTCTGCGACGGATGCAACGTCTGCATAGAGAGCTGTCCTACGGACGTAATAAAGCTGATTGATGTCGGCGGTCCGGGGCAGGCAGATACCTGGAAGGCTGTAGTAGCTTACCCGAATGAATGTCACTCTTGTCGGCTCTGTGCAATAGACTGTCACGTTGATGCGATTCATGTAAGCCATGGGCTGCGAATTCCCGACGTCTTTCTAACATTTACGGAAATAGACATGAGATAATCCGGGATTCCATTCTACGTGGAACCACGGCTTTGTCCGGTAGAGCAGACGGATCAACTTCGCAGCTCGGGGAATAAAAGAGGGGGAGTTTCATGAAAGTACAGAAATTTGCGCTTGGGAGTACTGCTCTCACGTCCGTGATGTTCGGACTAAGCATCCAAGCATCAGCGGCTAATGCCCAAGGAGTATCAGTACCGCCCCCTCCTGACCATGCCATTGTCGCTTCGGAGCACCTCCCCGACATCGTTGTGACCGCCAACCGAAGGACTGAATCTGCACAGAAATCATCTCTCGCATTGCAGGTGTTGGACGGAGAGGCCTTACAGCGCGTGGGTGTCACGCAGCTCAGGGATCTGACTGCGCTTGTGCCGGCGTTCAACGTCGGCTCGCGTGGCGCGTTTACACAAATTTACGTCCGAGGCGTCGGTGCTTTTGTGACGACACCGCTCGACGAGAGTCCCGTTGCAGTGAATCTTGACCAAGTAAACCTTTCTTCACCGGCCGGCATCGGTGGTATGCTTTTCGATCTTGAGCGGGTCGAAGTCCTCAAAGGTCCCCAGGGAACATTGTACGGCCGCAACGCCAGCGGCGGTGCCATGAATATCGTCACGCGGAAGCCAGAGTTGCAGGCCGTCAGCGGCTATATTGCCGCGGAGGCTGGTAACTATGATTTGAAATTAATCGAGGGCGCATTGAACATGCCGATTGGTAATGCGTTCGCGTTGCGCGGCGCATTCCAGCTTGTGGATCGAGACGGCTACTACAAGGACAATAGCGGAGACGATGTCCACCAATCGGCGCGTCTCCACGCTTTGTGGCGGCCTGGTGATAACGTGTCACTACTTGTCACCGGTGACTACACGCATATCGGTGGAGAGGGCGAAGGTTACGCGATCTTCCCCCGCTTGGATCGAGACGATTACATAGGCTTGTTAGATCCTCGGGTCGCGGCCGTGTTGAAGGCCGCAAATCCAACCTTGCGGCCGCTCTCACGACCGTACCAAGATAATAGCACCTATGGTGTCCAAGCAGATTTCTCTATCGACTTGGGTGCAGTGCGCCTGAATATCATTCCAGCATGGCGTCGGACCAAATTGGATTTTGAAACGTCCGGATCAGGATCAGTCTATACCGTAAGGTCCACAGAACCCCAGAAAACCCTCGAGCTTAGACTTTCATCCGATAAGGGCGAGGGGCTGTTGGAATGGGTTGTTGGCGGATATTATTTTCACGTCAAAAAGAACGCATTATATATTTCTGACTTCGATCCGCGAAATCAGCTGACGGTTGAGAGCGGTGATCTCAAGAATGAAAGTATTGCTGCTTTTGCTGACGCGACGCTCAGTCTCGCTGCTCGATTCCGGGTTCTTGGCGGCATTCGCTACACTCACGAGACGAAAGATCAAGTCGGCTTCACCGACACCACGTCTCGGGGGGTGCGGACCGTCGCGCCCTCGCAAGGTGATCTGTCTTTCAATAAGATAAGTTGGCGGGCCGGGATAGAATATGATTTAGCTCCGTCGGCGATGGCGTTTTTCACTGTTGCCAGCGGCTTCAAGGCGGGAGGAATTACGTTAACCCCGGGGCCCGACGGAACGGCGAATAACCCGTTTTCGAATACCTCTGGTCCAGAAATCCTTACCGCCTACACCCTCGGATTGAAGAGCCGCCTGTTTGACGACAGCATCCAGCTCAATTTGGAGGGATTTATCTGGAATTACAAAGATCAACAAATAACCCAAAACGGGCCCGTCAACCCGGTCGGAACGCTCGGGCGCGTTGTCGTCAATGTTCCTGAAGCGCCGACAATTTACGGGGTGGATGCGAGCATCGCGTGGAAGGCTAGCCGATTCGATCTGCTCACCTTTGATGTCGCATATTTGAAAACCAGGTATGACGAGCTCGTCCTCGTCGGATCTTCGCGATCCTCCTCAGCGACGACTGGCTGCATAATCCGGCCTGCAACCGATCCTCGACTCCGGCTGCTCGATTGTTCGGGCTTTCCGCTGATCCGGTCGCCCCGTTGGTCGGGAACGGTGGGGTACCAGCGCACCTTCGAACTCGATCAAGCCGGGCGGGTCATTGCCGCGGCGAGAATGCAGTTCTCGTCACGCTATTACACAGGAATCGACTATCTTCCGTCACAGATCCAGGAAAGCTACACCAACACCTCCGTCGATGTGACTTATGAAGCACCGGGCGGCAGATGGTCCGTCACCGCCTACGTGCGAAACCTCGAAGATGAAGCCGTTGCCACTGCATCTCGTGCCCATTCATTCGCGACGGCCGTGACGTTCGATGTCCTCAATCCACCGAGGACGTACGGCGTGAGAGGGCGATTCAACTTCTAATTAGAGACTGAGGGATCATGGTAATCGGCGGCAGCGACACGGCGGATGTTAGTTCCATCATAGACTCTCAAAAACTCGGTTCTTTCAATGCCTTTATGGCCGCGTGGATATTCGTTATCCTACTTATCGAAGGATATGATTCGGCGATTGTGGGATTTGCGGCCCCATTCATCGCGGCGGATCTTGACCTTGGCAAAGAGAGTGTCGGACTTCTTCTCGGAGCCAGCGTTGCGGGGATTCTCGTAGGCGGCCCTATGTTCGGCTATATCGGGAGCCGGTTCGGCCGCCGGCCAGGTATTGCTTCAGGCGCGGTTCTCGTTGGATTGCCGATGGTCACGGCGGTTTGGGCGAGCAATACGATCGAGCTCGTTATGTTACGTTTCATTGCCGGTATCGGCATCGGCGGCGTGATGCCGCTCGCCTTCGTAATGTCAATGGAATTTGCGCCACGGCATTTGCGTGCAACGCTCACCGCTGCTGGCGCGACCGGTGTGTCTCTGGGCGGAGTGTTAGCCGCACTCACTGCCGGCTTTATCGGCCCTCACGGGGGCTGGCAACCTTTGTTCTTGATTGGGGGCATCGCGCCCTTACTTGCGGCATTGCTCGTTTGGCTATTTGGACCCGAATCGCCTAAATACCTTGCTTTGAGGAGTGATCGAAAGAGGGAACTGTGCGCGTTACTCGGTAGAATGCGGCCCGATCTGCGTTTTGATCCTGACATGCGGTTCTACCTTTCAGGCGAAGAGCAGGGTCGAGCAGTGAAACTTGCAAATCTTTTCGCCGGAAAGCTCTTATTCGTCAGTCCGGTGCTTTGGATGGCGGTTATATCGATCGGGATGGTCGTTTACTTCATTCAGTCCTGGACTCCGACAATCCTGACAGCCGCAGGTTATACGCCGCGGCTTGCTGCCTTTGCGACCTCTGCATTTCAAATCGGCGCGGTCTTCGGCCCCCTCGTCATAGGACAGCTCGTGGATCGCTTCGGGATGCGCCCGATAATGTTTTCCCTGGCAGCCGCCGTACCGTTCATCGTGATGGTGGGCAACTTTCCGCACAATTTGGCTTCAACTTGCTTTGCACTTTTTGGAATCGGAGTGACGATGATCGGCAGCTATGTAGCGCTGATTTCGTGCGCCGGCGGATTCTATCCATCTAGCGTTCGATCGATTGGAATAGGGTCGGCGTCGAGTTTGCAGAAGATCGGCTCGATCTCCGGAGCATTGGCGGGCATCGTTCTTGTGGCCATGCCAATCAACCTGACTTTCCTCGTCGTCGCATTGCCCGCTTTGGTCGCAACGTTTGGGGCCGGTTTGCTTCTCCGGATTTGGACCGCTCCGTCAAAAAGTGGATTGACAGATCGGCCGGTGCCCGGTGCCAGCTCCCCTTGAATGCGCCCAAACCCGGAGATGTGAGCCAACTGTCAAGGTGGCATGGCTCGTAAGGGAGACACGCCGCATAACCAGCTGATGCACATGCATCTTCGTCATTTGCCGGTGGGCGCAACTTGCCCTTGCTTGGTTGACAAAAGTGCGCCTAGACGACAACTCACTGTGCAATCTGTCAGCTACGAACGCAGTCAGGGCAGGTGTTGTTCGCGGCTCTCGAGCTTCCAACGTCGGAAGGGCAAGATTGTCCAAGCAGGCCCTAGCAGAAGGTCGTACTGCGCTTCTCCTCGCGCTGGGAGAGCGCGTTAAGACCATGCGTGCGCAACGTGGAATGTCGAGGCGGGCGTTGGCGCAGGCGGCCGAAGTTTCAGAGCGCCATCTAGCGAACCTAGAAACTGGAATTGGCAATACCTCGATCGTGCTTCTGCAGCAGGTGGCGTCGGCGTTGAACTGTACACTGGCGGAGATTGTGAGCGACGAAGACACTCGGGACCCCGAATGGACTTTATTGCGGCAGCTGTTGCAGGAGCGCAGTCCGGCCGAGCTACAGCGCGCGCGGCGATTGCTCATCCAGCTTTTCGGATCAACACCTCACATACCCGGCCACAGAGATCGCATCGCCCTAATCGGCCTACGCGGAGTCGGAAAGTCCACGCTTGGTCGCATGTTGGCGGAGGCGCTCGGTCGCCCCTTCATCGAACTAGGGCGTGAGATCACGCATCTGGCTGGATGCAGTCCTAGCGAGGTTCAAGCACTCTATGGCCACAACGTGTATCGGCGTTATGAGCATCGGGCTCTAGAGCATACAATCGAGTCCTATCGCTCCGCAATAATAGCCACCCGTGGTGAAATAGTATCTGACCCCGCGAATTTTAATCTTCTTTTGGCGAGCTGTCGTACCGTTTGGTTGCAGGCGGAGCCGGAAGATTATTTAAGTCGTGTCAGCATGCAGGAGGGCCTTCCCCATATGCGAAGTAACGCCGAAGCCATGGACGATCTTCGAGTAATTCTTGCCAGCCGACGTCCATTTTACGCACGCGCCGACGTTTCTGTGAATACGAGTGGAAAGACAGTATCCGAGGCATTCGATGCGCTACTTGACGCTCTTCAATTAAACATTGGGAAGCCCGAAGAATAATGGGCCGTGATGACCTCGGGACAATCGCATTGCGGCGCCGCACCGGGTCAGGCGTAAATGGGTCTGCAAGCTGGAACGTCCCGGCGAGCTCAAGAACATTGTAACCGCCTTAGCGGTTGCGGCGCGCGCACTCATGCATCAATCGAACTCATGACAAATTGGGCGAAAACATGAGAATGCCAAGGCCATGCATCGTGGCAGCTGCATGCTGCTCGATGGATCCGCCACTATGCGTCAGAGTGGGTGTCGAGGCTTACCGGCAATCTTCCCGAAAGCAGCCGTTCGTTGGCGGCATGAGCGAGCCTCGCTTACCTGCGCATAAGCGATCGTTCGGTAGCTCCGCTTCGTCAAGTGCGCGAGCGATGGCCTCGCGATGATTTCGATGTTCAACTTGGGTCTCGTTGAGTAGCCGGAGCAGACTCCCGGCCTCTTCTGTTGGTAGGCCCTGGACCTCAAGGGCGGTCAGTCTCTTCTCTTGCTCGAGGATGTGAACCTCGCCTTCTTGGATATGCCTGTCAGCCATGGCTAGATCCGCAGCGGTATAGTGGGTCATGCCTAATTAATAACATGGATCAGGTAGGCGGCAAGATGGGTCTTGGGACCACTCGCTGCTTTTGCGTGGTCCGCGCCCATTAGCCGAGAGTAACGGGCCTCAGGATGGACGGGTTTCACAGCTGCTTCGCGAGCAGGGCGGCGGCACGCAGGCGACCAGTCTATTTGCTTCCGAGGCAGCGCGGGGCTCGCTTCCCCCGGCAGCGGACATTCTATTTTCCTGTCAGATTTTCCTGTAAGAGGCGCGTCCTGTTCTAGCAGCGCTCGCCCATCGCTGAAGGAGTCAAAAGGCGCTGGTAAGGCCCATCTCAACGCGGTTCTGCGTGAATTCGTAGAGGTCGATGCTGCTGGGTCGGCGAGCAAGCGTGTGGGAGAGGCGCGCGGCGTGAAGCGGGAGAGGACGATGCGCCGGTTGAGAAGGGCGATCTGCAGTTCCTGGACCTGATCGGACCGTCTCTTGCCGAACAGCGGGTCGACGGCGTCATAGCGAGAGAAAGCGAGACTCGGCTCCATATATAGTGAGAAGCCGCCGGTGAGATCGCGTTGGTAGCCGACGCCGGGCGGTGTCAGAGTAACTGCACCTGTTTGTGAGCGGCGGGCAAGGGTAGGGGAGACTGATGCCTCGCCCACGCAAGCCTGAAAGCCCGTTCAAGCGCTTCAACTCTTCGCCCGAGGTGATCCGCCTCGTGGTGCTGATGTACGTTCGTTTTCCGCTGTCATTGCGGAACGTGGAAGACCTGCTCTTC
>Ga0255338_1006101_pt1 | contig 10514 bp, 23 predicted proteins | sample MeOH1_35cm_T4_19_FD_203715 | JGI IMG/M metagenome (GOLD analysis project Ga0255338, IMG submission 203715) | Sandy soil microbial communities from University of British Columbia, Vancouver, Canada - MeOH1_35cm_T4_195 | ecosystem: Engineered > Artificial ecosystem > Sand microcosm > Unclassified ... | reverse complement strand
GCTGGCGGTGATGTGCTATCGCGCTCTTGCCGCCTTGCGCGTCTGGGCCATCCAGTTAAGGCCCTCCCAGCGAGGGTGAATTACAGCTGGCTGGCGTAGGAGCTGGCCAGCATGACGAAGGTGGTTCCGATGAGGACGATTGCTGAACCTCGCCACAGGTAGATGCGTTTGGCGCGTTGGTAACTGGTCATGACCATGGCCTCAGTTGCGAAAGCACCAATTCATGCAGCGCCTTGCCGTTACGGCTGATGCGCTCGCCACGAAGTTGCCATTTCTTGGTGCTTGGCCAGCAGTCGATCATTCGACCGTCGGGCAGCGTCAACACTACGTGGAAGCCGTTGTTGTGCTTCTTGTGGGCAATCCCGGTGCGTGACAGCCAACCCTCAAAGCGCTGCATGGCTTCCGCCTTCTGGCGCTTCTTGTGGCCTTCCGGGTTCGGCTCGCTTCCCTCGCCGCCGCAGTTTCGGCAGCAGCGCGGGTAACCAACATCGTCGCCAATGAAGCCGCAGCAGCTCATGCAGTGCGAGCCATCAGCTACGTTGTCTTCGTAGAAGCTCATCTCGCCACCGCCACAGGAAGGCTGAGCTGCCGAGGAGCGCCGTTCTCTTTGAACAGAGCGTATTGCAGGGCGTAGACGAGAATGCCGAATGAGAGAATCCAGAAGAGTGGCTTCATCTCATTTCCCCCTGTACTGAACCGGCACGAAGGTGTACTGCTCGTTCCCATGCTTATGGACAGACCAGAACTCCATGTCGATTCGGTTCATCAGTTCCTGGAAGGTGTAGATGCGGGTTCCGAGTTGGAATTTCATGGTGCCTCCTGCTTGCGGTAGCCGGCATCGATCATCGCGACCGCTGCGTGATAATCGTCACAAGCGATCTTGCTAAGCAGCACTCGAAGCTCTTCAATGTCTTTTTCGCGCTGATCAGCGGCGTACAATGGTTTTGCAATCAATTCGCCGAGGTGAACAACAGGACCCGAATAAACAACCCAGTTGTCCATATATGGCATTCGAAACCAGTACTTGCCTTGGGATACCTTTATCCACGCCGCCATCAACCTTGAATTCTCAGGCTGCCAATGCGTCGCACCTTCCGGCGCCTTGCTCCAATCAATACTCACGACAACCTCACAACCAGCATGCCGCGCCGGGTCTGAACCTTGATGCGCTGAGGCAGATCAGCGACCAGAAAAAAGCCCTGACTGAGCAGGGCTGATTTTAATGCTGCGTGATTCCTTGCGATGATGGTCATGCCGCACTCCTTGGCCTGTTCGCTACAGCGACATTCAGCCGTTTGCAGTAGTGGTCGAACTCTTCAAGGCTGATGGCGCCGTCCGTGTAGAACTTGGTGATGTTGTGCAACACCAATGTTTCGTACTTGTCGGGGCATCCGGCGTGATTCAGTTCGTCGATGTCTTGGTCGATGAGGATGTGAACGGAGACGGTCATAGTTCGTCATCCTCGGCCTGAGCCTGGAGCGCGTCGTCGGCCAGCGGGGCGAGCAGTGACTCGGCGATTTCGCCAAGCTTGCCCAGCGGGTGGTCGCTGCGGCCCAGTAGTTCGGCGGCAGCTACTTTGTCAGCCTGTCCGCGCTCGGCGGTGATAACCAGCCATCCCAACGCCGAATTATCAATTTCGCAGTCAGCCAGCCGCTTATTGACGTGTTCGTCGACAGCCAGGGCGAACTGATCAGCCGTCACACCCTGGGTCATGCGCATACGGCGCTGGAAGGCCACGTCACAGCCGCGCAGCAACTCTTCGGCGGCGTTGTACAGCCACTCGACCCGCGCAATCTCCTGCGGGCTCTCGCTCACTGGAGGCGGAAGGCGGTTATCAAATTCACGTTGAGCAAGTGCTATTGCGTTCATGTCGCCTCCAGTGATGGCGGGGTTATGCGAGGAAGTGGTGTCCGATGGCGACAGCGGCGGCCTCGGCCTCAGTGCCGAACATCAACTCGCTGGTACTGGGCGACCCCCAGCTTTCATAGCGAACCTTGCGCCACCACTTGCCGTAGGCTTCGTATGGCTCGCCGATTATTTCGGTGACGTAGCAATCACAGAGGTTCATGCGATGTAGCCTCCTGGCATCGTCGTAACGACCTTCCTCGGTGCGTCATGCATCCGACCTTTGGCGCAGTCGTGGACGTCGGGGCGGGGCTTGCGGGGTGAGGGGGTTGTGCGTTTCATGGCTGCACCGCCTTCGGTTCGTCCTTCGGGTATTCAACGCCGCAGAACATGCAGAAGTTGCCGAGCAGGCTTACCGTCTCTTTGTACTCGCGCATCCGGCTTGGCTTTTTGGCGGAACCTTTCGTTGGCGAGCTGTACGTCGCCGTCACTTCGGAATAGTTCTTCATGCTCACCGGGCCGCTGAAGATCATTGCGTAGCCGCCGAGACTTACCTTCAGGCCTGTCGCGCCTTCCGGGAGTTGCTTGGCGAAGTGCTCGGTCAGCCGCTCTTCGTTCTTGCTTCTGCAATCACACATTTCGATCACCTCCAATCGCCCAATAAAAAGCCCGACCGAAGTCAGGCTCTACCTTCCCTACGTCACGACCGGGCGCATGAGGCGTCGGATCGTTGTTGTCTGTTACATGGCTGCAAATCCTCCGCGTTGAGTTGAACCACTGAAAAAAGGTGATGCAGATATCCGGCGCTCCCCGGAGGCTGGCTTGGCGTGGACCCATCCAGCGGCACAATTCGTATGCTTCACATTTCACAAAGCAGGGACGTCCACAGGTACTTAGTAAACCCCTGCGTGATAGGCAGGCTCATCTGCATCGGGGTGTGATCTGGCCGGAGCTGATCCCGGCATATGGGTAGATTATCCCGCTACCCCATCAAGCGGTGTCGTCGCATCAGCCTGCGCATTCAGATCACACTCCGATACAGACCTCTCCATCACCATGGAGATATCGGGCCAATTTGCGTCTGGCTGACGTGTACGGAGAGGGGTTATTCAGTTGCTTTGGCGATGGCTGCTTTCGCGCTTTCTAGCGTTTCCATCGTCAACTCGGAACTGTTAAATCTGGTCAGTAAGTTGTTCAGCGCGATCAGCAGGTCTGGTGCAGCGGCGATCAGCTTTATATTTGCCTCGACTTCGCTGCGGTCATCAAACTCGGCGCCATGAATACGCCCGCCGATACTTTTAGCCAGCACGAACACTTGGGTTTCGTCGGCATTATCTCGCTCGTTGTCGGACTCTATTGCTGTCTCGCCCCATGCGTCTGTGGCGATGCGCCAAGGGCCGGGCGTATGTTTCGTTTCCATAGTCTTGCTCCATTCAGGTGGTTACTGCTTGGCGAGGTCGATCAGGCGCTTGGCTTCGAGCGCTGCTGGGTAGCCAGTGGCGTCAGGCTCCCATGTCACATACTCGGCCAGCATCGTCTCTTCAAACTCCCTGTACAGCGCCTCAAGAGCCGCCAGCAGCTCCGGCGCCATCTTCTGCAACTCTTTCTTGTCCATGTTGGAATCCTCTGTTCGCTTCCAAATGCAGCTTAGGGGTTTTAAGCCACATTTGTGAATCGAACAGATGGCGATCCGGAAACAGCCAGAAGCCATCTGATATCCGGTCGCTCTCTACTGGAGGCAGCGACAGGGTGTTTCATCAAAGGTGATGCTGGTAACGCTGTCCGGCTCCTGCGCTCAGTGGGGCCGAAGCCCGGTCGAACAGGACGGTTATGACGCAGGGGCCGCGTTGCGCGGTGTGGACTCTTCCGCATCGGGGTGTGCAATCGGCGGAGTCGAACCGCCACCTCAGGGGGATTTCTCGAAACAGTGATCAGTTGATCGCCGGCATCTAGTCAGCGGAGCAACCCGCCTAGTCAATGCCGCTGCCTCCAAGGTTGCATCCTGCAATTGCACACTCCGATGCGCTCTCGTCGAGAGGATCAGGCAGCAGCCTTGCAATCGGCTGCCGTCATTCGATGGCCGTCTTCGCACTCAACTACGCGCACGCCGCTGGTGTATCCACGCTCAGTGTTGAGCCTGTTTGCCTCGCGGATGCAGGCCTCTAGATCGTCATCGGCAAACACCTGCAGCTCTCCGTGCAGCGTGATGTGAAGGACCTTATTCATCGTTTTGCTCTCCTTTGGATTTCCAATGCCGCCTCATCGAAGCGGCATCAGTAAATATTTGGGTATCTCATCTCTCAGGCCCGGCTCGCTCACACCGGATCACGCTTCCCACATCGCTTGGGGCCTGCGTGCTCAGCCGTGATTAGCGAATTCACCGTGCAGGCGCTCCCTGAGCTTCATCGCTGCTGCCTTCGCATCAGCAAGGTTGTCGTACAGTCCGCCATTGTGGATCTTGTAATTAAGGCAGACCTGAACGTGCCATTTGCCGGTGCGGGTCAAGCTGACACCCTTAACGCCGGATGTGTTGTTTCTGCGCATTGGCTGGTTGTGGTTGTTCTGCTGGTGGTTGCATTCCCGCAGATTCGACCATCGGTTGTCGGCCGGGTCGCCGTTGATATGATCTATCTCTGCACTAGGCCAGAAGCCTGTCATGTAGAGCCACGCAAGACGGTGTAGTCGGTAGCTGAACGGACCTACGCCAGATAGCAAGTAGCCTTTTCTATCAGGCCTTCCGAGCCGTCTACCGTCAGACAGGCGAGTAAAATGACCAGTCTCATGATCGTAATGGACCTTCTGAGTTACCCAGTCTCGATCAAATTTATGCATTGGCAGATCTCCTGCTTTCCGCGTTGCACTCGATGAATGCAGCCTGGAGAGCATCCGGCCCACGCTAGGCGAGCCGGTAATCTCTAGATCTTTCTCTCCAGCCGCGACCTTTCGGTTTCTCTCCCGCTGGAACACTTGTCTTGGCGCTTTACGCTGCGCGCCTTGGGTAGTGGCCACCCATCTGAGTCGTTTAGGCCGACTCATCGCTGCCTTTGCTGCTGGGCCGGTAGTGATCCGGCAATCGGTGAACCTAAAGATCGGCGGGTCCCATTCAGGCCCTGGCGCCTCGTTGTTCTGTGGCGTTGAACAGAAGATAAGCCAATGCCTAATATCTGTAAATAGGTAATGCCTAATTATTTTCAAATAATTTGCCTCATCGGAAAGCTCGGTTTCGGGGGTAGGCATTTCGAAAGCACTGAGATAAGCTTTGCTAAACCTGTATGGATATCCAGTATTAGGAGCTCGGGAATGGCTAAGGCGAAAAAACAAGAAAAGCAGGCAGAGCGGAAGGAAATGAGCGGTATTGAAAGGCTGGGGCTACGGGTATCTTCAATGATCAATCACCCGACCGCGCAGGCGCAGCGGTGGGTGAATGTTCATCGCCTAGACACGGATGGAGATCGAGAGTGGGAGGAGGTGATGGGTGTTCTGTCCGAGGTGGACGGCATCGAAATGACTTTCAACGACGATGAGTCGGTGACGCTGAAGTGGGAAGCGGATGCCGAAGACGATCGGCCGGTAGAGGTGTATGAGCCGGTCGAGGAGCCGGCGCCGTTCTGAGGGCACAAAAAAGCCCGCTCATTGGCGGGCTGTGGGTATTGGCTGGATTATTTTGTTTCAGTGAGGACTTTGCGCAGCCCCGCCATGTCATCACTGCCAATTGAGCTTTCGACATTGCAGACCTTGAACTCAACCAACTTGGCTGATGCAATCTTCGTAAGCGTCGCACGGTCAGGCCTCATCGCGAACCGTTCAATTGTGGCTGAGCTTGTACTTTCGCTGCTGTACTGTGTTTTTAGATCTGGAGCTGGCTCGCCATCAATCAGCCAGTCGACGTAAGGACATCCGGCGAACTGTGAAGTATCTGCGTAGGTGATTATCTCAAAGACGTACTCGTTCGGCGTCGGCGATCCTTTTGAGTAATAGGCAGCAGTTGTGACTGCAAAGCTTTCCGCTTCAGATGGAATTGTTTGCCAGGCAACCGAACGAACGCCAGTGAAGCGATCGGTCTTATCCTCAAAAACTCCGGCTTGCGCCACCGCAAATGAAAAAATGCCGAAAACTAGCGTTGCCGCTTTGAGTCCTTTCATGTGGTTCCTTACTACGCTAAGCGATGCGTGAATGACGATTGCGCGCTAAACCAGGTGCGCGTTCCACACCAACAGCACGCGCGCCATAATGTGGGTGTCATCACGCCTGATGCGCTTTGGCGTGTGACGGGCATTGTCCGAAATGATCTCAAAGTGATCCGTGTCAGCGACTTGAACGCGTTTGATGTACAGCAGGTCGTCCCACACGTACAAATAGATGCCGTCACCGACAAAGTCCCTGATGCTGATGTCTACGATCAGCGGATCTCGGTGCTTAATCGTCGGCTCCATCGACTGCCCCCAGCCAGTGACCAGCTTGAGGTAGTTGTAATCCTCGTACTCGACGCCCAGCTCGCGCAGGTGCTTTTGACTGACGCGGATATCCTTCAGCATTTCTGGGTAGTCGGCTGGCTTCTGTCCATCACCCATGGCACCACGGATGTCGTAGTGCGCAATTCTGATTTCGTCCCCAACCAGGCCGGGGCGAGAGAAGTCAGCTGTCACAACGTTGCTTGGCAATTCGGCCGCCGCGACTATTCGGTCGCGCACTTCGCTCGGTAACCCCTTCCCTTGAGTGGTCAGCATCCGGCGAACAATCTCGGCCGCGGATAGGGCGGGGTCCATCGACCTCTCTACCAACTCACTAACTGTCTCGGCCTGGCCGTCCGGCAGGTTTTCGAGCGAGAAACCAGGGCGCAAACCCCAGTGCTCGGGCCCAACCACGTCCGCAAAATAGTTAATGACGTCCATCAGCTTCGACTTGTCGATCCGGCCGGTTTTCACCCAGCCCTGTATCGACGGAGGCTTCACCAGGAAGTCGTCTGCGATTTGTTTCTTTGATACGCCCTTGGCGATCCGCGCGGCTTCAATCGCTGCGCCTAATTCTGGTCCGGTAAGCATTGCCTAATTAGGCCTATTGACAGATTGATTAGGCAATGGCTTGTCTGCGATAAGGTAATGCCTTATATTCATCTCCAATCTCCAGGAGAGAACTCATGAAATCAGCAGATGCAGCCAAAGAAGCATCCCGATTGTTGGGCAGCCAAGCAGAACTGGCGCGCCTGCTGCGGGTTACAGCTCCAACCGTCAACCAGTGGTGCTCGGGTGAACGTGCCGTGCCAGCAAAACGAGCCCTGCAAATCGAGGCATTGACTGAAGGCCAGATCAAGAAGGCCGACCTCTGCCCATCTTTTCCATGGGGGCAGATCAACTCTGCGTCCAGCGAAACACTTTCTGCCGCTTAACCATTTTTCAACCACGCAAGGAATCGACCTATGTACACAGACCCGACCCACCTACACGACAAACCCACCAAGGTTCGCTTGGATGACGCTGCCGACGATCTTCTGACAGCCATGGCCAGGTATCAGCGCACCCAAAAAGCAGTACTGGCACGCGAGATTCTCGAGCGCGGGCTGACCCAGATGATGGAAGAGCTTACCGCGAAGACTGATGTGGCCTGAAGTGCCCAAGGAGGACCTGTGCCTGAAACAAAAGAGCTGGAAGTCCAGCTCGACGGGAGAGGGATTGCCGAGCTCGAGCTGTTAGCGCAGTTGGCCGGAATCACTCCCGAAGAGCTTGCGGCAAGGATTCTAAAAAAAGCCATGGACAGGATGACAAGAGTTGAGCCGTCCAGAAGCAACGTTCGGCCATTTCGTAAGGGCTGATAAGTCCCCGAGGGACTATTGAGGATCTGATGACACCAACCACCAAATCGAAGACGAAAAAAAACCGGGGCGCAATCCCGGTTTCTTTCGTTACATCTGGAGAAAACACAAATGTCTTTTGACCGGGAAAAGCATAACACCATTGTTTCTCTTTTCAAACAGGGGCGACGTCTTTCTGAGATCGCTAAGGAATATTCGATATCTAAGCAGCGCATAGGCCAAATTCTCGCCGCTCGTGGCGTCAAGGCATGCGAAGGCGGCCGGGCGCTGACAACCTCGATTCGGCGCGCGACGGAAAAGGCAAATAAGGAACGCGCCCACTTTGAAAAATACGGGTGTTCGATTGCTCAGCTGAAGGCTGTTCGCGGTGAGCGCAGGGACGGCGCGAAGGCTCCCTTCTATGCGTTTGATCATCAGTTAAAGCACGCCAAATCCCGAGGCATCAAATGGGAATTGAAGTTCTGGGACTGGTGGACAGTCTGGGAGAACTCTGGGAAATGGGCTGAGCGTGGGCGCGGCAAGACCGGCTATTGCATGTGCCGGGTTGGCGATGAAGGCGCTTATGCAATCGGGAATATCTACATCGCCACCGTATGCCACAACTCGACTATGGGCCGCACGCTTGCCCATGAGCGCGCAACTCCAGCTACCGGGTTCAGGGCTTTGATGATTGCTGCCGGCGGACGCATGGCCGTATCGGAACGACTTGGCTTACCAAGAACTTACCTATCTCAGTTAGGCAACGACGGACATATGCCTCGCTCCTGGCTGAGCAACGGGCGCGCTCAGCTTTTGGTCGAGATGACTTGCGGAGCGTACTCGCTTGCCGACGTTGAAGCACTGATTGACACATCAGGTAGTCAGCAACTTCAAGTTTTGAAGGAGGCCGCGTAATGGCCGGAGACTGGATAAAAATGAGAATTGAACTGCAAACCCATCCGAAAGTTTTCCGCATGGTGTCCGCATTGAAAGCGGACAGATTGCGGGTAATCGGCGGACTGCATGTCGCTTGGAGCATCTTCGACACCCATTCAGACGATGGCGTGCTGCATGGATACACCCTTGACGCAATGGATGCAGTTATTGGGTGGCAAGGATTCACCCAGGCCATGGTTGACGTCGAGTGGGCCTGCATCACTGACGACCACTGTTTGATCATGCCGCGCTTCGATGAGCACAACGGAAAGAGTGCAAAACGTCGCGCAAATGACTCTGAAAGGAAGCGCAACTCCCGTGAATCCGTGGGTGTCCGCAATGTGTCCGCTAGTGATGCGGACAAAAGCGTGACCAGAGAAGAGAAGAGAAGAGAAGAGAATAAAGATCAAGATCAAAAGACTTCCTCGCTTTCAGCTCGGGAGGACCTATTCGCAAAGTTCTGGGCGCTTTACCCGAACAAGAAGTGCAAGACAGCCGCACAAAAGGCCTGGGCGAAGATCAAGGTCACTGAAGGCCTGTACGAGCTGATCGCTGAAGGCCTCGCTAAGCAGGTCGTGTCGCCGGCCTGGACCAAAGACAACGGCCAGTTCATCCCGCACCCATCGACCTGGCTCAACGGCAAGCGCTGGGAGGACGAGGTAGTCGTCTCGCCGAGTAATGTCCACCCGTTCCCGCAATCGCGGCACACAGGCTTTGCCGACCGTGATTACAACGCCGGGCTGATTGCTCGGGAGGATGGCACTCATGGTTTCTAATCGAACTGTTGCCGTGGTCGAGCAAGTGGACCTCGCGCCATTCATGCGCCAAGCCGTGTGCGAAAAGCACGGAGCCTTCGAGCAAAGAATTCTCACTGTCATGGGTCGTGAGCTCAAGGGTCAATGCCCTGAGTGCTCCCGCATTCGTGCCGCAGAGGATGCTGAGCGCGAAGAGGTGAACGAGGCCTTCAACCGTCGCTTGGTAGTGGAGCAGAAGCTCGGCGCCGCCATGATCCCTAAGCGCTTTGTCGGCAAGGCCTTTGACGGGTACGTCGCTACCAGCCCGCAGCAGGTCAAGGCGCTGGCACGCTGCAAGGAGTACGCAGACAACTTCCAGGCGAACTTCGATGCCGGCCGCTGCATGTTGCTGCTGGGCAAGCCAGGCACAGGGAAAACGCACCTCGCAGTCTCGATTGCCAACTTCCTGAACACCAAAACAGGCGCCACGGCTGTGTATCGCACCGTCGGCGCCGTCCTGCAATCCATCAGGGCGACGTTCGACCGTTCCAGCGATCAGTCTGAGGCTCAGATCCTGTCGAGCCTCATAGGGCCGTCTCTGCTGATTCTGGACGAGATCGGTGCCAGCAAGGAAAAGCCGAGCGACTTCGAGCTATCCACCCTGTTCTCCATCATCAACGGCCGCTACGAGCAGCAGCGCCCGACCATCATCGTTTCCAACCTGAAAGCCGACGAGTTGCCCGGCGCGCTGGGTGACCGCTGTGTCGATCGTCTTCGCGAAGGCGGCGGCATTGCGGTGAAGTTCGATTGGGAATCACAACGCGGCAAGGAAGGATTTTGATATGACCGACCAAAAGCTGTACTGCGCATTCTGCGCAAAGGATCAGGACGAGGTCTCTGCCATGGTCGAAGGTCCTGATGTTCATATCTGTGGTGAATGCGTCCGTTGCTGCGTTGAAACACTCCAGAACAATGGTCACTGGCCTGTCGCTACCAACGAGAGCTTGCGCCGTGGGCTCATGGCATTGGCTGCCTACATCGGGCCCATCTGCACTTCTGCGGTCACATCCGCAATGGGCGACTCACCATCCAGCAAGGAGCCTTCCAATGGTTGATATCGCTGATCTCGCCGACGAGGCAATCGAAGAGTCCCTCAATCGGTCCATCGCCCAGATCCCCCGTTACACCGGCATCAGCGCCACTGAGTGCGA
>Ga0255338_1006100_pt1 | contig 10516 bp, 10 predicted proteins | sample MeOH1_35cm_T4_19_FD_203715 | JGI IMG/M metagenome (GOLD analysis project Ga0255338, IMG submission 203715) | Sandy soil microbial communities from University of British Columbia, Vancouver, Canada - MeOH1_35cm_T4_195 | ecosystem: Engineered > Artificial ecosystem > Sand microcosm > Unclassified ... | reverse complement strand
CCGATGGCGGCCAACTTCAACATCGTGCCCGCCGCGCTGCTGGAGCTGGACGACAAGAACGCCGTGATCCGGGCGCAGGTGCCGACCGCGCTGATGATCCTGGTGGCCAATATCGCGCTGCTGTATTTCCTGATGTAAGAACGCGGTCCAGCCGCGAAGGTTTGGCCAGGGGCCCGGGCAACCGGGCTTCGGGCCGGGAGTCCCTGCCATGCGTACCGTGCTGCTGACCGGTTTCGAGCCGTTCGAAAGCGAACCTATCAATCCGTCCTGGGAGGCCGTTCGCGCGCTCGACGGCGAGCGCATCGGCGGCACGCCCGATGGCGCCGATGCGGCCGTGATCGTCGCGCGCCAGTTGCCTTGCGTATTTGGCGCCGCCAACGAAGTCATGGCGGACCTGCTCGATGAGTTGCAGCCCGTGCTGGTGATCGCGGTCGGGCAAGCGGGCGGGCGCCCGGAAATATCGGTGGAGCGCGTGGCGATCAATGTCGACGATGCGCGCATCGCCGATAACGCCGGCGCGCAGCCCGTCGATAGCCGCATCGCGGAGGATGGCCCCGCGGCGTATTTTTCCAGCCTGCCAATCAAGGCCATCGTGCGCCGGATGCGCACGGCTGGCGTGCCGGCCTCGGTTTCGCAGACCGCCGGCACCTTCGTCTGCAATCACGTGTTTTACGGGCTGATGCACTTGCTGGCGACGCAAAGCGTGCCGGCGGGCGTGCGTGGCGGCTTCATCCATATTCCCTATCTGCCGGAGCAGGCCGCGCGGCATCCGGGTCAGCCCAGCCTGGCGCTGGCCACGGTGATCGACGGCATCCGCTGCGCGGTGGCTACCGCGCTGTCGACGCAGGACGATATCCGCGAGCAGGGCGGCCAGACGCACTGAAGCGGTCGGGCCCGGGGCGGTGGCCTATCCCTTTTTCGCCGCCGCCTGCCGCCGTGCCTTGCGGCGTGCGCGCCGCAAGCTGCGGCGGTCCAGCTGGAATTGCTCGAAGCGCCAGATCAGGTAGAACAGCGCCAGGAACGGCCACATCCAGGCCAGCCACTGCGCCAGGCTGTTGAAGTGGATGAAGCGACCCAGGCGCCAGCCCTGCTCCGAGATCCAGGAATAGGGATTGGCGGGCAGCAGGTTGGACAGCAGCACTAGCAACATCAGCGCGGCCAGCGCCAGCGCGCCGCGCAGCCAGCGCGGCAGCCGCAAAAGCAATACCAGCACCAGCGAGCCCGTCAGCAGGGCGAAACGGCCGCCCTCGGACAGCCAGTTGAAGGCGTTGTCGTCCGGGAACTGCAGTTCCGCCACCGCCGCCTTGAGCAGCAGCGTGCAGGCCAGCAAGCCGGCGAGGATGCGCAGCATCGGGGCATTGCGCCGCATCGCCGCCGAGGCGAACAGCCCGGTGCCGACCCATCCGCACGCGGTCACCAGCGATTCCAGCAACTGCTGTCCCTGCACGTCGTCGGGCCGCAGCAGGCCTACGCTTTCGATCAGGTCGGGCAGCGCCGGGAACACGCCTTGCAGCCACTGCACGGGCCAGGAGTCGGGGTCGGTCAGCCACTCGCGCACGATCGCGCCCATGCCGAACAGGTGCTCCTGCGGGAAGATCTGCGCGAACGGCCACAGCAGCAGCAGGATGATGGCGAAGCTGGCATGTGGCTCGAACCAGGCCATGCGCAACTGGCGCAGCGAGCCGCGGTCGATCAGCGCGGCCGAGAAGGGCGCCACCACGGCGCCGCCCAGCAGGGCGCCCAGCGCATTGGTGATCAGGTCGATATTGGACGAGATGCGGTTGGGCAGCCAGGTTTGCAGCGCTTCCATGCAGCCTGAGAGCAGCGCACCCGCCACCAGCGCCAGCAGCGTGGCGCGCGCGCCGGACACGCGCGGGTGCAGGGACAGCACCAACAGCGCGCCGAAGGGGCAATAGCCGAGCACATTGGTGATGAGATCGAACTCGGTCAGGTAGCGCGGCTTGGGCGCGGTGAGGAAGGCCAGCGGCGAGATGCCGTTGTCGGTCCAGCCCGAGAATGGATAGAGGCTGCCGTAGATCACCAGCAGGGTGAAGAACAGCAGGCCCACCCGCGCCAGCGGCGAATGGCGGGGCGTGGGCGGCAAGGGAGTGAGCGGAGCGGGTGCCGATGCCATGCGGGACCGGGTTATTGCAGCGGTAGCGTGGCCACCCAGTCGAGGATCGCCGCGATGGCGGCGTCGGTGCCCGTGGCGAGCGCCTTGACGCCGCCGGCGCCATCGGCCGTGGGCGCGGGCTGCGCTACTACGAAGGTCTTCTGCCCGCGCAGCCCGTTGCGGAACACGGTGGCACGCACCCGGATCACGCCGCGGCTGGCGCTGGCGCTGTCGAAGACCTGCTCGAACTCCAGCATGTCGATCTTCAGCGCCGGCGTGGCGGTATCGCCGAACCAGGTCAGCGCCCCGCGCGAGGCCACCGCTTCACGCAGGCGGTCGTCGAACAGGCGCACCGGCGACATCACCCAGCGCTGGGTGGCATAGGGCTGCAGGCGCTCGGCCTGGGCGTAGTGCAGGCGATAGAAGAGCGAGTTGCCGTCCATCCAGGTGGGGCCGTCGGTTTGCGCCACGCGCATCCTGGGCAGGGGCGTGGCGCCGGGCGCCGCCCCGGCCGGCGGGCCCAGGTCGTAGGTGACGGTGGGCGTGGAGGGCGTGAGGGCGCAGCCGCCCAGCAGCAGGCCGGCCAGCGCGATGCCGGCGGCAAGCCGGCGCGGCTGGCCGGAAACGCCGGAGGTGCCGGAACGATCTGGCCGGAGATGGGCGGTGCGCATCATGGATTGCCTCGGTTTGCCCGTGGGGCTCGGATTGCTCGAAGGGTTTGCCGTGCGCGCCTGGCGAACCAGGCGCGCGGCGATTGCTTGGGGGCGCGGGAGCACGGTTCCTGTTCCGCTCACGGCGCCTGGAAGCCAGGCTCGCCGGGGCCCGGCATGGTGGCCGGGCCGCCGAACAGCACGCTGCGCGGGCTGTCGTTGAACTGGCTGGCGGCGCGGTCGATGCTGCGCATGGTCTGGCGCGCGTCGCGCGCGAGCCCGTTGATCTGCGGCAGCGTTTCCTGGCTGACGCCACCGGCGGCCGACTGGATCGAATCGGCGGCGCCCTGCAGGTCGTGCCCGACGCGGTCAATGGTGCGCAGCACGGTGCCGTCCGGGCGGGCCAGTTCCTGGGTCAGGCGCCGCGTCGAGGCCAGCGTGGCGTTCAGGTTTTCGGTCACCTGCGGCAGCTGGCGCACCGCCGGCGCGAGCGAGTTGGCCAGCTGCGAGTAGTCGTCGGCGGTCTTGCGCACCGAGCGGATCGCGCCCATCAGTTCGCGCCGGTTGTCGGCCTGGAACATGTCGTTGAGCGAGCCCATGATCGTTTCGAGCTGTGTCAGCAAGCTGTCGCCGCGCTTTTCCAGCTCTTCGAAGAAGCCTGCCCGCATGGTGATGCGCGCCACCGACTTGGAGGAGGTGGCCAGGTGGGGCGATGGCGTGCCGCCCTCCTGCGCGGTGGTGTCGTCGAGTTGCACATAGCCGATCCCGGTCACGCCCTGGAAGCCGAGCGTGGCATAGGTGGTGCGGGTGATCGGGGTGTCCTGGTTGACGCTGATGCGCACGATGATCTGGCCCGGCACGGCGGGGTCGAAGCGGATCGACACCACCTTGCCCACGTCCAGCCCGCGATACTTGACGTCGGCCTGCGGCCCCAGCCCGTTGACGGTGGAGCGGGTGATCAGGTCGTAGGGCACGCGCACCGCGTGGTCGCTGCTGAACCAGAAGATCGCGAACAGCACCAGGATGGCGAGGCCGATCGTAAAAACGCCCGCGAGGAAGGCGTTTGACTTGTTTTCCATCATGCTTCTCCAGATTGCGGGCCCGCCGGTGCCACCGCCAGGGCCTGCATGGCGCGTCGCCCGCGCTCGCCCAGGAAATACTCGCGGATGAACGGGTGGTCGATATGCACCAGTTCCGGGATCGGCAGCGCTGCCAGCACCTTGCGGTCCGCCAGCACGGCGACGCGGTCAGACAGCGCCACCAGGGTGTCGAGGTCGTGGGTCACCATCACCACGGTCAGGCCCAGTTCGCGGCGCAGTTCGCAGATCAGCGCCACGTAGTCGTCGGAGGCCATCGGATCCAGCCCGGCGGTGGGCTCGTCCAGGAACACCAGTTCGGGCTCAAGGGCCAGCGCTCGGGCCAGCGCCACGCGCTTGATCATGCCGCCGGACAGGTCGGACGGCATCTTGTCGGCGTCGCGGGCGGACAGCCCCACCAACTGCAGCTTGAGCAGCGAAGCCTGGCAGATGAGATCGTCGGGCAGGGTGCGAAGTTCGCGCAGCGGCAGCGCGATGTTGTCGATCACGGACAGCGCGGAAAACAGCGCGCCGCGCTGGAACTGCAGGCCCCAGCGGTTGCGCAGGGCTTGCAGGCGCGCGGCATCGAGCTGCATCAGGTCCTCGCCGAACACGCGGATGGTGCCTGAGGTGGGCCGGTCCAGCCCGACGATCTGGCGCAGCAGCACGGTCTTGCCGCTGCCCGAACCGCCGACGATGGACAGCACTTCGCCACGATAGACATCGAGGTTCAGGTGGTCGTGCACGACCGCCTCGCCAAAGCGCTTGACGAGGTCGCGCACTTCGATGACGGTGGTGCGCCCGGATTCTTGCGCCGTGCCGGGCATGGAGGCCGGGCGGGCCGCTTGTGGCGTCGTGGAAGCGGTGGCGGTTGTCATAGTCCGATGTCCTTGAACAGGATGGCGAAGATCGCATCGGCAATGATCACCACCGTGATCGAGGTCACCACCGAGGCGGTGGTGCCTTCGCCCAGGCTGCGCGTATTGGGCTGGATGCGCAAGCCGAAATGGCAGGCGGTGATCGCGATCAGGATGCCGAACACCACGCCCTTGCCCAGCCCCATCCACAGGTTGGCCACCGGCACCGCATCGGGCAGCGCGCGCAGGAAGAAGGCCACGCTGATATCGAGCTGGAATTTGGCCGCCAGCATGCCGCCGGCAAGCGCCAGCACGTCGGTCCACGCCACCAGCAGCGGCATGGCGATGGCCAGCGCGATCACGCGCGGCATGATCAGCCGGAAGCCGTGCGAGATGCCCATCACACGCATGGCGTCGAGCTCCTCGGTGACACGCATCACGCCGATCTGCGCGGTGATGGCCGAGCCCGAGCGGCCGGCGATCAGGATGGCCGCCAGCACCGGCCCCAGCTCGCGGATCACCGCCATGCCCAGGATGTTGACGATGAAGATGCTGGCGCCGAAGGTGCGCAACTGGTTGGCGGACAGGTACGACAGCACGATGCCGATCAGGAAGCCCACCAGCGCGGTAATGCCGAGCGCCTTATAGCCGACGTTGTAGATGTTGGCCGAGATCTCGCGCCAGGGGCCGCGATGCGGCGCGCGCGCCAGGCGCAGCAGGTCGAAGGCCAGCTGGCCCAGCATGGTCACGCCGTTGCCGAGTTGCGAGAACATCGACAGCATCGAGGCGCCGAACAGTGTCACCGGGTTGAACCGGTCCACGATATGTTTCTTCCAGTTTTCGCGGCGCAGGCCGGCGATGCGCGCGAACACCCGCCGCTGGGCCTCGCTGGCCTCGATCCGTTCGGGCAGCTTACCGCCCCAGGCCTGCCACATCAGTTGCGCGCCGATGTGGTCGAGCCGGCCGAGGCCGGCCAGCGACCAGTGCGAATCCGTGGCAATCGCATGCAAGTCATGGCGCAGGCCGCGCGCGTGGTGGCAGTCCGAGAGCGCCAGCGCGGTCCAGTCGCCGCGCAATCGCACCGTCGCCGCTCCGTCCGCGCGCGTCACTTCGATGGCTGGCGTGGTAAGGCTTTCCAAAGGATGGGTGGAAGTGATGGGCAAGTCCCGATTCTATGCCACCCGCAGGGTCAGCGGGCGCCCGGACCGCCTCGGCAGCGGATTCGCGCGGCTACAATGCGGGCTGGATTCCCCGCGCGGCCCCGGCTGCGCGGCCTGTTCCACCGACGCAAGCCGTACCTCTCGTACTTCTTGCGCACGTTGTGCCCTTTGCGCCCTTCGTGCCCTTTGTGCCCTTCGTGCCCTTTGTGCCCTTTGTGCCCTTTGTGCCGTCCAACGCCGATTCGCATGTCCGCTGACCCATCCTTGCCGCCGTCCGCCCCGCCATCCCAGGCCTGGCGCATCGACTCCGACCGCCTGCGCGCCGCGCTCACGGGTGCCGCCAGCGGCTGGACCCTCGACGTCGTCGACGAGACCGGCTCGACCAATGCCGACCTGACACAGGCCTGCCGCAGCGCGCCGTGGACCGAGGCCGGCGCGCTGCGCCTGGCCTACCGCCAGACTGCGGGCCGCGGCCGCCAGGGCCGTCCCTGGCAGGGCCAGGCCGGGCTGACCTTCTCGGTGGCGATGCCATTGCCGCTGGCGCCGTCGCAACTCAGCGGGCTGAGCCTGGCGGTGGGGCTGGCGCTGGCCGAGGCGCTGGCCGACTGCGATGCGCGGCTCGGCGCCGCCGTGGGCCTGAAATGGCCCAACGACCTGCAGATCGACGGGCGCAAGCTGGCCGGCATCCTGATCGAGTCGGTGCCGGCAGGGCCGCAGCGCGTGTGGGCGGTGATCGGCATCGGCCTGAACCTGGTGCGCGATGCGCAGATGGAAGCCTCGCTCGGGCGCAGCCTGGCCGGCGTGACCGAATACCTGCCGGATTGCGATCCCACCGCCTTGCTGGCCGCCGTGCTGAACCGGCTGGCGACGATGCGCGACGATTTCCTGGCGCAGGGATTCGCGCCGATGGCGGCCCGCTGGTCGGCCCGCGACGCGTATCGCGACCAGCCGGTGCGCCTGCTGCACGACGGCCGCGTGCAGGCCGAAGGCCTGGCGCGCGGCGTGGACGGCGACGGCCACTTGTTGCTGGAAACGCCGATGGGACTGGAACGCATCGCCAGCGGCGAAGTCTCGCTGCGCCCGGCGGACGAAGGCCTGGGGGCGGGCGCATGAGCGTTTCCTCCGCCGGCATGCCGCGCGTGCCGCAACTGCTGATCGATATCGGCAACACCCGCCTGAAGTGGGCCTGGTGCGAAGACGCCTGGGCCGGCGCTGTGTTGCACGAGGCGCCGCTGCCCACGCCGTGGCAGCACGGCGGCGCCGTGGCACACGACGCACTGGCCACGCTGGTGGCGCGATGGGCGTCGCTGCGGGCGGCCGGTTTCGCCGGCGCCCAGTCGCAGGTGTGGGTCAGCAACGTAGCCGGCCCGGCCATCGCGGCCAGCCTGCAAGCCACGCTGGACACCGTGTTCGGCCCCGGCGCCAGTGTGAACTGGGTACGCTCGGGCCCGCGCTTCGGCGGCCTGGTCAACGGCTACCGCGACCCCACCCAGCTTGGTGTCGACCGCTGGATCGGCAGTATCGGGGCGCGGTGCTACCGGCCGGAGGGTGCGCTGCTGATCGTCACCGCCGGTACCGCCACCACACTCGACGTGGTGAGCGCGCAGGACCGTTTCGAGGGCGGGCTGATCCTGCCCGGCCTGGACCTGATGCTGGGCGCGCTGGCGCAGAACACCGCGCAACTGCCGGCCCTGGGTGTCGGCGACACCGGGCTGGCCGCACCCTGGGCCGACAACACCCGGGACGCCATTGCCGCCGGCTGCCTGGCGGCGCAGGCCGGTGCGGTGGAGCGCACCTGGCGTGCCCTCGGCGAGCGCGGTCCGGTACGCTGCCTGCTGTCCGGCGGCGCCCGCCATGTGCTGGCCAACGCCCTCTCGATGCCGTTCGAGATGCACGATAATCTCGTGCTGCTCGGCCTGCATGTGATGGCTTCGCAGAGCCGGGCCGGTACCCTGGACTGATCTGCGCCGGCCATTGTTCTCCAAGCCTCTCGTTTCCCCTGCATCGCCCCCATGCTCCAACGAAGCCTGTTAATCCTGCTGGTCCTGGTCAATGCGCTGCTGCTGGCGGCCGTGCTGGGCGCGTTCGGCCCACAGCCCCTGGCTGGCTGGATGGAAAGCGCGCGCGAACCCGGACGCGCCGCCCAGCAGACTCGCGCGGAACGATTCCGCCAGATGGCGCGGGAGGACCGGGCAAGCCCGGCATCCGCGCCGGCGCTTCAGCCAGCCGCGCATGCCGCCGCGTCCACCATGGCCTGCGTGGAGATCGGTGGCTTCAACGGCGACCTGTTGCGGCGCGTGGCGGATGAACTGGCCGGCGCACCGGCCGGCGCCTGGCGGGTGGAGCAGTTCGAGCGGCAGGAGCAAGCGCGCTGGTGGGTTCACCTGCCGCCACAGTCCACGCGCGAGAACCTGCAGCGCAAGCTCGGTGAGCTGCGCCGGCGCAATATCACCGATGTGTCGGTGGTCAGCGCGGGGACGCCTGAAACCTATACGGTGTCGCTGGGCCTGTTCCAGGAGCGCGAGCATGCCGAGCATTTCCTGGACAACCTGCGCGAGCATGGCGTGCGTACCGCGGTGCTGAGCGACACGCCGCATCCGCTCACGCGCCAGTGGCTGCGCGTGCGCAATGCCGACGCGGCGCTGCGTACGCGGCTCGACGAGATGCGCCAGCGCTACGGCGTGCAGGACATGCTCAGCTGCGCCTGATGCGCCGCGTGCGGCGCTGGCGGATTACTGCCCCTGGCGGACCTTGGACAGCAGCTTGGTAGTGGAGCGGTCGTGCAGGAAGGCGATGGCATGGGCTTGCCCGCCCCAGCTGCGCACCAGCCGCGTTTCTTCCAGCGTATCGATGTCGTAGTCGCCGCCCTTGACGTAGATGTCCGGGCGCACCAGCCGGATCAGCTCGACCGGCGTTTTCTCGCGGAACATCACCACCAGGTCCACGGATGCCAGCGCGGCGACCAGCGCCATGCGGTCCGACTCGTGATTGAGGGGGCGGTCGTCGCCTTTGCCGAGCATGCGGACGGAGGCGTCGCTGTTGACGCCTACAACCAGGCTCGCGCCGAAGGCTTTGGCTTGCGCGAGGTAGGTGGCGTGGCCGCGGTGGAGGATGTCGAAGACGCCGTTGGTGAAGACGAGCGGGCGTGGGAGGGCAGCTAGCTTTTCGGTCAGGTCGTTGGGGGTGTCGGGGGGGACTAGTTTGGATTCGAAGGCTGGGGTGGACATGGTGGTGGGGGTTCTTGGGTGAGTCAAAAGCTTAACGTCAAAGTCAACGTCAAAGGCTTAAAGGCTTAAAGTCAAAGGCAGTTTCACCTCCCCTTCGGGGAGGCGACCTACTTTTTTGTCTTGCCAAAAAAGTAGGCAAAAAAGGCGCGCCGGATGGGGCGACCCCCTCCTCGTCGGCAGGCGAAAAGAGCGGCCGGGGGCCAAACTCGCATCGCCTTAAGGCGATACTCAAACATGGCCCCCTCTTTTCCGCTCTTTTCACCTGCCGACGAGGACGCCCCATACGGCCAGGTAGACCTTGACGGCTCGCTTCGCATCGCGGGACGGTGTTTGCCGCCCGTCGGGCGGTAAACACGGCTACACCGAATTGTTGATCCGGCGATATCGCGTATCGCCGAAATCTCCGGCTCTTCGGACGCCAAACTTCCTGTCTCCTGTCTCCTGTCTCCAGTTTCATGCACTAGCTGCCACTTGCAATCCGCTGGTTTGCTCACCCTGGCAACAGGGGAAGGCAGTCGCAGGAGCGAGCCCGCCGGACAACCGATTGGTAGCCGTGTGGAGCGCCCGTGAGGGCGGTCCACACCGTCCCGCGATGCGAAGCGAGCCGTGTAGGTGTACCAGGCCGTATGGGGCGCCTCGGGATCCGGTGAAAAGAGCGGAAAAGAGGGACCCATGTTTGAGTATCGCCTTAAGGCGATGCGAGTTTGGGTCCCGGCCGCTCTTTTCGCCGGATCCCGAGGGGGTGTCGCCCCATCCGGCGCGCCTTCTTTGCCTACTTTCTTGGCAAGACAAGAAAGTAGGTCGCCTCCCCGCAGGGGAGGTGAAACTGCTTTTGACTTTAGGCTTTTGAAGTTGAAGTTGAAGTTGAAGTTAAGCAGTTAAACCAATCGCCCAACGCCCAGCACCCAGCACCAACACACCCACCTCTCAACCCCAAAAAAACAAAACCCCATCAACCGATGGGGCCCGTTCCGCCGAAGGCAGCTCAAAAAACCAAACCTGAATCAAGCCTGCGCCGGCTGCGCCCCCCCAGCCGCCTGCAACTTCGCATTCAACTCCTTCCGATACCGGTTCAAATCCTGCACCGTCTCAAACGTGCGCTCGAACAACAGCGACATATTGTGCAGAATCCGCTCGATGACCTTCTTCTCCCAGCCTTCGTCAAAGCGGATCTGCTCGTCGAGCCAGTGCTCGAGCCAGTCCGGATCCGGCAGGCGCGATTGCACGGTGTCGTTGGGGAACAGCGCCTTGTTGACGTGCAGGTTGGTCGGGTGCAGCGGCTTTTCGGTGCGGCGGGCGGAGGCCATCAGCACGCCGATCTTGGCGAAGGCCGAGCGGGCGCTGTCGCCGAACTGGTTGAGGTATTTCTTCATGTAGCGCAGGTAGGCGCCACCGTGGCGGGCTTCGTCCTGCGACAGGGTGCGGTAGATCTG
>Ga0255338_1006099_pt1 | contig 10517 bp, 8 predicted proteins | sample MeOH1_35cm_T4_19_FD_203715 | JGI IMG/M metagenome (GOLD analysis project Ga0255338, IMG submission 203715) | Sandy soil microbial communities from University of British Columbia, Vancouver, Canada - MeOH1_35cm_T4_195 | ecosystem: Engineered > Artificial ecosystem > Sand microcosm > Unclassified ... | reverse complement strand
TGCACGACGACGTCGCCCCGCTCGTTGCGATAGGCGCCGAAAGTGATCCGACCCGCTTCCGGGTGACCGGGCATGGTGGCCAGAGTGATACTGGTCGGGGTGACATGGACAACGCGTACCCGGCAGACACCGGCGAAGCGAATTGTCACGTGCAACTCGTTACCCGGGACAAGGGGTGCGGTATGGGTATGCCGGAAACGGACCAGGTCGGGCGGCGCAAGGTGCAGGAAGTGCGTGCGCACCAGCGTAATGACCTCCGAGGGTCGGAGCCGCGCGCCGTCCAGTACGGCCCAGTAGTCCCGCTGTACCAGCGGCCCCCAACCGCTGGAGGCCGGTACCGGCCGGTCCAGCTCCGCCGGCTCTCTGGCCCGATTTGCCCGGCTCGCGCGCATGGCTCCTCCCTGCTTGCCAAGGTCCGAAACATGCAAGCCCGGAGCCGCAGGACCACTCGATTGGAGCCTGTTCGATGGCCAACCGGGACGTCAATCCAGCCAGCCAGCCATCACTGATCCGGTATCAGCCATCGCCGGTCCTGCGAGAGGAGCACGCCGAAGGCCGGATTACCCGCTTGATCGAGCAGCAGACGGCAAAGATACCGTCGGACATCTTCCTGGTCGCAGCGCTTGCCGCCATGGGAACGTCCCTCACGCTGGAACTCATGGGCCGTCGGCGGCCGTCTCGCTTTATCGGCATGTGGCCGGCGCCGCTTCTCGTCATGGGCGTATACAACAAGCTGATCAAGCTGCTGCACCCCGGGTGAGGCGCAATCCGCCTCGCGATGATTCAGTCTGCCAGCGCACCGGGGCGACGCGCTGTGCGCAGGAGCAGCCAGCCGGCGATGCCGGTCAGCAGCGACGCAGCGAGCACGCCGACCTTGGCGTGATCGAGCAGGATCGGCGCGGTAAAGGCCAGGCCCGCGATGAACAATGCCCCATCGTAAAGCCGATCCCTCCAAGGACATCCGCGCCGGCGAGGAGACGCCAGGTAACACCCGCAGGAAGCGTCGCCAGTCCAAGTCTCACAGCAGCGAACGAGAAGCTGGCAATGCCGAGCGGCTTGCCGATCATCTCATCAGGCCGAGCAGCGTGAGCACTCCGAGTGCGAAGGCGATGTCGGTCGCCATCGGTACGCCCCACCCGGCCCACCGAAGTTCATCAGCGCGTAAAGTGCAGCGGGGATGACCATGCCGCCCAGTGCGGCAATCAGAGGAAGCGCTGCAGCGCGCAGTGACTTCAGTTCGCCGGCCCAAAGCTGGCGCTTGATTTCGAGTCCCACGAAAAGGAACACCGCCATCAATCCGACGTTGATCAAGTCGTGCAAAGTCAATTGCACACTCCACGCGCCCGCACCCAGACTCAGTCTGGTCTGGCCAGACGTGGTGATAGGATTCGGACCACGGCGAATTGGCCCAGATCAGGGAAACAGCAGTCGCGGCCAGCAGAACGATGACTCCCGACGACGCGGTGCTCGCGAAGTCCCGAAACGGTGCGAGCAGCTGTTCGACCAGCGGTTGTGAATCCTGCGTTGGTGCGGTCGTTCGATCAGCGCTCGATTTGTTGATCATGCGGGACCTTGGCAAACGATCGTATTCTCGGACAAGCGAACTCGTCAGCAAATCGACACATCTGGCCGTCGCTGCACGGCTTCGCGTTCAATCGCCCCGTGCCTGAAACACATCAGCGACCAATGGCATAGACTGCGCATCAGGAAGTTGGCGATGAAAAACGGACGGGCGGCGACACTTGGACCATGGGAAAGGACGGAGACCGCGGGATGACCAGGCCCCGGGTTCGTTCATGGTGGACCGGATTGCGGTCCAGCCTGTGGTTTCTGCCGACGCTGATCATCCTGTCCGCTGTCGGCCTTGCAACCCTCACGGTATGGCTCGATCAGCGTGGCCAGGTGACGCCGGGCGGCAGGCAATTCATACTCGTCGTCGGTGCGGAAGGCGCGCGCGGCGTGCTGGGGACCATCGCCGGCAGCATCATCACGGTCACCGGCGTCGTCTTTTCGATCACGATTGTCGTACTTCAGCTGGCATCGAGCCAGTTCTCACCGCGGGTGCTACGCAGCTTCACTGCGGATCGGAGCACGCAGCTGGTGCTGGGCGTATTCATCGGGACGTTTACCTATGCCCTGCTCGTCCTGCGCACCGTGCGATCGGAGTTCTCCGACTACACCCGCTTTGTGCCCGCGCTGTCCGTCAATGTGGCGGTGCTGCTGGCGCTGGTCAGCATGGGCTTCCTCATCTATTTCATCGATCACATCGCGCGCTCGATCCAGGCAGAGACGATCATCGCGCGTGTTACCGGTGACGCGCTCGAAGTCGTAGATCGCCTCTTTCCGGAGCCGCTCGGAGCACCCGCAGAAGTTGATGAAGCTGCATACCTGGAGGCCGCGCCGATCGCCGTCGTGTATGCGAACGCCAGCGGCTACTTGCAGAGTGTGGATCCGGACTCGATCATGCGCCACGCCGTCAACTATGACCTGGTGCTGCGGCTGGAACGGCGCATCGGTTCGTTCGTTGTTGCGGGCGATGCGCTGATCTCGATCATCGGAGGCAACCCGGTGGACCTTCCCTTCGACAGCCTCCGCAACACCGTCACGCTGGGTGCGGAACGGACGCCTGAGCAGGATGTCGAGCGCGGGCTCATCGAACTGACCGATATCGCCGTACGCGCGCTCTCGCCGGGCATCAATGATCCCACGACGGCAACGGTGTGCATCGACCGTTTGACTGAGATCTTCATGACACTTGGTTGCCGGGCTTTTCCGCCGGTCACGCGAAGGGCAAAAGACGGAGTGGTCCGGGTGATCGCGCCGCGCGCGGAATTCGAAGACCTGGTTTCCCGCGCCTACGGACAAATCCGCGTGTATGCCGCGTCCAACCCGGCCGTTCTCTCTGCAATCGAAATGTCGCTGCAACGTCTGCTGGCCAGACTGCCCGCGCGGCGCCAACCTCCGATTCTTGCCGAAATCGAGCGCACACACCGAACACGGCCAGAGGTCCGCGCGTGAAGGCGAACGTTACGCCGGGCGGAGTGTGATGCGGATGCCTCCGGCGCGCTACGCACGTCTGGCCGGCTGGACACTGCGGGCCGCGCGCAAGGCGTACAGGGCGAATGGGCGCGAACAGCGGAACCGGTTCCGCCGTTCATTGGCGTTGGCCGGGGCGCTCTCGGCGGCAGTCCTTTCCGGCTTCCATACCAACCTGATTCCCACCAGCGTGAGCGAGGTCGCCGGTCTCCAGGCTCCGCAGGTCGTCGATACCCTCGCAACCGAACAGGTCGAGCGAGCGGCGCGGCCGTTACGCGATATCGCCCGCGGTGCACGCGAGCTCATGCCCCGCCTCGCCATCGTCCTGGTGCTCCTGGCGACTGCCGCAATCGTTGCCCGGCTGGCGCGCCCCGTGCTGCACCGGCTGCTTCGACACTGGGAGCGGGCGGAAGCGGTGACGGCGCTCGTGATCCTCGGGTTGTGGGTCCTGGCGATCGCGGCGTCGCTGAGTGTGCTCGTAGGCGACGTGCGCGTCCTGGTCGGGTCGGTCGGCCTGGTGGGATTGGCCCTGTCCTGGTCGCTCCAGAGTCCGATCGAAAGTTTCACCGGCTGGCTGCTCAATTCCTTCCGCGGCTACTACCGGGTCGGCGATCGTATCAGCGTAGGTGATGTGTTCGGCGACGTCTATGCCATCGACATGTTGACGACGACAGTCTGGGAGGCGGGCGACCCGACCAAGCCGGTAGCCGCCGCACAACCGACGGGCGCACTCATCACCTTCCCGAATTCCGAGGTGCTGCGCACGAACATCGTGAATTTCACCCGCGCGTTCCCGTACGTTTGGGATGAACTCACCATCGGAATCACGAACGAGAGCGATGTGCATCGGGCAGCTCAACTGTGCGCCGATACGGCGCTGCAAGTTCTCGGCGAGACGATGTCACTACCAGCGAGCACGTATCAGGCAATGCTGCGGGAGCACCAACTCGATCTCGACATCTCGATCGAACCGCGCGTGTTTGTTGTGCTTCGAAACGGCTGGACCGACCTCACGATCCGGTATCTCGTGCCGACGCGCGAACGGCGGACCTGGTCGAGCGCCCTCGCGGTCGCAATCAATGACGCGGTGAATGCACCGGAACATCGATCCTCGATTCAGTTTGCCGTGCCGCGCAGGCACGTGGAGCTGATGCGTAAACCGGAATGAGGTCCGCAATCGCGCCAATCAAAGACCGCCATTATCACGCTCCGCAGCACGCCTGACGCGCCCCCGCTATTTCACCTTCGACCGGAGCCGGTCAAGCGCAGCCTCGACTTCTTCCCGGACGAACAGCTCGCGCTCCGTGGCGAACGAGGCCTCGAGTGCGACCAACGACGCCGGGGAGTCGATTTCCCCGAGTGCCCAGGCCGCATGCCCCCGGACCATCGGTTCAGGATCCGACAGCGCGGCGACCAGCATGGGTACCGCCTCCGAAGAGCCCCAGTTGCCAAGCGCGATCGCCACGTTGCGCAGGAAGCCGGCGCGGCCTGCTCGCCGCAACGGCGAGCCACGGGAGAAGGCCTCCCAGCCGGCGGCGTCCATGGTCATGAGGTCGACCAGCGACGGCGACCGCGTGCCCGGGTGCGTTCCGTCAGACGGGAGTCTCTCCACGCCAACCGGCGGTTCACCCGGCCCCCGTGCCGCAAACGCGGGCTCGGACGACGTCGTCGAGAACTTCCGATTGAACGGACATACCTCCTGGCAGATGTCGCAGCCGAAGATGCGATTGCCGATGAGCGGTCGCAGTTCGCGCGGAATCGGCCCGCGATTCTCGATCGTGAGGTAGGAGATGCACCGCGTCGCATCCATCACGGGTGCGCCGTTCGCGTCGCGCCCGAGCAGCGCACCGGTCGGACACGCACTCACACACGAGTTGCACGTGCCGCAGTGATCGGCCGTGAACGCTGCGTCGTGCTCGAGTTCGATTTCGAGCAGCAGTGTGCCGAGGAAGAAGAAGGAACCGCGCCGCGGGTTCACGAGCATCGTGTTGCGGCCGAACCACCCGAGGCCCGCACGATTGGCGAGTTCGCGCTCGAAGAGTGGGCCCGTGTCCGTGTACGCACGCGCGGCGGGCAACTCATGACCAACCTCCGCTTCGACGCGCCTCAGCAGTTCGAGCAGCTTGTTCCTGATGACCTTGTGGTAGTCGCGGCCGCGTGCGTACCGCGCGATGATGCCGCGCGACGCATCGTCAGCTTCGTCAGACCGTTCGTCGTCGCTGAAGTAGTTGAGCGCGACGACCACCGCGCTGCGCAATTGCGGCCATCCGCTCGCCGGGTCCAGCCGTCGGGCGACCGCGTCCTCGCGGGCGAGGTAGTGCATCGAGCCGTGGTGCTGGTCGGCGAGCCACTTCCGGAAGAACGCGGCGTGTTCGCTCGGACGCACGTCCGTGATGCCGACCATGTCGAAGCCGAGGTCGAGTGCGTGCTGGCGGATGCGCTCTGTTCGTGTTGCAAGCTCGGTTGTACTCACGGATTCGAGTACCCGGGCCGTGACGTCGAGTTCTCAGCCGCGTGCTTTGGCGAGCGATGCACGCAGATAGAGGTACCCGCCGATGCCGGCGACGAGGGAAGCGGCCAGCACACCCACCTTCGCGTGATCCAGTACGCGCGGCTCGGAAAAGGCCAGTCCGGCCACAAACAGTGCCATCGTAAAACCGATTCCGGCGAGCACACCTGCACCGCTGAGCAGCCGCCAGTTGACGCCCGCAGGCAGTGCGGCGAAGCCCAGGCGCACGGCGAGCCAGGAAAAGCCCGTGATACCGAGCGGCTTGCCGATGACCAGGCCCAGGATCACACCGTAGGTGATCGGACTCGCAAACGCCTCCCGAATCGCTTCTCCGCGAAGCGCGACGCCTGCATTGGCCAGCGCGAAAAGCGGCAGAATCACGAAGGAGACGAAGCCTTGCAGCGCGTGTTCAAGTCGGATGAGCGGTGGTTGCGCCTGCTCACACAGGGTCTCGAGTTCCTCGATCGCTGTGTGATGCTCCGTGTTCGACAGGACGGTGGTATCAGGATCTTTCGCGGTGACCTCAGCCGCGGCATCAAACTCCTCCAGTGCCCGGCGTGCGTTGCTCAGAAACGCGGCCTCATCGATGCGGGTCCGCACCGGGATGGTGAAAGCCAGCAGCACGCCGGCCACGGTCGAGTGAACACCCGACGCGATCACAGTAGCCCAAAGTACGATCCCGATAACAGCGTAGGTGCCCGGATTTCTCGCGCCGGCAGCGTTGGCGCCGGCGGCAAACAGCAGAACGGCAGCCGCGGCGATGAGAGCGCTTTGGGAGACCCCGTCGGAATAGAACAGCGCGATAACGAGCACCGCACCGATGTCGTCGACAATGGCGAGTGCAGCGAGGAACACTTTGAGTCCGGTGGGAACGTTGCTGCCGAGCAGTGCGAGTGCACCGAGCGCGAACGCGATATCGGTCGCCATCGGTACACCCCAGCCCGATTGTCCCGGACCACCGGCATTAAGCGCGGCGTAGAGGACAGCGGGGACAACCATCCCTCCCACGGCCGCGAACAGCGGAAGCGCCGCCGTGCGAGGCGATTTTAGTTCACCGGCCCAGATTTCCCGCTTGATCTCGAGCCCGACAACAAAGAAGAACACGGCCATGAGGCCGTCGTTGATGAAGTGCAGCGCGCTCCACTGCACCACCCAGCCGCCCACGCCGATCGTGAGCGGTACCTCCCAGAGTTGGTAGTACGAATCTGCCCAGGGTGAATTTGCCCATACCAGTGCCACGGCAGTCGCGGCCAGGAGAATGATTCCACCGGCCGAAGCAGTTCCAGCGAACTCGCGAAATGGCGCGAGCAGCTGTTCAACCAGCGGAGGCGGATTCGTGGAATGCTTCGGCTGCGCCGAGTCAACGTCCTGCTTCTTCATGAATTCGCACGCTAACTGGCATCCTGGACTCACACAAGCGTATCGCGGAATTTCTGCTGCAGCACACATTCAGAGCTGCGCCACCTCTGGGGCTTCCGTGCGTATAATAAGATTGATATGAATGGAGGTGGAGATGACCAATGTGAACGTGCTCCCGTTGACCGCGCTGCCGCCCTCGCTGGCGGCGGTGCTGGACAAGCCTTTGAATGCGAATGATGAGCGTGCAGCAGCAACTGCGCAGCGGACGGACGGGTACTGCAATGAATTGATCCAGTTGTCGTTGTCCGATGGCAACGCGCTCATGGTCAAGCGCGCGCGTTTTGATTGGGTCGCCGCACGTCTGCGAGCCAGTCGAAGCGCTGCGAGTCTGCTGCGCCGTCGAACCGGTGTGCTGGTCCCTGAGCACCTGGATGTCGAACAGGATGCCAACGGGAGAGCGATCGAGGCATACTGGCGCATTCCTTTGCCGACACTGAAGGAAGTCTGGGCCACACTTCCCGACAAGCGGAAGCCGCAGGCGCTGCGCAGCTGGGGTACACTTCTGCGTCGCGTTCACAAAGCGCTGCCCGGCGCGTACGGTCAGTTGCTCAGCACATCGCATGAGCAGCAGCTCGAGGCAGCGCTACGCTCGGATTTGGAAGAGCGGTTGCGCCCTGCTCTGGAGTCGGCATGGCCGGCCGCGCTGCCCGCGCTCGCTGCGTTGCTCTCGGGCATTGAACGACTGCCGGCACTTCTCTCCGACCGGCCAGCCGTGCTGGTGCACAACGATTTTCATATGGGCAACGTGCTCTGTCAGGAGCGCCCGCGCAGCATCCGATGTGTGGGTGTAATCGATCTGGAGAATGCCTGGGCCGGACCGGCCGAATCCGACGTAGCGCAGCTGCAGGTGCTTCACGGGCCCGCATTCGGACACTCGTTGCCGGATGATTGGTACTCTCATTTCATGAGAGGTTACGGCAGTACGCTGGACCCCGAACTGCTGCGCCTGTTTCGTGTTCTGCACCTGCTCAATCTCGGCTACTTCGCCGCGGAGTCAGGGTGGACAGAGCACGTTGCCAACCTCGAAGCGGACCTGATTGCAACCACGACCGCGCTGCGAGCCGATCTTCAGTCGAAGTGATCGACCTCGCCCGCCATCCGGACGAAGACCTGACGCCAGCTTTTGCCGTACGGGTAGAACTCCGACCGGTCGCCGCTCTCCCATTTCTGCCGCATTTCCGGCGTATCGATTTTCCAGTCCGGCCGGATTCTGCGCGTCACGTCGCGCAAATCCTGATGCAGCTCGGCGGTGGAAGGACGGCCCCAATACCAGTAGCCGTTATAGATCTTGTGAATCCTCAGTCCTGGCTCGAGGACGAACGTGTGCGGGATCATCGGCCGGTTGTGCGGGTCCGTGTACTCTTCGATACCGAGGTCAGTCGCGATCATCCGCTTCTCGTCGTGCAGAAACGGCCAGTCGGCCCCGACGCCCAGCCGCAGATCATTGCTCAGGATGAAGTTGTCGGTCGTGATCGTGACCAGCCGCGTGAAACCGACCGCGCATTCCTTCGAAAACTCGACGAGTTGCCGGAACTGCATTCGGTCCTTTGGACACCACACGCCGCGGTTGAGCGTGAGCACCATCGGATCGGCGCCTTGCAGGAACGACAGTCTGCGCGCCGTTCCCGTGTGGTCAGGCAGTTCGTAATCGGGAAACGTCCCGCCCTCTACGATGTCTTCGCGCATACAGGCCTTCGGCAAATGGACATGCGGTCAGCGCGTCAACGATCGCGCCAATCGCTGACACTTACCCCTTCCGATTCCCAATCGTCCGGCTCGCGCGACGGCCACGGGAATCTGGACCGTCCTGGGCGGCTCAATTCCCCAGCGACGCTGGAGGGCGACGCGTTTTGGGAAGTTCGGCAGGGGCGTATGGTTGTACGCGACGGCGAAGAACGACCGTTTCGGCAGCATGGGTGGCGGAGCGGATGCATGAAACATCCCAAACGTCGCGAGGAAAAGCGGCCATTGGGGAATTGAGTGGTCCTGAACCACCCAACATCCCAACGGCGCCGACGCGCGCGTCGCCATTGGGGCGTTGATACGGTAGGGACCACTCAATTCCCCAAGTGTCCCCTCGTACCACGGCGATTGGGACGTTCGATGCGAATAAAAGGAAACGGGCGCTTGAAGCGCCCGTTCTCCATCGGCCGTTGTCGTTCCCGTACACGTACACGTCCCCGTAAACGTACACGTACACGGCCGTTCAATCCCCGCGCCCCCCGCGCAGTGCCTCCGCAACCTCCGCGAGTGTACGGAAGAACAGCGCGCGCGGATCGAGGCGCACGCCGGTCCGCTGTTCGAGGGCCGCGACGGCCTGCATCGCGAGCAGCGAGTGTCCGCCAAGTTCGAAGAAGTTGTCGCTGACGCCGATCTCGTGGACCTCGAGGAGCGACGTCCAGATCTCGGCGACGATGCGTTCGGTCGGGTCCTTGGGCAGCTGTTTGCGCGCGGTGGACGGAGGTGGCGCGTGGAGCGGTGGCAGTCGCCTGCGATCGAGTTTGCCGTTGGGTGTGAGCGGCAGCTCCGGCATCGGAATGAGGATGGACGGCAGCATGTACTGCGGCAGCGACTGGGCGAGCGTGCGGCGCACGTCGCCGGCGGGCGGCAGTGAGCCGTTGCCGTGTGTGCCGACTATGTAGGCGATCAGTCGTTCGTCATGGGCGATGACCGCGGCGTCGCCGATGCCGTCGATCGCGCGCAGCGCGGATTCGATTTCGCCGGGCTCGATTCGGTAGCCGCGCACCTTCACCTGGTAGTCGAGCCGACCGAGGTGTTCGAGACGACCATCGGCGCGGTAGCGCACGAGGTCGCCCGTGCGGTAGATGCGTTCACCCGGACGGAATGGATCGTCGATGAACTTTGCGGCCGTGAGTTCCGGCAGATTGACGTAGCCGTTGCTGACGCCGGCGCCGCCGATGAACAGCTCGCCGGGCACACCGATCGGAACGGGCTGCAGGTCTTCGCGCAGCACGTACACGGTGGTGTTGGCGATCGGTCGGCCGATGAGGACCGGTGTTTCGCGCTCGACGCGATCGACGGTGGACCAGACCGTCGTTTCGGTCGGGCCGTATGCGTTCCACACCTCGGAAACGCGATCGAGCAACGCATCCGCCAGCGAGCGCGTGAGGGGTTCGCCGCCGCACAGGATGCGCAGACCCGGAGCGGACTGCCAGCCGGCTGCAAGCAGCAGCTTCCAGGTGGCCGGCGTCGCCTGCATCACCGTGATATTTTCATTCTCGAGCCTGCGCATCAGCAGCCGGCCATTCAGCACATCATCCTCTGACGCGATGACGACGCGTGCGCCGACGACGAGCGGGAGGAATAGTTCGAGCACCGCGATGTCGAAGGAGATGGTGGTGACGGCGAGCAGTGTATCGGAGGCGTACAGGCCCGGTCGTTCCTGCATCCCGAGGAGGAAATTGGCGACCGCGGCGTGCGGGACCTCGACACCTTTCGGCTTGCCGGTCGAGCCCGACGTGTAGATCAGGTACGCGGGCTGTCGCTCGGCAGGCTGCACGAATGCGACCGGCGCGGGTGGCGTCCAGCGGTC
>Ga0255338_1006098_pt1 | contig 10519 bp, 12 predicted proteins | sample MeOH1_35cm_T4_19_FD_203715 | JGI IMG/M metagenome (GOLD analysis project Ga0255338, IMG submission 203715) | Sandy soil microbial communities from University of British Columbia, Vancouver, Canada - MeOH1_35cm_T4_195 | ecosystem: Engineered > Artificial ecosystem > Sand microcosm > Unclassified ... | reverse complement strand
AGAAGGCTGTGCATTTCATTTTTCCAGCCGCAAATAATGTAGTGGTTCTTGAGAGCATCGCTATCCACGAGTCCCCTCCTGTCTCTGAGTGCAACTTCTAAAAAGACCGATGAAATTTTCGCTGTGATGATCGCTGTCGCCGCGACTCCTGAAAACATACTGACAGAGCCCGCGAAGCGCCCCCATTGTGTCACTGGGTAGCGATCACCGTAACCCACAGTCAACATCGTCACGATTTCCCACCACAATGAGTCCGTGTAGCTCGTGATGTTGGAGCCTTGAACACCTTGTTCGCAGAGATAAACGATGTAAGCATTAACAAACCAAATCATGACGAAGAAAGTGGTCGCCACTAAGAATGGATGAGCGAGTAAGAACGCTCGGCTTTGACGCAATATTTTCTGCAGCTTTTTCACAGACTTCACCAACAATCCCGTACTCTTATGATGACGGAGCCTTGTGATTCATGTAAAGACCAGCTAGACTCAGCAAAAGTCGTGAACCGCCCTCAATTAAGGAGCTCTCATGGTTAAAGTCACTGCCAAGTACGAAGGCGAAAAACATTGTGAAATCGAACACGGTCCTTCTTTATCTACGATCGCTACAGATGCCCCCAAAGATAACAATGGTCGAGGCGAGTTATTCTCTCCTACAGACTTAGTGGCGGCAGCGACCGGCAGTTGCATCCTCACAGTGATGGCGATCATGGCGGAAAAAGACGGCGTTAATTTAAAAGGCGCCTACACCACTGTGGAAAAAGAAATGATTCCGAACCCTCGCCGCATTGGAAAACTCGCCATCAATGTTTTCATGCCTAAAGGTATTGAAACCGATTACAGACAAAAGTTAGAAAACACAGCGCGCACTTGCCCGGTGAAAAAGAGTCTCAATCCCGAAATGGAATTGCCAATGCAGTTTCATTACACTTTGTAACAAGATTGTTACTTGTTCTTCGTGAATAAATGTACTAGCGTTTTGTTTATGAAAAACCTTTTATACACATCCATCATCACAGTAGCCCTTTGCGTAGCTTGTGCTAGCAAAGAAACCACACAACCTGTTACCCCTGCAGCAACTCCAGCTCCAACTCCGGAGCCAGGTCCCACTGCTGCTCAGGCGACAATGAAACCTGCTAAAAAGCAAAAAGCTAAAGGTGTTGTTCACTTCACTCAGTCTGGAGACAAAGTGAAAGTCGAAGCAATGCTTGAAGGTTTAAAACCAGGACCTCACGGATTTCACATCCATGAGACAGGCGATTGCAGCGCTGCGGATTTCGCAAGCGCAGGTGGCCACTTCAATCCTGGTCACAAAGCACATGGCGCTCCAGACGCAGCTGAAAAGCATGAAGGCGATATGGGGAACATCACTGCAGACAAGAAAGGCAAAGCAAAGCTCACAATTGAGTTAAGCGGCGTTTCTCTTGGTGGACCAGAAAGCATCGTGGGTAAAGCCGTCATCATCCACGAAAAAGCGGATGATATGAAAACTCCTCCAGCAGGAAACGCCGGCGCTCGTTTGGCTTGCGGCGTGATCGAAGCTATTAAGTAATTAAAAAGCTCCTCTGGATTCCAGAGGAGCTTTGTTTTTTTCTCTCTTAAAATATTTAAAACTTATTTTTTCGCTGAGCGGACTTTTTGGAAAATCGTTCCAAAAATATTTTCACCGCGAGCATTTTTCATTTTCATTTCAACCGTATCGCCCTCTTTCATAAACGGCGTGGTGATTTTCCCCTCGTGAATCTGCTCAAGTGTTCTTTTCTCTGCCAAGCAGCTAGAACCCATGGCCATATCTTCGTTGGAAACAGTCCCACTGCCGATAATAGAACCCGCAGCTAAATTGCGAGTCTTTGCTGCGTGGGCAATCAACTGGCCGAAATGAAAGAACATATCCTTGGCATTGGCTTTGCCAAAGAAAGCGCCGTTGTAATTGATCTCGAGTGGCAATTGAATGCGCCCATCTTTCCAAGCTTCACCCAACTCATCGGCCGTCACCGCAAAAGGTGACAGCGCAGAAGCAGGTTTACTTTGGAAGAAACCAAAACCTTGCGCGAGCTCTTCAGGAATCAAACCACGTAATGAAACGTCATTGATTAAAACAAACAGACGGATTTTTTTAAGTGCATCTTCAGCGGAAATTCCGATCGGCACAAAATCCGTGATCACACCGACTTCTCCTTCGAAGTCAGTTCCATGCGAAAAATCGACTTGCGGAATATCTTCCGTCGGCGCCAAGAATCCGCCACACTCCCCTTGATACATCAAGGGCACCGTGCTCAAGGTCGCAGGTAATTCCGCCTTACGAGCCATGCGCACAAGCTTGATGTGGTGAATGAAAGCAGAGCCATCCGCAAAAAGCCATGTGCGCGGAAGAGCCGAATGAAATTCAGACTCCTTCACATCAAAAGCTCCAGTGGCTTTTCCCGCATTGAGTTCATCGGAAACTTTTTGCAGATCTTTTTCGACGTGAGACCATTTTTCAACAGCCTCACGCAATGAGGGAGCAATTTGTGGGACTTTGACAGCTTTCTTGTTATCACGACTGACAACAACAAGTTCTCCATCCAGAGATTTCGTCGATTTAAGAGAACCCAGCTTCATAAATTATCCTTAGTCAAAAGTGATCAAAAGGTTCGCGCCAACCGCACTGCCTTTTTCAAAGTCTTCACCGATTTTACCGATGGCTTCGTAGTACACATCCACACCGAAGTTAGGAGCAAACTTGAAAGTGCCACCGATCACAACCGGCATCGCACCCTTCTTTTCAGGGGACGTCGTACAGTTATCACAATCAGCAGACGCAGCCAAAGCCACATTCACACCACCGTACACCCCTCCGAACTCATTCATTTTCCACATCAATGTTACAGGGATATCAAAATAGTTATAAGTGAACTTAGATTTTACAGTGCCTACTTTGGCTGTAACCGGTCTTTGCGTATACAAGAAGCCAGAGCGGAACAAAAGAGCTTCGGTCATCGGGAACGCACCCACCAAACCAAATTGGTAAGCCATTTCAGTGCTAGTTGAAACACCGGCTGTTACAGCGTCAGCAGCCTGTTGTCGGATACCAAGCTCAACGCCCATATATTGCGCTGATGCATTTAAAGAAATAAGAGCCACGAATGCTGTTGTTAAAACTGCGAGCTTCTGAAACATATGTACCTCTTCTGCTCCAATAGGGAGCGTTTGAGGCTCATTCTTCCATATCTTGAGTTATTTTAAAACTTTTTATCAAAGGCCCAGACAGGGCTTAATGTCATTTGATTCAGGGCCTGAACAGCACTGATTTGCGAATGCTCCATGCCGATATGATGCGCAGTCCAAGTGCCTCGAGCTGCCAGAGCTACAATAAAAAGCGGAATGAGCAAACCCGTCGCGACTAAAGCCCCTTTAGACTCACTGAATTTCAGATGCTCTAAGGACACGGAACCGAGTTGAACCTTATACAAAGTAAAGATGCTGCGAAAAAGCCACAGCATAATGAACAACATAATAACGCCAAAAGTGAAGAGTCCACTCCACGCACTAGCCACCTTTTCGAAAAAACTGAACCCACTTTCTTGCCAGTCATAGTAGGTCCAACGATGATTATTTGCGGCAAAGAACATCATATCGAAAAGACCCAGCATATGAATAATCAGAGTAGTCACGCCAAAATAAATCCAGAGTATCCAGCGACGGAAAAGCTGCACAAACTTGTTCTGACTATTCACCACCGCATCCGTACTAATACCCCAAACGATAAAAAGCACAGGGAGATTTATAAATCCCAAAACACAAAGATCAAACCGAGCACCATTGATAAAACTCATTGCTATCGTCAAACCATCAGCCCCGAAGAGCCAATGACGAACCACAACTAAAAACAAAACCAAGCGCTGCAAGCTCATCGAAAACAGCACCGAGCCGTTTACAATCATTAGCTTCGTAAAAATCTGCGTAGATCTATTCAGCGCATTCATCATCGCAATCACCTTTGACTCGCTTAGGTTCTAGTAGTGTTATCAGATTATGGCAGAATTTATTTTACACAACTATTTTCGTAGCTCCACATCCTATCGCGCGCGCATTGCTTTAAATATCAAAGGCGTTCCTTACGAATACAAAGCCGTGCATTTGCTGAAAGGCGAGCAACTAACTCCGGAGTACAAAAATCTCAATCCAACGGGCGGAGTCCCCACATTGATCCACAATGGAAAAATCATCCCAGACTCCTACGCCATTATCGAATACCTAGAAGAAATCCTGCCAACTCCAGCACTCTTGCCAAAAGACCCCTATCACCGAGCAAGAATCCGTCAAGCCTGCGAAATTATCAATTCCACGGCCCACCCACTCGGCAATCTCAAAGTGCAAACGTACTTAGAAAAAAATCACGGCTTCACAGCAGCCGACAAAGAAACCTGGGCAAAATATTGGTACAACCACGGCCTAGAAGCGCTAGAAAAAACCCTGCAAGAATTTGCAGGCACCTACAGCTTCGGCAACGAAGTCACAATGGCGGATCTCTTCTTAGTTCCACAAATGGTCACAGCAGAAAGATTCAAAATGGATCTAAACGCCTACCCAACACTTTCAAAAATCTACGCGAACTGCAACAAACTCGACGCATTCACAAAAGCTCATCCCTTCAGACAACCAGATACCCCAGAAGATTTGCGAATCTAAAAGGTACGGCCTTCCTTTTGGTATTGCGATGCAACACCAAAAGGAAGGCCGTACCTACAAATTCAGTTAGAACCGATAAACAAGAAATTCCATTTGTCCACGACTGGGACGATGAGGAAAACGAGCATGCTGATGTTTGTCCACATGAAAAAGGCGAACCAGCGTTCTGTGCCTTTGGATCTGTAGAAGCGAATGAATTCTTGCATGACTTTGAATGCAAACGGTAAGCACACCAGAACATAAATCCAGCTTGCATGCACAAACCATGGAGCTGCTAATGCAACTGCCACGTACAAGATCGTGTACAAGCCGATCTGATAGAGAGTCGTCTCAATCCCCAAAGCCGCCGGTAAAACCGGAACTCCGCCTTTGGCGTAATCGTCTTTGAATTTGATCGCCAAAGTCCAAAAGTGTGGCATCTGCCACAAGAACATAATTAAGAACAAGTAAATGGATTCGGAATTAAAAATATCTGGCGAGTTCGCAGCGTAACCGATCGTCACTGGCAGAGCGCCTGGCAATGCACCCGGAACTGCGGCGTAGATCCAATTTGGCTTTAAATACATCGTATAGATGAAATTATAAAAAACCACCGTGAACAAACCCACCCAACCCGCCATAGCGGAAATTTCAAAAAGCCAATTCACTCCGACAATAAGTAAAGAAACTGCAAGAATCCCCGCGGCGGCAGGCTTAATTTTTCCTGCAGCGATAGGACGTTTCGATGTACGGGGCATTTTTTGATCGAGCTTCCACTCTTGAACCTGATTGAGAGCCAAGCTCCCAGAACTCAAGAAGTAAAGACCTGCGACAAATTTAATGAGATGGTGCCAATCAAATGCGGTCTCGATTTGAAAGCTTGTGGCATAGCCAGCCAGTCCTGAAAGAAGGACAAAGATGACTATGCCGAACTTAGTAAGATCCGCGTAAATCCGAAACACAGATTACAACGTGCTGTATTCTACAACACGAGTCCAGATGTCCAGACCACTGAAAGCCAAGAGTAATGCGAGGAAAAAGAATCCCGCGCCAAAGATCACACGGTTGGTAACACTGTCGTATTTCAAGTGCATGAACCACAAAATTACCAAAATCGCTTTTATCGTCGCAATCATGAATGCCACTGGAGCCGCCAAAACACCCAACTGTTGATTGAAGTGATGGGCAATGACCGTCAAGAAAGTTAGCAGGAACAATGCGCCCGCAACTTTCAAATAAACGACAAATGGAGTGATGTGATGTCCCTGACTGTCTTCGTGTGAATGTACCATTGCTATCCTCTCCTATCCGACCAAGTAAAGTAATGGGAACAAGAAAATCCAGATCAAGTCGACGATGTGCCAGAAGATACCAACACCCTCAACCGCTGTGTAATAGTTCGGGTTGAAATCACCACGAATGGTTCTGAACAAACACCAACTAATCAAACACATTCCCAAAAGAACGTGAATCCCGTGAAGACCCGTCATGCAATAGTAAAAACCGAAGTACATACCCAGGTTGGCATGTTCAGCACCCACTTTTGCTACATCTAAATAACGACCCGGGAATAAACCCAAGTGGAACTTATGCGTGTATTCTAAGTACTTGATCACCATGAAGATCGCACCGCAAAGGATGGTGATGGCCAAAGACATCGCCGCCTTTTTCGGTTGATTCTTTTGTAAGAAGAAGATCCCCAAAGCCATTGTCAAAGAAGAGAAGATCAGAACCAGAGTATTGATGAAACCCATCTTCCAATCGAGAGACTTCGCACCTTCGGCAAACATCTCAGGATAGATGTTGTGGAAGATCGAGTAGCCAACGAAGAGACCCCCGAACATCAGGATCTCAGTTACCATGAATAACCAGATACCTTCTTTGCTCGTGAGGTACTCGTGCTCAGCACTTCTAAAGTGGTGAGCATAGTGGTGTTCGTGTCCGTGTGCTGAGTGACTATCTGTACTCATAAGGCCCCGCTGTAATAACTGGTTCTACATCAAAGTTAAAGTGTGGAGGTGGAGAAGTCGTCGTCCACTCGAGAGTTTTACCTCCCCAAGGATTTGCCGGAGCTTTCTCACCCTTCATCAAACCGTTGATGATTGTGTACAATCCGATCAAGAAACCTGTAGCGATCAACCAAGATCCCACAGTCGAAATCGTATTCAAAGAGTGATACGCAGGGATATAGTCGAAATAACGACGTGGCATACCCATCGCACCCAATACGAATTGAGGGAAGAAGGTCACGTTGAAACCGATGAAGATGAAAACGAAAGACAAACGAGCCGTCGCTTCATTGTACATCTTGCCGAACATTTTCGGGAACCAGTAGAAGAACCCGCCCATGATCGCCATCAAAGTACCACCCACCATCACGTAGTGGAAGTGCGCAACCACGAAGTAAGTATCATGGAAGTGAACGTCGATTGGAAGGACCGCGAGCATAATCCCTGTCACGCCACCGATCGCGAACAAGAACAAGAAGCCGAGCGCGTACAACATTGGCGACTGCATTTGTACAGAACCTTTGTACATAGTCGCAATCCAGTTGAACATTTTGATCGCCGTAGGAACACCTACGAGCATCGTAATGAATGAGAACACGATACCAGCCGTCGCCGATTGACCGGAAACAAACATATGGTGACCCCAAACGAAGAACGAAACACCCGCGATACCCAATGAAGAGTATGCAATCGCCGTGTAACCGAAGATCGTTTTGCGAGAGAACGTTGCAATCAACTCAGAAACCACACCCATCGCAGGCAAGATCATGATGTAAACCGCAGGATGCGAATAGAACCAGAAGAAGTGCTGGAACAAGACCGGGTCACCGCCCAATGCCGGATCGAAGATACCCACACCGAAAGCTCTTTCAACAGAAAGAAGCAAGAGCGTGATACCCAAAACCGGCGTCGCCAAAACCTGAAGGATCGCTGTCGAATAAAGCGCCCAAACAAACAATGGGATGCGGTACATAGTCATACCAGGAGCACGCAACTTGTGAACAGTTGCGATGAAGTTTAGACCTGTCAAGATAGACGACATACCCATAATGAAGGCAGCGATCACCATCGTAACAACAGAAGTTCCTGTCTTAATAGAGTACGGAGTGTAGAACGTCCAACCAGTATCGATTTTGTGTGTGAACAAAGTCGAGAAGGCCAGCAAAGCTCCCGTCATCAAGAGGTACCAAGAAAGCAGATTCAGTTTCGGAAAGGCCACATCCTTCGCTCCAATATGAATCGGCAGGAAGAAGTTCCCCAAAATCGCCGGGATACCAGGGATGATCACCATGAAGACCATGATTGCCCCGTGGTAAGTCATCACTTGGTTGTATGTATCTGCCGTCATAATTGTTGGGCCTGGGCTCATCAACTCCAAACGGAGCAAAAGAGCCATGATCCCACCAAGAAGGAAGAAGAACATGACTGAAATAAAGTACATAATACCGATGCGTTTGTGATCCAAAGTTGTTAACCAAGACCAAATACCGCTGGTTTCATTCAAATAATTTTTATCACTACTGTGACCGTGGGCTGCTGCTGTTGCCATCGTGCCCTCCTTATTTCAAAGTCTTAATGTACTCGATGAGTGCATTAAGTTCCGTTTCGTTCAATTGACCTTGGAACGTCGGCATAACCCCTTTCGGGAAGCCTTTCGTAATCTTCGCATTTGGAGTCAAAATAGATTCGCGCAGATAGTTTTCATCAACATTCACATCAGGTTCGCCCTCGATGTGTTCTGTCGCCGCAAATTTCTTCCAAAGAGAAGGACCTACTTTTGTTGAAGCATCCGCTACAGAGTGGCAAGATGCGCAGGCTTTTACGGAGAAGATTTTCTCTCCACGTTTTGCCAATGGCAAAGTGCCTACTTGAGATTCCTCTTCCAACCAAGCATCGTATTCCGCCTGAGGGACTACTTTGAGTGTCGCCAACATGCCGGAGTGCTGAGTGCCGCAGTATTCCGCGCAGAATACATGGAATTCACCCAGCTTATCAGCATTGAACCACAAAGCCGTGTAACGACCAGGGACCACGTCTTGCTTAATACGGAACGAAGGAATGTAGAAACTGTGAAGAACATCTTTCGAAGTCATGATGAGCTTCACATCTTTGTTCACAGGAACAACGACCAAGTTACCGGTTTTAACACCTGACTTGTATTCGAATTCCCAAGCCCATTGCTTACCGAAGACATGAACTTCCAACGCATCTTTCGGCATGGTTCTCATGTCGTGGTATATATACCAACCCCAACCGAATACGGCCAAGAAGATCACCAGTGGAATGAAAGACCACAAGAACTCCAAGAACGTATTGTGAGTGATATAGGCGGTTTTATCGTGATCCGTTTTACGACGGTACTTCCAAACGAAGTAGACCATCCCACCAATGAGGATGACACACGAAACGAAACTCGCCAAAAGAAGGAACGCATAGAGATTGTCGACTTGAGTCGCAATCTTCGTTCCTTCCGTAGGCATAAAGGACTGTGCCTGCGCTAAATTAAACCACATCATGAAACCTCAACTCCTCGCCACCTTTGCTTGCGCTCTACGTGAACGCGCCCAAATCGGCAATAACCATAATGCCAACACCAGAATCATCAGCGCCCCGCCAAGCTTCATGACATTGAAGGCATACAGGGTGTACTTGCTCTGATGTGGATTGTACTGAAAACAATATAGAACCAAGCTATCAACAAAGGTTCCAACTTTGCCGTTTGAAGCTTCGTTCACCGCAAGCTTCACGTCTTTAGGATCAAACATGATCCCTGGCAAATAACGCGAGATTTTTCCATCCGGAGTGACAACGATCGCCGCCGAGGCATGTGCCCACTCTTTCGCTTCTTCATTCCATTTGAATTTGAAACCCAGAGCCGCCGTCAGCGCTTTGATATTGGCTTCGTCACCCGTGAGGAAACTCCAGCCACCTTCTGTTCCCGGGCGGTCATAGACTTTCATATAAGAGGCTTTTTTCTTGAGTGCGAGATCTGGTGTTTCTTTTGAGTCGAAGCTGACAGCAACAACTTTGAATTTATCGCCCACACTCCAGTCCATTAACTTCAAACCGTCGGTCAAGCCATTAAGGTGGAAATTGCAAAGGCCCGGACAACTATAATAGACAGGGCTGATAATCACCGGAATATGATTCCCGTTAATATACTTTCCGAGAGTCACGGTCTCGCCGTTTTCGTCTTTGAATGTTAGATTCAAATCGATATAGGTCCCGGTTTTTTCTTCGATACCGACGCCCTCAAGCTCTTTCACCTTCTCACCCGCTAGCATTTCAGCAGGTTTTGGTTCGTAGCCAGCATGAGCCACTGGCGCAAACAAAAGCGCAAAAAGAGCCGCTACCGCGACTCCTTGAACTTTCATCTGCGAGTTCCAACGACCAAGCTTCATCATATGTTCCTATTTCGCAGTTTTTGCGAATTCTGCAACCTTCTCAGGAGAATCTTTGGATTTGTTTTGGGTGATAGATTCGATGAATTGAACCAACGCCCAGCGGTCTGCCGCTTTAAAGTGACCGAAAGCAGCCATGGAAGTTCCTTGGATACCGTTCGTAACAACTTTAAAGTGATCCGTCATGCCCGGGCCCTGAGTCCATTTACCTTCAACGAAATTACGAGGACGAGGATTCAACCCTTGTCCTGCAGGACCATCACCTTTTCCTTCGTTACCGTGGCACATAGCACAGTTTGTAGCGAAGAGTTTCGCACCATAAGCGATGACCTTGTCATCTTTTACCCATGGTTCCTTCACAGTGGTGATATCAAATACAGGCTCACCAGAAGCTGCTGCAACAGCCGTTGGATCAACAACTTTTTCACCGAGGTTTACACCTGGATGGATCGCAACGATGTAG
>Ga0255338_1006097_pt1 | contig 10519 bp, 10 predicted proteins | sample MeOH1_35cm_T4_19_FD_203715 | JGI IMG/M metagenome (GOLD analysis project Ga0255338, IMG submission 203715) | Sandy soil microbial communities from University of British Columbia, Vancouver, Canada - MeOH1_35cm_T4_195 | ecosystem: Engineered > Artificial ecosystem > Sand microcosm > Unclassified ... | reverse complement strand
TCGAGGTCTTCTTCACGACGAAGGCCCAGGGCAAGGGCACGGGCCTCGGCCTGCCCACGGTCCAGCGCATCGCGGAGAACGCCGGCGGCCGCGTCGAGATCGACAGCTCCCCCGGCATCGGCACCACGGTGCGCGTCCTGCTCCCGCTGGCCGACCCCGTTATCCTATAATCCACGGACCATGGCCACCCCCCTCAAGATCGGGATCTGCGGCGCGTCGGGACGGACGGGCTCGCGCGTCGCCGCCCTGGCCGCGACGGACCCTCGCTTCCACCTCCTGGCCCGCGTCGGCCGCGCCCAGGCCGCCGAGTTCGAGGACGAGGCCGGGGCCTGCGCGGCGGTGATCGACTTCACCACCCCCGAATCCTGCGTCCGCTTCGCCGCCGCGTGCGGCCGGAGCAAGATCCCGTTCATCACCGGCACCACCGGGCTCTCCGTCGTCCAGCGCGCGCAGGTCGCCTCCGCCGCCCGCAAGACCGCGGTGTTCATGGCCCCGAACTTCAGCCGCGGCGTGACCTTGCTCCTGCATCTCGCCGAGGTCGCCGCGCGACGCCTTCCCGGCTACGACGCCGCGATCGTCGAGACCCACCATAAGGGGAAGAAAGACGCGCCCTCGGGAACGGCCCTGAGGATCGCCCAGGCCGTCAACGAGGGCCGCGCCTCGGCCGACCCGGTGCCGACCGCCTCCGTCCGCGTCGGCGGCGTCGTCGGCGACCATGTCCTGACCTTGGCCGGGCCTTTCGAGCGCATCACGCTCTCCCACCTCGCCGAGTCCCGCGACGCCTTCGCCCTCGGGGCCCTCGAGGCGGCTCTGTGGACCGCGCGCAAGAAGCCCGGCCTCTACGACATGCTCGACCTGATGGGGCTGCGATGAACCTCTGGAGGTCCTGGGTCGAGCTGTTCGAGGAGGAAGGCCCCGAGGCGCCGCGCTACGACCCGGTCCATCTCGCCGTCGTGTTCGTCGCCTGCCAGGCCGCCGTCGGCGTCGTGTTCTGGCTGCTGTGGACCGCCATGGTCTACGAGGGCGGGTTCGGCGCGGGCGAGGGCAAGCTCGGGAACTTCCTCGCGCTGGCCCTGATCGCCGCGGTCGTCGAGGCCCTGCGCCGCGCCGACAAGCGCCACGCGCGCGGGAAGAAGTGAAGCCGCGCCGCGCGCTGATCCTCCTCGGCGCGAACCTGGGCGACCGCGCCTCGGCCCTGCGCCGCGCCGTCGCGGGCCTGGGCGCCCTCGAGGGCTGCCGCTTGCTCAAGGCCTCCCGCGTCTACGAGACCGCGCCGGTGGGCCCCAGCGACAAGCCCTACCTCAACCAGGCGGTCGCGCTCGAGACGACGCGCACCGCGACCGGGCTGCTCATCGAGGCCAAGCGCCTCGAGGCGCTCGCGGGACGGCGCCCCGGCATCCGCTGGGGCGCGCGCGTCCTCGACGTGGACCTCGTGTCGCTCGGCTCCGAGCGCGTGCGCACGCCCTGGCTGACGGTCCCTCACGCGGCGATGGCCGGACGGCCCTTCGCCGCGGCTCCGCTCGGGGACGTGTGCCCCGCCTGGCGGCGACGGTTCGCGGCTATGAAGCCGGACCCCCGAATTGTTAAACTCTGGCGAAATGGCCGATAAAACCAAGCCCGCGGCATACGCCGGATCCCTGAAGGCCGTCACGGTCTCCACGCTCCTCGACATGAAGCGCAAGGGCGCCAAGATCGCGATGCTCACGGCCTACGATTTCCCGACCGCGCGCCTGGCCGAGGAAGCCGGCGTGGACGTGGTCCTCGTCGGCGACTCGGTGGGCATGACCAAGCTCGGCTACGAGAGCACCTTGCCCGTCACCATCGACGAGATGGTCCACCACACCAAGGCCGTCAAGCGCGGCCTCTCCCGCGCCTTGCTCGTGGCCGACATGCCCTACCTCTCCTACGAGATCGACCTCAAGGAGGCGGTGCGCAACGCCGGCCGCCTCTTGAAGGAGGGCGGAGCCCACGCCGTCAAGGTCGAGGGCGGCATGGAGGTCGCCTCGACCATCAAGGAATTCCTCAAGATCAACGTCCCCGTGTTCGGCCACCTCGGCCTGACGCCCCAGGCGGTCAACCGCCTCGGCGGCTACAAGGTCCAGGGCCGCAGCCCCGAGGCCGCGGAGAAGATCCTCACCGAGGCGCGCATACTCGAGGGCGCCGGCTGCGCCGCGGTGGTGCTCGAGTGCGTCCCCGCCGACCTGGCCAAGGAGATCACCAAGCGCCTGCAGATCCCGACGATCGGCATCGGCGCCGGCCCCCACTGCGACGGGCAGGTGCTGGTCAGCGACGACATGCTGGGCCTGACGGAGTCGGGACCGACCAAGTTCGTGAAACGGTACGCCGATCTGCGGGCGCAGTCGCTCAAGGCGATCGGCGATTACTGCCGCGAGGTCCGCGACGGGTCCTTCCCCGGCCCCGAGCACTCCTTCACCTCCCAAAAATGATCTGGCTGGCCGCCTCGCTCCTGCTCGCCGCCGCCGTCTACGCCCTGTGCTGGTGGGGCGCGGGCATCATCCTGCATCCGCCGGCGATGTCGCCGATGTGGATCTTTCCGGAACAATACGGGCTCCGCTACGAAAAAATCTCCTTTCATACGCGCGACGGCCTCGAGCTGAAGGGCTGGTTCATCCCCTCGCTGACCGGCGACAAGCGCACCATCGTCATGTGCCACGGCTGGGGCGACAACAAGGGCGAGCTGCTCAAGCAGACCTACTTCCTCAACGAGAGCGGCGGCTTCAACCTCATGTACTTCGACTTCCGCTCCCACGGCGAGAGCCAAGGCGAGATCACGACCATCGGCGGCCTGGAGACCATCGACTTCGACGCGGCGGTCGAGTGGCTGCGCAAGGCCAAGCCCGAGCTCGCGGACTCGATCGGGGTGTTCGGCCTGTCCATGGGCGCGGCGGTGACCGTCGCCTCCCTCCCCAAGCACCCCGACCTGCGCTGCGCCGTCGTCGAGAGCCCCTTCTCCGACTACCGCACCGTGATCAAGCGCTGGGCGTGGAACAACATGAAGCTCCCGTACTATCCGCTGGTCGCGATCACGCTCTTCATCCTCCGCTCGCGCGTGAAGAACCCGGAGATAGACCAGTTCAACCCCGTCGAGTCGGCGCCGAGGATCGCGCCGCGGCCCCTGTTCGTCATCGGCGGGGAGTTCGACCGGCTGATGACGCCCGAGGACGTGAAGAAGGTCTTCGACGCCGCGCGCGAGCCGAAGCAGCTGTGGATGGTCCCCGAGGCCTGGCACGCCAAATGCCGGGAGGCCGCGGGCATGGAGTACGACACGCGCGTGGTCGGTTTCTTTTCGAGGAATCTGTGACCGTTCCGGTCGTCCGGACGAAGAAAGCCCTCCGGGCGCTCGTCGGGGCCTGGCGCGCGAAGGGCCTGAGCGTGGGGTTCGTCCCCACGATGGGGGCGCTGCATCCCGGCCACGCGGCGCTCGTGCGACGCTCGGCCGACGAGAACGACCGGACGGTCGTGTCGGTTTTCGTCAACCCCCTCCAGTTCGGCCCGAACGAGGACTACGGGCGCTACCCGCGCGCTTTGCCGGCCGACCGGAGGCTCGTCGCGGCCGCCGGGGCCGACGCCGTCTACGCGCCTTCCGCGGAGGAGATGTACCCGGAAGGCTTTCGTACTCATGTCGAGGTGGAGGGCTTGTCCGATGAGTACTGCGGGAAGTATCGCCCTGGTCATTTCCGCGGGGTCGCGACCGTCGTGCTCAAGCTCTTCAACCAGGTCGGGGCCGACCGGGCCTACTTCGGAGAGAAGGATTGGCAGCAGGTACGGATACTCGAAGTCATGATCCACGACCTCGACATGGCCATACGGCTTGTGCGTGTCCCGATCGTCCGCGAGGCCGACGGCCTGGCGATGTCGAGCCGCAACGCCTACCTGTCCCCCGCCGAGCGGCGCGCCGCCCCGGCCTTGCGCCGCGCCCTCGAGGCCGGACGAAAGGAGGCCCGCCGCCCGAACTCGCGTCCCGAGACCGTGGCCGCCGCCGTGCGCCACGCGCTGGCCGGCACCGGGCTCAAGCTCCAATACGCCGCCCCCCTGGATGGGCGCCTGCTGGCCGCCGCCTACTTAGGGAAAACACGGCTGATTGACAATATCCAACTCTAAAGTTACTATAACCACTCAATGACGCAGAAAGCTCACGGTCACGAAAAGACGCCCCCCGCGAAGCCTTCCTATAAGAGGCAGCAGTACTGGGTCGACGCCCCCCTCCAGCTCCAGATGGTCGGCTTCGTCGTCCTCCTGATCTCCGCGAGCCTGCTTCTGACCGCGTTCTCCGTCTTCCGCGGCATCCAGGAATCCTCGATCGCCTCCCGGCAGATCTTCCATTCCATCGAGTGGATCAAAGGCGCCCTGCGCGCCCCTCTGCTGCTCGCATCGGCGATCTCCTTGCTGGCCGGGGGCCTGGTCACTTTGTTCTGGTCGCACCGCTTCGCGGGCCCTTTGCGCGTGATCTCCGCGGGCATCGCCCGCGTGAGACACGGCAACCTGGCCGTTCCCGTCCGCGTCCGCACGACGGACGCGCATCAGGAGTTCGCCCGGGAGTTCCAGCTCATGCAGGACGAGCTGCGCAAGATGATCGCCGCCGACCGCGCGCACCTGGCCGAGGCCGTCACCTTGCTCGAATCGGTCGAGAAGAACGCGCCTTCGGAGGACATCTCCAAGGCCCTCGACCACCTGCGCCAGACGTGCGCGAAGTACCATATTTGAAAAAAGCCATCCTGCTCGCGGTTGTCCTGGCGTCCCCTGCGCTCGGCGCTGACGCGCCCGTTCCGAGCGCCCCGCTCGCCCTTCTGACCGAGTCGTTCGGCGAGCCCGGCGTCGAGACCCTCGCCTCGCGAGGCGTCCTCGTCCTCCACGGCAAGCCCGGCGCCCGCCGACTGGCCGCGGTCCACTGGAAGGCGTTCGGCGCCCTCTCGCAGGCCGCCTCGTCCTGCCTCGCCCTGGCCACCGCCGCCGACGCCCTCGGCCGCGAAGCCGAGCCCGCCGGCCCCGACCTGGGCCTCGGAGCCTGCCGCGCCCTCCCGCTCGACGGAGCGGTGACGCCGTCCCTCCACGCCCTCGCCTCCCTGCTGCAGGCCGGCCACGAGGAGCGCTGGGCCCTGAAGCAGGCCAACGCCTCCCTCTCGGGGGCGCCGGGCCGCGCGAACCTCTTCGACACCGCCTGGGGCAAGGAGCTCATCGAGCGCCGCCACGCCGACGCGTTGGAGAACCCCGCCGCCCTCGCCAAGATGATCTTCGACGAGCTGCTCGCCGGCCCGCGTCCCGACAAGGACGCCTCGGCGCTGTTCGCCGCCGAAGCCGCCTCCCGCGGCGCGACGGCCCCCGAGACCCTCATCGCCTACGACGGCGCGCACGGCTCCCTGTCCGAGGAGCTCAAGGCGCAGATGCGCCGAACCATCTCCAACGAGCGGCGCCGCTGGGCCGCCGCCAAGGCCCGCGCCGCCGCCGCCGACCTCCTCGGAAAGTCCGCCGTGAAGAAGGAGCTCGAGGACCTTCGCGCCATCGCGAAGGTCATGTCCTCCCGCCCGAGCCTCCCGTCCGACCTCGAGGCCGCCGCCAGCCGCGCCGCCGCCGCCGCGGGCGGGCCGAAGCTGAGGTCCGCCGGCCTCCATCTGCAGGAGCCGACGCGCCTCGGCCAGCACGAGCTCGGCGACGAAGCCATCTTCTCCGGCGCCTATTGGGTCGACGGCCTCAAGGAGAACGAGTCGTCCGACATCGACGAGAGCCTCGTCGTCGAGACCGAGCGCGGCTTCGCCTCCGTCGAGACCCGCGTCAACAAGCGGAAGAACGGCGGCCCCTACCCGTTCACCCGGACCGTCAAGATCACGGAGCCCCGTCCGTTCTCGGTCGTCTCCTTGGTGTCGGCCGCGGGCTTCCCCCACACCGAGCGGGTCGAGGTCCCCCTCGCCCCCGACTTCGAGCTCGCGTTGATCAAGGAATCGGATGCCGCGGGCCTGCGCGCCGCCTGCCGCCCGAAGGACGCCGAGGCCGCCTACGCGGCGCTCGAGGCCCTGGTCGCAGAGCCCGCCAAGGTCAAGCCGCAGTACAAGGCGCTCGCGGACAGGGCCCGGAAGGCCCGCGACGCCGCGAAGGCCGACGGCGAGCTCCTCGCGAGGCGCGACGAGGCCCTGATCCTGGCGCGGGCCGACTCCGCCCCGCAGCTGTGCAAGTACGAGTCCGCCCGGGTCGACGAGGCGATCAAGCTCTCCGCGCGCCTGCCCGCCGGCTGCGACAAGGACCTGCCCGAGCTCCACGCCCTGCGCGCCACGATCAAGCGGCGCGCCGCGGACCAGGCCTGGTTCCTGAAGGCCTCCTCCGAGGCGCGCTCCAAGAGCAAGTCCTGCCGCCTCGACGACGCCCGCGAGCGCTGGTCCGAGGCGCTCGCCTCCCTCGATGCCGATCCGGGAGCCCGTTGCGGCAAGGTCGCCGAGGAGGCGACCGCCGCGAAGACGGAGTTCGCCGGCCTCACCCGCGACATCGCCTGGCGCGACGAGCTGGGCAGATCGCTCACCAAGGCGGAGGCCGAGACGGCCCCGGCCCGCCGGCTCGACATCCTGCGCCCGGTGACCGCCCGCCTGGGCGCCCTGAACGCGAACTGCTTCGGCGCCGAGTCCAAGCGCGCCTCGGCCCTGACCCTCGCGGCCTCGAAGGCCCTGACGGCGCCGCCCGAGAGCGAGGCCGTCCGCCGCCTGCCGTCCGAAGGAGCCCTCTCCACCATCGTCGACGAGGTACGCGCCGAGCGCGCGCGTCGCCTCGAGGCCGCCGGCGCCGCCGAGAAGGCCGCGATGGAGGCCGCCGCCCCCGCGACGGCCCCGAAGGCCGCGGCCCCCGCCGCCGCTCCCGCGCCTAAGCCTTCCGCGAAGAAGGCCGCGAAGCGTCCGACGCGCAAATCGAAGGAGGCCGAGGCGAAATGATGCGACTTCTCCCGCTCGTCTTGATCGCCGCCGTCTCGCTGCCCGTCCACGCCGCCACCGCCCGCCCGGCGGCCAAGCGCCCGGCGCGAAAGGCCGCTCCCGCGAAGCCGGCGCCCGCCAAGGCGGCCGCGCCGGCCGCCGCCAAGACGTCCGCGGCGGCCCACGCTTCCGAGTCGGCCCCGGACGCCCTCGATGAGACCGCCCTGTTCGGCCTGGGCGCCGACCTCGTCTCTCAGGACGGCGCCCTCCTGGTCTCCTTCGTCCGTCCCGGCTCGCGCGCGGAAAAGGCGGGCCTCAAGGCCGGCGACCAGGTCCTGCGCGTCGACGGCGCCGTGTCCACCCGCGCCAAGGTCGCCGCCGCCTTGCGCGCCTGGACGCCCGGCACGCGCCTTCCGCTCGTCGTCCGCCGCGGCCTCGAGGTCCTCCCGCTCGAGACCGCCGTGGTGCCGCCGGCCCGCGACTTCGTCCGCGGCGACAAGGACCTGTCCGCGCACGAGAGAGCCCTGGCCGCCGAGCGCTCCAGCCAGGCCGTCGCCGACGGCCGCGCCGTGGTCAAGGCCGTGGGCCCGCTCACCGTTTCCGTCCGCGCCGACCAGGGCCTGTGGGTGCGCTTCCCCAAGGGCCTGCCCGCCGGCCTCAAGAAGGGCGACGAGATCGTCGCCGAGGCCGCGACCGGCCTGACCGTGGACGCCTCCCTCGACTTCCTCGCCGTGCCCCCCGGCTCCAAGCTGCGCGCCCGCGTCATCGACGCCGTGGACGATGGCCAGACGCGCACCGTGCGCCTCGCCTTCTACGCCCTCGACCTCGCCGGCGGCGGGACCTACACCACCTTGGGCCACGCCACCGCCGTCTCCGGCGACCAGCGCATGGCCCGCGTCGCCCCCGGCGGCACCCTCGTCGCGGCGGCGCCGCTCCCCGACGCCAAGCGCCGCGCGCTCGAGCCCGTGCTCGACGCGGACGCGCGCCTGCGCGTGAAGCTCCTCGAGCCCCTCGTCGTCGACGAGCCCCCGTCCTACTGGCGCGCGGGCCCCGGCCTGTGGGTCAAGACCGTCGAGGACGGCGGACGCCGCCTCTTCGAGGTCACCCACTCCATCGCCGGCCGCTCGGCGGAGGCCGCGGGCCTGAAGGTCGGCGACCGCCTCGACGCCATCGGCGGCAAGCCCGCCGAGAAGATGGACTTCGCCGAGGCCGTCGACCGCCTCTACGGCAAGCCCGAGACCGAAGTCGAGGTCTCCGTCCTGCGCGGCAAGAGCCAGTCCCTCAAGCTCAAGCGCGGCCTGCGCTGGACCGGCGGCAAGTCTGCGCCGATGCCGCTCGCCTACAACGCGCAGTAGGGGGGGCCCCTCCGGCCGACGGTCCCTCTCCCCGCTGGTTCTCTGCTTTTAAGCAGAGGCCCGGGAAACAAGTCTCGTAAATCGCTCCGTTCCGGACTCGCTCTGCTTATAAGCAGAGAACCATTTTGGGCATGGGCGGCGCTGAGGGCCGGCGGAGATTATTTCCCGGCTTCGAGCTTGGAGAGGAGCTTCTTCGCGTCGGCGAGGTTCTCGGGGTACTCGGCCGGGTCCGCGGGGTCCTTCGTCGCCTCGACGAGCTTGAGCACGCGGATCGCGTCGTCCTTTCGCCCGTAGTGCAGGTAGGCCTCGGCCAGCGGCTGATGGTTCGCGGTGTAGCGCGGGGAGAGGCGCAGGGCCGTCTCGAACTCCTCCAGGGCCTTCTTCTTGTCGCCCCCGACGAAGCCCGGCACCTGCCACAGTATCTCGGCCAGGACGTTGTGGGCGCCGCCGTGGGACGGGTCGAGGCGGATCACCTCGGCCATCTCCTTTTTGAGCGGCTTGATGATGAACAGAGCCTTCATCAGGCCCTTGGTCTCGCCCCAGCGGCCGATGGTCACGCCGAGCCAGAAATGCGAGTCGGCGACGCCCGCGGACAGGGCCACCGACTTCTCGCAATCGATCTTGGCCGACTCGTACAAGGCGAGCTTGTCGGCGCGCTTCTCCTTCTTCTCGGCGCTGCGCACCTTGGCTCGGCACAGGCGCCACAGGTAGGGCGCCTTCCACGCCTCGGATTCGCCGATGACCTCGCTCTTGAGGGCGCCTTGAAGCCCGGAGAGGTTCTTGTCGAGGTTGTCGTCGAGGTGGCGCTGGTAATACTGGGCGTCGAACGACTCCGGCGCGACGATCTTGTTCGCCCGCGCGGGCACGGCGAATACTGCACATACTGCAAGGCCTGACACCGCCATCGCGGCGGCCTTGGCGGCCCAGTGGGCGGCGCGCGTCATCGAGTCGCTCATGGTTCGGGCTCCGGCGTCGGTGAAGGAGACGACCTTCTTGAAGGGCAAAGCTCCGGGCGAGACCTGGCCGGCGACGGCGACGCAGGGCACGCGCGCGGCTTTCGCGGCGCGGGCCAAAGCGACGGGGGCCTTGCCGAACAGGCTCGTCTTGTCCAGGCGGCCCTCGGCGGTGAGCGCCAGGTCCGCGGTCTTGAGGGCCTTCAGAGCGCCCGTCCTCTCGAGGACCCAGTCGGCCCCGGGAACGATCTCCGCGCGGGCGAAGGCGAGGAGGCCGGCGCCCAGGCCGCCCGCGGCGCCGGCGCCCGGGACGGCGGCCACCGAGACGCCGAGGTCGCGGTTGAGCGCTCGGGCCCAGACCGCCAGAGCGAGGTCGATCTCGCGGACCTGCGCCGCGGTCGCCCCCTTCTGGGGGCCGAACACGCGCGCCGAGCCTTTGGGGCCGAGGAGCGGGTTGGTCACGTCGGACAGGGCGATGACCTTGACGCCGGACAGCAGGGACCGGACGGCGCGCGCGTCGACCGAGCACAGCCGCGCCAGGTCGGCGGCGCCGTCGGGCAGCTCGCGGCCCTCGCAGTCGAGCAGGCGCGCGCCGAGGGCCCGGGCCATGCCCGCGCCGCCGTCGCTCGAGGCGGTGCCGCCCAGGCCGACGATGACCGTGCGCGCGCCGCGCCGGACCGCGTCGCGCATCAGGTCGCCGGTGCCGCGCGAGGTCGCCGCCATGGGCCGCCGCTTGCCGGGCGGGACCAGGGCCAGGCCGGAGGCCCGGGCCATCTCGATGACGGCCAGCTTCTTGGAGGCGTTCCAGAGGTAGGCCGCGCGCCGCCTCTCCCCGAGCGGACCGCGCACCATCGCGGAGACCAGCGCGCCGCCCTGCGATTCGCGAAGCGAATCGATGAGGCCGTCGCCGCCGTCGGCGACGGGGATGGATACGATGTCGGCGTCCCTGAAAACGGCGCGGACGCCGCGGGCCAGGGCCCGAGCGGCGTCCACGCACGACAGAGACCCCTTGAATGCGTTAGGGGCGACGAGGACCTTCAATCTCTACGGATACATGCCGCGGATCGACGCGGCCTTCCCGAGCCGGCGCAGGCCGACCATGAAGGCGCCCATGCGCATGTCCACCTTCTCCTTCTTGGACAGGTCGTAGACCTCGGTGAAGGCGCCGACGATGATGTCCTGCAGGCGGGCGTTGATGTCCTTCTCGCTCCAGAAGTAGGCCTGCATGTCCTGCACCCACTCGAAGTAGGAGACGGTCACGCCGCCGGCGTTGGCCAGGATGTCGGGGACGAGGACGACG
>Ga0255338_1006096_pt1 | contig 10520 bp, 9 predicted proteins | sample MeOH1_35cm_T4_19_FD_203715 | JGI IMG/M metagenome (GOLD analysis project Ga0255338, IMG submission 203715) | Sandy soil microbial communities from University of British Columbia, Vancouver, Canada - MeOH1_35cm_T4_195 | ecosystem: Engineered > Artificial ecosystem > Sand microcosm > Unclassified ... | reverse complement strand
CGGAGATGTCGAGCTTGACCATCGGGTAGGTCTTGCCGTCTTCCCAGACGACGGTGTCCTTGGCGATGACGGCCGAGCGGGTCAGGAAGCCCTTGTTGGCCGAGACATCCTGGAACACGACGGTGCGGTAGAGAGGGTGCAGGTTTTTCTTCATTGCCCGTTTATGATAGCAAATATCCCCGTCGAGGAACAGCTAATCCTTTCCGACGGCGAACTTGCCCCCGCCCTGGCAGGCGATCAGGAGGAAGATGAAGCAGTAGAGGACCGCCATCTCGCCTTGGTTGACGGCGGGGAAGAATCCTGAATTGAACTGGAATTTCCAATGGAATTGAGCGTACGCGACGGCCATGGTGCCGCTGCAGAGGAAGGCCGCCCACCGGGTCCGGAAGCCGACGGCGATCATCAGCCCGCCGAAGAACTCGATGACCCCGCCGAACCACATCTGGGAGCCGATCGTCAGCGGCGGCATCTGCGCGGGCGCGAGGACGCCGAACAGCTTCTGCGCGCCGTGGAAGGCGAACATCCAGCCCGACATGAAGCGCAGCGCGGCGTAGGACGCGTCGGAGAGGCTCTTGAGGGATCGCATGGCGGAGATTATAGCCGATCGCTCACTGGGGCCAGCGGCTGTCGATGAGGCTCTCGACCTTCCGCGACGATCGCTTCTGGTTCTCCTGCAGCGCCTTGAGGTAACCGTCCTCGCGCGGGACGGCCTCGCTCCACACGCCGGTGGTGCGGCTCGAGCAGGCGCGCGGCGGCGCGGTGAAGCGGGAGACGATGGCCTGCTCGTCGCGGTCGCCCCAGAACCAGGACACGAACAGGATTCCCTCCTGCGCGCGCGGCGGGACGCCCGGCTTCCAACCCGGGCCCGGCGGAGGCACGATGCCGCTCGCCTTGATGTGGGCGAAGTCGTCGTTGCTCAAGGTGACGCAGCCCGGCGTGGCGGCCGTGCCGAGGTTCCTCCCCGCCTGGACCCGGTCGAAGTCGGCGGCCTTCGGGTCCTGGTAGCCGAAATCGGGGGCGCTCGCGTCGGTGCGGCCCACGTCCTCGACGCGCCGCGTCATGATCTTGTCCACGCCGTTCTGCTGATACCCCTCGTGGAAATGGATGCCGCGCTGCCAGGTGCAGGCGTTCTGCACTTCCAGGCCGTCGAGCTTGTAGGCCTGCAGGCCCTGCCCCGCGGTCTGCATCGTCCCCGCGTCGCCGGTGCCGAACAGGCGCATGCAGCCTCCCGGCGTCGCCGCCGAGTCCATCATGTCGAGGGCGATCTCCGGGACCCCGGTCGTGCCCTTGGGCCGGTTGCCCTCGCCGTGGACGAGGCCGCCGCGCAGCAAGGGGATCGAGGCCTCGGGGTCGCCTTGGTTCCAGTCGAGGACGTAGAGCCGGATGAAGTTCGCGTCGGTCGAGAAGTCCCCGATGATCACGTGCTTCTGGCTCTTGAGCTTGCCCCCGAACTGGGCCATGCAGCGCTTCGCGTAGGACAACGCGCCCTTGGGGATGCCGCCGCACTCGCGCACGGTCATCGGCTTGATCTTCCCGCTCTGCTGGTCGTAGACGGTCCACACCTGGGCCGTGCCCGCCCAGGGGTTGCACGGCCCCTTCTGGGGCTCCGCGCGGGCGCCCGCGACGGAGGCGAGGACCAAGGCCGCGGCGAAGATCGGGGTTTTCATGGCGGGCCCTAGGAGTATAGGCCGCCTGTCCGGATTGTCAACTCCCCTTTTTGGGTCGGATGCTCTTCGAGATCCTTTCGAACGCGTCGCGATATCCGTCCGTGCAGCGCGCGCTGATGGCCGCCCCCGACCTGTAGTAGCGGCGGGCGAGATAGATCAGGTCCCGGCCGGTATCGACGACGAAGTAGCTGGTCCCCGAGCCGTCCGGCCCGACGCCCTCGAAGGCGACGGCCGGGCGGCCGTGAACCATCCGTCTGATCGGGGCGCCCGCGCGCCTTTCTTGGTAGACAGAGCCGCCATACTTCGCGAAAAGCTCGTGGATCGCGGCGTCGCGGTCCCCCGGCCCCAGGTCCTTCGCGGGGAACGCGCTGATCTGGAGGCCTTGCTCGCAGGAATCGATCACCCCCGGCGCCTTGAGTATCCGCAGCGAGGCGCTGCGGCGGTTGGCCGACAGGTCCTCGAGGTTCTCGGCCGGAGCGGAGAACACCCATCCGGTGTCCTGGTCCTTGGAGAACTCGTAATCCAGCAGCGAGGCGGTGCCCCAGCCCTGGGGGATGTCGGCCCAGGGCGCGGCGGGCTTCTTCTTCTCCGGAGCTTCCTCGCGCGGGGCGGCCGGAGCGGTCCGGGACGCCTTTCGCGCCGCGGCGGCGGCCCGCGCGGCGCCCTCGGCCGCGACCCGGGCCGCTTCATCGGCCGCGGCGCGCGCGCGCGCCTCGGCCTCGGAGGCCTTCTTCTCCCCCTCGGCGAGCCGCAGAGCCTGACGCTCGGCGAGCTGGTCGTCGAGCGACCGCGGGCTCTCGAGGAAGGCGCGCAGCAGGCGCAGGCTCTTGTCGACGTTGTCGGCCCCGCTGCTGAGCCCCGGCCACAGCTCCTCGAGATTCAGCGTCTCCCCGTCGCGCTTCCCGCCGAGGGTCCGGATCAGGATGGAGCTGCCGATCTCCCGCGTGGTCCAGACCTGCGCCAGCTCGACGACGTTCTCGGGCCTCTCCCGCGAGGTCCCGCCGCCGAGCAGGACGATCTTGCTGGCCCCGACTTTCTGCCCGCCGCGCTCCTGGCCGCGCAGGCGCTTCATCGCCTCGAGGACCGGCCCCGCGTCCGACCCGAGCGCGACGATGTTGATCTCGGCGCCCGCGTCATGCGCCTTGATGACGGCCTTCGCGAGCTCGCGCGTCATCGCCTCGCGGCTGACCTTGGCGAACCCGTCATGCGTCCAGGCGACCAGCTGGGTCGAGTCGGCGAAGGCCCGGACCAAAGCGGTCTCCGTCCGCGACGCGGGCTCCCCCCCGATCAGGTTCGCGCCGATCCAGGCGCCGATCCCCGCGGGCTCCTCGCGCTTGAGCAGGAAGGGGTCGAACGCGCCCCGGGCGTCGCTGAGCAGGAAGGTCACGACCCGGCTCCCCAGCGGGACCTGCTTCGCGTCCCACTCGGAGGCCATGGCGTCGACCTGGGGCGTCAGGACCCCGAGCTCGCGCTCCACCAAGGCCTTGGCGCGCCACAGCGAGAGGCCCGAGATGGAGGCGACCAGGCCGCCGACCGCGAGCGTGAAGAGTATCCGGTTCATGATTCGTGTCCGAGGACCGACGGCTAAAGACGCTTCAGGAAGGAGACGAGGCGCTCGTTGAAGACGGAGGGGTTCTCGGCGTTCGAGAAATGTCCCGAATCCGGGATGAGGTGGAGCTCGGCGCCGGGGATGCGGGAGCGCATCGCCTCGGAGAGGGGCAGCGGCGTGATCTTGTCGTGGGAGCCGACGAGGACGGCGGTCGGGGCCGTGATCTTGGCGAGGCCGGGCACCGCGTCCGGGCGGGCCGCCAGCGCGGCGAGGGCGGCCATCACGGCCTCGGGGGAGGATCTCGCGGCGACGCCGTGCAGGAAGGAGGACGCGCGCTGGTCGTGGATCGCGTCCTTGAGGAACGGGCCGAGGAAGGGCTCGACGCCGTTCTTGCGCACGAAGTCGATGGCGGCGGCGCGCTTGAGCTTGTTCTCGTTGGCGTCGGGCTCGGCGCGCGTGTCGCACAGGACGAGGCCGGCGACGCGCTCCGGGGCGGCCGAGGCGGCCTGCAGGGCGACATAGCCGCCCATGGAGAGGCCCACGAAGACGGCCTTGCCCGAGAAGGACTCCAGGACGTCGGCGGCGGCGTGCTCGATCAGCCAGGGCGCCGTGAGCGGGGTGCCCCCGAAGCCGCGCAGGTCGGGGATCAGGACGCGATAGCCGCGGAGCGCGGCGATCTGGGGCTCCCACATGGCGCCGGACATGGGGAAGGCGTGGAGGAGGACGACCGCCGGGCCTTTCGGATCGCCCCACTCGCGGACGTTGAGCTTCATCGCTTGCCGATCTTGGAGGTGGGGTTGACGGCCTTGCCGTTGCGGTCGCGCACCTCGAAGTGGAGGTGAGGGCCCGTCGAGATGCCGGTGGAGCCGACGCGGCCGATCATCGTCTTGCCGCGCTGGACCATGTCGCCGACCTTCACCGTCGTCTTCGACATGTGGCCGTAGCGCGTCGTCTCGCCGTTGTTGTGCTTGATGATGACGACCTGGCCGTAGCCCTCGTTCCAGGCGGCCTCGATGACGCGGCCGCTCCGGGCGGGATAGACCGGCGTGCCGTAGGGCTTGGGGATGTCGAGGCCGTCGTGCATGCGGCGGCGCTTGAGCACCGGGTGATAGCGCGAGCCGAAGCGGGAGGAGATGCGCGGCGGGGCCTGGGATTCGAACGGGAAGCGGTAGGTGTCGAAGTTGACGCGGATGCCGGGCAGGAGGACGCGGTCGCCGCGCTCGAACTCCATCGGCTCGAGCAGGGCGATGCCGGGGAAGCTGTTCGCCTTGACGACGGCTTCCTTGAACTTCCTGCGCTCCTCGGAGCCCGACTTGAAGCGCGCGACGATGGTGTCGAGCGTCTCGGAGGAGCGGCGCACCTCGTAGAGCAGGCCGTCCCCGTTGAAGACGGTCATGCGCATGCCGGGGTACATCAGCACGAACTCGTTGTTGTTGGTGGCCTGGAAGGCGGCCAGGTTCGAGCCGTAGCTCTTCGCCAGGTTGCCGACCCAGCCCTCGCCCTTCTTCACCCGGTGCTCGGCGTAGACCAGCCGCCGCGAGCCGGCGAGGACCTCGGGGCGGGGCTCGTCGGGGCCGGGCGGCGTGAGGACGGAGAAGCGCTGGAACGCGGAGGCCCCCGGCGCCCCGGACTCGATGACGGCGGCCGGGGCGTAGGAGGCGAGGAGCGACAGCGCGAGGACGGCTTTGAGCATCATCCCACCATGTTCGAGAGTTCCATGGATTTTAGGAATTCCTTGTTCGACTTGGTGGACAGGATCTTCTCGCGGAGCAGGTCCATGGCCTCGACCGACGACAGCGGCGCCAGGACCTTGCGCAGGATCCAGATCTTGTTGAGCTCGTCCTCGGTCATCAGCAGCTCTTCCTTTCTGGTGCCCGTGCGGTTGATCTCGATGGCCGGGAACATGCGGCGGTCGGCGAGCTTGCGGTCGAGGTAGGCCTCGGAGTTGCCCGTGCCCTTGAACTCCTCGAAGATGACCTCGTCCATGCGCGAGCCGGTGTCTATGAGGGCCGTAGCCAGGATCGTGAGCGACCCGCCTTCCTCGACGTTGCGCGCCGCGCCCAGGAAGCGCTTCGGGCGCTGCAGCGAGGTGGCCTCGAGGCCGCCGGAGAGGACGCGGCCGGAGGACGGCGTGCAGGTGTTGTAGGCGCGCGCCAGGCGCGTGATGGAGTCGAGGAGGATGACGACGTCCTTCCCGAGCTCGACCATGCGCTTGGCCTTCTCGAGGACCATCTCGGAGACCTGGACGTGGCGCTCGGCGGGCTCGTCGAAGGTGGAGGCGATGACCTCGCCCTTGATGGTGCGCTTGCACTCGGTGACCTCTTCCGGGCGCTCGTCGATCAGGAGGACGAGGATGACGGTGCCGGGGTGGTTCTTGGCGATCGCGTTGGCGATCTTGCCGAGGATGATGGTCTTGCCGGTCTTGGGCGGGGCGACGATGAGGCCGCGCTGGCCCTTGCCGATGGGGCAGATGAGGTCGAGCAGGCGTCCGATGACCTCCTCGCGCGTGGTCTCGAGCGTGTACTTCGCGTTCGGGTGAAGGGGCGTGAGGTTGTCGAAGAGCGGGCGGTCCCTGATCGCCTCCGCGTCGATGCCGTTGATCTTCTTGACCTGAAGCAGGGCGAAGAAGCGCTCGCCGTCCTTGGGCGGGCGCACGAAGCCGGCGACCGTGTCGCAGCGCCGCAGGCCGAACTTCTTGATCTGGGAGGGCGACATGTAGATGTCGTCCGGGCCGGGGAGGTAGGAGTAGTCGGGCGAGCGCAGGAAGCCGAAGCCGTCGGGCAGGATCTCGAGGACGCCCTCGTCGTAGATCATGCCGTTGGCCTTGAGCTGGCCCTCGACGATCTTGGCGATCAGCTCCTGCTTCTTGAGGCCGCTGAGGCCCTCGAGCTTGAGCTCCTTGGCGATCGCGTTCAGCTCGGCCATGGTCTTCTTGGCCATCTCGGCCGTTTCCAGCGGCTTGAGCGCGGCCGCCGCGGCGGCCGTCGGGGCCGGGGCCGGCGCCGGGGTCTTGGGAGTTTCGGTCATAGGTTTAGTCGTGGTTTCCATGGGAGAGTCCTCCAAGAAGGAGCGAGAGGCCTGAATGGTAAGAATGAATTTCTGTTTTTAAATTCTCGATGTTTGTGTCGTTATTAATCGTGACGTCGGCCAATTTCCGTTTCTGATCCAAGGGCAATTGGGCCTTGATGCGCAGCCGTGCTTCCCGTGAGCTCAAGCCATCTCGTTTCATGATCCGTTGAAGCTGCTTTTGAGGCTTGCATGCGATCACCATCGTGGCGTCAAAATTCTTTTGCAGCTTCTTTTCGAACAGCAACGGCACATCCACGACGACGATCCCCTTCAACCTACCGATGAGCCGCCTCATTTCTTTCAAAATCAACGGATGGGTCGCTCGCTCCAGGCCCAATTTCGCGCGCTTGTCGCTGAAGATCACGCGTCCGAGGAGCGCGCGGTTGATCGATTTATCTTCATTCAAGATGCAGGGCCCGAATGCTTTCAGGATGGCCCTATAGCCTTCCCGACCCGGCTTCGCCTGCTCTTTGGCGAGATGATCAAGACATATTGTCGCGGCCCCGCGGCTCTCGAACGCCTTCAGCGCGGACGATTTCCCCGTCCCGATGCCTCCGGTCAATCCGAGCACGAACCGCTTCGGCGTCCTCAAGAGAGCCTGTTCCTTTCCGAGTAGCGGTGCATGACCGCCTTTTCCTCGTCCGTCAGGGCTTCCAATCCGTCGGACAATATCTTGTCGAGTATGCGGTCCACCTCGGCCATGTCCGCGTCCGGCGCGGCGGCCTTCGGCTTGGCCGCCCGGCGCGGGACGGGGCGCGGGGCGGGCTCGTCCTCGGACTCGGCGCTGCTCGCGCGGCGCCACAGGGCCTTGAGCTGGATCTTGGCGACCCACCACCAGCGGATGTAGAGGTAGCCGGTGAGCATGCCGCCGAGGTGGGCGAAGCGCGCGACGCCGGGGGTGGAGCCGGTGGCCCCCGCGAAGAACTCGATGGCGCCGAACAGGAGCGCCATGTGCGCGGCCTTGATCGGGATCAGGAAGTAGAGGTAGACGACCGCGTCCGGGTACAGCATCGCGAAGGCCACGAGCAGTCCGTACACGGCCCCCGAGGCGCCGATGACCGGGATGATGGAGTGCGGGGCCAGGGCGAGGTGGGCGGCGGCCGCGCCGAGGCCGCACAGGAAGTAGTACTTCAGGAAGTCGCGCTCGCCCCACTGGGCCTCGACGGGCATGCCGAACATCCAGAGCGCGAACAGGTTGAAGACCAGGTGCCAGAGGTTGCCGTGGAGGAAGAGATAGGTGACGGGCTGCCAGACCCAGCGATGGAACAGCGTCTGCTGGGGCACGAGGCCGAACAGGTTGTGCAGGTCGGGGACGACGAGGCCGGCGAGGAAGCCGACGATGTTGGCGATCATCAGGATGCGGATCGCGGGCGGCAGGTTGCGGAAATCGACGGGGTCGTGGCGGAATATGCGCGTCACTTGGCCGTCCTCCAAGGAGTCCGGCACAGATGCCGATGCGGAATTTCCTTTAGCATCTAGAGTTTCTCCATGTCCTGCCAGTTCGGCCCGATCTTGACCTCGGCGACGACGGGCACGCGCAAGACGATCGCGGCCTCCATCACCTTCTTGACCCAGGCGCCGAACGCGGGGGCCTCGCCCTTCTCGCACTCGAAGACGAGCTCGTCGTGCACCTGCAGGAGCATGACCGCGTCTTTCTTGCCCTTCGCCATCTCCTTGGCGATGTCGATCATCGCGATCTTGATGATGTCGGCCGATCCTCCCTGGATCGGGGTGTTGCGGGCGGCGCGCTCGGTGAACTGGCGCACGGCGGCGTTCTTCGCGGAGAGCTCGGGCAGCCAGCGCACGCGGCCGAGCAAGGTGCGCACGCAGCCGTCGGCCTTGGCCTGGGCCAGGTTCTTCTCCACCCAGGCGGACACGCCCGGGTAGCGCACGAGGTAGTTCTTGATGTAGGTCGACGCTTCCTGCTGGGAGATGCCGAGCTGGTTCGAGAGGCCGAAGGCGGTCTGGCCGTAGACGATGCCGAAGTTGATCGCCTTGGCGGCGCGGCGCTGGTCGGTCGTGACGGCCTTCGGGTCGAGGTGGAATATCTCGGCGGCGGTCCGCAGATGGATGTCCTCGCCTTTCTCGAAGGACTCCATGAGGGTCGCGTCCTGCGACTCGTGGGCGAGGACCCGCAGGTCGATCTGCGAGTAGTCGGCGGAGACGAGCACCTTGCCCTTCGGAGCGACGAACGCGCGGCGGATGCGGCGGCCGGCCTCGGTGCGGATCGGGATGTTCTGCAGGTTCGGATCGAGGCTCGACAGGCGGCCGGTCACGCTCCCGGTCTGGTCGAACGTGGTGTGCACCCGGCTCGTCCTCGGGTCCATGCGCTCGAGCAGGCCGCGGACGTAGGTGGACTCGAGCTTGGCGATCTCGCGGTACTCGAGGATCTTGCCCGGGAGCGCGTGCTGGGCGGCCAGGGCCTGGAGCGTCTCCTCGTCGGTCGAGCGCCCGCCCTTGGCGGTCTTGTGGAGGACGGGCAGATTCAGCTTGTCGAACAGGACCTCCCCGAGCTGCTTCGGCGACTGGGCGTTGAGCGGCGCGCCGGCGAGCTCGTCGATCTCCTTCTGCAGGCCCTTGAGCGCCTTCAGGAACTCGACCGAGAGCCCTCGGAGGTAATCCGCGTCGGTCAGGATGCCCGCGCGCTCCATGCCGAGGAGGACGGAAGAGAGGGGCATCTCCACGTTCTCGAACAGGTCGAAGACCTTCACCTGCTTCATCTTCTCGACGACCGCCTCGCGGCCGGAGCACATCGCGGCGCGGGCCAGCACGGCGGCCTCCGCGTCGGCGTCCTTGGGGTCCTTGGCGGCCCCGGGGTCGAGGCAGTAGGCGGCCAGCTTGTAGTCGAAGTCGGGGCCGTTCAAGGTCAGATCGGCCATGTCGAGCGCGCGCCGTGCTCCCTTGAGGTCCCAACCCGACTTCAGAGCCTTGCCCTCAAGGGCCGAACGCACGGCCTTGTCCTTCGCCGCGTGCTCGTCCAGAACCGCCACCTTGCCGTTCTCGAGGCCGAGCCCCACGCGCACGCGGGACACGGACAAAAGCTCCCCCTCCCCGACGGCGTCCGGAACGGCCAAGGCGATGATGGCCTTCGCCTTGGCGAGGTCCTTCGCGATGGACCGGAACTCGACTTTTTCTACGGATAAGACTGGCGCGGATGCGGGGCCCTTCACCGGCGGCGCCGGTGCGGCCGCGGGGGGCAGGGGAGCGCCGAGGTCGCGGGCCAGGGTTCTGAACTCGAACTTCTCGAGACCGGCGGCCAACACCTTGGGATCCGGGTCCTTCACTTTGCAATCGTCGACGCTCGCTTCCAACGGCACCTTTTCATCGAGGGCGATCAAAGACAGCGCCAGATCCGCCGTCTTTTCCCCGTCGATGAGCGCCTGGGCCAGCTTCGGGGTCAGAGCCTTGTCGCCCTTCTTCGCGGCGGCGATCGCACCCTTGAGCGAGCCGTAGGCCTTGATCAGCTTCACCGCGCCGACGGGCCCCACGCCCTTGAGCCCGGGGACGTTGTCGGAGGAGTCGCCGACGATCGCCAGGTAGTCCCGCACCGCCGAGGGCGGTATGCCGAACTTCTCCTCGATCTGCGCCGGGTCCATCCAGGCGTCCCGGGACACGTTGAAGACGCGCACGCCGGGACGCACGAGCTGCAGCGCGTCCTTGTCGCCCGTGACGAGCACCGCCTCCCAGCCTTCCTCGACGGCCTTGCGGGCCATGGTGGCCATGATGTCGTCGGCCTCGTAGCCGACCTTCTCGATGCAGTGGAAGCCGAGGGCCTCGGTCAGGGGCTTGGCCTGGCCGAGCTGGGTGATCAGGTCCCCGTCGATCTCCTTGCGCGTGGCCTTGTACAGCTCGTAGGCCTTGTGGCGGAAGGTGGCGCCGGGCGTGTCGAAGCAGACGGCGATGGCCTCGGGCTTGTCGCGCTTGAGGATCTGGATCAAGGTCCGCGCGAAGCCGTAGAGGGCCCCGACCGGCTCGCCCTTGGAGTTCGTCAGGGGCGGCATGGCGTGGTAGGCCCTATGAAGGTAAGCGTGGGCGTCGATCAGGTAAAGGCGGGGTTTCATCGACCGGAGGTCGGTCAGAGGACGGCTGGCGTCTTAAGGAACGGCGATCAGGCGAGAAGACCGTCGAGGAGCTTCTTGATGTCGGCCTTGGACTGCACGCCGACGCGCTGCTCGACCATCTTGCCGCCTTTGAAGAACAAAATCGTGGGGATGGCCGAGATGCGGAAGCGGCCG
>Ga0255338_1006095_pt1 | contig 10521 bp, 10 predicted proteins | sample MeOH1_35cm_T4_19_FD_203715 | JGI IMG/M metagenome (GOLD analysis project Ga0255338, IMG submission 203715) | Sandy soil microbial communities from University of British Columbia, Vancouver, Canada - MeOH1_35cm_T4_195 | ecosystem: Engineered > Artificial ecosystem > Sand microcosm > Unclassified ... | reverse complement strand
GCCCAGCAGGAAGAAGCGCTTGGCGCCGCCGCCTTCCTTGCTCATCAGGTACTCGACCGCGGGGATGGCCTGCTGGTTGGGCGCCGCGCCGGTGTAGAAGACGTTCTTGGACATCTCCTCGCCTTCATACTGCACCGGGTAGAACAGCAGCGCGTTGAGTTCCTCGTAGACCGGCAGCACCGACTTGCGCGACACCGAGGTCCAGCAGCCGAAGGTCACGGCGACCTTGTCGTTGGTGACGAGCTGGCGCGCCTTCTCGGCGAACAGCGGCCAGTTGGAGGCCGGATCGACCACCACCGGCTCGAGCTTGCGGCCGAGCACGCCGCCGCTCTTGTTGATCTCGTCGATGGTCATCAGCGCCACGTCCTTGAGCGACGTTTCGGAAATGGCCATGGTGCCGGACAACGAATGCAGGACACCGACCTTGATCGGATCCTTGGACTGCGCCATCGCCAGCGGGCTGACTCCGGCCGTTGCGAAAAGCGCCGCGGCGGCTACCGCCGACAGCTTCAGCATGTCACGTCGTTTCATTGCAGCTCCCAGATTGTCTCGTGTTTGATAAGGAACAACGCACCCCAAGTAACGTATCTGCAACTAGCGTGCCATGAGCGCCGGGCGCCGCGGGGCGAGCCGTGGCGTGCTTCCGGTGGCGGGGGAAAGCCCTGCGCACCACGACTGTGCGCGATGTATGCGCACCAACTCCGTGCACGGCGGCGGCCAGACTCAGATTGGGGCATGCGCGGCCGCGCGCGCCGGCCGGACTGCCGCGCCGTGGTGCGCGGCGGCCTTCCGCGGATGCGAATGGCGGTGGGGAACCAGGGGGATGAACGGCGCAACCGGCGACGGGACTGGCGCGGCGGCTTCGTGGTGCGGGGAGGGGTCGATGCGAACCGCCGCGGCGTGGGCGGCGGCGCGCGTCGGCGAGAAATACGCGCCGGGCGCGGCAGGCGCGCCCGGCCATGCGATGCTGTGGGTGCTATGCGTCGGTGCCGCGAGCCGGCGCTACGAGTAGCGGCGCGTGATCGACTCCGCCACGCACACGGGCCGCTCGCTGCCTTCGCGCTCCACCGTGACTTCCCAGATCGACTGGGCGCCGACCAGCGCGGGCGCGTTGGGCAGCGGCTCGAGGCGCTCCACCGAGAGCAGTTTCACGCGCGCGCGCAGGCGGCTGCCGACCGGCACCGGCGCGGTGAAGCGCACGCGGTTCAGGCCGTAGTTCACGCCCATCTTCACGCCGGGCATGTCGAGCGCGTTGTGCAGGAACGCGGGCAGCAGCGACAGCGTGAGGAAGCCGTGCGCCACCGGGCCGCCGAACGGCGACTCGCGGCGCGCGCGCTCCACGTCGACGTGGATCCATTGATGATCGCCGGTGGCTTCGGCGAACTGGTTGACCTGGTGCTGGGTGACTTCGATCCAGTCGCTGACGGCCACTTCCTGGCCTTGCAGGCTTTCCAGTTCTTCGAGCGAAGCGATGGTACGCATGGTGTCTCCTTGTTGTTGTCGCGGGGGTGGCGGGGTGGCGAAGATGGCGAAAGCGGCGCGAACCGGCGCCGCCAGATGATGCCTTGATGCAGGCGGGCTGGCAACGGCCTCAGGCCGGGCGGCGGCCGTACATGCCCATGCCCTTGACCGTGCAGACCAGCTCGCCGCGCTGGTTGGTGGCTTCCCACTGGGTGTGGATCACGCCGCGGTCCGGCTTGGAGGTGGACGCGCGCGCGTCGAGCACCACCAGCGACACGCTCAGCGTGTCGCCGGCGTAGACCGGCTTGAGCCAGCGGATCTCGTCCACGCCGGGCGAGCCCATGCTGGCCGACTTGGAGGTCATGTTGTCCACCAGCAGCCGCATCATGATCGAGCAGGTCATCCAGCCGCTCGAGATCAGGCCCTTGTAGATGCTGTTCTGCGCCGCGTCCTTGTCGACGTGGAAGGGCTGCGGATCGTACTGGCGCGCGAAGGCGAGGATCTCTTCCTCGGTCACGAGGTGCGAGCCGAGGTCGCGCTTGCTGCCGACGGTGAAGTCTTCGAAATACAGGGAAGGCATGGATGCTCCTTTTCCTTCTGTGGCGTGTGGCGTGTGGCATATGGCGCGGCGGTGGCCGCGGCATGAAAAAAAACCGCGCCCGGACTGCGGCGCGGTTTCTGTCATGTTCCCGGATCAGGCGGTTTCCAGGAACCCGGGCTGCGCCGCGAAGCGGCCCAGGTGATGGTCGACGTCGCCGAAGGTGGTGTTGATCAGCGTCAGCCGCTTGAACATGTGCGCGGCCGGCAGTTCGTCGGTCACGCCCATGCCGCCGTGGATCTGCACCGCTTCCTGCCCGACCGAGCGGGCCGCCTGCCCCACGCGCGCCTTGGCGGCGGAGGCCAGGCGGCGGCGCTCGGCGGGGCTGGCCTCGTCGAAGCGGGCGGCGGCCAGCAGCGTGATCGAGCGCGACTGCTCGGCGTGGATGAACATCTCCACCATGCGGTGCTGCAGCGCCTGGAAACGCGCGATGGGCTGGCCGAACTGCTGGCGCGTCTTGGCGTATTCCAGCGTGGCGGCGTTGAGCGCGTCGATCACGCCGACCGCTTCCGCGCACAGCAGCACGGCGGCGTAGTCGGCGACCTGCTCGATCACGTCCCACGCGGCGCCGGCGGTGCCCAGCAGTTCGCCCGGCGCATCCTGGAAGGCGATGTCGGCGGCGCGCAGGTTGTCGATGGTGCGGTAGTCGGTGACGCTGACGCCGGCGGCCCGCGAGTCGACCAGGAACAGCGAGATGCCGCCGGTGTCGGCATCGGCGCCGGCGGTGCGCGCCGAGACGATGAGCTTGCCGGCCTGCGCGCCGTGGAGGACCACGGACTTGCGGCCGTTGAGCTTGCCGTCCTTGGCGGTGACGCGCACGTCGTTGAGCGCGTAGCGCGCGTGCGGCTCGTTGAAGGCCACCGCCAGCTTCAGCTCGCCGCCGGCGACCTGCTCCAGCAGCGCGTCCTGGCCGCCGGCCAGCCTGAGCGCGCAGGCGCCGACCACGGTGGCGAGGTACGGCTCCACCACCAGGCCGCGGCCCAGTTCCTGCTGCACCACCATCATGTCGATGGCGGTGCCCGAGAAGCCACCCTGCGCTTCCGGCACCGGCAGCGCGGTCAGGCCAAGCTCGACCAGCGCGCCCCAGGCCGCGTCGCCGTGGCCGCTGGCGGACCTGATGTTCTTCCTGCGGGTCTCGAAGTCGTAGCTCTTGTCGATGAAGCGGTGGATGGCATCGGCCAGTTGCTTCTGCTCGTCGCTGAGATTGAAGTTCATGTCGCGTGTCTCCTCACAGTCCCAGGATCATCTGGCTGATGATGTTCTTCTGAATTTCGTTGGACCCGCCGTAGATGGAGGTCTTGCGATAGTTGAAGTAGTAGGCGGCCAGCGGCGCGGCATCGTCGTAGCCGGTGACGGCGTGGTCGTGCTCGCATTCCAGGTAGGCGGTGTCGAACGGCTGCGCGTAGGGGCCGACGGCCTCCACCATCAGCTCGGTCAGCATCTGCTGGATCTCGGTGCCCTTGATCTTGAGCATCGAGGCCTCGGGGCCGGGGCCCTTGCCGGCGCTCTCGCTCGACACCACGCGCAGCACGGTCAGTTCAAGCGCCATCAGCTCGATCTCCAGCGCGGCGACCTTGGCGCCGAACAGCGGGTCTTCGAGCAGCGGGCGGCCGTTCTTCTGCTGCTGCTTCGCCACGCGCTTGAGGAAGCCGAGCTCGCGCTTGGAGTTGCCCACGCGGGCGATGCCGGTGCGCTCGTGGCCGAGCAGGTACTTGGCGTAGGTCCAGCCGCGGTTCTCCTCGCCGACGCGGTTTTCCACCGGCACCTGCACGTTGTCGAAGAACACCTCGTTCACTTCGTGCTCTTCGTCGAGCATGATGATCGGGCGCACGGTGATGCCCGGCGTCTTCATGTCGATCAGCAGGAACGAGATGCCCTCCTGCTTCTTGGCTTCGGGATCGGTGCGCACCAGGCAGAAGATCATGTCGGCGTGCTGGCCGAGCGTGGTCCAGGTCTTCTGGCCGTTGACGACGTAGTGCTTGCCGTCGGCGGTCAGCTCGGCGCGGGTCTTGAGCGAGGCCAGGTCGGAGCCCGAGCCCGGCTCGGAGTAGCCCTGGCACCACCAGTCGGTGCAGTCCAGGATGCGCGGCAGGTAGTACTGCTTCTGCGCTTCGCTGCCGTACTTCATGATCACGGGCGCGACCATCGCCACGCCGAAGGGCAGCACGCCGGGCGCGCCGACGCGGGCATTTTCCTCGTCCCAGATATGGCGCTGGGTGGCATTCCAGCCGGTGCCGCCATATTCCACGGGCCAGTGCGGCGCGGACCAGCCGCGGCCGGCCAGCAGCTTGTGCCAGCGCACCAGGTCGTCGCGGCTGGGGCGGCGATGGTTGAGAATCTTGCTGCTGATGTCGGCCGGCAGATTGGCCTCCAGCCAGGCGCGCACTTCCGCGCGGAAGGCATCGTCGGCCGCCGAGTAGTTGAGATCCATGCCCGTCTCCAGTGATGCCGGTTTGGGACCGGCAATTGTTCTTGCTAGCGCGTCATGCGCCGGCAAGACACTGCCGCGGGCACAGGACGCTGTTCAGTGAGCCGTCTGCTTGAGCGCAGCCGGCACCACGAGCTGGAAGGTATCGATGCCCTCTTCGGCAAGCGCCTGCACTTCGTCGGGGGACGCCGTGCCGCGGATGCCGCGTTCCGGCGCCTCGTCGTAATGCATGCGCCTGGCCTCCTCGGCAAAGCGCTCGCCCACGTCCTCCGTCTGCGCCAGCACCTGCTTCACCGCCTTCATGTAGAGCGATTGCAGCGTCACCGGAGCCGCGCCCGGGGCTTGCGCCCCGGCGGCCGCCCTGCCCACCGGCGCGGCGGCCGCGCCGGACAGGTTCAGGCGCGGCGCGCTGGGCAGCCGGGTGATGGCATGGTCGGCGCAGATCGGGCATTGGACGAGTTTCTGCGAAATCTGCGCCTGCGCATCGTCCTCCGAAGCAAACCAGCCCTCGAAACGATGGTCTTGCGCGCAGCGCAGGTCGAGCACCTTCATGATGTTTCCAGCCCGTCGAAAGCTATAGTATCCGCGAAACGGAATTTTGTGAACGGTCGTGCTAATTTTTTTGCGGCCTTGCCCGGCCGGCCTCCCGCGCGTGTTCCGCACGGTGGAAAAGGTGGAAAAGCCGGGGCATGGCCGCGCACGCACGGCTAAGGAATGGGATTCTACGCGCATGCCCGGCGCCGTGCCGGGCATGGCCGGGCATGCCGGGATGCGGCCAGGGAAAGCGCCGGCGCGCCTCAGCGCGGGCCGGGCAGCGCCTGTTCGCCGGGCTGCCAGGCTCCGGAGATCACTTTCTCGAGCCAGAACGCGCCGATGATGGTCTTGACGTCGGTGATGCGGCCAGTGCGCACCCAGTCCAGCACCTGCCCCGCGGGCACGATGAAGGTTTCCAGGAATTCGCCGTCGTCGAGCTCGGCCTCGCCCGCGGCCAGGTCGCGCGCGAGGAAGATGTCGATGAACTCGGTGGAGTAGGAAATGACCGGGTGGATGCGCGTGAGGTAGTCCCAGCGCCGCGCGCTGTAGCCGGTTTCCTCGCGCAGTTCGCGCTCGCCGCAGCGCAGCGCGCCTTCCTCGGGGTCGAGCTTGCCGGCCGGGAATTCGAGCATCACCTCGCCGACCGGATAGCGGAACTGCCGCTCCATCAGCACGGTGCCGTCGTCGAACAGCGGAATCATCATCACCGCGCCGGGATGCAGCACGTACTCGCGCCCGGCATGCTTGCCGTCGGGCAGCCTGACGATGTCCTGCCTGAGCGTGAGGAATTTGCCCTGGTGCAGCGTGGCGGAGGCCACGCAGGTTTCCCTGAGGGCGAGATCGTCGCCGGCGGCGGGATCGCCGTGGCCGGCATCGGCCGCGGCCGTGTCCATCGTGTCGCTCATGAAAGCTCCGGGTCCGGGCACGGCCGGCCGGGCGCCTTCACTGCCCGGGCCTCAGGCCGCGCGATGTTTGACGAGGTATTGCCAGGTGAAGCCGGGGAAGGCGAACACCAGCATCATGCAGGCGGTGATGGCGTAGAACTGCCAGCCCTGCGGGAAGGCGTTGCCGAGGCCCGCCTCCACCGCGAAGCCGGCCAGGCCGGCGCACACGTACCAGGTGATCAACTCGGCCAGCCGGACCCACAGCGGCTTCCTGGCGAAGCGCAGCGGGATCATGGCGAACAGCCGCTGGTTGACGAACGGCAGGTTGGCACACACAAGTGCCAGCAAGATGACAAACCAGCCTGCCGCGGACGAGCTCATCTGCCTGCGCCGCCTTGCGTCACGACGCCAGCGTGGCGCGGATGGCCTGGTAGCACAGGTTCATCAGCGCCGACGGGAACAGGCCCAGGCCGATGATGAGCGCGCCGTTCAGGCTCAGCATCGAGCGCAGGCCGAACGACGATTCCAGCTTGTGCTCGTCGGCCGGTGCGTCGAAGTACATCAGCTTGACCACGCGCAGGTAGTAGAACGCGCCAATCAGCGAGAACAGCACCGCCACCACGGCCAGCCAGGTCATGCCGCTCTTGACCACCGCCTCGAGCACGGCCAGCTTGGCGTAGAAGCCCACGGTCGGCGGGATGCCTGCCAGCGAGAACATCATCACCAGCATCAGCAGCGCGAACCACGGGTTCTTGCGCGACAGGCCCTTGAGGTCGTCCAGGGTCTCAGCCTCGAAGTCCTTGCCGGCGCGCAGCAGCACGATGCCGAAGGTGCCCAGCGTGGTCAGCACGTAGGTCGCGGCGTAGAACATCGACGCGCCGTAGGCGCCGGCGGCGCCCTCGGCGCTGCCGCCGGCCACGCCGGACAGCATGCCCAGCAGCAGGAAGCCCATGTGCGAGATGGTGGAGTACGCCAGCATCCGCTTGAGGTTGGTCTGCACGATGGCGGTCAGGTTGCCGATCGCCAGCGAGGCCACGGCCAGCACGACCAGCATCAACTGCCAGTCCACCGCCAGCGGCAGCAGGCCTTCGACCAGCAGGCGCAGCGCCATCGCGAACGCGGCCAGCTTCGGCGCGCCGGCGATCAGCAGCGTCACCGCGGTCGGCGAGCCCTGGTAGATGTCCGGGATCCACATGTGGAACGGCGCCGCGCCCATCTTGAAGGCGATGCCGGACACGATGAAGACCACGCCGAAGGCCAGCATGGTGGTGTTGACGCGGCCCGACTCGACCACGCGGAACACTTCGCCGAGGTTCAGCGAGCCGGTGGCGCCGTACAGCATCGACATGCCGTACAGCAGGAAGCCCGAGGCCAGCGCGCCGAGCACGAAGTACTTGATGGCCGATTCGGAGGTCACGCGGTTGTCGCGGCGCAGGGCCACCAGCGCGTAGGACGCCAGCGACAGCAGTTCCAGGCCCAGGTACAGGGTCAGGAAGTTGTTGCCGGTGATCATGACGATCTGGCCGCCGAGCGTGAACAGCGCGAGCATGTAGAACTCGCCGTTGTACATGTCGCGCTGAGCCAGGTAGCCGCGCGTGTAGACCAGCGTGATGAACAGCGCGGCCGAGCAGAACGCCGACAGCACGTTGGCCATCGGGTCCACCACCACCAGGTTGGAGAATGCGTAGTGGGTGTCGCCGGCGGCGGCGTTGAGGCCGAACCAGAAGGTCAGCACCAGCGTGATCAGCAGCGACAGCGGATAGGCCAGGCTGGTGCGCTTGCGCCCGCGCGCCAGGTCGATCCAGTTGACCGCGGCAATCGAGATAGCCAGGAAGATGATTGGCGCCACAGGTGCCAGTGTCGAGGACGGTTGCATGTTTGTTTCTCTTCCCGATTACAGCTTCGACTGCGCCACGTGCGACAGCAGGTTCACCACGGAAGCGTGCATGACGTCGGTGAAGGGTTTCGGATACAGGCCCATGTACAGGGTCATGATCGCCAGCAGGCCGAGCATGAAGAACTCGCGCTTGTTCAGGTCGATCAGCTCGGCCACGTGCTTGTTCACCACGTCGCCGAAGATCACGCGCTTGACCATCCACAGCGAATAGGCGGCGCCCAGGATCAGCGCGGTGGCCGCCAGCAGGCCGATCCAGAAATTGAACTTGACCGCGCCCAGGATGACCATGAACTCGCCGACGAAACCCGAGGTGGCCGGCAGGCCGCAGTTGGCCATCGCGAAGAACACCGACAGCGCGGCGAACTTCGGCATGGTGTTCACCACGCCGCCGTAGTCGGCGATCTGGCGCGAGTGCATGCGGTCATACAGCACGCCGATGCACAGGAACATGGCGCCCGAGACGAAGCCGTGCGAGATCATCTGCACGATGCCGCCTTCCAGGCCGATCTCGTTGAAGATGAAGAAGCCGAGCGTGACGAAACCCATGTGGGCGATCGACGAATACGCCACCAGCTTCTTCATGTCGGCCTGCACCAGCGCCACCAGACCGATGTAGATCACCGCGATCAGCGAGATGGCGATGATGAACCCCGCCAGGCTGTGGCTCGCGTCGGGCGCGATCGGCAGCGAGAACCGCAGGAAACCGTAGGCGCCCAGCTTCAGCATGATGGCGGCCAGCACCACCGAGCCGCCGGTCGGCGCCTCCACGTGGGCGTCGGGCAGCCAGGTGTGCACCGGCCACATCGGCACCTTGACCGCGAAGGCCAGGAAGAAGGCGATGAACAGGCCGATCTGCTCGTTCATCGACAGCCTGGCCTGGTGCCATTCGAGGATGTCGAAGGTGCCGGTCTTGCTGTACAGGTACAGCAGCGCGACCAGCGTCAGCAGCGAGCCGAGCAGCGTGTAGAGGAAGAACTTGAAGGCCGCGTACACGCGGTTCGGGCCGCCCCACACGCCGATGATGATGTACATCGGGATCAGGGTGGCTTCGAAGAACACGTAGAACAGCATGCCGTTGAGCGCGCTGAACACGCCGACCATCAGTCCGGACAGGATCAGGAACGCGGCCATGTACTCGGCCACGCGCTCGGTGATCACTTCCCAGGCCGAGATCACCACGATCACCGTGATGAAGGCCGTCAGCACCACGAACCACATCGAGATGCCGTCGACGCCGAGGTGGTAGTTGATGCTGAAGCGCTCGATCCAGGCCGACTTCTCGACGAACTGCATGGCAGCCGTGGAGCGGTCGAAGTGGAAGACCAGGGGCAGCGTGGCGACGAAGCTGACGACCGAGCCGAACAGCGCCATCCAGCGCACGTAGCAGCGACTGCGGTCAGACCCGGAGGCAAGGACTAGCAAGCCAAAGAAGATAGGCAGCCAGATAGCGAAAGACAGAACCATTTTCTTGTTTTCCTTACTTGGCGCCCACCGTGGCGAACGAGGTGCCGAACACCGTCAGCGACAGCAGCACCAGCATGCCCAGGATCATGGCGAATGCGTAGTGGTAGATGTAGCCGGACTGCAGGTAGCGGCTGACCGATGCGAACCATCCCACCACGCGGGCCGCGCCGTTGACCACCAGGCCGTCGATCAGGCCCTGGTCGCCGCCCTTCCACAGGCCGGTGCCCAGCAGGCGCGCGCCGCGCGCGAACACGGCCTCGTTGATGGCGTCCATGTAGTACTTGTTGTCGAGCAGCGTGTACAGGCCCGAGCAGCGTTGCTTGATCGCGGCGGGGATGTCCGGGCGCTTCATGTAGAAGAACCACGACAGCACCACGCCCGCGATGGCCAGCCACAGCACCGGCGTGGTCAGCGAGTGCAGGCCCATCGCCACCCAGCCGTGGAAGGCTTCGGCCAGCTCTTCCATCGCATGATGGTTCTCGCCGACGTAGATCACGTTCTTGAAGGCCACGCCGTTCTTGAAGAAGTCGCCGAACAGCATCGGGCCGATGGCGAACGCGCCGACCACCACCGAGGGGATGGCCAGCATGACCAGCGGCAGCGTCACCACCCACGGCGACTCGTGCGGCTTCTGGCCCGGGGCCAGGCCGTGATGGTGCTCGTCGTGGCCGGCTTCCTCTTCCTCGTGGTCATCGTGGCCGTGCGCGTGGGCGTGGTGCGCGTCGTGCGCCTTGCCGAAGCGCTCTTCGCCGTGGAACACCAGGAAGTACATGCGGAACGAGTAGAACGCCGTGACGAACACGCCGGCCAGCACCGCGAAGTAGGCGAAGCCCGAACCGGCGATGTGCGATTCCGCCACCGCCTCGATGATCGAGTCCTTGGAGTAGAAGCCCGCGAAGAACGGCGTGCCGATCAGCGCCAGCGAACCGACCAGCGAGGTGATCCAGGTGATCGGCATGTACTTGCGCAGGCCGCCCATGTTGCGGATGTCCTGGTCATGGTGCATGCCGATGATGACCGAGCCGGCCGCGAGGAACAGCAGCGCCTTGAAGAAGGCGTGGGTCATCAGGTGGAACACCGCCACCGAGTAGGCCGAGGCGCCCAGCGCCACGGTCATGTAGCCGAGCTGCGACAGCGTGGAGTACGCCACCACGCGCTTGATGTCGTTCTGGATGATGCCCAGGAAGCCCATGAACAGCGCGGTGATCGCGCCGATCACCAGCACGAAGGACAGCGCGGTGTCGGACAGCTCGAA
>Ga0255338_1006094_pt1 | contig 10521 bp, 5 predicted proteins | sample MeOH1_35cm_T4_19_FD_203715 | JGI IMG/M metagenome (GOLD analysis project Ga0255338, IMG submission 203715) | Sandy soil microbial communities from University of British Columbia, Vancouver, Canada - MeOH1_35cm_T4_195 | ecosystem: Engineered > Artificial ecosystem > Sand microcosm > Unclassified ... | reverse complement strand
CTCTTTCAGAGTTTCCAACAAGTCAACATTCACTTACAAATAATAATGATGAAATTTTAATTGAAAATTCTACTTTTGAGTAGTCCAATTTGGGGGAGCTTACACTGTGAGCAGGAGTTTATTAAATTCCATTTTCTGAATACAGGAAAAATCCAACCGAATGAATTGAAAATGATCAGCAGAGTGTGGAAGAAAAAGAAAAAATAATTAAGTGTATTGTAAAGCATGCGCAAATAATTTTATAAAAACAGCAACAGGTTGTTTCTCATTGATTAACTTCAACTTCAATACAATTTATTATAAGCCCTTTTTTTCTGTCGATGAGTTTAAGGTCAATACGAGTCTATTGAACAAATCGTCAATTCTTGCGAACCATTTTTCCAAATTTCATTTCCTAAATCGATTAATTTTTGCTTGTCGCTGTCAACAACCTTTGCAAAAATGTTACATGCGTCCAACCCTTTTCCTTCACCATAATAAATGCCAAAGCAATTAGCAGTTTTTGTTCTTGTTGGTTTACTTGGTCCGAATACCACTTCCCCTGGTTCAGTATAAACTGAAGCATTTTCCTGAATTATGTCAAGTTGAGGAACGTTATCTATCCAAATTTCATTTCCTGAAACTCTTGCGTGATAAAATATTCTTGAGAAAGGTAAAATGCTTGCAAACGCTTTAGATGTTATCGGTGCTTCGTCAGTGTAAAACTTGAATTTTATTTCTTGATTGTCTGAAGTAATAATTTTAAATCCGGTCATTATTATATCTATAATTGTTCTTTGTTTTTTTTAAATGCTCTAATGGTTTGAAGATTAATAAAGCCAGACTTTTGAAGAATCCTGCGCCTGTATCTACAAAACTTTATTAAATGTACAAAAGGATTTTAGCAGCGGCAAAATATAAACTGGCTTCATACAGGTAACTGTTCCGACGCTGCGATGACAGGCAAAGGCACTTTCAATGTTATTCGAAGATAATATTTATTTGCGACCCAGAACTTTCATGTCAACTTCACGAACCTACTTTGGCTATTTAAGAGAGAAATAATTGTTACGAAAAAAGAATCTATTTATTCTTTAGTAAAAGCACGTGACCATAGTGAACTTCCTCCTCAGAAGAAACTACATTTTTAAAGGTTATTCGCCATACATATACATCTTCCTGGCATTCTTTTCCTTTATAGAATCCATTCCAGCCTTCTTTCGGATTCTGTGTGTTATAAATTTTTTCTCCCCATCTTGTAAAAATGTCAAACTCATATTCAATTACGCCTATTGCAATTGGCATAAAATGATCGTTTACTAAATTTTCGTCTGGAGTAAACGTATTAGGAATCCAGAACCGGAATTCAGGAAGGATCTTTACAACTTGTGAAAGTGTGTCTGAACAATTAAAAGTGTTGCTCACAATTTGAGTGACAATGTAATTCCCGTATTCGTGGTAAAAATGAATGTCATCCGCATAACTTGTACCGGTTCCATCGCCAAAATTATACTGCCAGGTGCTAACGTCCCAGCTTGCATTATTCATAAATGTTATCTGTGGATCAAAAATAGTTGTGACCTGTGGTGAGAAGGTAAACCCTGCTTTTGGTGTGAGATTTACAGTTATATTATTGACTGAGGCTATGCTTGTATCAATGCAGAGTGAAGTTGTTGTTACCACTAAGGTAGCTGAATAAACACCTGGAGGAGTAAACACCTGCACCGGTTGAAACGCATGCGACGTATTTCCATTGCTGAAAAACCATTCATAAGTCACAGGAAGATCGCTGCTGCTTCCATTACTGAATCCCACAGTAGCAGGATCACACCAACTGGCCGGAAGATTATTTATTTTTGCAACCGGAGGCGCAACAACCCTTATGCTATCAATAAACGAATCAATACAGGTATATTGCTGCGCAATTAGTTTTACAAAATATTTTCCGGGTTGGCTGTAAGTAATGTTTGCAGGATTTTTTAAAGTTGATGTAGATGGCGTAGCAACGGAACTGAAATCCCAGTTAAATGTTGCGTATGGCAGGTAAACTCCCTGTGCTGAAAAGGTGAATGAGTTACCTTTATAACATTGTTTATTTACAGGAGGAAAATTTATCTGGAGCTTGGGGTATACATACACTGTTTGTTTAATGGTATCGCGACATGGCTTATTTGGATTAGCAATCAAAAGAACTTCATATTTGCCTGTATCCTGGTAGGTATAAGTAGGACTAAACGCGTTGGAAGTATCGCTTAAAATGCCCGGCACACCAAAATCCCAGTAGTAAGTTAAACTGCCAATGTTACTGGTGCTTGAGTTCGTAAACGTAATTGTACTTCCTTCGCATTGCGATTTTTGATTGGCAATTGCACTCACTACATTCACAATACAGGGCACTACATTAAATTGAAAATCCCTGTAGTGCGTATTAATTAATGTACCACTTTTAAACTCCTGCACGCAAATGCCTACTACAAATTGACCGCTCATATTGGGTTTGCCGGTTAACAAGCCCGTAGCAGGATTAATGCTAAACGCGGGATTGGCGGCAATTGGATAAGCCCCATTATAAGGCGAAACATAATTTACATTTAAATATGGCGGAGGAGGTGCCTGGCCTGCAGGAAGTCCGTTGAAAGGTGGGCAAATAGAATAAACCAGTTGGTCACCGTCCGGGTCTGTTGCTTTATGATCGAATGTGAAAGTAACATTATTGCAAATGAAAATGGGAGGAAAACTGAGGTACCTGGGGGAGCTGTTTATTGCTGCAATCTCCGGCCCCGGAATAAACGTATAATACGTCGCTCCTTGTGAATTAGGGGCAACCAGGTTAAGGATGGTGTTGTTTCTGTAGGCAACCTGAAATACTAGGTAATAACCACCATTTTTTGGCGGGAGTGTAAGCGTGTAAGTGTAAACACCTTCTTCAACACAAATCCCTCCGGGAGGTTGAATACACGGGTTATTAATTGTCGGAGGAATTTGCGTTATCAAAGGAGCCCCAATATCAAACGTGTCTACTAATATACTGTCGTTATTAAAAACAGTAAGTATTGCTGGGGTAATAGGCGATACTCCGTCATTAATCCCAGGAAAGGGAGCCTGCCCGGTGAAACAATCGCGGTACACCTTAACCGTGATTTTGTAAGTTGAATCATTGATCCTGTCATAAAAAATTTCGCCTCCAACAATGTGGCTGGAGAATATTTTCCCGCAGAAAAACAGGAGAAATAGAATATAAACAAAAGCCTTTTTCACGCCATAAAATCACCTCTTAAATTACCGAAAAAGGAAGGGATATACTTAAAAATTTTATATCCGGTTTTGTTTTGTGCATAAGTGGCATCACCAGGCAACTTGTTTACATAACCAACAGCTTGACCGATACCGGGAGCCATTGGGATGTCTCTGGAATGACCAGTTCGTACTGGCTAAAATACGTTATGATAATATTTTTAAATCATTGTAGAAGTTTAATAAAATTTCGAATTTCCTGTTTAATCACTTTGGTACGGAGGGGCGTAAAACTAACTCCTGCATTGAGTTGTAGTTTAACTTTCCTTATCCGAAGTTGTTCATTTGTGCATAGTCGAATAAATTCGATATCAAACAAAAAACCGTTAATATTAGTTTTTAAAAAAATACTTTTTCCTTTTTGATTGAATCCTTTAAGACCCGATTGAGTGTCTTTAGTGAATAGGTTTGGAAAAAACAAATAATTAGCTATGCGCAAGGCTAAAGAGAAAAAAAAACGCGATAGGGGAAGCTGTTTGAAATAAGAAATTGGTCTAACACCAATCACCACATCACACTCATTTGAACGCAATATTGAAAACATTTCCAGTGTGTTTTCCAGTTTGTATGGATTGTCTACATCGGTATATATAATCCATCCATCAGTTATCTTTTTCATTGCAGAGCGCAGTGCAAATCCCTTCCCGGAATTCAAAGTATTGTTAATATATAGCATTTGCGGGATTTCTGATCGAATATATACGATGTGATTTTGGTTAATTCCTTTTGTTGACCCATCATTTACTAAAATCATTTGCACAACATAGTGATCAGGAATACTAAGTACAAATTTCTTATGGCTGGCAACCAGTTTTTTTTCCCATCCCTCCGATGGATTGTAGCATGGATAAACGATGTTCAGATTTATTTCCATACTATTTCAATTAAGCTATTGAATTAATAATTTTTATGTGTTGTCCTTTTTCTAAGAGCTTTCATTAATACCCTCTTCAACTAATACAAAATAGCAAGACCGGATGCGTAAACTTACTTGCATATTTTTCTCATCATTTCACCTGCTTTGCTATTACCGTTTCGTAATGCTTGGTACAGGTCCTCACACGGATTCTGACCCAGGCTGTAGCGAATGAGTCCTCTGTAATAAAACGATTCTCCATTGGCTGAATTTAATGCTACCGCTTTATCAAGGTCGCTGAACGCTGCCTGTTTATTGCCGTTTGCCGCCAGCAATAGTCCTCGTCGGATCAGGAACAACGGTTCACGATTATCAAATAAAATTGCCTTATTATAGTCATCCATTGCCTTACCGGGTTTACCTAATCGTTCTTCGCAATCAGCTTTTATATAATAGGCACGTGCGTTATTGGGCTGCTGTTCCAATACTCTGTTAACGTCATCCATTGCGAGTGACAACCTGTGCATACTATGATATAACATAGCGCGGGTAAAATATGCTTTTGAGTACGGATACAGTTGAATACTTTTGTTGAGGGCATCAAGGGCTTCCATAGCTTTGCCCTGGCGCATGTTGAGCGAACCTTTGTTAAACCAGGCTTTATAATTTCGCGGGTCGTATTGCACAGCTTTTTTTATATGCAGTTCCGCGCTCTTCAGGTTACCTTCCTTCATGTATGCCGCGCCCAGGCTATACTGCGCAACTGCCGATTCAGGAAATTTGTCAATCACTGAACTCCAGAAGTTTATTTGGTTGAGCCATATAGTGTTTCTGAAAAAAGTCATTACAAGAAAAAATCCACATGCGGTGGAGCTGATACCAGCTGCTATTGGCCAGCAATTCATTTCAAACATGCGAAACAAATGGTATACAAGTGTAAACCACAGACCTACACAGGCAATATATAAATACCTGTCAGCCATCAATGTCTCACCAAACTGTACTAATTGCAGTACTGGCAATAGATTCACTATAAAGAACAAGATACCTCCTGCCAATATACGCCATCCCTTCCTGTATGCAATTAACATGAGTGTGACCATACCAACGGCTGGAATGAGATACAGTGTATGTGCAAAAGTTACGGCCTTAGGATAAGGATAAAGTACTGATAGCTGAAAAGGAAGTATAAGATGAATCAAATACTGCACTAGCGCATATCCTGCATATACAATGGTGCTCCAGCCGAAACCGGCATGGTGCTGAAGAAAATTGATATCTTTTTGAGCCGCAAGTGTAACCATAGCCACTGGTATGCCTGCAAGTACCAGTGGCAGTTTCTCAAGCCATATTTTTCGTGTATTAAGTGGTCGCAGCAGCCATATGTCAGCGGCAATGAGCGCCAACGGCAGTGCCAGTGCTGTTGCCTTGCACAAATATGCCAGCAGCCCGCATAGTGTTACCAATACGAGCTTGGTTTTCGATCGGGTCTTCACATAGGAGATGTAAAAACACATAGCCGAAAAATAAAAAACCGCGTTCATGCTCTTATTACGCGCGGCTATCCACGAAACGCTTTCCGTTTGCACAGGATGTATGGCAAATAGCAAAGCAACAAAAAAGGCTACCCATTTATTGTCCTGCAGCATATTGATGAAGCAATACACCAATAAGGTAGCCGCAATATGCCAGAGCAGGTTATCGAGGTGATACACCAGCGGGTTGGTGCCGCCTATAACGTGGTCAAGTGCGTAAGTGAATATTGGCAAGGGCTGGTAGTTGCCGAGATAGTTGCGGCTGAACCAATGCTTAATTTGCTCACCAGAAATACCGCTGTCGATGTCTCTTGTATTAAACACGTAATCGAGATCATCCCAATTCATAAAACCGGCATTAAGCACCTTGCTGTATGCAATAAATATGGTGCTTACCAGTAGAACAACATGAAGCCATGTGTCTTTACTTGGGTTTGTCTGGAATCCCATTAATACAAATGTAGAAAGCTAACTACGAAGAAGTGTTGCCAGTTGTAGGGAAAATGAAACCAGTTATATAAACGTATGACTTTTTATTTATTAATGTAGCTAGCGTTTTGTCTTTAGTTTGGATTTAAATAAAAATAATTTAAATGAAAAGGAACAGGTTATACTTTCTGATAAGTATTTTAATTAAAACCTTGGACAAGACACGAGAAGCAGTTTTCTCTTCTTTATTTTTTTGTTGCAGAATGGATAGGATACGCTTATTTCATGGGTACCATGAGTATTGTTAACCGTTAAGCTTGAAACAGTATAATCAAAAGAATATCCTACCTGCAATTTATCGGTGGACAGTCCTACTAAAAATATCAGCGCGTCATTATTTTCATACCATTCAAATGGCTTATATAAAGGAATACCTCGATACCACAAACCAAGAACAAAATGTCCTTTAGTGTAATAGGCTCCTAAGTCAATCTGATTATACTTTAGTTGTTTTTTATAATTAATGGCTCCTGTTATATATTGCCGTTCCTTTGAATCACGCGAATCTTCGTTCAGTATAAATTTGTATCCTCCATGAAACTTAAACTCTATTGGTAAACGGCTGTTATCATCATGCAACGATTGATTAGGCCTGTTAAGATGATTAACGGAAAACCCGCCCCATGCATTAGTTGAGTATAAAAGATAGCCCGTGCCGATGTCAAAATACATAAGACTACTATTATTTGTGTTGTCAAGAGTAGCTCCGGCATCACTGCGAGCAATCTGATCACCAAATCGTAATTGCGAATAATCTATACTTCTTCTGGTGATTCCTGACGACAAGCCGCCCCGGGCAACTAAACGTTTATTTATTTTTGCCTCGTAAGAATAAAAAAGATTAAGCTGCGTGGTTTTTAAACTTCCAACTCCTGCCTTGTCGCTAAATAAGCTAATTCCTATTCCGGAGTTAAGGTCTTTTAATGGCCGGTCAAAAGAAACCTGACAGGAATTAAATGTTCCCGGAACTTGTGACCATTGGTTTCGATAATTCATTGCTAAGCGCGAACAGGAATTTGCTCCGGCAAAAGCCGGATTTAAATATAACGGCGCAGCATAAAATTGCGAAAACTGATAGTGCTGCGCTTTTATCAAGCCGCAACACATAATGAATAGATAAATTGTAAATGTTTTCAAAGCTCTAAATTTTTAATTAATATTTATTGTTCTGTACTTTATATTCGTTTATCGTCCTTCTGTGCCTATATAATCCTGGAAGCAGAGAAGAAAATAAAAGTTAAATCGGTATAATTATCAAAACCCATCATCTTAAAAGTGTTACACTTCCTGTTTTATTATATTTTCTGCCATCAAAGAATTTTACATCCGCCTTCCATACATATCCATCCTGCTGGCACAACTTACCGTTAAAGTAGCCGTCCCATCCTGTTTTTAGATCGTGTGATTCAAAAATTAATTCTCCCCACCGGTTAAAGATTTGCAAGTTATATTCAGTTACGCCTGATGTGTATGGGAAGAAAACATCGTTACTATAGTCATTAATATCATAAATTCCGCCATTGGGCCCGCCCGTGTTTGGGGTAAATACATTCGGAAATTGAATATCGCTCACAGCAACTAATAGCTTATTAACTGTATCCATGCAACCGTATTGATTTTTTGCTATCAGGTTAACGTTATAATATCCGGCCTGCGAAAAGTTGTGCAAAGGATTCGGAATATTCGAATTACTTCCGTCTCCAAAATCCCAATAATAGGTGTTTGTGTACAAACATTGGTTCGTAAATTGAACCGGATCATTTGGAAGGTATGCTGTATAAGTAGACGCTGTAAACTCTGCCTCGGGACTTCTGCGAATAATAACTTTTATAGTTCCCCTGGCATTGGTACACGGACCATTGAAAGTAGTGGATAAAGATAATGTTACCATGCCTGAAGGAATATCACTGCTGAAATCATAAGTTACCAGGCCGCTTGTATTATTTGGAGTAAAATGACCTGAACCACTTGTCGTCCATTGTGGCTGGCCGTAATCCCCCGTGAGGTGAGGATCAATTACAAGTGGATTCTGGTAAGAACAAATAGTGGTGTCGCTTGTAAGTTTGATAACAGGATTTTCATAAACTAATATTCGCGCAGTATCTTTTACTGCAGGACAAACGCCGTTGTTTAAAGAGGTTAGCACCAGGTAAATCACACCAGTCTGAATATCCTGCGGGGTGATACCATAAGTCATTGTTAGGGCTGAATTACCCGGCGAAATAGAGCCGCTTCCACTATGCGACCAAACTCCCTGCGAACTGCCTCCACTCACTGTACCGCTAAAGCCTGCAAACATGCTGGTTGTGCACACAGTTGTATCAGGCCCCGCGTTTACCTTAGCAATCATTTTTATAGAAATTTTTACTGAATTATCTTTTACAGGACAAGGTCCATTATTGGTAGAAGTTAAAGTAAAAGTTACTGCTCCTGCATTTATATCCGCCTGGCTCAAACTATAAGTTGGTGTTAAATTGGTACTACCAGGGTTCAACGTACCGGAACCATTGTGTGACCATATTCCGGTATTACTGCTACTGCTGACACTACCGCTTAAATTTACTATTCCGTTAATGGAACATATCGTCTGATCAGGCCCTGCACTTACTGTAGCAAGTTTATAAATAGTTAAGAGCATTGTATCTGTTACAATTGGACACGGTCCATTATTTGAAGAAGAAACCGTAAAAATAACTGCGCCCATATTGATGTCTGTAGGGCTTAAAGAGTAACTCGTATTTAATGATGTTGCTCCCGGATTAAATAAACCACTTCCATTTGTATTCCAGATGCCGCTTGAACTTCCACCACCTACGTTTCCTGTTAAATTGATTGTTGGGGTAGTCGAACAAATGGTTTGATTGATCCCTGCGTTAACTACTGCCAGGGTTTTAATTGAGATTTTTACGGTATCCTTAACGGCAGGACAAGGACCGTTATTGGTAGAAGTCAAACTAAAATTAATTATTCCTGCACCAATGTCTGTTGGAGTAAATGAATACGTATTATTCAGAGAATTCGGACCTGGATTAAATGCACCATTGCCACTTGTTGTCCAGTTACCGGTGTTTGTTCCACCAATGATGTTTCCTGTAAGATTAATAGTTCCGGCATTAGAGCAAACTGTCTGATTTGGCACTGTGGTAAGAGTAGCAAGTTGAATGATACTTAGAGATAAAGTATTGGTGATGGCAGGACACGGACCGTTATTGGTAGAAGTCAAACTAAAATAAATTGTTCCTGCACCAATGTCTGATGGAGTAAATGCATAAGTATTATTCAAGGAAGTAGGTCCAGGATTAAATCCACCGTTACCGCTTGTTGTCCAGTTACCCGTATTTGTTCCGCCAATAATGTTTCCGGTAAGATTAATTGTTCCGGCATTGGAACAAACTGTTTGACTAGGCACTGTTGTGAGTGTTGCAAGTTGAATGATGCTAAGTGATAAAGTATTTGTTACTGCAGGACAAGGACCGTTATTAGTGGAAGTTAAACTGAAATTAATTATTCCTGCACCAATGTCTGTTGGAGTAAATGAATAAGTATTGTTTAAAGATCCAAAACCTGGATTAAATGCGCCGTTACCATTTGTTGACCAGTTTCCAGTATTTGTTCCTCCAATGATGTTTCCTGTAAGATTAATAGTTCCTGCGTTTGAACAAACTGTTTGGCTTGGTACTGTAGTAAGAGTTGCAAGTTGAATAATACTTAGAGATAAAGTATTTGTGATGGCAGGACATGGACCATTATTAGTAGAAGTTAAACTGAAATTAATTGTTCCTGCACCAATGTCTGATGGAGTAAATGAATAAGTATTGTTCAAGGAAGTAGATATTGGGTTAAACAATCCGTTACCACTTGTTGTCCAGTTACCGGTATTTGTTCCACCAATAATGTTTCCGGTAAGATTAATTGTTCCGGCATTGGAGCAAACCGTTTGGCTTGGCACTGTTGTGAGCGTTGCGAGTTGAATGATACTTAGAGATAAAGTATTCGTAACAGCCGGACAAGGACCGTTATTGGTAGAAGTCAAACTAAAATTAATTATTCCTGCACCAATGTCTGTTGGAGTAAATGAATAAGTATTGTTTAAAGATCCAAAACCTGGATTAAATGCGCCGTTGCCATTTGTTGACCAGTTACCAGTATTTGTTCCGCCAATAATATTTCCCGTCAGATTAATGGTTCCGGCATTGGAACAAACTGTTTGGTTTGGTACGGTTGTGAGCGTTGCAAGTTGAATGATGCTGAGCGATAAAGTATTGGTGATGGCAGGACAAGGACCGTTATTAGTAGAAGTCAAACTGAAATTAATTGTTCCTGCACCAATGTCAGCCGGAGTAAATGCATAAGTATTGTTCAAAGAAG
>Ga0255338_1006093_pt1 | contig 10523 bp, 13 predicted proteins | sample MeOH1_35cm_T4_19_FD_203715 | JGI IMG/M metagenome (GOLD analysis project Ga0255338, IMG submission 203715) | Sandy soil microbial communities from University of British Columbia, Vancouver, Canada - MeOH1_35cm_T4_195 | ecosystem: Engineered > Artificial ecosystem > Sand microcosm > Unclassified ... | reverse complement strand
CCCTTCGGCCTGATGTTCGATGAGATCACGGCGTCCAGCCTGGTCAAGGTCGACCTCGACGGCAATGTCATCGGGGAGAGCGATTACGGCATCAACTATGCGGGCTATGTGATCCACAGCGCGATCCACGGCGCACGGGAAGATGCGCACTATATCGCCCATTTCCACAGCGCCGACGGCGTGGCGGTGTCGGCCCATGCCGAAGGGCTGCTGCCGCTCAACCAGCGGGCGCTCAGCCTTATCCCGCGTCTCTCCTATCATGATTATGAGGGCGTGGCGCTCAACCTGGACGAGCGGGAACGACTGGTGACCGATCTGGGTGATACCAAGGTCATGCTGCTGCGCAATCACGGCACGCTGGCGCTGGGATCGACGCCGGGCGAGGCGTTCAGCGGCATCTATCATTTGGAGGAAGCCTGCAAGGCGCAGGTCCGCAGCCTTGCCGCCGGCCGCGACAAGGTGCTGATCGCCCCGGAAGCCGCTCAGGAGGAAGTCCGCCGCCAGATGAGCCGCGAACGCAAGCCCGCCGAGGGTGCCAAGCCGCACTATGACATCGTCTGGGAAGCGGCGCTTCGCAAGGCGGAGCGCCAATCGCCCGGCTTCGATGCCTGAAGGACACAAGCGGACAAAAAGTATCGCCGCCGCAGAGGGCGGAATGGGGTTTGCGAAGCGTCGTTCACAACCTCAATCGTTCAGCGGTCGCCTGCAATGCCGGCAGAAAGCGCTGCCGCATCTCCTCGACCGAAATGCGTTGCGCTGAAGTGCCGATATTCAGCGCGGCGACCACCTTGCCGCGATCCGTCACCGGGACCGCGATCGAACGAAGACCCATTTCCAGTTCCTCATCGACCAGCGCATAGCCTTCCCGACCCACACTGCGGAACAGGATTAGCAGTCGCGCGCGATCGGTGACGGTGCGCGGTGTCAGCGCCTTGATGTCCGTGCGGGCCAGATAGGCCTCTTGCTCCTCGTCCGACCGGCCGCTCAGCAGCACGCGGCCCATGGAGGTGCAATAAAGCGGCAGGCGGCTGCCGACCCGCAGGCCGACCGACATGATGCGCATCGCTTCGCCGCGCGCCACATAATAAAGCTGATCCTCTTCCATGATGCCGAGCGAGCAGGACTCGCCCAGTTCGTCGCGCAATGCATCCAGCAACGGCTGCGCCCGCGCGGCGAGCGCGTTCAGGGAAAGATAGGGATGGCCCAGCACCAGCGCCTTGCGCCGGACGGCATAGCCATGCTCGTCCTGTCCCACATAGCCGAGCATCGCGAGCGTATAGAGGCAGCGGCGCACCGACGCCCGACTGAGCTGCGTGCGCCGCGCGACATCGGCGATGGTGACTGGCCGCTGCGCCTCCGCGACGCAGCGCATGACCGCCAGGCCACGGGCCAGCGATGCCATGAATTCCGGGTCTCCGGATCGATCCAGTTCGCCGAATTCGCCCATGGTCCGTCCTCCATATATTGACCGATTATCGGTTATATGATCGTTTATCGGTTGACGCTCTTCCTGTCCAGTCGCACATCCCCGCCATCAGGAGTGAGGATCATGATCGACAAAAGCATCGAGTCGGCACAGGCGGCGGTCGCCGACATTTTCGACGGCGCATCCGTGATGATCGGCGGCTTTGGCACGGCGGGGATGCCCGACCAATTGATCGACGCGCTGATCGCGCGCGGCGTGGGCGATCTGACGATCATCAACAACAATGCGGGCAATGGCGAGCAGGGTGTCGCTGCGCTGATCCGTGAAGGCCGGGTGAGGAAGATCATCTGCTCCTTCCCCCGCCAGTCTGACTCGCACCATTTCGACGCGGCCTATCGCGCAGGCAGGATCGAGCTGGAACTGGTGCCACAGGGCAATCTTGCCGCGCGTATTCAGGCTGCCGGTGCGGGGCTGGGCGCGATCTTCACCCCGACCGGCTACGGCACGCTGCTGGCGGAGGGCAAGGAGACCCGAGAGATCAATGGGGTCAACCATGTGCTGGAATATCCCATCCACGCCGATTTCGCGCTGATCAAGGCACAGCGGGGCGACCGCTGGGGCAATCTCGTCTATCGCAAGACGGCCCGTAATTTCGGCCCGATCATGGCGATGGCCGCCAGCACCTCCATCGCGCAGGTCAGTGAGATCGTGCCGCTGGGCGCGCTCGACCCGGAAGTGATCGTGACGCCGGGCATCTTCGTCCAGCGCGTCGTCCAGATCGATTCCGTCACCGTCCATGCCGATGCAGCCTGAACCGGAGAGATATTCCATGAACCGTCTCAATCGTGACCAGATGGCGCAGCGCGTTGCGCGCGACATTCCAGAGGGCGCCTATGTGAACCTTGGCATCGGTCTCCCCACCAAGGTCGCCAATTATCTGCCGCAGGAACGCGAGATATTCCTGCAGAGCGAGAATGGCCTGCTCGGCATGGGGCCGGCACCCGCCGCCGGCGAGGAGGATTGGGAACTGATCAACGCGGGCAAGCAGGCCGTGACCCTGCTGACCGGCGGCGCCTTCTTTCATCATGCCGACAGCTTCGCGATGATGCGCGGCGGTCATATCGACATTTGCGTGCTGGGGGCGTTCCAGGTTTCCGTCAACGGCGACCTTGCCAACTGGCACACCGGAGAGCCGGACGCGATTCCCGCCGTCGGTGGGGCGATGGACCTTGCCATCGGCGCCAAGCAGACCTTCGTCATGATGGAACTGCTGACCAAACAGGGCGAACCCAAGCTGGTCGAACGCTGTACCTACCCCCTCACCGGCCTTGCCTGCGTGTCGCGGGTCTACACCGACCTTGCCGTCTTCGACGTCGGTCCGCAGGGCGCGCGCGCGACCGAACTGGTCGATGGTCTCACCCTTGAAGAGCTGCGCCGTCTCACCGGCCTGTCGCTCGATCTCTCCGCCTGAAAGGATTTTCGGATGACGCAAGCCTTCATCTGCGATGCCGTCCGCACCCCCATCGGCCGCTATGGCGGTGGCCTGGCCAGGATTCGCGCCGATGATCTGGGGGCGATGCCGATGAAGGCGCTGCTGGAGCGCAATCCCGGTCTCGACGCCTCGGCCATCGAGGAAGTCTTCTATGGCTGCGCCAACCAGTCCGGCGAGGATAATCGCAACGTCGCCCGCATGAGCCTGCTGCTGGCAGGCCTGCCTCATACAGTGCCGGGCGTTACGCTCAATCGCCTGTGCGCGTCCGGCCTGGAAGCGGTGGGTGCGGCGGCGCGGGCGATCCGCAGCGACGAAATGGCCCTTGCCGTCGCGGGCGGCGTCGAGAGCATGTCGCGCGCGCCCTTCGTCATGGGCAAGTCGGACAGCGCCTTCGGCCGCGCCCAGAAGCTGGAGGATACGACGATGGGCTGGCGCTTCGTCAACCCGGCGCTCGATGCGCTCTACGGCACGGAGACGATGCCGCGCACGGGCGAGAATGTGGCGCAGGATCATGGCATCAGCCGCGAGGATCAGGACGCCTTCGCCCTGCGCAGCCAGCAGCGCGCCGGTGCTGCGCAGGCGAGCGGCTTTCTTGCCGAAGAAATCATGCCGGTTTCCGTGCCGGGCAGGAAAGGCGGCGAGACAATGGAGTTCGCGGTCGACGAGCATCCCCGTGCCGACACCGGCATCGACGCGCTTCAGAAGCTGAAGCCGCTTTTCGGCCCCCATGGCACCGTCACGGCGGGCAATGCATCGGGTATCAACGACGGCGCCGCTGCCATGATCGTGGCGAGCGAAGCTGCGGCCAGAACCTATGGGCTGACGCCCCGCGCGCGCATATTGGGCATGGCGTCGGCCGGCGTGGAGCCGCGGGTCATGGGGATCGGCCCGCTTCCCGCCACGCAGAAGCTGCTGACGCGCCTCCGCCTCGGCATCGGGGATTTCGACGCGATCGAACTCAACGAAGCCTTCGCCAGTCAAAGCCTGGCGGTGATGCGCGGTTTGGGCTTGCCCGACGATGCACCGCACGTGAACGCCAATGGCGGCGCCATCGCCCTGGGTCATCCGCTCGGCATGTCCGGCGCGCGGCTGGCGATGACGCTGGTCCACCAGTTGGAGAAAACGGGGGGCAGGCGCGGCATCGCGACGCTGTGCATCGGCGTGGGAATGGGTCTGGCGCTGGCGGTCGAGCGGGTCTGATCCGGTCGTCGTTGCGGGACGACCGGCGGCTTCCGAGCGAGATCATCCACGCAGCCCCGGGACAGTGATGATCGACTGCCCCTCGCTATGCAAGCGTACTTGCGATAGCTTGCCCGGTGCCGCGTCCGGCACCGGGGGCTACGCGTTGGGAACGGCTGTTCGTCATGTCCAGGCTTCGCGATAAAGAGTCTGGATGGTCTCGCTGTCCGGAACTCTCGGGTTGTTGCCGGGCGAGCCGGATGCGAGCGCCTGCTCGGCCATCAGCAGCAGGAGATCGGTCCAGCGTTCCCGTAGGATCTGGGTGAGCCTCATCCTCACAATGGCGGATGGCACGCTCGTCTTCGATGCGCTGTACCCGGCGCTGGGTTCGGATATCCGTTCCGAGCTGGCGACCCAGGTTGGCGCCCATCTTTCGATTGAGGGATGCCTCACGGTCGATGCGCATCAACGGACCGATGTTCCGGGGCTTTACGCGGCCGGCGACGTGGTGCTGGGTCTGGACCAGATCAGTCACGCGATGGGCGAAGGCGGCGTCGCCGCGACTACGATCCGCAACGATCTCGCCCGGCGAACGCCGCTTCGCCGTTAGGTCATGCCAAGGGCTGCGCGTCGAGGTCGACTGCCAGTTCGCGAGGCCAGAACCGCAGCGCCCGGCCGGCGTCTATGAAGGCGTTGCATGGCGGTGATTTCCTGGACAATTGGGGGAGAACCGGCCCGATATGCCTGATACGGGATGAGGCCTAGCGGCGTGTGGAAGATGATTATCCGATGTGCTTCGATTGGGATTTCGTGCCGCAATGGATTCTCGACAATATCGACTGGTCGGACCCTTACGGTCCGGCCATCGCCTCTGGGCGCGATGATAGTTCAACCTCGGCCGACCACGGCCAGTCTTGATCTGAGAGCACCGCTGCGTTACGTTAGACAAAATTTCATATTGTTGGACATTATGGCAAAATCGCATGGATCGGAGCCACTCTCCGCAAAGCAAGTTCGGGGCAAGGCGCGGAGCGCCGCCGACGTGATCGTCTCCGCCCAGAATGTGCGGGTCGAAGCCGTGATGGCGGCCGCCGAACGTTCGGGCCTCCTCAAGGAGAAGGGCGGTCGTATCGGTGGCCGTGTGAGTGCCGCGCTCGTCAGGCAGGCCAAGGCGCAAACGGGCATCCAGACGGATACCGACCTCATTGAATTCGCCCTCGCGAACCTCGCGCTCGAAGACAAATTCTCCGAGGCCTTCAAGGCTGCTCGGGGCAAAGTGGACCCGGATCTGAAGCTGGGTTTCTGACGTGGTGGCATTTGATATTGCGGGCGCGCTGCGCTGGGCCCGGTTCGATCCGGGTAGGACGCTTGCGCGGCGGGCGGACAGCGAACTCCCCTTCGCCAGCGAAGAGGAACTGGTCGGCCAGCCGCTGTTGCTCGATACCTGCGTCTATATCGACCAGATGCAGGGCCACGCGCCTTCGGTCGTTGAGCGTCTGATCGACACGCGGCAGGTCAATCATTCGACGGTCGCCATCCAGGAACTCATGCATTCGGCTGGTGCGCTCGATCCCAAGGATAAACGAACAGGTCCGGTGATCACTATCATCCGCAAGCAGATCGAAGCCATGCCCGCGCACCGCGTTTTCACACCCGATGCCGAGATTCTGGGGCGGGCTGCCTTGCTCGCGGGCATGCTGAGCCGATTGCAAGGCTATGCGCGGCATCAACGGCTCAAGGCGCTGCAAGACTGCACCCTGTTCCTCCAAGCGCAAAAGCTCGGATTTACCGTCGTCACGGGTAATATCATCGAGTTCGATCTCCTTCTTCAACTCGTGCCGACTGGACGAGTCCTTATGTATCGATCGGGCAAGAGAGCCTAGCCGCTCCCTGTCGATTGAATCGATATCCAGCCGGTGGCGGCGCTCATCCACTTGCGCCCATCGTATCCTGCTGAGGGGAGGGGGTAGGGATTTGATGTGGCCGGAAAATGGCCTCCATGCGTCAGAAATCCCAATCCCATGACAATGGCATCCAGGCGGTCGGCGACGCGCTGATCATGAAGATGTCCCGCCATGGTCCCACGCTCTCCCGTTGACGGCGAGCAAGGAGACGGTCGCGGTGACGCCCGCTTCCGGCTGACGCCGGTCGTCCGTTCGAATTCCTTGTATATTGGGAGGCCGCTATGCGCCGTACCACCATTTTTGTCTGTTCGACTGCGCACTTGCCCGTCGCCGAACGAGAAGAAATCGACAGGATCATCGCCAACTCGCCCCGCAATGCCGGTGGGCGGATCGAGGTTGCGCATCCAGACCTGATCATAGAACCTCATGGTTATGGTTTCTTCGTCCACACCGAGGTCGTCATGCGTGGGGACGAGAGGACTTCTCATATATCCCCAGAGTTCTGGGCGATCCTGACCGCCGCGTTCGAATCGGATGCATCCTGGATTCTCTTCGATCGCGACGAGCCATCCATGCCTGACCTGCCTGTCTTTCCCGACCCATGATTATCCATGAAGGGTGTTTCCTCATGTCCACGCATCCAATCCCGCACGCGCTGTCCGCCAAACGGGCTGCGCTCCTTCATTCGATCATGCCTATTCGGTTGCCCTTCAGGAGCGACGCGTAACCGGCATGCCCCAGTTCGTGATCCGCACCAACGATCCAATGCAGCCGATCCGCACCACCAGTACAGTTCCCGAGCGCCATCAAACGCTACTCGCCATGATCGCTTAGCGGGGTGGTGAGTCCGTCGTCTCCCATGGGCGCTGTAAGGCCGTTCGGGGAACGGAATGAAGGAGTGACGAAAATGCCCACCATTTCCGTAGATGTGAACGTGTTCGACCCCGTCGCGCCTTACAGTGTGGCTACCGCTTGAAAAATGGATCTATGATCATTCTTCGTGATTGACGGGCCAAGTCTCATTGGCGGCGCCCGGCGGCCGCCGCCAAAAAGGGCTTGCACGGCGAAGGAGATCATCATGGCCACCACAGTCAACGAAACGCTCAAGTCCCGCTATGCCGCCCTGCAGGCGGAGCGCGAGAGGAGCTGGCCCCCCGCTCAGCTTGAGGGCAATGCGCGGCAGCGCAACCAGTTGCTGGAACGTTTCGATCCCGCCGCCGTGGCCCAACCCGGTACGGTGTTGCCACCCTTGTCCTTCGTGGAGGTGGACGGCGACACGCTGAGCCTGGACGAGCTCACCGCTGATGGCGCTGCGTTGTTCGTCTTCTTTCGCTATGCGGGTTGCCCGGCCTGCAACATCGCTTTGCCCCATTATGCGGAAGCGCTGTTTCCTGCCTTGAGACAACGGGGCATCCCACTCGTGGCATTGAGTCCGCAGCCGCCCCTTCTCCTGCGCGAAATCAAGGCGCGGCATGATCTGCCCTTCCATGTCGCGACCGATGCCGACAATGGCCTGGCGCGGCTGCTGCATATCAGCTTCCAGCCCGATCACCGCCCGTCGCCGCCGCCGTCCGGCTGGATCGGTGAAGTGACCGGCACGGGCAGTTGGGAATTGCCCCAGCCCGCTTTCCTGCTCGTTGGCGCCGGACGCGTCGTGCGCTGGTTGCAGGTCAGTCCCGACTGGCTGGATCGCCCGGAAGCGGACACGGTCCTGCGCCATGTCGACCAGAATCGTGACTGATGAAATGATGCCGCTTTCCTGCGGAATGAGGGTGCTGCAATGCGCTGATGCTGGTCTGGGCATGTCGAGCCAGTCGCAGGGCTGCATCGCGCAGACCTGCTTGATCGACATATCTCTGTCCGTCGCCGGATCATCGGATATGCGCTTTTGCACCTTTCACATCACATCGCGCATTGAAATTCCGGGCCAGTTCCGCGAGGCTGACAGCCCCCAGCCTGGCAATCAGCAAAGCCTCCGCTTCGGCCAATGCGCCTTCCAAGGCTGAGTTGACGGCCTTTTCGACCGCACAGTCCGGGTTCTGGCGCTCGTTGCCTATCGCGAAGATGCGTGGGCCGCCAACCGCGCGGTGAACGTCGAGAAGGGAAATCTTTTCCAGGTTGGTTACGATTACCCAGCCGCCGCCATGGCCCTTTTCCGAGAGCACATAACCCGCTTCCCGCAATCCCGCCATGGTACGGCGGATCACCACCGAATTGGTGCCGAGCATCCGCGCGATTTCTTCCGATGTCATGGGTCCGTCCTGCCGTGCCATATGGAGCAGGACATGAAGCATCCGGGAAAGGCGGCTGTCGTTTCGCACGGGACGATCCTTCGCATGTGCGCCGCAATTGGCAAGAGCGATCAATCACGATACTTATTATGTTACATGATTCACGGAGTGAAGATATGAGAGAGTTCGAAAGCCCTGATCATTGGGACACTGCCGCCCTGCATTATGAGAAAACCGCCCACCCTTTTACGGCACATTATGCCGACGCGGCGCTCGCGCGGGTTTTCCTGACGCCTGCGAGCCGCGTCCTGGACGTCGCCGCAGGTACAGGCGCACTTGCTTTGGCCGCAGCCCGAACCGGAGCGCAGGTTCTGGCGACCGACTTCTCGCCGGGCATGGTTGCCCGCATCGCAGCCCATGGCCTGTCCAATGTGGAGACGCGCGTCATGGATGGACAGGCGCTCGCGCTTCCTGATGCGGCGTTCGATGCGGTTTTCTCTATCTTTGGGGTGATCATGTTTCCCGACTGGCGCAAGGGATTATCGGAAATGGCGCGTGTAACCCGTCCCGGCGGCTACGGAGTCATCGCCACATGGCAGGACCGCGGCGCAGCTACCTTTCTGCTGCTTGGCCAGATCCGCCGAAAGCTCTTCCCCGAACGCGAAGGCATGACAATGCCAGAAGGCGTGAAGGCACTGAGCGAACCGGAGGATTTTTCCCGCGAATTGATCGCTGCCGGATATCGCGATCCCCAGATCGAATATGTCACGCATGACTATGAACTTGATGTGTCGGCCCTTGGCGATCCCGACACCTTATTTGGTATGTCACCCGATTGGAGCAGCCTGAACGATAGGGAGAAAGAGGCAGTCATTGCCGAAGCGCGGCAGATGGCTGGAACCCGACTTACGCTTGCCATCCCTTCGACCGCGTTGATAGCGACCGCTCAACGTTGACGATTTAGTGTCGTCGCCGATGGAAATCCGCAGTTTGCGGGCAAACTCGCTCAACGCATCGGAGAGATCGCCGCCCGATTTCTTTTTCGCCAGCGTGCCTGCCTCGCGAGCCTCAGCGCTGTTCCAGATGCCAGGCGCCAACATGGCCGCTCAGACGCAGATCCATGAGCTCGACCAGATCGCGCAAAGCCTTTTCGCCATCGTCGACAATCAGAGTCCCCGAAAAGCGCCGGTAGCGCAATGCAGCCGGCACCTCCACCCTGACCCCGGCATAACGGCGCAGATCGGCTGCGACCAGAGGGAGCGCGGCGTTATCATAGGATAGCCGCCCATCCTGCCAGGATCCAACATTGGTCGCCTTTACCGGAGCAACCACCGAGATCCCGCCATCCATATCGAAGGTCAGCTCGTTCCCGGCACTGAGCGAGACGGGCTGCGCCATCGTTTCGGCGTGGACCCGAACCTTGCCCTCGGCCACGGCGACGCGCACCACATGGTCCTGTTGCTGCACGTCGAACCGGGTGCCGATATCGCTGATGCTGACGTCTCCGGTGGAAATCGTCAGCGTGCGTGAGGGATCGTGGCGGATGTCGAACGTGGCGCCGCCAGTCATGGCGATGCGATCCTGCGCGCGCCCATCCACGGCCAGGCGGCTGTGGGGCGCCAGCAGGACGGACGATCCATCCGCCAGGGCGATGCGCCGGCTGCCGGCGTCCGTCACGTAGACGCTTGGTGCAGGCGTCATGAATTGCGGCACGGCGATGATCATGGCGAGCGAGGCGGCGACCGCCAGCCCGCCCCAGCGCCAATAGGCCCGGCGCCGACGCGGCGTGGGAGCTGCTTCGCTACCGTCGGCGACGCTGAGCGCATCTCCATGGCGATCGAGGGCATCGGCCGTCAGCGCCATCTGGTCGAGCGCGACCCGGTGGCGCGGGTCCGCTTCAAGCCAGGCGGTGAAGGCGTCCCAGTTGATCGCGTCCGCCTGCTGGTCCACGCAGCGCAGGTGCCACTCCGCGGCTTCGGACAGCATCGCATCGGAAAGATTGGCTTGGTTCTCGCGGTTCATCGTCCCTGTTCCATTCGCGGCTTTGCGCCGTCGTCTGCCCCATGATCCTGCGACGCCGCCGCTGCAAATGATCCGCAGTTCGCCAGAGCCGCCCGCAAATGCTTCATCGCCAGCGCCAGATGCTTTTCCACGCCACTGCGAGAAATTCCAAGAACTTGCGCGATTTCACTCTGACCCATCCCCTCGAACCGATAGAGACGCAGGGCGCGCGCCGCGCCTTCGGGCAAGCCGGCGATGGCCGATCGCAGGATTTCCGCTTCCTGCCGACG
>Ga0255338_1006092_pt1 | contig 10525 bp, 13 predicted proteins | sample MeOH1_35cm_T4_19_FD_203715 | JGI IMG/M metagenome (GOLD analysis project Ga0255338, IMG submission 203715) | Sandy soil microbial communities from University of British Columbia, Vancouver, Canada - MeOH1_35cm_T4_195 | ecosystem: Engineered > Artificial ecosystem > Sand microcosm > Unclassified ... | reverse complement strand
TCTTCCCCTTATCGCTCCCGTCATGGCCTTGTCCGCCATGGCCCTGTCCACGCCGGCCTTCGCCCAGCCCGGCAAGGAAGGCCCCAGCCCGGTCGGTGAATCGGGGCCGATCGACACGGAGAAGGTCAAGCTTGTCTACGTCTATGGCGACGACCCCTGCCCCACGCAGTCGGCCACCGACGAAATCCTGATCTGCGCCAAGATGCCCGAGCAGGAGCGCTATCGCATTCCCAAGGATCTGCGCGGCGATCCCTACGCCCCGCAGAACACCAGCTGGGTTCGGCGCGCCAGGTCGCTGGAGACGGTCAGCATGAGCGGCATCAACACCTGTTCGACGGCCGGTTCCGCCGGTTTCACGGGCTGCTTTGCCAAGCTCGCCCGCGAAGCGAAGGAAGAGCGCCAGACGATACTGGGCAGCGCCACCTGGAAAAACGCGGTCGCCAAGGAGCGTGAGAAGCGCCTGGGCAATCTCGACGCCGAATCCGAAGCGGTCGAGGCCAAGGCCAAGGCCGAAGAAGCCAACGCGCCAGCAGATGAAAAGGCCGAGGCGGAAGCGCGCGCGCGGCTCGAGCGAGAGAGCAAGGCCGGCAGCACCAAATAAGCCGGCCGGCGCGGACGCAGGCGCCCCGCAGGAGGTTCGGGCCATGATGTTCACCAAGCGGCTGCGCGCCCGCATCGTTTCGGGCGAAATCGACTGCTCGATCCGGATCTGGCGGTCACCGCGCGTGAAGGTCGGCGGCCGCTATCCGCTGGAGGGCGGTCATGTCGTGGTCGAGAAGCTCCGCGAGATCAGCCTGGCCGACGTGACGCCACAGCTTGCACGCCGCTCGGGCTTCGCGGGCGTTGTCGATCTGCTCAAGGTCGCCAAGCACGGGTCCGGCACCCATGTCTATCTCATCGACTTCCACTACGAGGACGCGATCAATGTCTAGGCCGCCTTTTCCCCCGTTCACCGACGAGACGGCCGCGCAGAAGGCGCGCATGGCCGAGGACGCCTGGAACAACCGTGATCCCGCCAAGGTTGCGCTGGCCTATACGCCGGACAGCCGCTGGCGGAACCGCGCCGAGTTCGTCAACGGCCGCGCCGAAATCGAAGCCTTCCTGACGCGCAAATGGGCACGCGAACTCGACTATCGGCTCATCAAGGAGGTCTGGGCGCACAAGGACAACCGTATCGCGGTCCGCTTCGCCTATGAATATCGCGACGACAGCGGCACCTGGTTCCGCGCCTATGGCAATGAGAACTGGCAGTTCGACGCCGAGGGCCTGATGGCGGTCCGCATCGCCAGCATCAACGAGCATCCGATCACGGGCGCCGATCGCAAGTTCCGCTGGCCGCTCGGACGGCGCCCCGACGATCACCCGGGACTGAGCGAACTGGGTCTATAGGGCGATCGCCGTTGACGGCTTGGCAGGCTTTTCCTGTTTGATTCAAAGTCTGCCCTTCGACTCAGAGACCAACCATGTACCGCATCGATTTTGACCGCAGCGCCAACTGTCTCGCCATCCACGTCGCGGGCTTCTGGCAGCCTGACGACGTGCCGGCTTTCTCGGATGCTCTTGAAGCAGAATCCCGCGCAGCGCGCGCCGCTTCGCCGTCCTTCAACGCCATCATTCATTCGCTTGATTTCCCGGTTCAGGCGAACGACGTCGCCGACATGATGACCGGCGTCATGGCCCGCTGTATCGCGATGACGGAAGGTTTCGTCGCCGTGGTCGTGGCGAGCCAGCTCAACAAAATGCAGGTGGAGCGGACGCTGGTCCATCCGCGCCTCAGACCATTCCTCTCGGAGCCGGACGCACGGTTCTGGTTGGCCGAAATGTCGGTCGGCGGCGACCCGGCATAGGGCCGGCTGACGCCTGCCCGCGAGTTCACAGGAAATATTTGAGCTTCACATCCAGCGTGTTGGCGCCGGTTGAGACGCGGAACTTCGCCGCCTCATATTTGGGCGGCCCGAAGGTCATGGCCGGGTTGCGCGAGAAACCGACGCCCTCGCGCGGAATCCCGACGAACGTGTCGACCCTGTTATTGCTGTTTTCGTCATGGATGACGGCGAGCACATAGTCGCCGGGCGGCACCCGGGCGAAATCCATATGTGCGTTGGGCCCGGCGGCGACGCTGCCCTTCAAGGCGCCGGGATCGCGCTCGCAATGCAGGAATAGCTTCGGGTCGCGCGTGAGGCAGGCGCGGATCATGCCTTTGGCAGAGCGTAGTCCCTCGAACTTGACCGTGAGTGCACCAGACGCATCGCCATCGGCAGCCATTGTCGGCGCGGCGATCGACAGCCCCGCCAGCACAGCCCACAAAAATCCCCTCAACGCAGCCGCTCCGTCTTCATCCCGAATTCCCCCAGCCCGTCATCCGTTCCGCACAGCCTGTCCCAGACGCGGAAATAGAGCCCGTAATTGCACTTGTAGCGATCGTGATGACGCTGGTGATGCGAGGCCGTGATCAGCCACGCCCCCGCCGGTCCGCGCACCAGCCAGCGCGGGAACATTTCCCAGCCCATATGGTTGGTGACGCCCATCACGGTCATGACGGTCAGCACCGTTCCCAGCGCCGCGACATGGATGGGGATGAAAAAGACCAAGGCGGGAATGACGACCGCGCCGGTCAGCGCTTCCCAAGGATGGAAGCTCATCGCTGCCCAGGCCGTGGGCGGACGGCTGTCATGATGGACGGCATGGGCGACGCGAAACCACCAGGGCACATGCATCAGCCGGTGGGTCCAGTAGAACCAGGTGTCGTGCGCGGCGAGATAGAGCAGCACCGAGACCGGCAGATACCAGAGCGGAAAGGCGTGGGCGGCGGTGTAGATCTGCGTCCAGCCGCGGTTCTGCCAGCCCCAGGCGACGAACCCGGCAGGCGCGCCGTAGATGAGCGCGCTCCACAGCGACCAGCGGATCTCGCGGCCGATCTGGGGATTCAGTCCCGCATAGAGGCCGGGCCGCACGGCCCGCGTCGCAAGCGCGAAGCCGCCGCTCGCCAGCAGATAGCGCACCGCGATGATGCCGCTCATGGCGAGCATCGACACAAAGATGAGGGCCAGTGGCGACATGGGCATCGCCTATAGGGACGAAGCAACCGGGACGCCAGCGAGGCGCGCAAGGACAGGGGCCTTGGCCAAACGCACCTCGCGTGGCGGCAAGGATCAGTCCTTGCGGGCGCAGCGGCAATCGTCGCCGCACTTGCAGTTGGTGCAGGTGCAGGCGGGCGAGCAGCGGTGGGCTTCGTCGGTCGTGTTGGTCATCTTGGATCTCCTTCAGGTTGAGGAGCCCCAATTAGACCCGACCGGTACCGCCCGATTGAACGCAAGGGCTAAAGTCGCGTCAGCGTCGTCGCAGGCAGGCCGAAGGTCCGCTTGAAGATGCGGCTAAAATGCGCGGAGTCCGAAAAACCCGCTTCGTGCGCCGCCTCGGTGAGCGACCGCCCGGCCGAATAGACCTCCAGCGCGCGCACCAGGCGCAGCCAGAGCATGTAGGTCTTGAAGGCGAGGCCGGTCTGCTCGACGAACAGGTGCCGCAGACGACTGGGCGAGAGATGCACGCCGACCGCCTTGGCGCTCGCGTCGAGCGACGCTTCGGCATGCGTCGCAGCATGATCGATGATCTTCTGCACGCGCGGATCGGGCAGCGGCGCGGGCTCGGCAGGCGCCAGAACGTCGAGCGCCGCCTTGGCCGCCGCCAACAGGTCAGACGGTCTCAGCGCATCGTCGAAGGTGCCACGGAGCAGCGTGAGCGGCTTCATGGCGGTGGCGTCGATCTCTGCCAGATCGCCGTCGCCGAAGAGTTTTGCATTGAGCGCCCGGCCCACCCTGCTCTCCGGCTCCACGAAGATGAATACCAGCAAGCCATGCGCGGCGAACCGGTGTCGCGCATCCGCTGCCACGGCGATGGCGTTGCCGCTCAGGCACGTGTTGCCGGCAAACAGTTCGAGTGCGCCGCTCAGGCAGAGCGTGAGCTGAATGGCGTGATGGGCATGGACATGCGCATCGCCAAAGCCGTCGGGCGCTTCCAGCACCCAGACGCTCACGCCATGAGAGAATGCCAGTTTTGCCCGCCCCACCGCCATGGGCCATGCATAGCAGCCGCAGGATGAAAAACGAGACTGCTTTCAGCCCCGGTTCAGCCGCTGCGTTCAATCCTGCGGGCGCTTCCGAGGCTAGCGGGCCGGCAACCGCAATTCGCCCGAATTCGGCCCAGACTCGGAATGGGGAGACCAGTCGCCATGAAGCATATGCCGCAATTCGCATTCTACGCCGTCGTCGCGATCCTGCTCGTAGGATCGCTCGTCAGCCGCCTGTCATCGACGCCCGACCGACACCGGATCTCGGTATCGCTGGCGATGGAGTCCGGGCATCTCAGCTTTGAGGCAGAGCTCGGCGCCAGCCTGCTCGCGCTGCGGCTCTGATCGGCTTCGGCTCAGCCAATCAGCGCCGGAACGACCGCAGAGAGGATGACGAAGAGGCCGATGAGGCTCGCGCCGCCCAGCGAGGTGGCCCGGTGCACGCGTCCGAGCGTGACCAGATCGTTGGCAACCAGCGCACCCAGCAGCGGGAACAGGATTACCATCGGCAGCACGGGCGGCGGGACGAGCCCCGGCGCGACCCAGCCCAGCCGGCCGATCGCGGCCGAACTCAGGATGATCGAGCCCAGCATCATCAGACGCTTGTGCAACTCCACGTCGCGGCGCCAGCGCAGTGCCAGAAAGATGTAGACGACGAAGCCCGCGACCGCGCCGATATCGCGCACCATCTGGGCCGGCCGCGCCATCTGGACAAACTTGTGGACATCGGCGAGCGGCATGCCGGCCGCAAGCCGGATCGGAAACACCATCACGGCCGCAAAAGCCGTCGCCGCGAACATGCCAAGGGCGATCCACATACCGGCCGCGCCGATCCGCCTGTGTAACGCGCCGTTGCGGAAATAGACCAAGGTCGATTGGGCCAGCAGCAGCAGGTACCAGCTCGTGCCCACCACGCCGTGCAGGATGACATGCCCCGGTATGGAGCGCTGCGCCATGAACGCGTTGAGGAAGAAAGTCGGCGCGAAGCCGGTGACGACGATCGCCAGCAAGACGAATGAATAGATGACGTAAAACGGACTGCGCGCCTTCGCGGCAACGCGCGACGCAAGAACTGCCTGTGCAGAAGACCCCATGACCCGCTCCCCAAACGCAGACGGCCGACCTACCCGCAAAGGCGATCGACCGAATCGGAAGCGCGCGTCTTTACATCCTGTCGCTCAACGCGACAAGATGGCTATTCTATTAGCAATCTACCGATGCCTGATTGTCGAAATGTTGGCTATTTCTTCGGAACCTTGCTTAGCTCCTTGGCCTCGTCGATGAGGTGGTCCTTGGTTTGCTCGCCCTGGTTGCGCAGCGCCTCGGCCTGGTTATGCACGGCGGCTTCGGTCGGCGTTCCTGCGGCAACGGCTTCCTTGATGTCCGCTTCCGCCTCGTAGCTCTTGTCGATCGCCTTGGCCTGTTCCTTGACTTCCTTCTGCGCCTGGCTGTCGCAGCCGGCCAAAGCGAGACCCGCCGCGAACAATCCGCCCGTCAGTGTCGCGCCCAAAATCCTTTTCCCCGAGACCTTCATAGCGTCATCCTCCTGCATCATGGCCGCCGTGCGTGCCGTTATCGCAAGCAGGGAACGCGCATTGATGCACATTGGCTCCCAACCGCACCCGAGACCGGAGAGGCGTGCCGAGGCAAGCGTGGCGAAAAAATGGCCCAGCCGGAAGATTGTCCCCTGACCTTTGGGGCACGATAGCCAAGCCGGTTTGGCTCAGCTAGGGCAGGGCCGGTGAGCAGCGATACGCCCATCGACATCGCCCCAATCGACCTGGCCATCGCTGGCGGCGGCCTTGCAGGGGCGCTTATCGCGCTTGCGTTGCGGGCGCGGCGGCCGGATCTGCGCGTGGTCGTGATCGAGGGCGGCGAAACCGCCGGCGGCAATCATGTCTGGTCCTGCTTCGAGGGCGATGTGGCGCTCGCCGACCGCTGGCTGATCGAGCCGCTGATCGCCCATGGCTGGGGCGGACATGACGTGCGCTTCCCCGGCTTCGAGCGCAGCCTGCCCGGCGGCTATGCAAGTCTCTCCAGCGAACGGCTCGATGCGGCACTTCACGACGCGCTGCCGCCCGGCGACCTGATGCTCGACACGCAGATCGTGGCCCTCACGCCCACCGGCGTCACCCTTGCCGACGGGCGGACGCTCGACGCCGGCGGTGTCATTGATGCGCGAGGGCCGGGGGACATGAGCGCGCTTGAGCTCGGCTACCAGAAGTTCGTCGGCCAGAGCTGGCGCATGGATGCGCCGCACGGTGTCACCCGCCCGATCATCATGGATGCGCGGATCGATCAGGCAGACGGCTATCGCTTCGTCTACACCCTGCCGTTCTCGGCCACCGAGCTGTTCATCGAGGACACCTACTATACCGCCGGACCCGAGCTGGAGGTCGACACGCTCAAGGGCAGGATCGCCGACTATGCCGCCGAACAGGGCTGGACCGGCACCCCGGGCAACCGCATCGAGACCGGCGTGCTCCCCGTCTGCATGGGCGGCGATTTCGAACGCTATTGGCGCGCTGCTTCGCCCGGCGTCGCCAAGGCGGGCCTGCGCGGCGGCTTCTTCCATGCAATGACCGGCTATTCCCTGCCCGATGCCGTCCGCGTCGCGATGCGGATTGCCAGCCTGGCCGATCTGTCCGGCGCCGCCCTGCACGAGGAAATGCGCGACATGGCGCGGGCGCACTGGCGCGGCCAGGCCTATTACCGGCTGCTCGCGACCATGCTGTTCCGCGCCGCCGAGCCCGCCGAGCGCTGGCGCATCCTTGCGCGCTTCTACCGGCTTGACCCTGCCCTCATCGGCCGCTTTTATGCCGGGCATTCAACTCTGTTCGACAAACTGCGCGTGCTCACCGGGCGCCCGCCCGTGCCGATCAGCCGCGCCATCCAAGCACTGGGAGCAACCACTTCATGACGAAGGCCGTCATTATCGGCGCCGGATTCGGGGGATTGGCGCTGGCCATCCGTCTCCAGTCGGCTGGCATCGAAACAACCGTCGTCGAGGCGCGGGATCGTCCCGGCGGGCGGGCCTATGTGTGGGAGAAGGAGGGCTTCACCTTCGACGCCGGCCCGACCGTCATCACCGACCCCGACTGCCTCGACCAGCTCTGGCGCCTGTCCGGCCACGACATGCGCGACGACGTCACGCTGATGCCGGTCATGCCCTTCTATCGCCTGCACTGGCCGGACGGGACGAGCTTCGACTATTCCAACGACGATGCGCAGCTGCGCGCCGAGATCGCCAAGCTCGAGCCGGCCGACGTAGCGGGCTATCATCGCTTTCTCGACTATTCGGCCAGCGTGTATCACGAGGGCTATGAGAAGCTCGGGCACGTCGCCTTCCTCGACTTCAAGTCGATGATTGCCGCAGCGCCAGCCCTCGCCAAATATCAGGCCTGGCGCTCGGTCTACGACGTCGTTTCAAGCTACATCCGCAACGAGAAGCTGCGCGAGGCCTTCTCCTTCCACACGCTGCTCGTCGGCGGCAATCCGATGACGACCAGTGCCATCTATGCGCTGATCCACAAGCTGGAGAAGGACGGCGGCGTCTGGTTCGCCAAGGGCGGTACCAGCGCCCTCATTCGCGGCATGGTGACGCATTTCGAGCGGCTGGGCGGTACACTGGTTCTGGGCGATCCAGTCGAGCGGATCGAGACCGTGGGCGATCGGGCGACCGGCGTCACCACCAAGTCCGGCCTGCGCTTCGACGCCGACGCGGTCGCCAGCAACGCCGACATCATGCACAGCTATCGTGACCTGCTCGCCGGCCACAAGCGCGGCCCCCGCCGCGCGGCGGCGCTGGCCCGCAAGCGCTGGAGCCCCAGCCTGTTCGTCGTCCATTTCGGCATCGAAGGCACCTGGCCGGGCATTCCCCACCACATGATCCTGTTCGGCCCGCGCTACAAAGGGCTGCTGACCGACATCTTCGATCATGGCGTGCTGAGCGAAGACTTCTCGCTCTACCTCCACCATCCGACCGTGACCGATCCGGACCTGGCGCCGCCGGGCCATTCGACCTTCTACGCGCTGGCCCCCGTGCCGCACACCGGCAAGTTGCCGATCGACTGGGATCAGGTCGGGCCGGTCCTGGAGGGGCGTATTCTCGACGAGATCGAACGGCGGCTGATCCCGGACATCCGCTCGCGCATCAAGGTCAAATTCTCCTACGCGCCGCCGGACTTCACGCAGGATCTGAACGCCCATCTAGGCAGCGCGTTCAGCCTCGAGCCCCTGCTCACCCAGAGCGCCTGGTTCCGGCAGCACAATCGCGACGACGTCATTTCCAATCTCTACTTCACCGGCGCGGGCACGCATCCCGGCGCCGGCATTCCCGGCGTCGTCGGCTCCGCCCGCGCGACTGCTGCCCTCATGCTGGAGAGCATCGCTTGAGCGCCCTGAACGCCCCCCTGAACGCGCTCGCCGTCTATTGCGGATCCGCCACCCCCGCTGACCCCAGCTACATCGAGATTGCGCGCCTGACGGGACGCACGCTCGCCGAGCGCGGCATCACCGTCGTGTACGGCGGCGGAAAGCTCGGCCTCATGGGCGCCGTCGCGGATGCCGCGCTCGCGGCCGGCGGCACGGTGATCGGCGTCATTCCCGAGGCGCTGGTCAGCACCGAGGTCGCGCATCGCGGCTTGACCGAGCTTCATGTCGTGCCGGACATGCACGCGCGCAAAGCCTTGTTCACGACACTCTCCGACGGCTTCGTGACCCTGCCCGGCGGCGTCGGCACGATGGACGAGCTGTGGGAAGCGATCAGCTGGTCGCAGCTTGGCTATCATGCCAAGCCGGTGGGCCTGCTCAATACCGGCGGCTTCTACGACAAGCTGCTCGACTTCAACCGGCACATGATCAACGTCGGCTTCATCCGCCCCGCCCACGCCGGTATCCTCATCGCCCGCGACACCCTGCCCGCGCTGATCGACGCCATGACTGCCTATCAGCCGCACACCCCGATCACGGCCATTCCGGTGAACAGGTTGTAAACATGATGCCGACCAGACCTCTCCAAGCGCTCCTGCGAAGGCAGGAGCCTAGGGCGGCTGCAGCGCTATCGCGCCCTGGACTCCTGCCTTCGCAGGAGCACGGAGAATGGTGAGCACTGACCGCGCAGCGCTCGTTCTCCACGCACGCGAGAGTATCGCGCGCGGGTCGAAGAGTTTTCGCGCCGCCTCGCGCCTGTTCGATCGGCAGACCCGTGAGCGCGCCTGGCTGCTCTACGCCTGGTGCCGTGCCTGCGACGACATTGCCGACGGCCAGGACCATGGCGGCACCATGTCCGCGACCGACGATCCGCAGGCCCGCCTCGCCAAGATCCAGACTCTCACCGACCGCGCGCTGCAGGGCATCGTTCCGCTGCCCCCCGCTTTCGAAGGACTCAAGATCGTCGCCGACGAGTGCCGCATTCCGCGCCGCTACATGGACGATCTCATCGCCGGCTTCGCGCTCGACACCGACGGGTGGCGGCCGCAGACCGAAGCCGACCTCATGCGCTACTGCTATCATGTCGCGGGCAGCGTCGGCTGCATGATGGCGATCGTGATGGGCGTCGATCCGGACGACAACGCGACGCTCGACCGCGCCTGTGACCTGGGCCTCGCCTTCCAACTCGCCAACATCGCCCGGGACATCGCCGAGGATGCCTCGGCCGGCCGCTGCTATCTGCCCGTCGACTGGCTCACCGAAGCAGGTATCGATCCGGATGCCGTCATGGCGCCCAACAGCCGGGCCGCGCTGGCCGATCTTGCCCGGCGCCTCGCATCGCGCGCCGCGCACTATGAGGAGAGCGCGCGCTTCGGAACGCCTGCCCTGCCCGGCCGCTCGGCCTGGGCCGTGCTCTCCGCTGCCGCCATCTATGGCGCCATTGCGCGCAAGGTCGCCGCCAATCCCGAGCGGGCGCTCGAAACCCGCGTCTACACCTCGAAGGTCGAGAAGGCAGGCTTTGCGCTCAACGCATGGCGGCAAGCCTGGCGACGCAAAACGATCTACCACGCCGGCCCGCGGGACACAGCGCTCTGGCGCCGCCCCGCCTGAAGCCCAAGCCTCACTAAGGCTTGCCTGCCCCCAGCACGGCCACCGCCCGGTCATGCAGGCGCGCGACGCCTGCGGCATGAATCTGCGGCACGGTGCACAAGATGCCGAGCGCGCGCGGGTCGGGCCGGTTGAAGCGGAATGGGCGGCCCAGCACATCGGTCACCATGGCCCCCGCCTCCCGCGCGATCAGGCAGGCGGCAGCGATGTCCCACTCCGCGCCCCATCGGATGCTCGCCACGGCATCGGCCTCGTCGGCCGCGACCATCGCCATGCGCAGCGCAATGCTGTTGGGCTTGGGAACGAGCACATAATCGATGTCGATGCCGCGCAGATGATCGGCCGGGACGCGCGCCTTGGACAGGGTCGGGTGCGATCCGCAATGGAGCTGCACGCCGTTGCGCCAGGCGCCCGCGCCGC
>Ga0255338_1006091_pt1 | contig 10527 bp, 8 predicted proteins | sample MeOH1_35cm_T4_19_FD_203715 | JGI IMG/M metagenome (GOLD analysis project Ga0255338, IMG submission 203715) | Sandy soil microbial communities from University of British Columbia, Vancouver, Canada - MeOH1_35cm_T4_195 | ecosystem: Engineered > Artificial ecosystem > Sand microcosm > Unclassified ... | reverse complement strand
AGATCCGCGACAGCGCCGCCGATTTCGGCACGACGCTGCCGGAGCTCTTCGGCGGGCCGATCCGCGTCGGCGGCATCGCCGGCGACCAGCAGGCGGCGACCGTCGGCCAGGCCTGCTTCAAGCCGGGCATGATGAAGTCGACCTACGGCACCGGCGCCTTCGCCCTCCTCAACACCGGCCCCGAGCCCGTCGCCTCGAAGAACCGGCTCCTCACCACCATCGCCTACCAGCTCGCGGGCCGCCGCACCTACGCGCTGGAAGGCGCCATCTTCGTCGCCGGCGCCGCCGTGCAGTGGCTGCGCGACGGGCTCGGCGTCATCCGCACCGCCGCCGAGACGGCCGCCTTCGCCGCCGCCGCCGACCCCGCCCAGGCGGTCTATCTCGTCCCCGCCTTCACCGGCCTCGGCGCGCCGTGGTGGGATCCCGACGCCCGCGGCGCCCTGTTCGGCCTCACCCGCGGCACCGGCCCGAAGGAGCTCGCCCGCGCCGCGCTGGAAAGCGTCGGCTACCAGACCCGCGACCTCCTGGAAGCCATGCGCCGCGACTGGCCGGGTGCGGCCGGCGCCGAGACGGTGCTCCGGGTCGACGGCGGCATGGTGGCGAGCGACTGGACGCTGCAGTTCCTCGCCGACGTGCTGGAGGCCCCGGTCGACCGGCCGCAGGTCATGGAGACCACCGCCCTCGGCGCCGCCTATCTCGCCGGGCTTCAGGCCGGCCTCTGCCCCGAGCCCGACGCCTTCGCCGAGCGCTGGCGGCTCGACCGCCGCTTCGAGCCGGCGATGCCGGCGGCGGCGCGCGAGGCGAAGCTCGCCGGCTGGCGCGACGCGGTGCGCCGCGTGCTCACCACCGGCTGAGCCCGCCGCCGCCGGACGGCGAGGTGCATTCGGCGGCAACTCTGCTAGCATCTCGCCGGATGCATGGCAGTGTTGCCGCGCCGGAGACGCCGCTATTCTTATTATATTCTTACGACCGACACTCGGGCCGGCGTGCCGCTGCCCCGGGGCGCCGTGAGCCCCGTCGCCGCTGCGGGCGGCGCCGTCGCGGCCCGGCGGTCCGGCTCGCCGTGGCACCGGCTGTCGATCGGCGCCCAGATCCTCATCACCTGCGCGGCGATCAACCTCGCGGCCGCGGCCGGGGCGACGGCCGTCGTCATCGTCAACGCCCGCGCCGCCACCCGGGTCGAGATGGCGGCCTCCTTGGAGATCGCCGAGCGCACCGTGCGCGAGACGGCGGCCCGGCTCGACGGTCGCGTCGGTGCCGACGGCCTCGCCGCCGCGCTCGATCTCGGCCCCGGCCCGTTGCGCCATGTCCGCCTGACGATCTTCGACCCGGCCGGCGTGCCGATCGCCGCCGCCGAAGAGGGACCCGCCGACACCGAGGCGCCGGCCTGGTTCGCCCGGCTCGTCGCCCCCGCCGCCGAGCAGGTCGCCGTCGCCGTGACGCTCGCCGGCGGCGACATCGCCACCATCGCCGTGACCGGCGAGCCGAGCGACGAGATCGACGAGGTGTGGGAGGACTTTCGCGCCCTCGCCGCCATCGGCCTGCTGCTCAACGTCCTCGTCGTCGTGGTGCTCGCCGTCGCCCTGCGCCGGCTGCTGCGGCCGCTCTCCGACCTCGCCGACGGGCTGAGGCGCTTGGAGCGCGGCGATCTCGGCGCCCGCCTGCCGCGCCCGCGCGGCCTCGAGCTCGCCGCCCTCGCCGACCGCTTCAACGCCCTCGCCGGCAACCTCGCGGCGGCGCGCGAGGAGAACGCCGGGCTCAACCGTCGGCTGATCAGCGCCCAGGACGACGAGCGCCGTGGCCTCGCCAACGAGATCTCCGAGGCCGCCGCGCCGGAGATCGCCGCGCTGCGCGGCCACGCCGGGGCGATCCTCGGCCTTGCCGGCGAGATCGGCGCCCGCCGCGGCGAGGAGGTCTGCGATCGCGCCGGGGCGATGCTCGACCGGCTCGACGCCATCCAGGCGCTGCACCGCCGCCTGCTCGAGCGGCTGCGCCCGGCAACCCTCGGCCCCGGCCCGCTCGGCCGGCTGATCGCCGAGCTCGTCGACGACGCCCGCCGGCGCGAGCCCCGCATCCGCTTCTCGCTCGCCGTCGACGGCCTCGCCGAGCGCTACGGCGAGCCCGTCGACCAGACGGTGTGGTCGGCCCTCGCCGACCTCCTCGACGAGGTCGCCTCCCAGTCGCGGCCGACGGCGATCGCCGTCTCCGTCACCGAGGATCGGCCGGCCCGCCGGCTGCGGCTGCGCGTCGTCGACAACGGCTTCGCCCCCGTCGATGCCCGCGACCTCGCCCCGGTCGCCGAGCGGGTCCGCGCCCTCGGCGGCACGCTCGCCGCCGGCGGCAGCGCCACGGCAGGCGGCCGGGTCGACGTCGAGATCCCCCTCGACGTCCCGCGCGAGGCCGGGCGGGCCTGAACGGCGGCGTCGGCCGAAGCACCCGCCGCTCCCCGCCTCGGCGGGCAGCCCATCAGCATGCCCGGCGCCGAGCGCCCTCCGCACGGCCCGGAGCGCGCTCGCGGCAATCCCACGCAGGCCGTGGTCACGGAAGCCACGACCCGTCGCCGCCTATTCTTTAGGCATCTATCGGGCTATTGTGCACAATATGCCTTGCGTTAGTGTCGACCGACGCTCCTCCCGCCGCGCGGATGCCGCCATGCTGCCACCGGTCCTCGACATCGCCACCCTCGCCGAGGCCTACCGGGCGGGCCGGCTGACGCCGCGGGCGGTGGTCGAGGCGGTCATCGAGCGCATCGCCGCCTCACCCGACCCGGCGGTATGGATCACGCTCCGGTCGCGCGAGGACCTCCTCGCCGCCGCCGACGCCCTCGCCGCCGAAGCGCCGGCGGGCCGGCCCTTGTGGGGCATCCCGTTCGCGGTGAAGGACAACATCGACGTCGCCGGCCTGCCGACCACCGCCGCCTGCCCGGCCTTCGCCTACGACCCGGCCGTGAGCGCCGCCGTCGTCGACCGCCTGGTGGCGGCCGGCGCGATCGTCGTCGGCAAGACCAATCTCGACCAGTTCGCCACCGGCCTCGTCGGCACCCGCTCGCCCTACGGCGCGCCGCGCTCGGTGTTCGATCCCGCCACCATCTCCGGCGGCTCGTCCTCCGGCTCGGCGGTCGCCGTGGCGCGCGGCGAGGTCGCCTTCGCCCTCGGCACCGACACCGCCGGCTCCGGCCGCATCCCCGCCGCCTTCAACAACCTCGTCGGGGTGAAGCCGACGCGGGGCCTGCTGTCGACCCGCGGCGTCGTCCCGGCCTGCCGCAACCTCGACTGCGTCAGCGTCTTCGCCGCCACCACCGGCGACGCCAGCCTGGTGCGCCGCGTCGCCGAGGGCTTCGACCCGGCCGACGCGTTCTCCCGCGCCGGGGCGCAGCGGCCGCTGTCCGAGCGGGCGCGGATCGGCGTGCCGCGCCCCGGCGACCTCGAGTTCTTCGGCGACGGCGAGGCCGAGCGCCTCTACGCGGCGGCCGTCGCGCGCGCCGCCGGCCTCGGTCACCCCATCGTCGAGATCGACTTCGCTCCCTTCCGCGAGGCCGCCGCGGCACTCTACGGCGGCGCCTGGGTGGCCGAGCGCCTCGCCGCCGTCGAGCCGTTCTACCGGGCGAACGCCGCCGCCATGGACCCGACCGTCGCCACCATCCTCGGCTTCGGCGACCGCTTCACCGCCGCCGACGCCTGGCGCGCCGAATACCGCATGGCCGAGCTGCGCCGCGCCGCCGCGGCGACCTTCGCCGCCGTCGACGCGCTGCTGCTGCCGACCGCGCCGACCACCTACACCGTCGCCGAGATCGCCGCCGAGCCGATCGCCCTCAACGCCCGCCTCGGCACCTACACCAACTTCGTCAACCTGTTCGACTGCGCGGCGATCGCCGTGCCGGCCGGCTTCCGCGCCGACGGCCTGCCGTTCGGCGTCACCCTGATCGCGCCGGCCTTCACCGACGACGCGCTCGCCGTCCTCGGCGATCGGCTGCACCGCGACGGCGGCGACGGTCCGGGCCGCGACCGCCACGGCCGCCTGCCCGCCGGCACGCCGCTCGCCGCGGCCCGCCCGGCGGAGGCCGCCGCCGCCCGCGCCCAGGCCACGCCCGCGGCGCCGGCAGCCGAGCCCCGGGACGTGCCGACCGAGCCCGCCGCGGCCGCGCCCGTGCGCCTCGCCGTCGCCGTCTGCGGCGCCCACCTCGCCGGCGAGCCGCTCAACGGCGACCTCGTCGCCCTCGGCGGCCGCCTCGTGCGCGCCGCCGTCACCGCCGCCGACTACCGCCTCTACGCGCTCGCCGGCGCCGGCCCGGCGCGGCCCGGGCTCGTCCGCCAGCCGGGCTTCGCCGGCCCGGGCATCGCCGTCGAGATCTGGTCGCTGCCGGCCGACGGCTTCGGCCGCCTCGTCGCCGCCATCCCGCCGCCGCTCGGCGTCGGCACCCTGACGCTCGCCGACGGCAGCGCCGTCAGCGGCTTCCTGTGCGAGCCGCACGGCACCGCCGGCGCCCGCGACATCACCGGCTACGGCGGCTGGCGCGCCTTCCTCGCCGCCGGCGCGGCGCTCGCCGCCGCCGCCTCGGCGGCGCTCTGACCGGCCGGCGATCCGCGCGCCACCGACCGGCCTCCCCGCCCCTCTCATCGACCCGCTGACCGGCTCCCCCTCTCGTCGCCCCGCCGATCGGGCGCCGCCCTTTCCCTCGCCCCCGCTGACCTGGCGCCGCCTCTTTCCCTCGCAACGGCGCACGCGCCCGCTCCACGGAACACGGCCGCCCCCGCTGCCCGCGCGTGACGGCCGCAACGGTTCGGCCTATCGTCGCCGCGGGGCGCGCGCGGCCGTCCCGCCTTCCCGCGGAGCCCGGCCTGCCGACCATGAACTTCGACCCGGACGCGATGCAGGACGCCGCCGACGCGGCGAGCGAGCTCCTGAAGTCCCTCGCCAACCGCCACCGCCTCCTCATCCTCTGCCAGCTCGTCGACGGCGAGCGCTCGGTCGGCGAGCTCGCCACCTTCCTCGGCCTGCGCGATTCGACCGTCTCCCAGCACCTCGCGCTCCTCCGCAAGGACGGCCTCGTGGCACCGCGCCGCGACGGCCAGACGATCTGGTACTCGATCCGCAGCGACGCCGCCCGCCGCATCCTCGAGACGCTCTACGCCCTCTATTGCGACCCCGCCCGGAAGGACCCGCCATGAGCCTCGCCGCCCCCGCCGCGCTCTCCGGCCGCAGCCGCGCCCTCGTCGCCGTCGCCGGGCTGATGGGCGCCGCCGGCGTCGCCGCCGCCGCCGCCGGCGCCCACCTCGGCGGCGGCCTCCTGCCGACCGCCGCCGAGATCCTGCTCGTCCACGCCGCCGCCATCACCGGCCTCGCGGCGCTCGGCGCGGCGCGGCCGGGGCGCGCCGGCGGCACCGACCTCGCCGCGGCGGTGCTCGCCGCCGGCGCCGTCCTGTTCGGCGGCGACCTCGCGCTCCGCGACCTCCTCGACCTGCGCCTCGTCCCCTACGCCGCGCCGACCGGCGGCGTCGCGATGATCGCCGGCTGGCTCCTCGCCGCCGGCGCCGCCGTCGCCGGGCGCTGATGGCCGGGCAGCCGCCCGCTCCGCCGCCCAAAGAACAGTCGCGCTGCGCAGCGACGAGGCACGTCGGCCATCCTCGCCCCGCTCGCGGGGAGAGGACAGCCTCGCCAAGCGAGGCAGGTGAGGGGCATACGGCCCGCTTCGGCATCCTGACCGAGCAAGCGGCGACCGTCCGTCCATGGCCCCCTTACCCGGCATCGGCTTTGCCGCCGCCACCCTCTCCCCGCAAGCGGGGCGAGGGGATGCTCGCCGCAACGGCGAGAACGGCCCCCCACGCATCTGGCCCGCGGCTTGCTTCATGAAGCGCGTGCAGAGCGTCTAGGGTTCCGGCCACCCGACGAGGGGCGGCGCTGGTCCGAGAGACGCACTCCGTCGACCCCGCCGGGGGCGGCGGAGACACGGCGGGACAAAACCCCGGGAGGTCACTGCACGGGTTTGCTGGCGCAAGCCTGACCTCCCGTGCGCGCGCCCGCAGGCCCTTCGACGTTCGATGCTCCCGGCTACGGCCGGCTCGAGACGAGGGGTGCAGAGATGCTTCGTAAGTTGGTCGGCTCGTTGCTCACCGCCGCGCTCTTCGCCGTCGCGGCGCCAGGCGGCGCGCTCGCGGAGGCGAAGACGGACTTCAAGGTCTGCTGGTCGATCTATGCCGGCTGGATGCCGTGGGGCACCCTAGCCGACAGCGGCATCATGAAGAAGTGGGCCGACAAGTACGGCATCACCGTCGAGATCACCCGCATCAACGACTATGTCGAGAGCATCAACCAGTACACCGCCGGCGCCTTCGACGGCTGCGCCATGACCAACATGGACGCCCTGTCGATCCCCGCCGGCGACGGCGTCGACACGACGATCCTCGTCATGGGCGACTTCTCCAACGGCAATGACGCCATCATCCTGCGCGACAAGACGCAGCTGCAGGACATCAAGGGCCAGAAGATCAACATCGTCGAATTGTCGGTGTCCCACTACATGCTCGCCCGCGCCCTCGAGACGATCGGCTTGAGCGAGAAGGACGTAACGCTGGTCAACACCTCCGACGCCGACATGGTGTCGGCCTGGGCGACGCCGGACGTCACCGCGATGGTCACCTGGAACCCGATGGTCGCCGAGATCCTGGCGCAGCCCGGCGCCCACTCGGTGTTCACCTCGCGCCAGATCCCCGGCGAGATCATGGACACCATGGCGGTCAACACCGCGACGCTGAAGGACAACCCGGCCTTCGGCAAGGCGCTGATCGGCGCCTGGTACGAGGTGCTGGCGCTGATGCGGTCCGGCACGCCGGAGGGCACGGCGGCCCTGGAGGAGATGGCCAAGGCGTCGGGCACCGACCTTGCCGGCTACAAGGCGCAGCTCGACGCCACCGCAATGTTCTACACCGCCGCCGAGGCCGCCGCCTTCATCAACAGCCCGGCCAACATCAAGACGATGGACCTCGTCCGCAACTTCCTCTTCGACCACGGCATCCTCGGCACCAACGCGGCGAGCGTCGACATCGTCGGCATCGCCTTCCCCGACGGCACCGTGCTCGGCAACAAGGACAACGTGAAGCTCCGCTTCGACGCGGCCTTCACCGAGATGGCGGCGTCGGGCGGCCTCTGAGCCCGCCCGCGCAGGAACGCGGCGGCGGCCGCCGCCGCGCTCGGGACGACCCGACGGGGATCTCCCCGCGCGATCCGCCGGACGACCGGCTCAACCATCCGCGGGAGGCGCCGCGCCCGCGGGAGGCCCTACCGGAAGGGAGGAGCCGTGACGACCACCCACACCCGTTTCGATCGCCTGCCCGTCGTCGACGTGTCGGCGCTCGCCTCCGACGACCCGGCCGCCCGCCGCGCCGTCGCCGCCGAGCTCGGCCGCGCCGCCCGCGATTGCGGCTTCCTCTACGTCACCGGCCACGGTATCTCGCGCGACCTGCGCGAGCGCCTCCTGGCCCAGGCGAAAGCCTTCTTCGCCCTGCCGGAGGCGGAGAAGATGAAGAGCTACATCGGCCTCTCCGGCCTCAGTCACCGCGGCTACGTGCCGGAGGGCGAGGAGGGCTTCGGCGAGGGCTCGAAGGACCGCAAGGAGGGCTTCGACCTCTCCTTCGAGCTGGCGCCGGACGACCCGCTCGTCGTCGCCGGCACGCCGATGTGCGGGGCGAACCGCTGGCCGGCCCTGCCCGGCTTCGCCGAGGACGTCGGCGCCTACTACGCCGCGGCGATGGCCCTCGGCCTCCGCCTCGCCCGGGCGCTCGCCGTCTCCCTCGACTTGGCCGAGGAGACCTTCGCCCGCTACGTGACGAAGCCGCTGAGCCAGTTGCGCCTCTTGCACTATCCCTTCGACGCGGACGCGCCGGCCGACCGGCCCGGCATCGGCGCCCACACCGACTATGAGATCTTCACCATCCTCATGCCGACCGCGCCCGGCCTCGAGGTGATGAACGGCGCCGGCGAGTGGATCGACGCGCCGCCGGTCGCGGACGCCTTCGTCGTCAACATCGGCGACATGCTGGAGGTGTGGACGAACGGCACCTTCGTCGCCACCTCGCACCGCGTCCGCAAGGTCGGCGAGGAGCGCTACTCCTTCCCGCTGTTCTTCGGCTGCGACTACCACACCCTGGTCGAGCCGCTGCCGCCTTTCGTCGGCGAGGGCCGCCCGGCGAAATACGCGCCGATCAAGGCCGGCGACCACCTGTGGGCGCAGACGGCGCAGAGCTTCGCCTACCTCAAGGTGCGCCTCGCCGCGGGCGAATTCGCCCTGCCGGAAGGCAGCCTCGCCCCCTTCTCCTTCGGCCCGGGGGCCAAGTCGGCCGAGGCCGAGCCCGCCGAATTCAAGCCCGCCCCCGCCGATGGCTGACCGCCGCCTCTCCTCCCCGCTCCCGGACCGCGTGCCGGCGCACCTGCGCGGCGCCTGGCGGCGGCTGTCGATCGAGTACGGCGACGGCTCCGGCGACATCGCCACGACCGTCGTCTGGCTGCAGTCGAGCCGGCTCTACTGCGACATCCGCGTGCCGTCGCCGCGGCCGGCCGCGGGCGCGCGTGGCTTCGCCGGCCTCACGGTCGAGGACGCCGTCGCCCTCGCCGCCCAGGAGGGCTTTGCCGGCGCCCTTTCCGTCGACGGCGGGCGCTGCGCCTGGGAGCGGTGGATCGACTACCGCCCGCTCGGCGCCGCCGACGTCGGCGACGTCGCCCGCGCCGGCCGCATGCTCGTCGAGACCGGCGTCGACGCCGCCTATGTCGAGCACTGGTGGCAGGACCTTCATGGGCAGGACCTCGACGCCGCGGACATCCTCACCGCCGCCGCCCACGACCCGGCGACGGGCGCCATCGCCGTGCGCGCCGGCGACCGGGTGATGACGGCCATCGACCGCCGGCCCGCGCCGCCGCCGGGCGGCCTCGCGGCGCTCGCCGCCGACGCCGCCCGCCGCCGCGACGCCGCCGGCCTTACCGCCCTCCTCGACTGCGAGATCGCCTACGGCCGGCTCGACGGGCCGGACGCCTGGGTCGTCGAGCTCTCGACCCTGCCCTGGACCGTCGGCGAGCGCCGCATCCTGCCGGTCGCCCTGCGCGACGGCGAGGCGGCCGCGTGACCGCCGCCCGTCCGCGCCTCTCCCGCCCGGCGCCGCCCCCGCCCCGCCGCCCGCTCCCCGCCCGCGGAGGCCGTCCATGCGCCTCGTAAACGCCCGCCCGAGCCGCGGCCTGGCGCTGGCGCTCGGCGCCGTGCCGATCCTCGCCGTCGCCGTCGCCTACGTCGTCGCCTCGGCCGAGCGGCTCGCCGCCAACCCGGACGACAAGCTGCTGCCCTCGCCGGCGCAGATGTGGGCGAGCTTCTACGGGCTCGCCGCGATCCCCGACAAGCGCTCCGGCGACCTCGTGCTGTGGATCGACACGGCGGCGAGCCTCGAGCGCATCGCCGCCGGTGTCGGGCTCGCCACCCTCGCCGCCCTCGTCCTCGGCATCGCCATCGGCTTCGTGCCGCGCATCCGGGCGACGCTCGGCCCCTTCGTCGGCATCGTCTCGGTGATCCCGCCGCTCGCCGTCTTGCCGATCCTGTTCATCGTGCTCGGGCTCGGCGAGGCGGCGAAGATCGCCCTCATCGCCATCGGCGTCGCGCCGGTGATGATCCGCGACACCGCCGAGCGGGTGCGCGAGATCCCCGAGGAACTCGTCGTCAAGGCGCAGACGCTCGGCGCCGACACCTGGACGATGATCCTGCGCCTCGTGCTGCCGATGGTGATGCCGCGGCTCGTCGTCTGCGTCCGCCTCGCCCTCGGGCCGGCCTGGCTGTTCCTCATCGCCGCCGAGGCGATCGCCTCGACCGAGGGCCTCGGCTACCGCATCTTCCTCGTCCGCCGCTACCTCGCCATGGACGTGATCCTGCCCTACGTCGCCTGGATCACGCTGATCGCCGTCGCCGCCGACTGGCTGCTCGCGCTCGCCTCGCGGCGGCTGTTCGCCTGGGCCCACCCGAAGGTGGAGCGATGAGCGCCATCGTCGTCCGCGACCTCGTCAAGCGCTACGGCGAGGTCGTGGTGCTGGAGCGCGTCGACGTCGAGATCGCGTCGGGCGCCTTCTGCGCCGTCGTCGGGGCGAGCGGCTGCGGCAAGTCGACGTTTCTGCGCATTCTGCTCGGCCAGGAGAGCCCGACCTCGGGCCGCGTCACCGTCGACGGCGTGGCCGTCGCGCCGGAGCCGACGCCGGAGCGCGGCATCGTCTTCCAGCGCTACTCGGTGTTTCCGCACCTCACCGTGATCCAGAACCTGATGCTCGCCGCCGACCTCGGCAGCGGCAACCGGCTCGGCCGCGTCCTCGGCGTCGCCCGCCGCGCGGCGCGCGCCGAGGCCGAGGCGATCCAAGCGCGCGTCGGCCTCGCCCACGCCCGCGACCGCTACCCGGCGTCGCTGTCGGGCGGCATGCAGCAGCGCCTCGCCATCGCCCAGACGCTGCTCGGGCGGCCGAAGGTTCTCCTCCTCGACGAGCCGTTCGGGGCGCTCGATCCCGGCA
>Ga0255338_1006090_pt1 | contig 10529 bp, 10 predicted proteins | sample MeOH1_35cm_T4_19_FD_203715 | JGI IMG/M metagenome (GOLD analysis project Ga0255338, IMG submission 203715) | Sandy soil microbial communities from University of British Columbia, Vancouver, Canada - MeOH1_35cm_T4_195 | ecosystem: Engineered > Artificial ecosystem > Sand microcosm > Unclassified ... | reverse complement strand
GCATGTCCAGGATCAGGCCTTCCTGCTCGGGGTCGTGTTCGGCGATATGGCGTTCGGTCATGATTTCTCCTGGCGGGCGCGTTCGGCCAGCAATTGCATCAGCGAGGCGGCGTCGGCGCGTTCGATGTCGAGCACCGCGTTGAGGATGGCGTCGGCGTGCGCCCGGCTGACGGCACGCGCGGCGTTGTCATGGAATTTCGAGACGATGTCGGCTTCGCTGATCGGCCGGCCGGGCGCACCGCGGTTGACCGGCTCGCTGTGCCTCAGGGTCCGTCCGTCCGTCAGCTCCACGATCACCTCTCCGCCGTAGTAGCGGGGGAAATCCGCCGTCGGATCGGCCTCGCACTCGACCAGCGCGGCCAGGGCCAGCGTCTGCGGATCCTGGTAGGCGGCTGGCTCCAGCGCATCCAGCGTGAAGCGCCCGAGGCGCAGCCCGGTGGCGACCGAATACGGGATGCTGAACTGGGCGTCGTAGGCGTTGGCCGGGCGGCGCTTGTTCCCGATCGGCTCGCACACCGTCTTCATCACGCCCTGTGGCACGCGGGCGACGATGCGGCGCACGGCGGCGCCTTGCCATTGCGGATGCAGGATGGCGGCCGCGTCGGCGCAGGCATGCGTGAAATGGCAGGCCGGCACCGGCTTGATGGCGACATTGAGGGTTTCCCAGTCGCGGCCCAGGCCCTCGGTGATCGCGCCGAGGTCGCACTGCGCCGCCAGCGGCCCCAGGTGGCTGGCGTACAGCCCGAAGCGCCCTTCGTACGCCGCGCGCGGTCCGACGAACCCGTTCTTGGCCAGCGTCGCCGCCGTGATCCCGGACGCGCCCGCCCAGCCCGGGTGCAGCCGCTTGGTCCATGCGCCGTCCTGCAGGAACTCCAGGCTGCCCGAGCCGAGCGACAGCGCGATGCCCTGCGCGTCGACGATGGCGTCCCGGCCCATTCCCAGCAGGCGCGCGGCCGCCAGCGTGCAGCCGAACGCGCCGATGAGACCGGTCGGGTGGAAACCCACCTGGTGAAAGCCTCCCTTGGCGGCCGCCCCGAGCCGGGTCGCGGTTTCCATGCCCAGCACATAGGCCGCCAGCACCTCGCGGCCGCCTGCGCGCAGGCGCGCGCCCAGCCCCAGCACCGCCGGCAGGATGGAGGTGGTGGCGTGAATCACGCCCCTGGGATGCGTGTCGTCGTAATCCAGGCCGTGGACCAGGAGCGCGTTCATCGTCACCGCGTCGCGCAGCGGCAGCATCTGCCCCGCGCCGATGACCGGCACGTCGCCGCCCGGCCCGGCCAGTTCGCGCAGGCCGGCCAGCGTCTGGCGGGCGAAGTCCCACTGGGTCGAGGCCAGCGCGATGCCCAGGGCGTCGAGCATCAGATGGGCCGCGCGCGCGCGCACCGGCTGCGGCACGTCCTCGAGGGCGAAACCGGCCGCGTAGGCGGCGAGGCGGCTGGAAATCGTGGCGGCGGCGGCCGCCGGCATGGGTTCTGCGTTCGTCATGGGTCAATCCACCTTGGCGCCGGACAGCTTCACCGCAGCGGCCCACTTTTCCATCTCGGACTGGATGTAGCGGGTGAACTCGTCGGGCGTCATCGCCGCCGGCTCGGCGCCGAGCGCGTTCAGCTGGTCCTTGATCTCTGGCGCATCGCGCCACTTCGCGTCGAGCGCCTTCGACAGCGCGTCGACGATCTCCCTGGGCGTTCCCTTGGGCGCGGCCAGCCCGACCCAGGCCGGCGCCTCGAAGTTGCCCAGGCCCGCCTCGGCCATGGTCGGCACGTTCGGGGCCGCCGGGTTGCGGTTCCGGCTGGCGACCGCAAGCACCCGCACCTTGCCCGAGCGCATGTGCGGCAGCAGCGCCGGCCCGGTATCGATCATGGCCTGCACCTGTCCGCCGATCAGGTCCGTGACGGCGGCCGGGCTGCCCTTGTACGGCACGTGCGTCAACTCGATCCCCTGGGCCTGCTTGAACAGCTCCATCGTGAGATGGCTGGTGACGCCGCTGCCCGCCGAGCCGTAATTGATCTTGCCGGGCGTGGACTTGGCCTTCTTCACCAGGTCGGCGGCGGTTTGCGCCGGAAACGCAGGGTTCACCGCCAGGAACAGCGGCACGACCGCCAGCAGGGTCACGGGCTGGAAGTCCTTGATCGGGTGGTACGGCAGCTTGGAATAGAGGCTCGGATTGATCGCCATCGTGCCGCTCGACCCGACGACCAGCGTGTAGCCGTCCGGCGCTGCCTTGGCGACCATCTCGGAGCCGATGATGCCCGCCGCGCCCGGCTTGTTGTCGACGATGACGGCCTGGCCCAGGACGTCCTGCAGCTTCTTGGCGGCGGCGCGGGCCACGAGGTCGGTCGCCTGCCCCGGGGGAAATCCCACGATCAGGCGGATCGGCTTGTCCGGATAGGCAGCCAGGGCCGAGCCGGCCACCAGCATGGCGCCCAGCGCCAGCAGCCACGAGCGAACACGTTGCGATGAGGTTCTCACGGGGGTCTCCTTTGTTGTTGGCGGGTGGGCGTCAGTCGTCGACGCCATGCCCGCGCCGCGGAATGAGCGAGCTGCGGACGAACTCCATCACCATCACGCCGTCCTGGTTGAACGCCCGGGTGCGGGTCGTGACGATGCCCTGGGTCGGACGGCTCTTCGATTCGCGCACCTCCAGCACCTCCGACTCGGCGTACAGGGTGTCGCCGCCGAACACTGGCGCCGTGAGCTTGATTTCCTTCCAGCCCAGGTTGGCGATCGCCTTGGCGCTCACGTCGTTCACCGTCATGCCGAGCACGACCGCCAGCGAGAAGCCGCTGTTGACGAGCAGCCGCCCGAACTCGCTCTTGGCGGCATACGCGGCGTCGCAGTGCATGGGGTGCGCGTTCATCGTGAGCAGCGAGAACGTCGTGTTGTCGCTGTCGCTGATGGTGCGGCCCGGACGGTGCTCGTACACGTCGCCGACCCGGAAGTCCTCCAGGTAGCGGCCGTAGGAGGCGCGGAAGCGCTTCGAGGTGGTTTCGACAGGGGTCAGCATGGGATCCTTCTCTGTATGATTTGGCGATTTGTTCGGACAATTAAACTATAACGGCAGGAGGCTGGGGCGTCAAGAACAAGGTGGCCACGGAGCGACGGCCTGGCGCGCTGCGCGCCAGCTCAGGCCTTCGCCGCCCCGTTCAGTCGCAAGGACATGGAATACGAGAACCGCTCGGCCGGATGCAGGTTGATGGCCACTTCCAGCAACCGGCCGTTGATGCCGTAGTAATGGCGGGTCACCACCAGGCCGGCCGTGCCCGGCTGCACCTTCAGGTCTGCCGCCTCCTCGTCATCGATCACCTTGGCGTCGATGCGCTGCTTCACCTCGCCCACCCGTTCACCGTACTGGCGCTCGATCAGCGTGTACAGCGGAACCTTCTGCACGCCGATCAGGTCCTTGATGCCGGCGTACGTGGCGCTGATGTAGATCCGGCTGCGCGCCATCGGCTCCTTGCCGTTGTCGAGGTAGCGAAAGCCCCGCACGTGCAGCCAGCGCTGGCCCGGCGGGCAGGCCAGCAGCTCGCACAGGCAGCCCTCGGCGATCACGTCCTGCACCGACTGCGTAACCAGGCGCGTGTCCTCGGCGTAGCGCGGCAGGTCGGAGATCGAGGCGGTGGACTGCACGTAGTGCGGGTGGCCCTCGCTGCCGGTCACGTGCGTGCCGACACCGCGCTGGCGGATCACCATCCCCCGCTCGATCAACAGCCGCATCGCCTCGCGCAGCGTATGCCGGCTCACGCCGAACTGCGTGCACAGGGTGGTTTCCGGGGGCAGCAGGTCGCCCGCCCCGTAGCGCCCGCGGCGGATGTCTTCCATCAGCGTCTGCGCGACCAGCACGTACTGCGGCTTGCTGCCCAGGATCTGCGCGTCGGCCACCGCGCTCACGCCGCTCTCCTCGCCGGCCTCCGGCACCGCCACGCGCCACCGCCCCTGATCCCGGGCCGGGACCGGCCGGGACTGCGGGTGGCGGGGGCGAGGCGGGCATCGACCATGGCGCTATTGGACCAGAACCAGCGACAGGCTCGGCACGAAGGTGATGATCACGAGGGCGACGAGTCGCGTGAGGTAGAACGGCACGACGCCCCGGGCGACTTCCTCGACCGGGATCTTGGCGATCCCGCTCATGACGAACAGGTTCAGTCCCACCGGCGGCGTGAGCGTCGCGATTTCCACCGTGGCGGTCATGATGACGGCGAAGTGGATCGGGTTGACACCGTGGTGCACCGCCATCGGAAACAACAGCGGCGCCATCAGGACGATCATCGCGACCCCGTCCAGGAACATGCCCAGGATCAGCAGGATGACCAGCGCCATCAGCAGGAACTGCCAGGTGGGCAGTTGCATGTCGCTGACCGCGCTGATCACCGATGCCGACACGCCCATCCTGGCCAGGACGAAGCCGATCAGCCCGCCCCCGAGCACCACGGCGAAGATCATGGTCGACTGCAGCAGCGAATCCTGCGCGCTGCGCCAGACCCCGCCCCAGTCCAGCGTGCGATACACGAACACGCACAGGATCGCCGCGTAGGCCGCCGCGATGGCCGAAACTTCGGTCGGCGTGAACAGCCCCGCGTAGATGCTGCCCAGGACCAGCACCGGCATCGACAACGCGCCGGCCGCCTTGGGCAGGCGCCGCTTGAACCCCTGCAGGTCGGCGCGCTCGGCCGTGTGTCCGAACCCGTGCTTGCATGCGTAGCGGTAGGTCGTGAACAGCAGCAGCGCGGCCTCCATCAGCCCGGGCAGGATGCCGGCGATGAACAACTGGTCCACCGGCAGGGCCACGATCGATCCGATCAGGATGAAAGTCAGCGACGGCGGAATCATCAGCCCCAGCGTCGCGCCCACCGCGACCAGCGCGGCCGAGAAGCGCGGCGGGTAGGCCTCGCGCTTGAGTCCTTCCACCGTGGCGCCGCCGATGGCCGCCGCCGAGGCGACGCTCGACCCGGAGATCGCCGCGAAGAACACGCAGGTGAGCATCACGGTGAGCGCCAGGCCGCCGCGCACCCAGCGCACCAGCGATCCGACCAGCTCGATCATCACCGACGCGATCTGTCCGCGCATCATCAGGTTGCCCATGAGCACGAACATGGGAATCGCCATCAGCGGATAGCTGTTGACCGATTTGAAGGCGGTCTGCGCGATCACGGCAGCCGGCACCCCCTGCAACGACACCACCATCGCGCTGGAGATCAGGCCCATCGAGACCAGGACATGGGCACCCATGGCCATCATGGCCAGCATGCCCAGGAGCGCGATCGAGGCGGTCATGATGCTGCCTCCTTGGACAGCGCGGCGAGCACCGGCTGGTCGGCTTCGACCTCGACCTGCCTGGGCGTGAACGGATCGCCCCATTGCACGGCGTACCAGGTTGCGTAACCGTAGTACCCGAGCAGCGCGACGCCGCCGAGCGGAATCACCATGAAGATGATCCACATGGGAATTTCCAGCGACGACTCGGACACGAAGCCCGACAGGTAATAGCCGTGCAGCTGTGAGAATGACGAGTAGACCAGGATCGCCGCGAAGGCCATCCCGGTCAGGCCGGACAACACCCAGATCAACCGCTGAACCGGCAGCGGCAGCGACTGCACCAGCAGCTCGGTCCTGATGTGGTGGCACTTGAATCCGGCGATCCCCAGCGTCAGGAAGAAGGCCCAGACGAACAGGAAGCGCACCGTCTCCTCGGCCCAGAAATAGCTCACGTTCAGCACGAAGCGGCTGAGTCCCTCCAGGATCATGACGCCGGTCGCGGCCAGCGCCAGGAAGGTCGCGATCGCCAGCACGGCCCTGGAGAACAGGCCGAGTTCGGCGATGTCGGGTTTACCTGGCATTGGCGAAGCACTCTTTTTCCAGCGCGTTCCTCTTGTCCACCGCGGCCGCGTGCTGCGAGCGGAACTTGTCGGAGGCGGTGTCGAAGCGCTGCTTGAGCTGGCTGATCTCGGCGGGCGCCATCACGCGGTGCGACACCCCCTGGGCCAGCATCTTCTTGATCAGTTCCTCGTCCTTGGCCACGGTTTCCTTCCATTGCCTGGCGATGATCTCGTCCAGCACCGTCTGCACCACCTTGCGCTGCGCCTCGGGCAGCTTGTCGAACCAGTTCTTGTCGACCACCACGGCCGAGGTCGCCAGCGCCATCCCCGGCACGCTGGTGCCGTACTTCGCGCTCTTGCCCAGCACGTCGACCCAGCCCGCCGGGGAGCTCATCACGCCGTCGATCACGCCTTGCGACAGCGCGGCCGACATTTCGGACGCCGCCATCGACACCGGGCTGGCCTGCGCCGACTTGATGGCATCGAGCATGATCTGCCCGCCGACCACCCGCACCTTCTGGCCCTTGAGGTCGTCCGCCTTCTGGATGTCGCGTCCCTTCATCAGGAACATCAGATCGGCCGTGCGCAGGAAGCCGAGCACACGCACGCCCTTGGGCTCGAGGTAGCCCGAGATCTGCTGCGTGAAACCCTTGGCGAAGCAGCCGTTGGTCATCTCGCGGGAGCTGAGCATGAACGGCAGGCTGGCGACGCCGGTGCGCGGATCCATGGATTCGAGCCGGGACGTCACCGGCCAGACCATGTGGACGGCGCCCGTGCCCAACGCCGCGATGCCGTCCCGGTCGTTGTACAGCTGGGCGGCCGGGAAGTACTTGCCCTTCAACTCGCCGTTGGTGCGCTTGGTCACTTCGTCGACGAACTGGACGATGTACGGACTCGGATTGGTGACCAGGGGAATCTCGCTGGTGATGATCATGTCGGCGGCAAAGCCGGCCGACATGCACCACGGCGCCGCCAGGCCGAGCAGGCTCTTGAGGATCTTGTTTCGCTTCATCGCTGTCTCCTTTGGATCGAATGGGGAATGTGTGAGAGAACCGGCTGCAGGGTCGTGGCTACGGCCTGCGGGCATGCCAGGGCGTTTCGCGCTGGAAGCAGCATCCCAGCGCGAGCACGCGGTCCTCGGCCAGCGGCCGGCCGACGAACTGGACGGCCAGCGGCAAGCCGTGGGCCCCGGTGCCGGCCGGCACCGACAGCGCCGGCACGCCCAGGTAATTGATGCCGCGCGTCCAGAACGAGAGCCTGGAGAATTCCTGTTCCAGGCGCGTCTCGTCGTCGCCGATCGTGCGGTCCACCCTGGGCGCGACGTCGGGCATCGTCGGCAGCAGCAGGGCGTCGGCGACGCCCAGGGTGCCGTTCACGAACTGCCGCAGCAGGGCTACGCGCAAGCGCAGCGCGTCGTAATAGTCCATCGCGCCGACCAGCAGCCCGCGCGACAGGCGCCGGCGCACCTGCCGGCCATACTCGTTGGCGCGGCTCGACAGCCATTGACGATGGATCGCGACAGACTCGGCCGCCAGCAGGACCGAGGCGAGCCGGCCGTACAGGTCGAGATCGGGCAGCTCCACCGGAATGCAGCGGACCCCGGCCCGGCGCAGCACGGCGACCGCTTCGTCGAACGCGTGCGCCATGTCCGCCGACAGCAGCGGCCCCGGCGACAGGCGCGGAACCGCCAGCGTGAAGTCGGCCGCGGCCTGGGACATCCAGCCCAGCGAAGGCGCGGGCAGGTCCAGGCAGGACGGATCTCCCTGGTCCGCGCCGGCCATCGCCATCCAGGTCCACCCGCACAGCTCGGCGGAACGCCCGAGCACGCCAACGCAGTCCAGGCTGGGCGCGAGCGGCATCACGCCGGCCACGCTGACCCGGTACTGCGTCGGCTTCAGGCCGGTGACGCCGCAGAATGCCGCCGGCAGGCGCACCGAGCCACCCGTGTCCGAGCCGATCGCCACCGGCACATGGCCGCTGGCCACCACCATGCCCGAGCCGCTGGAGCTGCCGCCGGAGATGTGGTCGGGGTTCCAGGGGTTGATGCCCGGGCCGTACGTCGCGTTCAGCCCCGTGGGCGACATCGCGAACTCGGCCATGTGCAGCGCGCCGACCGCCACCGCGCCGGCCGCTTGCAGGCGGCTGACGATGGTGGCGTCCGAGCGGGCCGGCGCCGTGCCGGCCCGCATGGCGGTACCCCAGCCGGCCACATGGCCGCGCCGGTCGAACATGTCCTTGAGGCCGATCGGCATCCCATGCAACGGACCGCGGAACGTGCGGGCAGCCCGCTCTGCGTCCAGAACGCTCGCCGCCGTCAGGGCGCGGTCGGCATCCAGCGAACGCCAGGCCAGCGGGCCGACCCGGCCCTCGCCCGCCATCGCAAGACAGTCGCGCACGCGGGTTTCGCTGGGGGCACCGTCCACGGGCGCCAGGCTCTCCAGGTCGGGGCCCGGCAGCGGCGCCGGCGCCAGTTCGCGCATGGCCGCCGCAAACGAGGTGTCGGCCTGGGTCGCGTCCAGGGCAGCCGCGGCGCGCGCCACCGCTTCCGAGAGACCGAGCACGGCGCGCGCTATGTCTGGCAGGTCGATGGCCGGAATTTCGAAGCCGGGTGGAACCGCTGGCAGCGACGCGGCGTTCTGGGTGAGGCTGGCGCTCAACTGTTGTCTCCTCTGCTGGGAATATGGAAACATCCGAACATCTGGATGTCTGTATGTCCGGACATTCTGATCCGATCGAATCTCCCTCGCCCTAGGGAAAACCCGGAAAAGGAAGGAATTGCGATCCCGCCGGACAGCCCAGCCGCTGGCCAGCTCAGGCCACAACCTCGAAGGCCTTCGCCAGCGCCGCCGCCGGGATGCCCAGGCCATCGTCGATGACCTCGATAACCAGCTCGCCGCCCTGCCGCTGCGCCTGCAGCCTGATGTTGCCGCCGGGCGGAGTGTCCTTGGCGGCGTCGGCGCCGGCGGTCCTCACCCGCCGCGGCGGGGCCGTTCGGGCGCACCGAAACGGCGCCGCAGGAGCTCGACGAACGAGTCGGTCACGCGCGACGGGGCGGTCTGCTGCGGCAGTGCCATCACCACCTCGACCGGGCACACCGGCGACAGCGGCAGGACCCGCAGTTCCCGGGCGAACACGGACGCGACATACGGGTTGACGACACCGACGCCGGCGCCCTCGGCCGCCATGCGGCAGATCGAGAAGGAATAGGTGGTCTCGACGCTGGCGGCGACCGTGATGTCGTGCGCCTTCAGCAGGCGCTGGAACTGGACCTGGATGTCGTCGTCGGCGTTGAGCGTCAGCACCCGCTGGCCCCGCAGGTCCCTCACATGCAGACGCGCGCGAGCGGCCAGCGGGTGGTCCGGGTGCATGACGCATACCGCTGCCGACCGGTCCAGCGTCGTGGCGCCCGCCTGCCGTCCGCCCAGCGCGGAGGTGGCCAGCACCACGTCGTACATCCCCGCCACGATCGCCTCGCGCAGCCCGGCCGTGCCGCTGGTCTGCAGGCTCACGTGGACCTCGGGATGGACGCGGGCGAATTCCGCGACCACGGCGGGCATCACGCTCAGCCCCAGGGCCGGCGTGCAACCGATGCGCAGCGAGCCGGCACCCGCCTTGCGCAGCACGGCGATGCTCTGCTCGATGCGCTCGAGCCCCAGGAAGTGCCGCTCGACGACGGCCAGCAGTTCGTGCGCCTCCTTCGTCGGGCGCAACCGCCCCTTCTGCGCCTCGAACAGCTTCAGCGACGACGCCTGCGCGAGCTGCGCCAGCAGCCGGCTGACCGAAGGCTGCGTCGTGTTCAGCAGCGCCGCCGCCGCCGTCGTGGTGCCCGACTGCATGACGGCGCGGAACGCCTCGATCTCGCGGAAATTGACCGGCCTGGCCATGTTGCACCCCATCAGGACTGATGGCGCATGGTATACGCTGGTGCATAGTCCGCTAAAGAAAAAGCATTTTTCCGCATGGCACGGCGCTTCTACACTGCCTCGCAATCCGCCCGAACCGCGGCGTCATCCTGGAGCCCACATGCCTTCGCATCCGTCCCGCCGAACCCTGAGTCTTGGTTGTGCCGCCGCCCTGCTGGCTGTCGCCCTGCCGGGCGCCGCCCTCGCCCAGCCGGACTACCCGAGCAAGATGATGCGCATCGTCGTGCCGTTCACGGCCGGCGGCAGCTCGGACGTGCAGGCGCGCATGCTCGCCGACCGCCTGGGCAAGCTGTACAAGCAGTCGGTGGTCGTGGAGAACCGTCCCGGCGCCGGCGGCCATATCGGCGGCAAGGCCGTGGCCGACGCGCCCGCGGACGGCTACACGCTGATGCTCGGCTCGATCGGGCTGCACGCGACCTACGGCATCTACAAGAAGCTGGCGTACAACCCGTCGACCGACTTCAAGGTCGTCACGGTGCTGGCCGAGATGCCGCACGTGATCGTGGCCAATCCGGCGCTGCCCGCCGCCGACGTGAAGCAGCTGGTGGCGCTGGCGCGCAGGCAGCCGGCCACGATCAACTTCGGTTCGGCCGGCCTGGGCTCCTCGGTGCACATGATCGGCGAGCTGTTCAAGCTGTCCGCCGAGGCGCCGATCACGCACGTGCCCTACAAGGGCAGCTCGGCCGCGCTCAACGACCTGATCGGCGGCCAGATCCAGCTGATGTTCGAGAACCCGCCCACCACGCTGGCGCACATCAGGGCCGGCAAGCTCAAGGCGCTGGCCGTCACCGGC
>Ga0255338_1006089_pt1 | contig 10529 bp, 10 predicted proteins | sample MeOH1_35cm_T4_19_FD_203715 | JGI IMG/M metagenome (GOLD analysis project Ga0255338, IMG submission 203715) | Sandy soil microbial communities from University of British Columbia, Vancouver, Canada - MeOH1_35cm_T4_195 | ecosystem: Engineered > Artificial ecosystem > Sand microcosm > Unclassified ... | reverse complement strand
GTGCCCATGGCGGCATGGATGCCGCCGACGGCATTGACCGCCAGGAAGGCTTCGGCCCCGGCCTCGCGCAATGCCCACAGGTTCGCCCGGTAGTTCACCTGATGCGGCGGGATGCGGTGCGGATGGCCGTGCCGAGCCAGGAACAGCACCTCGCGTCCGGCGTATTCGCCGCGCAGGACGTCGGCGGAAGGTTTGCCGTAGGGGGTCTCCAGCGGCAGGGCCTGGCGGATGGTCAATCCCTCCAGCTGGGTCAGGCCGGTGCCGCCGATGATCGCGTAGACAGTCATCTTTATCCTCAGTCGATCAGCTGGGCGCGGCGTAGACTCTCGAGCGCGCGCTGCCAGCGTGGATGTTGCTTGTATTCGATGCCGGGAAAGGCCCGGCGACGCATGCGCGCGAGCCGCGGTGCGGGGCTGGCGCCCAGGCGCTGCAGGGCGGAAAGCGCCAGCTCCGCCGCCGCTCGGTCGTTGCAGACCAGGCCCATGTCGCAGCCGGCGCGCAGCGCCGCCTCGATGCGCGCCGCGGCGTCGCCGGCCACGTGGGCGCCGGCCATGGACAGGTCGTCGCTGAAGATGACCCCGTCGAAACCGAGCTCGCCACGCAGGATGTCCTGCAGCCAGCGGCGGGAGAAGCCGGCCGGACGCTCGTCCACCTTCGGATAGATGACATGCGCCGGCATCAGGGCATCCAGCTCGCCCCTCAGTTGCCGGAAGGGAAGCATGTCCCGCTCGCGGATCTCCTCGAGGCCGCGATCGTCGGTGGGAATGGCCACGTGGGAGTCGGCCTCGGCCCAGCCGTGTCCGGGAAAATGCTTGCCGGTGGCGGCCATGCCGGCGGCGTGCATGCCGCGGATGAAGGCGCCGGCCAGCCGTGCGGCGGCTTCTGGATCGCCCTCGAAGGCACGGGAGCCGATCACTCCGCTGCGGCCATGATCGAGGTCGAGCACCGGGGCGAAACTGAGGTCCAGCCCGGCCGCCAGCACCTCGGTCGCCATCAGCCAGCCGCAGTGCTCGGCCAGTTGCTCGGCGTCCTCGTGGGCGGCGAAGGTGCGCATCGCCGGCAGTCGCACGAAGCCTTGGCGCAGGCGCTGCACGCGACCGCCCTCCTGGTCCACCGCGAGCAGCAGATCCGGGCGTAGCCGGCGGATTGCCGCGCAAAGCTCGCGAACCTGGGCGGGATGTTCGATATTGCGGGCGAACAGGATGAGCCCGCCCACCTCGGGCTGACGCAGCAACCGACGATCCTCGGCCGTCAGCCAGGTGCCGGCGATGTCCAGCATCAGAGAGCCTTGCATGGGAGATCCTTAATCAAGCCGGGCCGCGGCCCAGTCGGGACAGGGCGCTTCGTCGATGCGCACCGGGCAGCCGACCGGCACCCGCGGATAGAGTTCGAGCAGGTCGGCATTGCGCAGGCGCACGCAGCCATGAGAGAGCGGCACGCCCATGGGTTCGCTATCCGGCGTGCCATGGATATAGATGTAGCGGCGGAAGGTGTCGACCTCGCCGAGCCGGTTGACTCCCGGCTCGCAGCCGCTCAGCCAGAGAATGCGGGTCAGGATCCAGTCGCGACCGGGAAATTGCTCGTGCAGGGCCGGCGACCAGACCTCGCCGGTCCAGCGTCTGCCCCGCAGAACCGCCCCCTGCGGCAGGCCCTCGCCGATCTTCGCCCGCACCCGGTGCTGGCCGCGCGGCGTGCAGCCGGAGCCGGAGCGCTCGCCCGGCCCGTTCAGCGCCGTGGACACGGGAAAACGCAGGACCAGCGAGCCACCGGCCAGCCCGTACAGGGCCTGATCGGCAAGGGAGATATGGAGAAGGTCGAGAAATCGCATAGGGCGGCTAGCTTAGCCGATCGAACCGGCGGCGCCCACTGGCTGGCGCTCCGTTTCCTTTGCTCCCTATCGCCCTCCGGCTATCAGGCCCGGGCCTGGCATGCGCCGAATCGGCGCCGCCTCCTTGTCACGCGTTTTGAGACGGGCGCCAACCAGCACTTCGTCATGGACGGCGCTCTCCGCACGCAAGCCGGCGGCCAGGAAGGGCACCAGCAGGCGCAATAGCTGTTCGGTGGAGGTCCGCACGCCAAAATTCTCCTCGGCCATCAGGGTCAGCGCCTTGAGTCCGGACATGCTGAAAACGGCGGCGCCGAGCATGAAATGCGCCCGCCAGAATAGCTCGATGGGCGGAATGGCAGGAGCCGCCTGCTGCAGCAACAGCAGGTAGCGGCGGAACACCTTGCCGTACATGTCCTCGAGGTAGGTGCGCAGATATCCGTGCCCCTGGCTGAAGGCCAGACCGACCAGCCGCATGAAGGTGGCCAGGTCGTTCCCGCTGCGCGGCTTCACCGCCAGCGCCCGATCCACCAGCATGTCCAGCAGTTCCTCGAGCCCGGGATGGTATTCGTGGCCGGCCTGGCGGCGATCCAGCTCCCGCTCCAGACTGAGACTGAAGGGGCCGAGAAAGCGCGAGAAGACCGCCTGGATCAGCGCCTTCTTCGAGCCGAAGTGATAGTTGACCGCAGCCAGATTGACCCCGGCCCTGCTGGTGATCAGGCGCAGCGAGGTTTCGCTGAACCCCCGCTCCGCGAACAGCCTCTCCGCGGTATCCAGGATCCTTTCGACGGTTTCCGAATAGGTCATGTTTCCTCCGCCTGTCTGAGCATCGTTCCTGTTCAGGCACCGGTCCTTGGCCGCCCTCCATGCTCCCATCCTGGCTTATCGATGTGAAGACGCTATTGCTGCCGTGCTGACTCCAAGCCAACGACGATACTGAAGACTTCCAGCTTGTTCGAGCTGTTCGCTGCAAGGGATTTTGACCGGCGAGTCCGCTACCGGTTGCCCAGGGGACAGCGAAGGAGCCGAACGGTTGCCAATCGGCAGGGGCTGTATATAATCCCAGTCATTGTATAAAAAACCAGGACCGCCCCATGTCCAAACTGACGCCCCGCCAAGTCGAAATCCTCGCTTTCATCAAGCGTTGCCTCGAAGACAATGGCTACCCTCCGACCCGGGCGGAAATCGCCAAGGCGCTCGGCTTCAAATCGCCCAATGCCGCCGAAGAACATCTGAAAGCGATGGCCCGCAAGGGCGCGATCGAAATGACGCCGGGCGCCTCACGCGGAATACGCATTCCCGGCGCCGAAGTCGACAGCGAAACGACCGATGGCCTGCCGATCGTCGGCCGGGTGGCTGCCGGCGCCCCCATCCTCGCACAACAGCACATCGAGGAAGCCTGCCGGATCGATCCCGGCTTCTTCCATCCTCGCGCCGATTACCTGCTGCGCGTGCACGGCACCAGCATGAAGGACGTGGGGATCAACGACGGCGACCTTCTGGCCGTGCACACCACCCGCGAAGCACGCAACGGGCAGATCGTGGTAGCCAGACTGAACGACGAAGTCACCGTCAAACGTTTCAAGCGCGAAGGCGATAGGGTCTGGCTGATCGCCGAGAACCCCGAATTCGCACCGATCGAAGTCGATCTGAAAGAGCAGGAACTCATCATCGAAGGTTTGAGCGTCGGCGTGATTCGCCGCTAGGAGGCAATATGCAGTTCCAGCAGCCCGTGCAAGCGTCCCAGTCCCAGCTATCCCTGTTCGAAGCCTTCATCGCTCAACCGAGAGCGGTGAGAGCGAAGGAGAAGACGGAGTCCTCTCGCATCCTGGAGCAGGATGCCTTCAGCGAACTGACCCTGCGCGGCGCCGCTGGAAACTGCCTGTTTCTGCTGGCCCCCGTCCTTCGCGAACTGAGCCAGGGGGATGCCGGCCGCTGGCTCACCCTGGTCGCGCCCCCCGCCAGCCTGACCCAGGGCTGGTTGCGCGATGCGGGCCTGAACCGCGAACGCATCCTGCTGCTGCAACCCCGCCCCGGGCAGGACGTCACCGAACTGACCTGCGAGGCCCTGCGCCTAGGCCGCAGCCACACGGTGATCAGCTGGTTCAATCAAATGGATCAGGCGACTCGTCGGAAGCTGCTGCAGGCGGCCAGCCTGGGCAATGCCCAGAGCCTGAATATCCGTCTGGGGTGAGCGGCTCCATCCCGGGAAGCGAGGGCTTGCCGGGCGCGGAAGAGAGAAAAGGTGCAAACGATGCGCATCGCGTCGGATGCATGGACCGTGGAAGACGGCTCGCCCGCGAGCAGCCCGATCGGCTGCCCCGGTCAGTGCAGAACCCGCGGCAGCTCTTCGTCGTCGAAATCGCCCGAGGCCAGGCGCCCGGCCATCTGCACGCCGACGTTGAGCATGGCCTTGGCAACCTCGATGTGGTAGCCCTGCAAAAATTCCTTGGCGCTTTCGGAAAAGTCGAGAATCACCAATTCCTCCTCGTCATCCGCGCGACGCAGTGCTATGCGACCATCGGGCAGTTCGACGATTTCCAGGAAGGAGGTAGGCATAAGGCTCGGCTCTTCAAAAAAGGCCGCCATTGTAACAGTCGAAACCGCTCGCCCCTATACCTCATGCCGGGGTGACCATGTCGCCCGACAGAATCCCACTTCGCGCGAAGGATCGAGAAGCCTGCGCCGAGGCCCCTCCCCGGCTCGCTCCGAAGAATGGCCGGGCCGGCTCACCACTCGGTCAGAGACCCACGGAAGCGCAAGGCCATGTCTTTCAGATGCTGGCGCCACTCTTCCAGTTGCTCGGGCTTCAGGGCCCGCTCTTCCTCCTCGTCCAGGCTGACCGCCTCGATCAACGGCAGAGAGGGATCGACCTTGGCCTTGCTCGGCGCCTGCGGCGGCAGGAACAGACGGGCATATTCTGCTAGCAGTTGCGCCAGCCAGGTTTCCGATTGCTGGGCCAGTTCGACCAGCTCGGCCAACTCCGGACTCGGAGCCGCCTCCAGCACCGCGGAGCTCAGCAATTGTTCCACGCGCGGGGACCTGGCCTCGGGCAGACGGTAGAAACCGGCGATCTCATGGCAGAGCCCGAGCAGTGCCCCGTACAGATGGAAGAGCACGGCCTCGCGTTCCGCCTGGATGAGCGCCTGGGCGTTCATGCCCCCGCTCGCCTCGGCCTGACGCCAGGCCTTGAGGGCCAGGCCGGCGAAATGGATTTTCTGGTTGGTACGGGTATAGAGCTCGTGAGCCATGGCGGCACTCTCCGGATCGATGCGGCCACTATATACCCATGACGACGGGATCAGGGCCGACGGACAGCTGAAAGGCGAACCCGGCCCGAGAGCGGACGAGCCGCCTTCGGGACAGGTCTCGGGAATGGAAGCCGGCCGGGCAGTCGGAAGCGCTCGCCCCCCTGCTCGGCCGAGGCCGGGATCAGCGCTTGTCCTCGACCTGCCACGCACCGTTGCTGTAGAAGGCGCGCCAGCCGGTGGGCTTGCCCTCCACCTCGCTCTGCACGTACTGCTCCTTGGTCTTGCGGCTGAAGCGGATCACCGCCGGACGCCCTTCCGGGTCCTTGGTCGGCGCGTCCAGCAGGAAGTGGTACTTCGGATCGATCTCGTCCCGGTGCGGCAGCAGTTCGAGCACCAGGGGAGCGCGGGTTTCGCGATTCTTCGGGAACTGGCTGGCGGCGAGGAACAGGCCCGAGGCGCCGTCGCGCAGCACGTAGGTGTCGTCGACCTTCTCGCACCGGAGCTCGGGCATCTTCACCGCATCCATCTTCGGCGGCGCCGGCTCGCCGCTCTTCAAGAGCTTGCGGGTGTTCTTGCAGGCGGGATTGGTGCAGCCGAAGAACTTGCCGAAACGACCGGTCTTCAGTTGCATCTCGCTGCCGCACTTGTCGCACTCCAGGCTCGGTCCTTCGTAGCCCTTGATGCGGAACTGGCCTTCCTCGATCTCGTAGCCGGAGCAGTCCGGGTTGTTGCCGCAGATGTGCAGCTTGTGCTTCTCGTCGAGCAGGTAGGCATCCATCGCCGTGCCGCACTTCGCGCAGCGACGCTTGTTGCGTAGCAGGCGGGACTCCGACTCGCCCTCGTCGTCCTCGGCGATCTCGTCCCCGGGGATCAGGTTGATGGTCGACTTGCAGCGCTCCTTGGGCGGTAGGCTATAGCCCGAACAGCCGAGGAACACGCCGGTCGAGGCGGTGCGGATCATCATCGGACGGCCGCATTCGCGGCAGGGAATGTCGGTCAGGGTCGGCTGGTTGGCGCGCATACCCGCCTCGCTGGACTCGGCGACCTCGAGCTTCTTCCGGAAATCGCCGTAGAACTCGTCAAGCAGGTGCTTCCAGTCGCGCTCGCCCTGGGCCACGTCGTCCAGGTTCTCCTCCATTCCGGCGGTGAACCCGTAGTCCATCAGGTTGGCGAAGCTTTCCGAGAGACGCTCGGTGACGATGTCGCCCATCTTCTCCGAGTAGAAGCGGCGGTTGTGCAGGGTCACGTAGCCGCGCTCCTGGATGGTCGAGATGATCGCCGCGTAGGTGGACGGACGACCGATCCCGCGCTTCTCCATCTCCTTGACCAGGCTGGCTTCGCTGTAGCGGGCCGGCGGCTTGGTGAAGTGCTGGCTGGGGTCGAGCTTGAGCAGCTCGAGCAGATCGCCTTCGGTCATGTCCGGCAGCACGTCGTCTTCGCCGGGCTTGGCCAGCTGCGGCAGCACGCGGGTGTAGCCGTCGAACTTGAGGATGCGACCCTTGGCGCGCAGCTCGAAGGCGCCCGCGGCGACGCTGACGCTGGTCGACAGGTATTCCGCCGGCGGCATCTGGCAGGCGACGAACTGGCGCCAGATCAGGTCGTAGAGGCGCTCGGCGTCGCGCTCCATGCCGGACAGCTGGGCCGGGCGCAGGTTGACGTCGGAGGGGCGGATCGCCTCGTGCGCCTCCTGGGCGCCTTCCTTGCTGGTGTAGACGTTCGGCGCGGCCGGCAGATACTTGTCGCCGAACTCGCTCTCGATGAAGCCACGGGCCATGGCCACAGCATCGGCCGAGAGGTTGGTCGAATCGGTACGCATGTAGGTGATGTAGCCGGCCTCGTACAGGCGCTGGGCCATCATCATGGTCTTCTTCACCGAGAAGCCGAGCCGGTTGCTCGCCGCCTGCTGCAGAGTCGAGGTGATGAAGGGCGCCGTGGGCTTGCTGCGGGTCGGCTTGTCCTCGCGCTTGGCCACGGTGTAGCTCGAAGACTTGAGCCGCTCCAGCGCGGCCATGGCCTGGGCCTCGTTGATCGGCTTGAAGGCCTCGCCGTTCTCCCGCGCCACTTCGAAGCGGACCTTGGCGCCCTTGGCGGTGGCCAGGTCGGCGTGAATCTCCCAGAACTCTTCCGGGATGAAGGCACGGATCTCGCGCTCGCGCTCGACGATCAGCTTGACCGCCACCGACTGCACGCGGCCGGCGGACAGGCCGCGGGCGATCTTCTGCCAGAGCAGCGGCGAAACCATGTAGCCGACCACGCGATCGAGAAAACGCCGCGCCTGCTGGGCGTTGACCCGGTTGATGTCCAGCTCGCCGGGATGGGCGAAGGCTTCCTGGATCGCCTTCTTGGTGATCTCGTTGAACACCACGCGCTTGTAGCGATCGTCGTCGCCGCCGATGGACTCGCGCAGGTGCCAGGCGATGGCCTCCCCCTCGCGGTCCAAGTCGGTGGCCAGATAGATGGTGTCGGCTTCCTTGGCCAGACGGCGCAGCTCTTCGACGACCTTCTCCTTGCCCGGCAGGATCTCGTAATGGGCTTTCCAGCCGTGCTCGGGATCGACGCCCATGCGGGCGAACAGCTGGCGCTTGGCCTTCTCCTTGGGCGACAACGCCGGCGCTTCCGCCGCGCTCTTGCCGCGCTTGGCCGGTTCCTTGGCGGTGCTGGCCGAGCCGCTGGTGGGAAGGTCACGGATGTGGCCGATGCTCGACTTCACCACGTACTGGTTGCCCAGGTACTTGTTGATGGTCTTGGCCTTGGCCGGGGATTCCACGATGACCAGCGATTTGCCCATGGATCGGTTAGTTCCTAATTCGAGAAAAGGGAGGCAGGAGACGTCCGACAGGCCGTCGACAAACCCGGGAGAGGCCGCCAGGACAAGGCAAAAATGGCTGAAAAATGCGGCTTAACTACTATAAATCGGCATTTTGAAGCCATTTTCCACGCGCTATCGGCTACGCGGCAGTGTTTCGCGACCTGTTGACCCGGCGCTATATATAGTGGCGGCCGACGTGCGGTCAAGCGCAAGCGCCATTCAGGGTTGCGGGAAAACCGGAGTTTCGGCACGGATCAAAGCAAAGCGCGGCACCGTCCGTCCGTCAACCTCGACGCTCTCGACGAACATCGAGAGCGGCCGGACCCACAGCCCGAACTCGCCGTAAAGCGCCTGATAGACCACCAGCTCCTCCTCCGTCTCGGAATGCCGCGCCACCCCGAACACGCGGTATTCGGCACCCTTGTAATGACGGTAGAGACCGGGTTGTACAGTCATGATCTTTCTCTCGGCTGGAAGGGAAATACGCAGGGCAGCGGACAAGCTCAGCTCGCCCGCTCCGGGGGGAGACGAAATGACGCGGCAACGAGTGCGGCGGCGAAACCCACGGACACCGATCGCCCGGCCGGCCTGCGCCGGCCGGGCGCTCTTCACACCCGCTCGAACACGGTGCTGATTCCCTGCCCGAGGCCGATGCACATGGTCGCCAGGCCGAAACGGCCGCCCCGCTGCCGCATGATGTGCAACAGGGTGCCGCAGATCCGCGTGCCCGAGCAACCGAAAGGATGGCCCAGGGCGATGGCGCCGCCGTGCAGGTTGACCTTCTCGTCGAGCCTGTCGAGCAGTTCGAGGTCCTTGAGCACGGGCAGCGCCTGGGCGGCGAAGGCCTCGTTGAGTTCGACGTAGTCCATGTCGTCCATGGTGAGACCGGCACGCTGCAGCACCTTCCAGGTCGCCGGCACCGGACCGTAGCCCATGATCGACGGATCGACGCCGGCCACCGCCATGGCCCGCACCACCGCCAGCGGCTGGATGCCGAGATCCCGGGCGCGCTGGGCGGACATCACGATCATGCAGGAAGCGCCGTCGGTGATCTGCGAGGAGGTCCCGGCGGTCACGCTGCCGTTCTTCGGATCGAACACCGGCTTGAGCGCGGCCAGGCTCTCCAGGGTGGTGTCCGGGCGGATGGTCTCGTCGTAATCGAACAGTCGGAGGAATCCGTCCTGGTCATAGCCCTCGGTGGGAACGATCTCGTCCCGGAAGCGCCCCTCCACCGTGGCCTGGTGCGCCAGACGGTGGGAACGCACGGCAAAGGCGTCCTGCTGCTGGCGGCTGATGCCGTGCATGCGCCCGAGCATCTCCGCGGTCAGCCCCATCATGCCCGCGGCCTTGGCCACGTGCAGGGACAGCCGCGGATTGGGATCGACCCCGTGGGTCATCGGCAGATGGCCCATGTGCTCGACGCCGCCGACGACGAAGACCTCGCCGTTGCCGGTCTGGATCGCCTGCACCGCGGTGTGCAGCGCACTCATGGAGGAGCCGCACAGGCGGCTGACGGTCTGCGCGCCGCTGCTGTGGGGGATCGGCGTCAGCAGGGCGGCCATGCGCGCGATGTTCCAGCCCTGCTCCAGGGTCTGGTTGACGCAGCCCCAGATGACGTCCTCGACCTCCGCCGGATCGATCTGCGGGTTGCGCGCCAACAGCGCGGTGATCAGCTGGGCCGACAGGTTCTCCGCCCGGGTGGAACGATGCATGCCGCCCTTGGAGCGGCCCATGGGGGTGCGACCGGCATCGACGATGACGGCATCTCTCGGATTCAGACTCATGGATGGTTCCCCCGGGCTCAGGCGAAGAAGGTCTGGCCGTTCCTGGCCATTTCCCGCAGTTTCTCGGTCGGCCGGTACAGCGCACCCTGGTCGGCATAGCGATCGGCCAGGGCGACGAACTCGGCCACCCCGACGTTATCGATGTAGCGCAGCGCCCCGCCGTGGAACGGCGGGAAGCCGATCCCGTAGACCAGCCCCATGTCGGCCTCGGCGGCCGAACCGACGATGCCCTCCTCCAGGCAGCGCACGCTTTCCAGGCACAGCGGCAGCATCAGGGAGTGGACGATGTCCTCGTCGCTCAGCTCGCGCTGCTCGAAGACGATCGGCGCGAGCACTCCGGCGACCTCCGGATCGGCCAGTTTCTTCGGCTTGCCGCCGGCGTCCGGCTCGTAGCGGTAAAAGCCCTTGCCGTTCTTCTGCCCCAGGCGCCCGGCCTCGTAGAGCGTATCGATGGCGGTGCGCCGCTCCTGCTTCATCCGCTCAGGGAAACCCTCGGCCAGCACGCCACGGGCATGGTGGGCGGTGTCGATGCCGACCACGTCGAGCAGGTAGGCCGGTCCCATGGGCCAGCCGAAGGCCTCCATCACCCGGTCGATGCGCTGGAAGTCGATGCCGGCGCCGAGCAGCCGGGCGAAGCCGTCGAAGTAGGGAAAGAGCACGCGGTTGACCAGAAAGCCCGGGCAATCGCGGACCACGATCGGGTTCTTGCCCATCTTCCGGGCAAAGGCGACGGTGGTGGCGATGGTCCGCTCGCTGCTCTGCTCGCCGCGGATCACCTCCACCAGCGGCATCACCGGCACCGGGTTGAAGAAATGCATGCCGCAGAAGTTCTCCGGGCGTTTCAGCGAACGGGCGAGGAA
>Ga0255338_1006088_pt1 | contig 10530 bp, 9 predicted proteins | sample MeOH1_35cm_T4_19_FD_203715 | JGI IMG/M metagenome (GOLD analysis project Ga0255338, IMG submission 203715) | Sandy soil microbial communities from University of British Columbia, Vancouver, Canada - MeOH1_35cm_T4_195 | ecosystem: Engineered > Artificial ecosystem > Sand microcosm > Unclassified ... | reverse complement strand
TGCGGCTACCGCGGGCAGCAGGTTCGCGCCATTCGATGACGAAGTTGAGAGGAGTTGTGGAATAGGGCGGCGCAGCACTAGACTTGCCGCCGGTTTGGGTCAGAAGTATGAGTCGTATACCGATCGGGGTCCTCCGCCGCCGGCTGCCGGGCATTCTGCTCCTCGCGACGTGCGCGGGACTCACCGGCAGTGCGCTGTGCGCCCCGCCGGGGCCGAAGCCCGACAAGCTCAAGGCGGAGCATGCGCCGGAGAAGCTGCGGACGGTCCGGCCGGACCAGCAGGTCAGCGACCTCACCCGCGGGGTGGCCGCGCGGCTTCCTCGTACCGGTTCTCCGGGCGGTAAGGTCGCCGCACGCAACCTGATCGATACCCACCTGTTCGGCGTGATGGCCCGGAGCGGGGTACCGCACGCTCCCCTCGCCAACGATTACGAGTTCTGCCGCCGCGTGCACCTGGACCTCACCGGCCGCATCCCCACCCCGGAGCGGCTGCAGGCGTTTGTCGGCGACCGCGCCGCCGACAAGCGGGACCGCCTCATCGACGAGCTGCTTGATAGCCCGGGTTGGGTGGACCACTGGAGCTACTGGTACGGCGACCTGGTGCGCAACTGCGCGAACCGCATCGGCAATCCGACCACCAAGCACTTCGACGGGTGGATCCGGCAGTCGCTCAAAGCAGACAAGCCGTACAACCGGCTGGTGAGCGAGCTGCTCACCGCCTCCGCGTCCAACAGCGTCTGGATGCCGGACGCCGCCCCCTCCGGCTACCTCGCTCGCTGGCACGTGCCGGGCGACACCATGTACTCCGACCGGTACGAGGACACCGCGGATGAGATCGCGGTCCAATCGGCGCGCCTCTTCCTGGGTCTCAACCTTCAGTGCATCTCTTGCCACGGCGGCCGGGGCTTCCTGGAAAAGGTGAACCTGGGCCTCATCCCCCAGCGGCGGTCCGATCTCTGGGCGATGGCGGCCTTCTTCGGCAAGACGCGCGTGCGCATCGTCCCCTACCAGGACCGCTTCACGATCACCGAGGACGGCAGCGGCTACGATACGAACGCCTCCAGCTCCGTGCGCCTGCAGCGGAAGGGCGACCCGGTGCAGCCCACCTTCCTCCTCACCGGCCGGAAGGCGGATCCGGAGCAGCCGCTGCGGCCCCAGTTCGCGCGGATGCTGACGAGCCACCCGCAGTTCGCGCGCGCAACGGTGAACCTGATCTGGAAGGAGCTGTTCGGCCTCGGCATCGTGGACCCGGTCGACTCCTTCGACCTCGCCCGCCAGGACCCGAAGAGCCCGCCGCCGGCTCCCTGGACGGTGCAGCCCACCAACCCGCAGCTGCTGGACGCCCTGGCCACGGACTTTGCGCGGAACGGCTACCACCTGAAGCAGCTGATGCGCACGATCACCCGGTCGAGCGCCTACCAGCTCTCCTCCCGGTTCGAAGGGGAATGGAAGGACCGCTACACCCCGTACTTTGCCCGCCATTACGTCCGCCGCCTCACCGCGGAGCAGGCGCACGACGCCATCTCGCAGGCCACGGAGGTATACGGCAACTACAAGCTGCGCGACATGGTGTACGGCACGGAGCTGCCGCCGTTGCGCTTCTGGACTGAGGCGCCCACGCCCGAGGAAGTGAACGACGGGGAGGCGAAGGCGTTTCTCCGCACCTTCGGGCAGGCCAACCGGGAGCAGTTCGACCGCAGCCCGGGAGGTTCCATCCTGCAGGCGATGATGTTGATGAACAGCCCGTTCGTCACCCGCCGCGTACGCGCCGTAGGCGGGAGCCGGGTCGATCAACTGGTCCACTCCGACAAGTCCAATGCGGAGATCGTAGATGCATTGTATCTCGCCACCCTCTCCCGCCCGCCCTTGCCGGAGGAGAAGAACGTCGCCCTCGGCTGGCTGTCCGCAGACCGCCAGGAAGGCGCCGAAGACCTCCACTGGAGCCTGCTGAACAAGCTGGACTTCGTCTTCAATTACTGACAGAGACACCGGGAGAGTTAACAGGATGGATTGGACGGAAGAGAAGAGCAAGAACCGAGTAGTAGCGCGCCATGGGTAGCGAACGGTCGCCGACCGTTCGAGCCATCGAATGAGTAGCTTGCAGCGCAAAGCCGAATTCCGCAACCGAAGTACGAGTTTGCGAAAGAGGGTACGTGGACGAAGCCTCGAACGCTCGGCGAGCGTTCGCTACCGCAAGCTCTCCCGGATAACGAAGTGCCGAGCCGTAGCCGTCCAATCCAATCCCATAAATCCTGTTCATCCTGTCTAAAACTCCGAGGAAGCCCCGCCATGGAAGCTACCAACCGAAATGTGATGCACCTCAACCGGCGCGCACTGCTGCGCATTGCCGGGGTGAACGTGGTCGGCGGGTTCCTGGGTGCGTTTACGGCGCGGGACGTGCGGGCGGAGGGGAAGGCGCAGCCGGTGGGCACGGCGCGGCAGGTGCTGTTCGTGAACCTGGAAGGCGGGATGAGCCAGGTGGATACCCTGGACGCCAAGCAGGGCGCGTGGACGCCGGACTACTTCGACATCCGCAGCGTGGGCAACGGCCTGCAGCTTCCATACGGCCTGATGCCGAACCTGGCGCAACTGACGGACCGCGTGGCGGTGGTCCGCTCCCTGGCCGCGTGGGACGCGGTGCATGGCCGGGCCCAGTACTACATCCAAACCGGTCACCCGCTCAACCAGGCGTTGGCGCGTGAGGTGCCGGCTATCGGGGCAGTAGTCTGTCACGAGCTGGCGCCGGGCCGCAAGCCGAGCGACACGCTGCCCGCCTACATCGCCATGAACATGGCCGGCAACCAGGCCGGGTTCATCAACCAGGGCTTCCTCTCCGCCGAGTACGGGCCGCTGGGGCTTTCCGTGGGGTCGGAGGGCGCGCCGAAGCTGATGCCGGACAAGGGCGGGGCAGACGCCCTCAAGCGGCGCTGGGAGCGGCTGCAGCAGCTCGACCGCTCCCTTCGCGGCGGCCAGGCGGGGCTGGACCGCAGCTTTGCGGATTACCACGAGTACTACCGGGGGGCGTGGTCGATCATGAACGACCCGCGTGTCTCCGAGATCTTCACGCTCACGGACGAGGAGCGGAAGCGGTACGGGAGCAGCTCCATCGGCAACTCCCTCTTGCTGGCGCGCAACCTCTTCCGCGCGGAAGCGGGCACCCGGTTCGTGCTGGCGAGCCACGGCGGCTGGGACCACCACAGCGACATCTACAAGGAGAAGACCCGCAACCACCCCGCGCTCATCCGGGAGCTGGACGCCGCCCTCTCCCAGCTGATCCGGGACCTGGAGAGCACCCCCTCCCGCCACACCCCCGGCAAGAGCCTGCTGGACGAGACCCTGGTGGTGGCGATGAGCGAGTTCGGCCGCACCCCCGGAACCCTAAGCGCCACCCGGGCGGGCCGGGAGCACTTCATCCACGTCCACTCCGGCCTCTTCGCGGGCGGCGGGGTGCGGCGTGGCACCGTCCTCGGCAAGACGGACGAGGTGGGCGGGCAGATCACGGACCCCGGCTGGACCGGTGGCCGGCCGATCTACATGGAAGACGTGGCCTGCACGATCTACTCCGCGCTGGGGATCGACTGGACCAAGACGGTGCAGAACACCCCCTCCGGCCGTGCCTTCCATTACGTGGAGCCCGCCTCCGGCACCAAATACGTGAAGTTCCAGCCGGTGAAAGACCTGTTCGTCTGACCTGAGCCCAAGCCAGTTGAGCGAATGAGGATGGGCATGCCGCCGGTCAGATGAGGCTGCTCCTTGCCGGGAGCGGCCAGATCCCAGCCATCGAGGAGGCATCGTATGTCGAGCTACTCGACCCGTGACCTAGACCCTTCCGAAGTAGCGGTCATCGCAGACGTGCTCCGCAGGCTGCGCGAGCATTTCCATGAATGGCCGTGCCACGAAGGTGGCGAGCACCATCTGGTGGGGTTCGCCTATTACGAAGGCTGCGGCGGCACGGAGCACTGCGGAGCGCTCCTGGCCGAAGCGGCACCGTTTGCACTTGGCAGTGAGCTGGTGTTCAGGCACGAGTTTCACTGGATCATGATCGGTTCGGGGAGTAAGTGGCGCTATGGGGTCATGCATCCGGCGTTGAATCAGCCAGTAGACCTCACCGCGCTCGAACATGGCTCGTGGAACCGCGAGGAGTATGACCAACCCCCGTGTCCGGGACGAACCACGCATGACTCGCTCGACGCCATTCTGGCGCACGTCGGCCAGCCCTCCGCGGGTGACGGCTAGTACAGCGTTCAAGAGGAAATGGGGAAATCAGTAAACGAGTAAATGGCCGCCTTGCGCGTACCATTGCCATTTCCCCATTTCCCGGCGAACGCTACACTAGCACTCAACGCCCCCTCCGCTCCAGGGCCATTCCGTCTTCGCCGCTGCAGCAAGTTTTCGGTGTGAATTACGTTGCACTACCGTACGATCAGCAATTCAGCGGATGAGCAGAGGTCAGGCTTTCGGTTTCGAGCAAGTAGGTGAGGAAGACGACCGGAGCTCCGGTATTGAAGCAAGCCGTTGAGCCAACCTGTCGGGAGGAGCGGCTATGGAAGAGCAGGTTCGCCAACTGGAAGCACGCCTGGCACGCGCCGAGCGCGAGTTAAACGTGGTACGCCGGATCGGCCGGGGAGCGGCGGTGGGAACCGTGGCGCTGGTGGTAGCGACCCTCCTGTTTGCGGCAACGCGCAGTGACGCCGAAAAGGCAGAGTTGAGCGCCGCAGCCCAGCGGGGCACCCGGATCAAAGCGCCGCTCACGGTCGTGGACCGCCAGGGGCGGCCGGTGATGCAGGTAGTAGCGACCGACCAGGCCCGGGGAGTGCTAGTGTTCGACGAGGCCGGAAAGCTGATCACCGGCGCCGGGCAGACTCCTGAGGCCAAAGGAGTAGCGGTCTATTATCCGGATGGAAAGATTCAGGTAGGTCTGGGCGAAAGCGCCAAAGGGCACGGCATGACGGTCTTCGACGCCAGCGGCCAGACTGCGACCTGGGTAGGACTGGGTAAACCCGGTGCCGACCAGGGACGAGGCATCCTGGTTAAGGACGGCACCGGAGCGTCCGTGGCGATGTTCGGCCAGGTGACGGCGGAAGACCGCGGCGAGGTTATCCTCCAGGACCGCGCGGGGCAAACACTCTTTCAGCAGCCGTAGGCACGGGGTAGCGGCGCACCCTGTCGGGAGTGCGGGTGGGGCGGGTGCTCTATCCGCACTCCCCGCACTCCCCGATCAGGCGCGCCGACCTCCACTCGATCTCGGCCTAGAACTTGATGTGGAGGTCGCCCTTCTTCTCGCGTTCGTGCAGCTCCGGGGAGTCGACGATCCGCCACTCACCATTCTCGCGCGTCAGGGAGAATTTCGTGGGGTTCGGCTCCACCTGGGCACCTTTCACGTCCACCACCACTTCACTGGTGCTGCCGTGCTCCTCGGCCTTCAGCACTTCCCACTTGGTGGCGGCGGAGTAACGGTCGGCGGCCGTCTTGCCCAGGGTCGTGGGGCTTTCCCGCTCCCGCTCGCTGGAGGCGATCAGGCCGTACATCCGGGCGCCGTCGCTGTTGGAGGCAGCCCGCAGGTACTCCTCCACGACCCGCTGGGATGCCGAGACCGCCGGAATCAGCGGGCGAGAACCCACTCGGGAGTCGCCGGAGATCGTGCTGGTGCAGCCCCCGAGCGCTACCGTCAGTAGCGCTACCCCAAGAAACCGCCCTACGTGTTGTGTGGTCATGCTCGTGTTCTTCCCCGGCGGGTATTACCCGTTCTTCCAGGCCGGGGAAACGAGTGGGCTCAGTGCGTTGGGGATTTAGAGGTCCCTTTCGGAAGTGCGGCAGCGGGTGGTGGCACCGGGCGTGCGAGGTGCTTCCCTAACCCTCGAAGCACCCCCGCAAGCGTCCGAGGCGCATAACCAGGGATCCGGACCCTGGTACTAATGAACCGTCCCCATCCAGCCGCGGGACTCGTCCGTTACCTGTAATTCCTAGCCAGGTAGCCAAGCATCGCCTTCAACGGCACGGCCCGGCGAGGTAGTGACCCACGAACAGCCGCTGCTTCCCGGGAAGGTCCTCATACGCCATTGCGAGAAACCAAAAACGCGCCCTGCACCCGGTGAGACGCACTTCCCTCGCCCCCAACCGTAAGCGTTCCTTTCACCTTACAGCCGGCGGGTGGGGGCAAAGCGCTTGCAGACCCAACAAGCCCGTACCGCTTTCGGAGTTAGAAAGATGCTCTACGTGATCGATGCTTTCGGCGAGGACGACGAAATGACCACCATGCTGACGCGTCCGGTGGACGAGGTGGACGCGGAGTATCTCCGGGCAAAGGTCATCCCCGTGCTCCAGCCCTTGAGCGTGGACGAGTACTCGTTCGGTCCGGCAGCGATCCTGCATACGATGGCTCGTTACAGCTATGTGTTGGACGGCGCGGTCGTCTACTGGTGCGTGGAGTGGAAGCCCGGCTTGCTGGTCATCCGCTTCGCGCCAGAGGGTGAGATGGCCTGGGCCGCGCTGAAGTCGCCCAACCCGGAGTTCGGTGGCCGGGAAGCCACCGATGCGGAGTGGGACGCCTACGACGAGGATGCGGAGAATCCCCAGTACAACCTCGTATTCGACGCATGGGACGATATCTTCGACTGCGAGCGCGAGGGATGGGATCCCGTCTCCGAATCGGATCAGGATGCCTACGCAGCGGCCCTGGCGCCAGTCAACACGCTCTCTGAAGCACTGAAGCTGCAGTGGGAGTCCCGGAGCGAAGAGTACCTGGAGCGCTGCAAAACCAGCCCGATCTGGCGTGGCGAAGTCGTAATGGGTTAAGGGTCCGGAGTGATTCGGAGCGAAACACCCGCTGATTCTTGGTTACCTTGCTTCGTCGTGGCGGTAGCGGCCCAGCTGTGGGCCGGAGCCCACCACCCAAACCACTCGGCCACATCCGTGCCTAGGCAGAGCGCCCGGTATGAGTTTGAGCACGCCCGTCACGGCACGCTGTGCTACCTGGCCGTCCACGCTGTCTTCAGCGGCCGGGTCTACGGAGAGACGGCGACTGGAAATGGCATCGAGCCCTTTGAGCGGGCACTTGAGCACAGCCTGGCACCGGAGCGCTATCGCCAGGTGGAGCGGATCTTCCTGATTGTGGATAACGGCTGTGCGCTCCATCCGCGCACCGCTCCGGCGCGTCTGCAGGAGGCGCACCCGAAGCTGACGGTGCACCTCCCCACGCTGCGAACTGGCTGAACCATGGCCCAGTGAGCATCCGCTCTACTTCTCCTTCATGAAGCGCAAAGCCCTGCACCCCGCGGACTTTGCCGACCTCGACGCACTCCGGCAGCGGGTGATGTGCTTTCAGTGTTGGTACAACGAGCATGCGGAACCGTTTCGATGGAACTATACCCGCCAGGACATGGCGGCTCACATGAAGCGTCTCAAGCGGTGCGGCTGGCTTCCGAGAGCGAACCCCCTGCCTCGCTACGGTAGTACCAGGCGGTCAACCCGGCTCCGCTGCCAACCGTTGACGCAAAATAAGACTCAGAGTTCCCTGATAGCGTTGGATTGACGTTTGCCCCGTCCACCCCCGTGGTATGTGAGAGCGCGACCGAAATCACCACATCGAAAGATCGCAACGGAGTCATTGCCTCTACCGCCCGTTAGGGACGGAGGAGCCCCTGACTTAATTAGGAGAGACTCACTTGAATCGATGGACTCTGACCGCAATCACGGGTGCGCTGGGCTTGCTGCTCGGCGGATCGCCCGCTCACGCTTTAAACCTCACTGCCAACCCGATGAACGTGCTTTCATCTGGCACTTACAACGTCACCATCAACAAGCTCAACGCCCTCCAATACTCGGTGGCGGTGTCCGGCAACAATGACGGACGGCTGGTGACGGACGGCTCGGGACCGCAGAAGCACTCGGTGGGCCGCATCAGCATCGGCTTCCTGCGTGCCGACAACACCTACATCGCGCCGAACGAACCCGGCAGCAATGGCGGAACGACCTCCGGCGCCGGCTTTGTCGGGGCGCCCTGGGTGGTGACCTCGAATGCCGACGTCGTCCGCTTCAATGCGCCTGCCGAGATCAACGACGTGGCGCAGTTCGGCGGCAACATCTTCAACGGCATCATCACGATGGATGTAGCCGACACCCCCGCACGTGTTACGGCCGCGCTCCAGAACGGCACGCAGCAGTGGTACACGGAAGGCAACGATGTTAACTTCGGCGGGCAAGGCGACTTGACTCCCGAGCCCGGCTCGTTGGCGCTGGCCCTGCCGGGTCTCCTGCCGCTGGCGTTCATGCTCCGCCGCCGGCGCTCCGCATAAGCAGCGTAAAACTGCAGGGTCAAGCAAAGTAAGACTACAGGCCAAAGAGGGGGAGGGGACCCGGGGTCCTCTCCCCCAAGCGTCATCAGCCCCGCTCAACCCGGAGGAGTAAGCGGGGCTGATAACGTGTGGTCACCGCAACGCTCGCGTGGTGGTAGCCGCCACGACTCGGGCGCCTCCCTGCGGGGCGCCCGCACGAGTACCGTTCGTAGTGCAGACCGGTGCGGGCCACCCGCTACGCGTTGGCCCACCCCTACTTGCTGCACGGGTTACCAGCCGCAATCGATCGGCTCAAACTGCTCCGCGCTGGATTAACGTTTGCCCGGTGGGCCCCCGTGGTATGGCAGAGCGCGATCGAATCACCACTTTAGCCGGTCGCCCCGGAGTCGCTGTTCTCGCTTTTTCAGGAGAGACTCATTTGAACCGATGGATTCTAACCGCTACCGCAGGTGTCCTGGGCCTCCTGCTCGGTGGCTCTCCCGCTCACGCACTGAACCTTACCGCCGACCCGTCTAACATGCTCGCTTCGGGCGGGTACAGCGTGACCATCAACCAGTTATCGACCAGCCAGTACTCGGTGGCGGTCACTGGGATCAATAACGGCCGGCCGGCCACAGACGGCACGGGACCGCAGAAACACTCGGTGGGCCGCATCAGCCTGGGCTTCCTGCGTGCCAACAACACCTACATCGCACCAAATGAAGCGGCCAGCAGCGGCGGAACCACCGGCGGCGGCGGCTTCGTGGCGTCACCCTGGGTCGTGGCGGTGAACAGCGACGTGATCCGCTTCAATGCGCCTGCGGAGATCAACGACCTGGCGCAGTTCGGCGGCAATACCTTCAACGGCATTGTGACCCTGGATTCGAGTGAGGCGCCGGCCCGCATCACCGCGGCACTGCAAAACGGCACGCAGCAGTGGTACGGAGAAATCCGCGGCGTTGACTTTGGTGGGCAGGGTGACCTGTCGCCCGAGCCGGGCTCGCTGGCCCTGGCTCTGCCGGGACTCCTGCCGCTGGCGCTGATGTTACGCCGTCGCCGTCGGGCGTAGGCCGCAGCACGGTATGGATCACAAAAGGGGAAGGTCGCCCGGCCTTCCCCTTTTTGATTGCTCTCGGGAGTCAGGCCAGTTCACCGAATTGTAATCTGGGGCGGGGAGAGTTTGGTGCCTCCGTCGGTCACCGCCGCGAGGATGGTACGGAGGTAGCACCGGAGGTGAAAGCGGCCCATTACGGCCCGGTCCGGGACGAAGGTCAGCGGTCGAGCGGTTACGGCTGCCCCACGTCGTAAAACGAGGAGGGCTGCCGGCTCGGCCGGGCGGGCAGCGAGGGTGACCGGGAAGCTGGGTAGTTGCACCGAAAGCTCCAGGGCCGCCGTTTGCAGCCAGGCATTGCGGGTGGCGGCGTGCTCCGCGTCCAGCAGCCAGCCCGCCGGGACGAGTGCGGCGAGCAAGCCGTCTTGCGCCACCCGCGGTAAGAGCTGGGAGATCCGTGACGGGCTGCCGGGTCCGGTAGACCAGAGATCCGCCAGTAGAATCGCCGCACCGCGGGTCGCCTTCGCCTCCGGGCGATGCCAACCCGCCGTGGCAGAAGCCAGGGCGCCGGTGCTCGGGTACACCACCAGGGCTCCGCGGGCCGGCCCCGATGCCTTCCCCAGACGTCCGAGAAAGAGCGCTACCTCGCGGATCCACCCCTCCAGGGCGCGATCGGCGGTCAAAGCTGCTGCTCGGCGGGGTAGGGAGTTCACCACCGCCTGCGCCGCGTCGTCCCCGCCGCTCCAGGGCAGGCGACGGATGTCCGGACATTCCTCCCAGAGCCGGCGGGTGCCTGGCTCCGTGTCTGCGCCCCGATCCAGCGCGAACACCGGCCGGCCGCTCCGCACTGCCCGGCGGCATTCCTGATCCATGGTGCCGTCCGGCTGCACGTCGATCGCTACCACCGCGTCCGCGAGGTCGAACAGGAGGGCGTCCCGGCGTTTGCCGTTGCGCGCCGTCCAGTGATGCCGCCAGCCGAACGGGGAGAGCAGCAGTTGGAGGTCCGGATCGAAGGCGGTGTCCCACACGCGTGCGGGGGCCACCGGCTCCCGCTCTAAACCGCCGGGGAACGCATCGGCGACTCCGCGGTCAAGGATCAACACCGCCGGCCCGGCCTGCCGCTTCGCCGCGGTGGCCGTGATTTGATACGCCTCACGATTCGGCGAGGTTACCAGCACCACGTCTCGCCGGGCGAGCGCATCGGCGA
>Ga0255338_1006087_pt1 | contig 10532 bp, 9 predicted proteins | sample MeOH1_35cm_T4_19_FD_203715 | JGI IMG/M metagenome (GOLD analysis project Ga0255338, IMG submission 203715) | Sandy soil microbial communities from University of British Columbia, Vancouver, Canada - MeOH1_35cm_T4_195 | ecosystem: Engineered > Artificial ecosystem > Sand microcosm > Unclassified ... | reverse complement strand
GTTCTCGGTGACCGAGAGCGCCACGGGGCGTTCCTGCTTCCCGTTCTGGGTCGCCACGATCCGGATGCCCGGGAATTTGGCGATGGCTTCTCGGAAGCCCTTCACCCGCTCCAGGATCGGCACGACCGGGATGCCGTCCAGGATGGCCACCTTGCCTTTGCCGTTCAGATGCCGGCCGAGGAACTCCCCGGCGAGCCGTCCGGCTTCCTGGTTCTTTGAGCCGACGAAGCAATCGACCGGTCCTGCCGCCTGAGCGTCCACGGCGACGACGACGATCCCCGCCTCTTTGGCCTCCTTCACGACGCCTTCTACGCCGGCCGAGTCCGTGGGGTTGATCAGCAGGATGTCGATTCGCTTCTGGATCAGGTCTTCGATGTCGCTGATCTGCTTGGTCACGTCGTGGTGGGCGTCGACGTAGCTGACCTTGGCGCCGATGGTGCCGGACATCTCATCGATGGCCTCTTTCATGGCGATGAAGTAGGGGTTCTCCATCTCCTGGAACGACACCCCGATCTTGATCCCGGCCTTGCCGCCGTTTGCTGGCGGGGTCTCGGCAGGCCGGCAGCCGGCGAGCAGGGTGAGCCCCGCGAGCGATAGCGCGGCGAAGAGGGACAGGAGAGCCCGGGAAGGAGAAGGCAGCCAACTGGATCGTTCGATAGTTTTCATTGGTAGGCCCGCTTTCTACGAGTGGCGCGATCTAGGGGTGAGTGGGCAATCAGGTGGCGGAACAGGGGCCGCTCAGGTAATCGGCGGCCGCGAAGTACTGCTGGATTTCGGCCGACTGCCGCTCCCGGTCCCAGCCGAGGTGCTCTGCCATCCAACCGGCGGTCAACTGCGCAATCGGATCTCGCTCGGGATGGTAGTAGTGCCATGAGGTTCGGCGCAGCAGCATGTCGTCCAGGTGCACCGCCCATTCGTTTCGGCAGCACTCCGCCACCACGTCCGCCCCGATCGGAGGCGGCAGCACGCCACTGAATGCTCCCCGCACCAGGGGTTGCTCTGCGGTACGGGACGCTGGGAGGCGCCGATGGAGGTAGCGGCCGATCTGGTCCACCGTCTGCTCCGCCATCACCCGGTAGGTGGTGAGTTTGCCGCCCGCCACGTCGAACCAGCCCGGCTCCGGCATCTGAATGACGTGACTACGCGAGACGTCTGAGGGCGCGCCCGCCGCTTCCTGCTTTGGTGCGATCAGCGGCCGGATACCGGACCAGGTGGAGATCACGTCTTCCGGAGCCAGCCGGGCGGCGGGAAAGGCTTCGTTGACCACTTCCAGGACGTAACGAACGTCCTCGGGGCCGGTGCGGACTTCGGCCGGGTCGCCCTGGTAGTCGGTGTCCGTCGTGCCGAGGATGACCCGCTCTCCCCAGGGGATCACGAAGAGGATCCGCTTCCCTTCGGTCAGGATGATGGCCTCATCCACGGGTAGGCGGCTGCGGTCGATCACTGCGTGTATCCCCTTGGTGAGCCGCAAGCGGATACCGCTGTGCGGAAGGCGAGCCGCCCAGGCGCCGGCGGCGTTCACCACGGCGGCGGCATGGACCCGCGTGGCCGCGCCGCTCAAGTCGTCGAGGATCTCGCAGGCCCAGCCCTGCTGTACCGGTGAGCCGGTTATAAACGCCGTGTAGTTTCGCAGGGTAGCCCCGGCCGACTCCGCGGAGCGGAGCGTGTCGATTACCAGGCGGGCGTCGTTGGTCAGGCCATCGTAGTGCCGGGTGGCGCCGGTTAGCCCCTCGCGGCGAAGCCCCGGCACGAGGCGGAGGACCCGGTCTGCGCTTAGTGTTGCGGAGGCGCCCAGGTTCCGGCCGCCGCAGAGGAGGTCGTAGATCCGCACGCCGAGGGAGAGCTTCCAGAGCGACCATTCCAAACCCCGCCAGATTGGGAACAGGAACGGCAAAGGCTGTGCGAGGTGCGGCGCGATCCGGCTCAGTCGCATTTTCTCGACGCTGGCTTCGTGTACGAGGCCGACCCGGCCCTGAGCCAGGTAGCGGAGCCCTCCGTGCAGCAGGCGAGATGACCGGCTGCTGGTACCGGAGGCGAAGTCGGCACGCTCCACCAGCAGCGTTCGTAGCCCGCGCATGGCGGCGTCCCGAGCTACTCCTGCCCCCACGATCCCGCCGCCGATCACCAGCACGTCGACCTCGGCGTTGGCGAGGGGGGCCCGCTGCACTGCTCCGTCATTCATGGCTCGCCCTCTCGCAAGCGTGCTCCAGTCGCTCTCCCAACTCACCGACGTCCGCAACGATCAGGTCGGGCGGCCTCTCCATCCGGCCCGCCTCCTCGGCCGTCGCCTCCCCGCTCAGGACCAGTACCGACAGGACGCCCGCCCTTTGGGCCATCGCGACATCGGTGTAGATCCGGTCGCCGACCATCGCGACCTCTTCCAGGGCGAGCTCCCGTGTGCGGCACAGGGTGCGGAGCATCGCCGGGTCCGGCTTTCCGAGCACCACCGGCTCCCGGCCCGTGGCCGCGGAAAGGCATGCGGTGAGCGCGCCGCAGTCCACGAGCACGGTCGGCTCGTCCGTTGGGCAAACGAGGTCGGGGTGAGTGGCCAGGTACGGTAGGCCGGCATTGATCCAGTAGGCGGCCCGGCAGAGGCGATCATAGGTGAGCGTGGTGTCGAACCCAACTACCACCGCCTGCGGCGCGTCCCACGTCATCTCGAACCCCGCTGCCTCGAATTGACCGCAGAGCGAGGGGGTGCCCAGCACTGCGAGGGCGATGACCTGCGGCAGTTGGTCGCGGAGGTAGGCGATCGTCGTATCGGCCGGGGTGCCGATCTCCTCCTCCGTCGCCCGGATACCAAGACGCTCCAACTTCTCGACGTAATCGGCCTTCCCCAGTGAGGTGTTGTTGGTGAGAAAGGTGTAGCCGATGCCAAGCCGCCGCAGCCGCTCCAGGAACGGGAGCGTTGCGTCGAAGAGCCGCTTCCCGCGGTAGAGGGTGCCATCCATGTCGAGCGCCAGGTGCCGGACACGCCGGAGATCGGGGGTCGCCGTCTCGTACGCTAGGGTCATGGCCGGATCCCCCCTGGCGCGGCGGGTGGCTTCGTACCGAATAGCTCGACCAGCGACACATCGAACAGGCCGAGACGCTTCGCGAAATCCAGCACGGTGTAGCGCCGCCGGATACAATACGCTTGCTCGTAGCTGCGCCGCAGTCGCTCCCGCGAGATGCCAATCTGCTCCGGCTCGGAGGGGCAGCCCGCCGCAGCCAGCATGGCGCGCGCGTTGCGGAACGGTTCCAGGTGGCGGGTAAGCCGCTCCCGCAGCGCCGGCCATCCATCCTGGAGCAACTCGATTTGCGCGCGCAGGGTCTCTACGCTCGGGTGCTTCGCCCGGGTTTCCACAAGCGCCTTCTCGGCAAGTTCCCCCGGACCGAAGAGCGCGACGATCCGCGTCTCTTCCTCTGCCAGCGATGGCCAGGCCGCGACCGTGGCCTCCACGTCCAGGCGATCCAGGTCCCGGCGCAGCAGCACTTCGTACAAGTCAAGCGAGGCGAGCGTTCCGATCCCTACCTTAAATCCGTGGGTCGGCGCCGCTCCTTCGTGGATGTGGTGCTGCATGTCCCAGAGGTGGCTGAACTGGTGCTCCGCGCCGGAGGCCGGGCGGCTCGTGCGAGCCGCCTGCATGGCAAAGCCGCTCATCATCAATCCGGTGACCAGTTGCCGGAGGCATTCCGGCTCCGAGCGAGCGATCCCAGTGGGTGAGCCGACCCAACCGGGAAGGAAGCGCTGCACCGTGTCCCAGACCGCAGGCTCGACCGCTTCCTCCCCTGCAGCGTCCGCCAGCAGCCAGTCCGCCCCGGCGACTCCCTTTGCCAGCAGGTCCGCGTAGCCGGAGGCGTTCATCCCAAGTGGAGCGTGGGCGATCACGTCCAGGTCGGCCAGCACGCCGCTCGGGGCTGGGCAGTCGAACGTCTGCTTCGAGCCGCGGTACGTGATCGACGCACCATATGCGGTGTAGCCGTCCATGGACGCGGCGGTGGCGACCACCATGTAGGGTCGGTCCAGCCGATGGGCGACGAGCTTCGTCAGGTCGTTGATCGTTCCGGAGCCGACCGCCACCGGGATCGCCGGCGTTTCTCCCAACGCCGCCTGGAGTGCTTCCACATAGCAGTACTCTGCGTAGACGTCTGGTCCGAAGAGGAACGGTGAATCACAGGCAACTCCGGCGTGCTGCAGGGCGTGGTGCACGTCGCTGCCCGCGGCGTCAAAGGTCCGACCGTCTGCCACCACGATGGCCGAGCGGTCTCCGAAGAGCGCCCGGAAGGTTCGCGCGGTTTCGTAGCGGGCGCCGCCGGCAGCCTCGAGGATGCGCGTGTCACGCGCGTCGTCGAGGGCTCGTTTGAGGAGGATCTCTTCTTCAGCGGTGATCGTAGTGCTCATGGGACCAGTGTTGTCGTGTGTGGGGGTATGGGAGGGCGTGGGAACCAGAAGGGCTTACTTCAGCTCAGTTGGGCACTGATCTCCGGGCTCACCATGACTTGCAAACTCCCGAGTCAGTGACAGCAGGGCCTTTGCGCCGGGCTCATCGATCACCAGGGCGTTCAGGAAGCCGCCGCGGATCGCCGCGAGGATCGCGTGGGCGCGGTCTGCCCCTACGACCACGCCCACCCGTCTGGCCACGTGGCGCAGCCCGTTCAGGCTGAGGCTGACCACCCGCTCGCGATAGGGTGAATCACACTCTTCCCCGGTAGTGGTGTAGAAGCGGCCCAGGATCTCGCCCACGGCCCCGGCGCGGCGCAAGGCGGCGATCCCCGGATTACCGATCACGCCACGCTCCGCAAACACGGAGTTCTCCAGGGTGCCCACACCCACCAGGACCAGGTCAGCCGCAGCCAGCCGCTCCATGACGTGTTGGATCTGCTCCAGCCCGAGGAACCGCGCGCAGGTGTCGGCGTCCGGAAGAATGGCCGGGGTATTGAGCCGTTCAAAGGTCCCGCGCCACCGCCGTGCCAGGTTCACCCCCAGCTCCACCGCGTCGTACGGCCCAGGGCTGGACGCGATCGTACCCATCGCCTGTACCAGCTCAATGGGGCGCGGCCGGGCCGGCGGCGTCAGGTGCTCGACCAGTGCCTGCATGGTCCGCCCACCTGCCAACGCTACGGTGCTCGCCGCCTCCAGCCATCCCGCCACGATCGGCGCGGCGAAGTAGCCGACGGACCGGCGGAGATCCGCCGATTGAAGCCCGGTGATCGAGCGGACTACCACCGCCTCGATCCCGAAGGTGCCGGCCAGCTGCGCCTCCAGGGACAGGTCTCTTGGCTCGAACTCCGGCACACTGATCCGCACAATCCCTCGCTCCCGGGCGAGCGCCAGCATCCGGGAGACCTTCGCCTGCGACACATTCACCAACTCGGCCACGCGGGTCTGCGGCAACTCGTCCAGGTAATAGAGGCGCGCGGCGAGGATCAATTGCTCGTCTGTATAAGAAGGATTAGACATGACCGTGAATATTTATGCAGCATAGAAATACGGATGCTTGAATCAGTGTAACTCACTCCTGCTCCGACGGCCAGTCCACAATCTGCTAACAAGACACGGGGGGAAGGGTGCCTCCGGACTATGGAGCTACCCTCCGGGCAGCTGGAATGTACGACTTCCCGCGGCTGAGCTCCGCTTTCGGGGATGATCGTTACGGGAGGCAGAATACGGCGTTCCCGGTGCAGAAAGGCCCACGGATCGAACCGCCTGTCTCAAGATGTCGAAGTTCCCGTCTATCCCGGCTAATACGCCCCTTGCTCCTGTGATCGCGACCGGCACCCACCCGATGATTAACGGTGAACCGTTCAAACGGATGTTCTCACCTGCCGGTTGACTCCCCCCGGGGGGCGCGTTACAGTACGCTGTCCCTGCCCGCCCTTCCACAGGATCCGCCCGTGCCCGAAGTCGAACGCGTCATCGAGCAGATCGTCTCGCAGCTCCCCGGCTATTCCCCGCGCCCGCAGCAGTTCGAGATGGCGCGCACCATTTCCGAGGCGATCAATACCGGCCGACATGCGCTGATCGAGGCGGGAACCGGCAGCGGTAAGTCGTTCGGCTACCTGATCCCGCTGATCGAGAGTGGGAAGAAAGCCGTCATCTCCACCGGGACCATCGCGCTCCAGGAGCAGCTCCTCTTCAAGGACATCCCGTTCCTCGCGCAGGCGTATGGCAAAGACATCAAGGTCGCGCTGGCGAAGGGCCGCTCCAACTACATCTGCCTCCGCAAGCTGTACGAGCTGAACCAGGCGCTGTCCCCCATTGATCCCAGCCGAGCCGCCGTAACGGAGCTGATCCAGCTCAGCGCCCGCAAGTACTGGAATGGCGACCGCGCGGAGCTGCCGTTCAACGTCGACCCGCGTGTCTGGGCCGACTCCCTCGGCTCGGACGGCGAGGACTGCCTGGGTCCGAAGTGCGCCAACTGGGAGTTCACGCCGCACCGGATGGCGCGGCTGGCGTGTGAGGACGCGCAAATCATCATTGCGAACCACGCGCTCTACTTCACGGACCTGGTCACCGAAGCGGGCATCCTGCCGAAGCACGACATCGTGGTCTTCGACGAAGCGCACCACCTGGACCGGGCCGCAGTAGGGGCGCTCTCCGTGCAGGTGAGCCGCTGGATGAGCGGCAAGCTGCTGCAGCGGGTGCAGCGACGCTTCTCCAGCGTGCCCGGCAAGGTGATCGACACGATTGCAACCGCGGAACATGACCTGATGGACATGTTCTATGCGCGCGGCCGGGGTCAGTTCCGTCTGGAACGAGACCCGCTTTTCGAAGAGAACACCCACCAGATGGCCGAGGCGCTCTCCCGCCTCTCCCAATGGCTGGGGACCACCGACGCCTCGCAGATGACCCTCATCGACTCCGAACCCGGAATGGAGAAGGCGCGGGCGGAGGTGATCCGGGAGCAGATGCAGTCGGTCGCGGACGACCTCTCCCGCCGGTGGGAGCACTTTGCGACCCTGCGCACCGGCGACCGGCGGGCCAACTGGCTGCAGACCGACCCCACACGCGACTACTACGAGCTGAACTCCGCCCCGCTCGACGCCGGAGAGTCGCTGGAGCCGATGCTCTGGAAGACGCGCACCTGTGTCCTTACGTCCGCTACGCTGGCGGTGGATGGAAAGTTCGACTTTGTCCGCCGGGAGCTCGGCCTGCCGGACAACACCCTGGACCGGGTGCTCGGCTCCCCGTTCGATTACCCGAACCAGGCGCTGCTGTACGTTCCCCGTGCTCTCCCGCTGCCGAACGACCCAAAGTTCACCGAAGCCGCCTGCCCGGAGATCGAGCAGATCCTGCGGATGACCCAGGGCCGCGCCTTCGTGCTGTGCACGTCGTATCGCTCGCTTAGGGAGATCTCGCAGACGCTCATCCCGAATCTGCCGTTCCCCTGTAAGACCCAGGAAGACCTGCCGCGCGCCCGCCTCGTTGACTGGTTCAAAACCACGCCCAACGCCGTGTTGTTTGCGACCTCTACCTTCTGGGAAGGCGTGGACGTGCCGGGCGACGCGCTCTCCTGCGTGATCATCGACAAGCTGCCCTTCTCCAGCCCGGACGAGCCGGTAGTGCAGGCACGTACCGAGCAGATGAAGGCAAAGGATGAGGATTGGTTCGGCGGCTACGTGCTGCCGAAGGCGGTCCTCGCCCTCAAGCAGGGCTTCGGGCGGCTGATCCGCACCCATTCGGATAAGGGGCTCGTCGCGATTCTCGACCGCCGAGTGGTGACGATGCGTTACGGAGACATCGTACTTCGCTCCCTTCCGCCGGCGCGCCGCATCCAGACGCTCGCTGCCACACTGGAGGCGGCTTTTCAGCAGTCTACGGCCCGACCTGCCGACAATCGAACGCGGGCCGCAACCGTGCGGACACCGGGGGCGGATTTGGGCTATCAAGGAGCGCGGAGCAACGCGCCCCCACCCGATCTGGATGCCGTCCTCGGCGAGCCATCCTGGGACTAGACATCGCGCATGGATCAAATCGCCGAGTTCTTTTCAAAGCTGCACAACCTGGAAGACCTGATCCGGTGGGGCGGCTGGGTCATACTGGCCGCTATCGTTTTTGCCGAGACCGGTCTCCTCGCTGGCTTTTTCCTTCCCGGCGACTCCCTGCTGTTCGTAGCCGGGTTCCTCGTGGGCTCCGGAAAGCTCAAACCACCGGAACCGCTGCCCGGTGACCCGATCACGGGGATGATCCTCCTGAACGCGGTGCTCATGGGCGCAGCATTCCTGGGAAATACGACCGGCTACTGGGTTGGTAGCAAGGCCGGGCGGAGGCTGTTCGAGCGTCCCAACTCGCGGTTCTTCAAGCGGGAGCACCTGGTGAAGACCCAGGAGTTCTACGATGAGCACGGCGGTAAGACGATCATCATGGCCGAGTTCATGCCGTTCGCCCGAACCTTTGCTCCCGTAGTGGCCGGGATCGCGAGGATGCCGTACGGCCGCTTCATGATGTTCAACGTCATCGGGGTGGTGATCTGGATCTTCTCCATGACCCTGCTCGGCAGCCTGCTGGGGGGCGTCCCCATGGTGCAGAAGCACTTTGAGAAGGTGGTGCTCCTGATCATCGTGGTCTCAATCACCCCGGCGGTGCTTCATATCCTGAAGGCCCGTAAGGCAAAAAAGTAGCGGCTATTGAAATGAGAAGGGCCAGCTCGACTCGAAGTTGAGCTGGCCCTTTTTTCGTGTCGGGATCTGCGCTTGGCTGCTCCGCCCAACTTCTGGGCAAGCGACTTGGAAGCAGCCCTACGTGAGTTCAACCGGTCCGGTACCAGATGCGGATGAACTGGTGCCACGACGGTGTTCCGGTGCCGCCCAGGGCCGCGTCCTTGGTTCCCTGCTCCCAGTCCGCCCACAGGTTCGGCAGCACCACGGTCTCCACGTTGACGATTTCCACCGTCGCTTCCGAAAGCCAGTGGTTGGCCGCCGCCAAGGCCGCATCCAGGTCCTCATACTGACCTTGCAGGGCCGTGGCACTGAAGCCCAAGCGGGGGGCCTGGAGTCGCTGCGGCACGAAGTCACGGTACTGAAGCATCGCTCTCCTCCTCTACTTGGCCGCGGGGACCCAGAAGGTCAGCACCAGCCCGCCGGCCACGATCAACGCGCCCCCTAACAGGATGGGAGCCTGCAGCCGCTCGCGGAAGAGCAAGACGGCGAGCCCCTGGGACACCAGGAAGAATACCGCGATGTAGGCGCCCATCAGGCGATTGAAATCCCACCGCGCCAGGTTGACCACAAAGCCGTAGACGACCAGCGCGACCGGACCGAGCAAGAGCCCCCAGCGGGCACCGCGCAGGCCCTGGCGGATCAGTGCGTCGCCTCCGGATTCCAGAAGCGCCGCAAGCGCCAGCAATCCCCAAACGGCCAGTACTTCTCGTATCATCAGGTTCCGCGCTCCTTGTTACCAGTCTATCCTTGCCGAAGATGCTGCGCGCAAGACGTCACGCGCTGCGATGGAGCGTGCGCAGACAAGCTCCAAGTCAATCGCCTGCCTGAAAGTGGATCTTGCTTAAAAGGGTCTCTTTTCTTGAGTGACTAAGGTCATAATCGAAGGGTCGGTTGAACGGTATCCTGGCAGAGTCCGGTTCTCGTTCACGGTAATCGGGGATTGGTTGCGATGATCGATTGGAACGGATTCTTCTGGAGTGCCGGGATCGGAGCCTTCGGAGTTCTTCCGCGAATGCTTCTGGCGATGTGGCCACTCTGGGTAGTGTTGGGCCTGAAGTACGGCGTGCAGATTGCTGTTCGGCATTTCGAACAGCGGCGACTGTCGGCCTCCGGGATCGCAGAGATCGATCGGATGGACGGCCGGACCTTCGAGAAGTACCTGGAGAACCTCTTCACCCGCCTGGGCTATCGGGTGGAGCGTACGCGCTACGTGGGCGACTACGGGGCGGACCTGGTCACCAGGAAGGATGGCGTGCGAACCGTTATCCAGGCCAAGCGCCATCAGAGCAAGGTGGGCATCAAAGCCGTTCAGGAAGCCGTGGCGTCCAAAGGCTACTATGACTGCACGGTCGCGATGGTGGTTACGAACAGCACCTATACCCGGCAGGCGGTGGAGCTGGCGAGGGCAAACGGCGTGATCCTGTGGGATCGGGACCGGCTGGTCGAGGCGCTGCTCTCCGCTCAGCCCGAGGCCACCGCGCCGGCGGCTCCCGTCGTTCCGGTAGCTGCTCCGGTTGCATCGGTTTCGCTGCCGGCGCTGGAGCAAGCCGACGTAGCGTTGGCCGAAGCCCGGTGCGCGAACTGCGACTCACCGGTTTCGGATAAAGTTCGGGACTACTGCCGCGCACACCCGGAGCGGTTCCACGGTGAAGTGTTCTGTTACGACCATCAGCGGGCATCCCGGCGCCGGGCAGAGGTTGCCCACGGCACGGAGTGATCGAAAGAGCAGCGACGATCACCGCTACCACTTGCTGGGCGCGACCGTAAACTCGGTCACCGCGACAACATCAATGAGATCCAGGCGCTCAAAGGTAGCCTGGATCGTGTTTGTGGCGCGGAGGTCGTCGACGGCGAAGATCCGTTCCCAACTCTTCATGACCGTCGTGCGA
>Ga0255338_1006086_pt1 | contig 10533 bp, 7 predicted proteins | sample MeOH1_35cm_T4_19_FD_203715 | JGI IMG/M metagenome (GOLD analysis project Ga0255338, IMG submission 203715) | Sandy soil microbial communities from University of British Columbia, Vancouver, Canada - MeOH1_35cm_T4_195 | ecosystem: Engineered > Artificial ecosystem > Sand microcosm > Unclassified ... | reverse complement strand
TCGGCATGATCCCGACACTGGCGCCGACCTTCTTCCAGTACCTGCCCAAGTGGACCGACCCGTTCACCCATAGCGGCATCGTGCTGGGGACCATCGTGGCGGTGGTGCTCAACGTCTTCTTCAACGGCATCCAGTCGCGCGAAGAGGCGATGCGCAACGCCGCTGCCAATACGCACGGCACGGAATAAGTCCTGCCGGCGGCGGCCGGCACAGTCTTCCTGAAGAATCATGACCCTGATGACAAACAACAACTATCCACGCGATCTGATCGGTTACGGCAGCCAGCCGCCGCACGCCCGCTGGCCGGGCGGCGCGCGCCTTGCGCTGCAGTTCGTCCTGAACTACGAAGAGGGCGGCGAGAACAACGTGCTGCACGGCGATGCCGGCTCCGAGCAGTTCCTGTCGGAGATCATCGGCGCGGCGGCCTACCCCGACCGCCACATGAGCATGGAGGGCGTATACGAGTACGGGTCGCGCGCCGGGGTCTGGCGCATCCTGCGCGAGTTCGAGCAGCGCGGGCTGCCGCTGACCATCTTCGGCGTGTCGATGGCGCTGCAGCGCCATCCCGAACTGACGCGGGCGTTCGTCGAACTCGGCCATGAGATCGCCTGCCACGGCTGGCGCTGGATCCATTACCAGGGCATGGACGAAGCCACCGAGCGTGAGCACATGCGCATCGGCATGCAGATCATCAAGGAACTGACCGGCTCGCTGCCGCTGGGCTGGTACACCGGCCGCGACAGCCCCAACACGCGCCGCCTGGTGGTGGAACACGGCGGCCTGCTGTACGACTCGGACTACTACGGGGACGACCTGCCCTTCTGGACCGAGGTGGAAGTCACCGGCGGCGAGAAGAAGCCCCACCTGGTGGTGCCCTATACGCTCGACTCCAACGACATGCGCTTCGCCACGCCGCAAGGCTTCAACACCGGCGAGCAGTTCTACCAGTACCTGAAGGACGCCTTCGACGTGCTCTACGCCGAAGGCGACCCGCAGGGGCTGGACCGCCCCAAGATGCTTTCGGTCGGCATGCACTGCCGCCTGCTGGGCCGGCCGGGGCGCATGCGCGGGCTGCAGCGCTTCCTCGACTACGTGCAGGGCCACGACAAGGTCTGGATCTGCCGGCGCGTGGACATCGCGCGCCACTGGGCCGAGACCCATCCCTACTCCGCAAAGAACCGCGCCTGAGCCAATCGACCAGGCGACCAAGCGACCAAGCGATAAGCCAATCCATGAGCAATACCTACTCCCTAGATCAACTCAATGCCCTGCCGGCCGCCGACTTTGTCCAGGTGCTCGGCGGCATCTATGAACACTCTCCGTGGGTGGCCGATGCCGCCGCCACGCAGCGCCCCTTCGCCAACGCCGCCACCCTGGCCGATGCCATGCGCGCCATCGTGGACGGCGCCGGCGACGCCGCCCAGATCAAGCTGGTGCGCGCCCACCCGGAGCTCGCCGGCAAGGCCGCCGTGCGCGGTGAGCTGACCGCCGAGTCGACCCGCGAGCAAAGCGGTGCCGGCCTCGATCAATGCTCCGCCGAGGAATTCGAGCAGCTGCAAGCGTTCAACCGCCGCTATAACGAGAAATTCGGTTTTCCTTTCATCCTGGCCGTACGCGGCTATGACCGCGCCGGCATCATCGGCGAGTTCGCAAGGCGCGTGGAAAACGATCCGGCCGCGGAGTTGCAAACTTGCATCAACCAGATCCATCGGATTGCGCAGTTCCGCCTGAACGACTTAGTATCCGGCTGAACCAAAAAAAGCAGTTTGCGTTACCCCTTACCGATGTAGCAGGCAGTGCCCGGGCCGAGCCCGCAACACCCTATCCCTGGGCACGCCAGTAGCAATCAAAACGAATAGAACCCGTCAGGGACCCAGTACACAAAGAACGCAACGGATCAACCACGGAGAACTCATCAATGCAGAAGCAGATCAAGCCGGCCCTCAAGCTGGCAGCGACGGCCGCCGCCCTTTTCAGCGGCGCGGCCATGGCGCAATCCAGTGTCACGCTGTACGGCCAGGCCGACATGTTCGTTGGCGGCGTCAAGAACGTCGGCGCGGCCGACCGCGCCTATGTCGCCAATTCGGGCGGCATGCAAACCTCGTACTGGGGTATCAAGGGTACCGAAGACCTCGGCAGCGGCACCAAGGCCATCTTCGACCTGAACGGTTTCTTCCGCACCGACACCGGCAAGCAGGGCCGCTTCGACGGCGACTCGATGTTCAGCCGCAATGCCTTCGTGGGCCTGCAAAACGACAAGCTGGGCGCGCTCAAGCTGGGCCGCAACACCACGCCCTACTTCGTGTCGACCATCCTGTTCAACCCGCTGATCGACTCCTACGTGTTCTCGCCGATGGTGTTCCACACCTACTTCGGCGCCGCCACCGCCAACGTGGCCGACCCGGGCATCATCGGCGATTCGGGCTGGAACAACTCGCTGCTGTACAGCACGCCGAACTTCGGCGGCCTGACCGCCAACGTGATCTACTCCTTCGGCGAGAAAGCAGGTTCGACCGGCCAGAACAAGTGGGGCGGCAACCTGATGTACTTCAACGGCCCGTTCGCTGCCACGCTGGCCTTCCAGCAGGTCAAGTTCGACAGCACGCCGGGTGACGTCACCGCTTCGGCCAATCCGTTGCTGGTTGGCTTCAGCAAGCAGAACGCGGTGCAGGGCGGCTTGAGCTACGACTTCAAGGTCGTCAAGCTGTTCGCGCAAGGCCAGTACATCAAGACCGAGCTCAACAACAACCCCAACGGCGACATCAAGCACGCCAACGGCCAGTTCGGCCTTTCGGTGCCCATCGGCGCCGGCAACGTCCTGGCGTCCTACGCCTATGACAAGACCGAGAACTCGGTCGCGAACTTCAAGCGCAACACGGTGGCGGTCGCTTACGACTACAACCTGTCCAAGCGCACCGACGTCTACGCCGCCTACTTCTACGACAAGATCACCAGCCTGTCGCACGGCGACACCTTCGGTGTAGGCGTGCGTCACAAGTTCTGACGCTTGCCTTGACTTGTCGACGGGAATTGAAGACCCGCCCTGGTGGCGGGTTTTTTTTGGTGTGCCGGATACCGTTCGAACCGGGCTGCCAGGAATAAGAACCGGACACAGGATGCAAATTCCGCTTGAGCCTCACGCAAGTTGAGGCCCACGCATGGGTACACGCAGTCAGGAGAGGCGCGATTCACCGATGCCGGGAAACTGGCCGCAAAGGCCTGGCTGCAAAAGCCGCGCCGGCCGTTACAGGAAGTGGTTGAGGTTGCCCGAGCGCCATTCACGCCGCCGGATTTCCGGCGGCCACCACTTGGCGGGTCCGCCTGGCCAGTCAATGTCATCGATATATCGCGCCGCAACAGGAAATTGCTGCAGCGCGATAGAGGCAAACTACCGGCTATTCGGGATCGAAAGCCGCTGCTTAATAGTCCGATTCAATTGGCGAGGCCGCCGATGCCTGCCTAGATTTAGGTTCCAGGCAACAAGACGGCAACGGACGAGGTGACACATGCGTCGTGATGCAAAGACCCGGTCGGAGTTGATGGCCATCCTGAACCAGTTCCTGAACAACAATCCGGAGTGCGGCGAATGCGAGCTCCACGCCATGCGTGGGCACCAACCCGACCACACCGGTTGCAACTGGAGCGCGGAAGTCGATTTTCCGCGCGAGCCCGATGATCACCTGCCCACCCGGCTGGCAGCGGCGAAGTCCATCATCGTCGTGATGCGGGAGCAGTACAACCTGCTGCAGTAGCTAAGAAAGCACAGCTTTTCCGGGCCGGCGGAACTGCAGGACAAGCCGGTCACAAAAAACGGGGCTCCCAAGGAGCCCCGTTTTCATTGCGCGATGCCTGGCGGCATGTGCGCTCCGGCGGCGGCATTGCTGCGCCGCCGCACCGCGGATCAACGCGCCGCGTTGGCTTCCGCCACCGCTACCGCCGTCATATTGACGATGCGGCGCGTGGTGGCTTGCGGGTTGAGGATGTGCACCGGCTTGGCCGCGCCCAGCAGGATCGGACCAATGGTGACACCCTGTCCGCCCGTGATCTTGAGCAGGTTGAAGGCGATATTGGCCGCGTCCAGCGTCGGCATCACCAGCAGGTTGGCGCTGCCAGCCAGCTTGGTGCCCGGCAGGAAGTGGCGGCGCACGTCCTCGACCAGGGCGGCGTCGCCCTGCATCTCGCCTTCCACTTCCAGGTGCGGCGCCTCGCGGGCCAGGATCTCCTGGGCCGCGCGCATCTTCCGGGCCGACGGCCGGTTCGACGAGCCGAACATCGAGTGCGACATCAGCGCCACCTTCGGATGCTGGCCGAAACGCGCGATTTCCTCGGCAGCCAGCTGCGTGATGGCGGCCAGTTCCTCGGCGGTGGGGTCGTCATTGACGAAGGTGTCGGTGATGAACAGCGTGTACTTCTCAAGCATCAGCGCGTTCATCGCGGCGAACACCTTGGCGCCCGGCGCCAGGCCGATCACGTCCCGCACGTGCTCCAGGTGGGCTTCGAAGCGGCCCACGGTGCCACACAGCAGCGCGTCGGCGTCGCCCATATGCATCAGCATGGTGCCGATCAGCGTATTGGAGCGGCGCAGCGCCACCTTGGCCATGTCGGGCGTCACACCGTCGCGGCCGCGCAGCGCGTGGTAGGCCTCGTGGTAGGCGCGGTAGCGCGGATCGTCTTCCGGGTTGATCAGCTCGAAGTCCACGCCGGCCTTCAGGCGCAAGCCCGCTTTCTCGATGCGCATCTGGATCACGTGCGGACGGCCGATCAGGATCGGGCGCGCCAGGCCTTCGTCCACCACGGTCTGCACCGCGCGCAGCACGCGCTCTTCCTCGCCCTCGGCGTAGACCACGCGCTTGGGCGCGGCCTTGGCGGCCGTGAACACCGGCTTCATGATCAGGCCGGTATGGTAGACGTACTGGGTGAGCTGCTGGCGGTAGGCTTCCAGGTCCTTGATGGGACGCGTGGCCACGCCGGATTCTTCAGCGGCCTTGGCCACCGCCGGCGCGATCTTCTCGATCAGGCGCTGGTCGAACGGCGTCGGGATGATGTAGTCGGGGCCAAACTTCAGCTCCTGGCCGCCGTAGGCGGCGGCAACGGCGTCGTTCAGCTCGGCTTCGGCCAGCTCGGCAATGGCCTTGACGCAGGCCAGCTTCATTTCCTCCGTGATCTTGGTGGCGCCGCAATCGAGCGCGCCGCGGAAGATGTACGGGAAGCACAGCACGTTGTTGACCTGGTTCGGGTAGTCCGAACGGCCGGTGGCGATGATGCAGTCCGGGCGGGCGGCCTTGGCCACTTCCGGGCGGATTTCCGGTTCCGGGTTGGCCAGCGCCAGGATGATGGGCTTGTCGGCCATGGTCTTGACCATCTCGGCGGTCAGCACGCCGGCAGCCGAGCAACCCAGGAACACGTCGGCGCCGTTGACCACGTCGGCCAGGGTGCGGGCCGAGGTTTCCTGTGCGTAGCGGGCCTTGTTGGGCTCCATGTTGGCGTCGCGGCCGACATAGATCACGCCCTTGGAATCCACCACGGAGACATTGGTGCGGGTCACGCCCAGGCTCACCATGGTGTCCAGGCAGGCAATGGCCGCCGCGCCGGCGCCCGATACCGCCAGCTTGACCTTGGCGATATCCTTGCCCACCACCTTCAGGCCATTGAGCAGTGCCGCCGCCGAGATGATGGCGGTACCGTGCTGGTCGTCGTGGAAGACGGGAATATTCATGCGCTCGCGCAGCTTCTTCTCGATGTAGAAGCACTCGGGCGCCTTGATGTCCTCGAGGTTGACGCCGCCCAGGGTAGGCTCCAGCGCCGCCACGATCTCGACGATCTTGTCCGGGTCGCGCGCATCGAGTTCGATGTCGAACACGTCGATGCCGGCGAATTTCTTGAACAGGCAGCCCTTGCCTTCCATCACCGGCTTGCCGGCCAGGGGACCGATATCGCCCATGCCAAGCACGGCGGTACCGTTGGTGATCACAGCCACCAGGTTGCCGCGCGAGGTGTACTCGGCGGCCATCGCCGGATCCTTGGCGATTTCCTCGCAGGCGTAAGCCACGCCGGGCGAGTAGGCCAGGGACAGGTCGCGCTGGTTGGACAGTGCCTTGGTCGCGTTTACCTGGATCTTGCCCTTGGTCGGGCTGCGGTGGTATTCCAGCGCGGCCAGGCGCAATTGCGCTTCAGGACTATTGGGGGCATGTTGCGGTGCATCACCGCCGGTCTTGCTGGTCATTATGCTCGTCCAGGAAGTGGCCCAGCCAGTGCCCGCCGGAGCCGCGCCGGTCGTATCCGGCGTGCTTGCCGGAATCTTCCATTGCAGCTTTCAAAAACGGGCGCCGGCGGCTCGGGCCGAAAAATCGAGCCGTCATTCTAGCTCACGCAAGCCCGGCGCGAAGCCCCTCCCAGAGGTGCATCCAGGGTTTTAAGGCCTTTCGCCGGACAATTCAGTTTTTACCCGCGCGCGGGCAATGCCCAGCCTCCTCCGTTTGCCTCATGTCTACTTGTCATTCGGATCCAGCGGCAATGTCACCCGCCGGGACCGGCCGCTCTCGCCAGGAAACTGCACGAAGGCGCTGCGGATCAGGTACGGCATCGCCGCCTGCAGGGATGCGTTCTCGTCGCGGTGTTGCGCGGTAACCTGGTACACGCGGCGCCCGGTAGCCGCATCCTTGAAGAACACGCGCAGCGTGGACTGCGTCACCGGCACATCGCGCACGATCGTTTGCGGCGGCCAGTAGCCCGGACCACCCCAGCCCCAGGGTCCCCAGGGGCGGTAGTAAGGCCCCCAGTACGGGCCGCCATACCAGGGATCCGGGTACACGGTCTCCTGCACCCGCATCAGCCCCGCGTTGCTGTCGTATTCCATATTGACGAGGTAGTGCGCCTGCGGGCGCGCCACCTGTTCGAAGCCGACCCCCGTCAACGCCTGCGCCAGCCATTGCTCGTAGGTCTGGTCCTCGAACCGGCCCTCCTTGCCTGCCCCGTGATCAAAGGCATAGGTGCGTGGCGGATCGTTCTGCCAGTTGCCCTGGCTGAAGGCCGTCACCTCCGTGGTGATGGTGCTGGCGCAGCCGGACAACAGCGCCACGCCAAGCAGGGCCATGCCCGCCGCCAGCCTGCTGCCGCGCAAACCCCTGCCGGCCAGCCGGCTCCATTTCCTGCAAAACCATAGTCCGGTCATGATGCCCCCACACCGATTGTTGTTAGCCACGTGATTCAGACCGTGCCGGGCAGGTGAAATTCCGCGGCGGCGCGGCGCATCCAAGCCGTCATCCCGCCGCTTGGCTACAATGGGTTTTTCAGTGCCTGGGCGCGCGGCCCGGCAGGGGCTGCGCCCCTCCCTCCCGCCGTGCCCACGGCGACCAAGCCGCCCAAAGTGGCCCACAGAGGACAGGATTCTTCCATGCTGCGCACCGACACGCCCGTTACCGTCCACCGCAAAGACTATACTCCGCCGGCCTTCGCATTTGAGCACGTCGACCTTGTGCTTGAACTCGATCCCGCCCGCACGGTGGTCACCAATACCTTGCGCTTCACCCGCCAGGGACCGGGCCCGCTGGTGCTGGCCGGCGAGGAACTGGAACTGGTCGGCGTCAGCCTCGACGGCAAGCCGCTGGATGGCGCGCGCCAGGAAGCGGACAGCCTGACCCTGCCCGAACTGCCCGCGCAAGGCACGCTGGAAATCGTCACCGCCTGCCGGCCGGCCGCCAACACGTCGCTGTCCGGGCTCTATGTGTCCAACGGCAACTTCTTCACCCAGTGCGAAGCCGAGGGCTTCCGCAAGATCACCTATTACCTGGATCGCCCCGACGTGATGTCGACCTTCCGGGTCACGCTGCGCGCGCAACGCGCGGCCTACCCCGTGCTGCTGTCCAACGGCAACCTGATCGGCGAGCGCGAGCTGCCGGACGGGCGCCACGAAGCCGTCTGGGAAGACCCGTTCAAGAAACCCGCCTACCTGTTCGCGCTGGTAGCGGGCAAACTGGAGTGCATCGAGGAACGCATCGCCTCCGCCTCCGGCAAGGAAAAGCTGCTGCAGGTCTGGGTGGAGCCGCAGGACCTGCCCAAGACGCGCCACGCCATGGATTCGCTGATCCACTCGATCCGCTGGGACGAGCGGCGCTTCGGCCTGGAGCTGGATCTCGACCGCTTCATGATCGTCGCGGTGGGCGACTTCAACATGGGCGCGATGGAGAACAAGGGCCTCAACATCTTCAACACCAAGTACGTGCTGGCCAACGCCCAGACCGCCACCGACGCCGACTTCGGCAATATCGAATCGGTGGTCGGGCACGAGTATTTCCACAACTGGACCGGCAACCGCGTGACCTGCCGCGACTGGTTCCAGCTCTCGCTCAAGGAAGGCCTGACGGTATTCCGCGACCAGGAATTCTCGGCCGACATGATGGGCTCCGAATCCGGCCGCGCGGTCAAGCGCATCGAGGACGTGCGCATGCTGCGCCAGGTGCAGTTCCCCGAGGACGCCGGCCCCATGGCACACCCGGTGCGTCCCGACAGCTACGAGGAAATCAACAACTTCTACACCGTGACGGTCTATGAAAAAGGCGCCGAAGTCGTGCGCATGTACCAGACCCTGCTGGGCCGCGATGGTTTCCGCAAGGGCATGGACCTGTACTTCCGGCGCCATGACGGGCAGGCCGTGACCTGCGACGATTTCCGTGCGGCCATGGCCGACGCCAACGGGCGCGACCTGACCCAGTTCGGCCGCTGGTACAGCCAGGCCGGCACACCGGTGGTTGCCGTGCGCACCGCCTGGGACGGCGCCAACGGCAGCCTGACGCTGACGCTGTCGCAAAGCTGCCCCAAGGTGGGCATCGAAACGCATCCCGGCACGCCGGACAAGCTGCCTTTCCACATCCCCTTTGCGCTGGGCCTGATCGACGCCGACGGGAAAGACCTGCCGCTGCAGCTCGAAGGCGAAAGCCAGCCCGGCACCACCACGCGCGTGCTGGACTTCACCGAAGCCGAGCAGAGCTTCCGCTTTGTCAACCTGCCGCGCGGCGCCGAGCCTCCGCTGGCGTCGCTGCTGCGCGACTTCTCCGCGCCGGTCATCGTCGATGCCGACTACAGCGAGGCGCAGCTCACCTTCCTGCTGGCCCACGACAGCGATCCGTTCAACCGCTGGGAAGCCGGCCAGCGCCTGACCACGCGTGCCCTGCTGCAACTGGTGGCGCAGTCCCAGGCAGGCCACGAACTCAAGCTCGACCCGGCACTGGTGGCGGCACTGCGCACCGTGCTCAACGATGCGCAACTCAGCCCCGCCTTCCGCGAACAGACGCTGACGCTGCCGGCCGAGGCCTACCTCGCCGAGCGCATGGGCGTGGCCGATCCGGCCGCCATCCACCGCGCGCGCCAGTTCATGCGCGAAGCGCTGGCGCGCGCGCTGAAGGCCGACTGGCTGGCCGCCTTCGAAGCCAATGCCACGCCCGGCGCCTACAGCCCGGACGCCGTGTCCGCCGGCAAGCGCGCACTGCGCAACCTGGCGCTGGGCTACCTGGCCGACAGCGGCGACGCCGCCATGCAGGCGCTGGCCGAGGCGCAGTACCAGGCCGCCGACAATATGACGGACCGCTTCGCCGCGCTGAGCGCGATGGTGAACACCTTCGCGCCGGGGCGCGAAGCCGCGCTGGCGGATTTCTACCAGCGCTTCGAGCAGGACGCGCTGGTGATCGACAAATGGTTCTCGCTGCAAGGCATGCAGCGCGGCACCGTCGGGCCGCAGGCCGCCGGCCACGCAGGCAAGCACACCATCGATACCGTGCGCGCGCTGATGCAGCATCCGGCCTTCAACCTGCGCAACCCCAACCGCGCGCGCTCGCTGATCTTCAGCTTCTGCGCGGCCAACCCGGCGCAGTTCCATGCCGAGGACGGCTCGGGCTATGCCTTTTGGGCCGAGCAGGTGCTGGCGCTCGACGCCATCAACCCGCAGGTGGCCTCGCGCCTGGCGCGGGTCATGGACCGCTGGCAGAAATATGCCCTGCCGCTGCGCGACCGCATGCGCGCGGCGCTGGAGCAGGTGGCCGCGGCCAGCGACCTGTCGCGCGACGTCCGCGAGATCGTCAGCAAGGCGCTGGCGGCATAGCACGGCACAGCGGTTGGTGGCGGATGGCGGCCCCCCGCCCGCCACCGGCAGGCCGCGGGCCCGCCCCAGTGGCCGGCCGGGCTGACGCCCATGTAGAATTGCCGCCATTCAAGGAGAATCCCCATGAGTCGCATCAGCCTCACCCGCTACCTGGTCGAGGAGCAGCGCAAGCACAACACGATCGAGCCCGAACTGCGGCTGCTGATCGAAGTGGTGGCGCGCGCCTGCAAGGCCATTTCGAATTCCGTCAGCAAGGGCGCCCTCGCCGGCATCCTCGGCTCGGCCGGCACCGGCAACGTGCAGGGCGAAACCCAGCAAAAGCTGGACGTGATCGCCAACGAAGTCCTGCTCGACGCCAATGAATGGGGCGGCCACCTCGCCGCCATGGCCTCGGAGGAAATGGACAGCTTCTACGAGATCCCGAACCGCTATCCCAAAGG
>Ga0255338_1006085_pt1 | contig 10534 bp, 11 predicted proteins | sample MeOH1_35cm_T4_19_FD_203715 | JGI IMG/M metagenome (GOLD analysis project Ga0255338, IMG submission 203715) | Sandy soil microbial communities from University of British Columbia, Vancouver, Canada - MeOH1_35cm_T4_195 | ecosystem: Engineered > Artificial ecosystem > Sand microcosm > Unclassified ... | reverse complement strand
GACTCACTCTTGGGGCACTAAATATGGGGCTCTTAACTCACCTTCTTTATTTCCTGGCGATGATTGTTGGTGGTCTGTTCTTTACGACGAGACGGCTAAACGCACTCTTTATGCACTAACCGGTCTGAAAATACCCGCTTGAGGGTACTTGACAATGACACCATAGTGATGTCAATATGACGTCATGAAGATGTCAAAGTTTACCGACCTACTTTCGGCAGACCTCAAAGCCCTCGGGCAACTGGGTGGACCAGACCTTGAATCTGCTGTTTCGCGCCTGATTCCTACTCTGGCGCCGGTTTTACGGACCCGGCTCCTGGAGGCGCTGACTGAAGTCGCCGGGGAATTGAAAGAGCAGATACCCGGCGCCCATATCCAAGCCCGTTTGGATGGAGATGAGGTTGAACTTATCTACCTTCAGGACGAATCCACATCAAGGGAGATCCCCTCGGAATTGAACGCCCGCATCACCCTGAGGCTTCCAGAAGATTTGAAGTCCAGGATCGAAACGGCAGCAACCAAGGAGGGTATATCGCTCAACTCTTGGTTACTCAAAGCAAGTGAGCGTGGGAGTTTTGCAGTGTCAATCGGAGGTCGGCAACTTAGAGGAAAAGGGAGAAGCTGATGGTAAGAAATGAGACTTCGTACGCCACACTAAAAGAGTCTTTCGACATCAAAAATCCTGAGGTTTATATTGAAACCGTTTCAGACGACGTGCGGATCATGGAATCGGCGGACGGACAGTGTCACGTGGAGATAACCGCAAAGTCGCAGACACCAACCCCATTGGATGAGTTGGTTGAGATTAAAGTGAGCGGACGAAAACTTTCAGTCCACGCATTCCATAAGAAGACGGGCTTCTTTGAATTCCTCAAAAATGGGTCGGTTGATCTTTTGGTCGTTGTCAGGGTTCCGCGGTCAACCGAGCTCAAGGTCAAGACAGTCTCAGGGGATGTAGAGGTTGCGCCGGCTGTTTCAAACATTGAAACCAATACCGTTTCAGGAGATATCGCAATCCTTCACAATCCTGCGGAGTCATGTGTCCTGAAAACTGTGTCAGGAGACATTACTACTCATACTTTTTCATCATGCGGATACAAATTGAAGACCGTCAGTGGGGATATTCGCGTGCACATTGCTCCTGGGCTCGATGTTGAAGTTGACGGAAAAACCGTGAGTGGTGATCTGGAATCAGAAATTTCACTCGCTTCAGTCGATGACGCCCATGCAGAAGGCAGCGAATCAGTGACTATAACCGCAACAACTGTCAGCGGCGACTTCACTTTGGCAAGAAATTAGATAGGAGATACTGATATGGCAAAGAAAAGGATGAGATCCACCCACACAAATTTTCATTCGGGGTTTTCGCATAACGGAACCAGAATGAATGACAATCCAGAATCTATTGGGTTAACAAGTAGAGATCTTCTCTTCCTGCAAGCTTTGGGCCGGATTCAATAAACAGGAAGTCACTCTTCCTCAACTGATGCATCAATCAACCTAGGAGGACATGGCTCACCTGGCGTCGTGATGCCCTCGAAATGCCACCATTCATTTTCGTAAGCACGACAAAGTCCATAGATGTATCCGTTGACTTCCAACCACTTGGTAGAGACAGGATCGTTTGGATAGTTGATATCTAGCGCCAATCCCCATGGATGGTGTGAAATATTGGCTGGCAGTACCCATTTTGAAGCCTCGGCTTCTGTCCCATATTTCTTCACGGCATTTGCAAATAACCTCTCCTGAAGTGCATAACTTCTATAACCGGAAGTGATGTGCAAGGGAAATCCTGCCTCTTTTCCTGCCGCTTGAGCTGCTAGGAAGCGAGTCATCAAGATCGGATTCAGGTCAATCGGCCGCTCAGCGGGTCGATCGATTCGAGAGGCGCCCAAACTCTGCTCATCATCCAAACAACCAGATTCAACGTCCGAACTCCGTAGAACTTTTGTACTCTCATTAAAACAGAGGAGCTGGGTGATCGTTGGTGTTGGGGAAGGTGTTGGCGTTGAAACGCCCGCCAAGGGTTGGTCATTGGAAAGATTGTTAGAGTAGAGAGCAATCCCACTTCCAATGAGGATCGCAACGAGAACAAAGACGGTGACTTTGATCTTCATGCGAGCAATTCTACTTCCTTACTTGATCACGTTCTGCGAATGTTACTGGGTCAAAAGAGAAGTGTGGGCTCGTTGATTTCATAGACTTCCTCTGCTTTACTCCTGTGATGCGACATAGACATTCTCTACGTGTAGTACTAATGAGCATTGTCATCGTCGGATTGATAAGTGGCGTTCTACCTATGGCTCAGGCAAAAACCTTAGTAGGCACTTCCTGTACTACATTGGGGGCAAAAGCAGGTGACGGACCAAACCGTTCTGTTATCTGCGCCAATAAAGGAAAGAAGAAAGTTTGGAAGCCTCTCATACTTGGAACAACAAATAAATCCCCACGTGTGCAATCGACGACTAAGCCGTCGTCACAACCCTCTGCGCAACCTTCCAATAGTTCCGGACTGACTTGCCAGAAACTGCCCGAATTCACAGAAAATTTCATTGATCCTGCATATGTCCGTGCTGTCACGCCGATCGGCGAACAGACTGGATCCGGGGGAGTAATCGCGGTTCGTTCTTACATCCACCCGTCAAATAACTTCCTTGGGAAAGAATTGCCAATTTACGCACCAGCGGACATGACCTTATCTATGGCGAGTTACTACAAACCACCGGGAGCTGCCGCCAATTACCAACCTGAATATTCTCTCTATTTCGAAGTTGGGTGCGGCATTACAGTAAAGTTCTTCCACATTAAGGGTGTCGTAGGAAGAGTTGCCGGAGCTGTTCCGGCAGAGCCACTGCCAAGTAGCGCCGGTCAGACAGTAACGCGGACTTCCGTAAAGGCAGGCGAACAAATCGGTTGGTACAAACTTGGCGAGAATAGCGTTGCCTTTGATTTCTGGGTCGATAACGAGGCGCACATCAATAACTTCATCGTCCCGTCACACTTTGCGGAGAGCAATGCCCTTCACAGCGTCTGCCCCTATGACTTCTTCACCGCAAATAAAAAAGCTCTCTGGCTTTCAAAGTTAGGTGCTCCTGGCAGTGATCCGATCCCTGGCACGGCATGCGGAGTTGTCACCGAAGGAATTGAAGGAACTGCCGATGGCATGTGGTTCATATCTCCAGATACTCAGACCGATCATCTTGCATATGACGGTGCATACCAATCTCAAATAATGTTTTCCGTTGATCCAAGTGGGATCTTGCGAATCGGAGGCTTGAATACATCAGGGACATTGAGTCAGATGATGGTCTCACCGCAATCGTCAACCTGGCTTAAACCATCCGAAGTCAAAATCGGATTGAGTCATTGCTGGTCGACGGAGCTACAGTCGGTAGCTGTAAAGGTAATAAGCAACCAGACAATGTCAGTGGTTGTTGGGACTGGATCATGTTCGACTCTCCCCGATCCTTCAACCGGAAAGACTTACTACCGCTAACAAAACGACACTTAGCTGTTATCGCGCCCAACATTCTTTGGAGCCGTGGTCCGATTGGGAACCTCTTTATAGTTCCAAGTAATGCCTGGAATCGTGGGATCTGCATCATAAAACCACGAGCCTACTGCCCGTACAACTCCGTAATACTTAGTAGGAAAAGGCATGCAAGACATCACAACTTTAGGATGTTTCATACAAATTGATTGAAGGTCCATCATGAAGAAATCATCCACCTGCTGCCTGGTCCACGTGCGATAGTCAGTGATCATCCCTGAAACGGGGTTCTTCACAGTGAGGCCGCTATACCCTGCATCGTGCGCATCACATGCAGGTTTGAACAGAACGGTCTCGCCGCCAATTTTCTTTGAATCCCATTCCTTGCTCATCCATCTATCGATGAACTTGGAACCCAATTGGCCGCCGCAACCATTGGAAACTCGATTGAGCGGCACTTCAATTCCAACCCACATCACATTCGAGCACGGCGCTCCTGATGACTTTACGCCCGCCTTGTTGACAGTCGAAAGACAGAGATAGAAAGGACCAAATCTTGTGGTCGTTATTACGAAGAGAGGGGCAGGAATCTTCCGCGTAAATGTTCCGTCCTTGGTGACGGGTGGTGTTGTTTGTGTCCACACCAACGAGCCATCCGAATACAACGTCAAAACCACTTGAACGGGACCAGTAATCCCAACATTATCGACTTGGTATTTGACACTGTATGCCTTGCCAAGAGGCACCACAGTCGATGCCTTGTTATCTACAAAAACGGTCGGATAAATGGTTATGCGAGAACTCTCCATCCTCGACTCTGAAGAGACTGCTGGTGAACTTTGGAAGAAGAGAACAGTTGAATACATAACGGTAATTAAGAATAGGGATTGAAATCTCTGTCTAGCCATGACCAAGAACCTTCCTCCTGCACCAATACTGTGAAGCCGCAACTCTGTGAGTCTGAACGCTTTCACCACTCAAGAATATGTGTGGTTGGACACGTTGACCAGCAAAATATGGGATCTCCCTTGAATACATCAGGGTCAACTTCTACTCTGTTGTGGTGTCCCTCATTAGTCGAAAAAATTTCCTCGCGCTAGCGGCCGTATCCTTCCTCCAGACGCGGTTCTCGATCGCCAACGCGGCCGCTGTTCCAAGTCTCAAACCTACACGCGTCGGTCAGACAATCATTTGGCGTAACAAGAAATACACCGCAATTAAGTCTGGCAAGAAAATTGTTTGGGATAGGGGTGCCGCACTGACTTCTAAAAAAACAGAGGCAGCATTGCCGAGTATCGCAAATATCGACCTGGCCGCATCAAGCGAAGTCCCAGATGGCATGACCCAGGTATTTAATCCGAGGGATCGAAATGCCAGGGGCAGAGGATTTTTTGTTTCTCGAGAGAACGGCGTATTGAACGCTTTTGATACAACATGCACACATGAAAAGTGTCAGGTTCAAAACGGACTTCCACGATTGGTTTGCGCTTGTCATCTCTCATTTTTCAATCGGGTTACAGGATTCCCAGAAGAAGGACCGGCAAAGCGTCCTCTGCAAAATTATCCAGTCAAGGAAACATCCGGCCGTATTATCGTGACGGTGACTTTTTAATCTGAGTACACAAAAGTCAAGTTCTCAGAAAGGAGTCATCTAAAGGGTCAAGGAATAGCAGTAGTTTTGACAAACGTATCTTCGCGATAATGCTTCCATGTTCGAGGAATACACCCATTAAGTGCGATTCTGAATACTATGTTGACTCCAGTTGCTCCCGTTTCTCCATATATGACGACAGAAACACTAGAACCATAACAAATAGAAGGAGAGTGAAACCGATTGCGGCGGCGAATGGACGGTTGTTAACGGCGCCAAATTCAGTGTAAATGAGTTGGGAGATCATGACGTCACTTGGCCCACCGACAAGACTCGGCGCTACGAAGTCACCCGCAGAGAGTCCAAGAGTGAAAACGGCACCGGCGAGTACCCCTGGAACCGAAAGAGGAAGAGTTATGCGACGGAATGTGGCCCAACTAGCCAATCCAAGATCGTGCGATGCTTCAAGAAGTGACGGTGGGATTCGTTCTAGAGTTGTGTAAATTGTCAAAATCATAAATGGAGTGAAGACATGTGCCAGAGTGACTATGACTGCAAAGCGCGAGTAGAGCAAGTGTAGGGGCGCATCTATCAAACCCACTCGCTCGAGTGCTGTGTTTAAAACCCCGTAATCGCCAAGAATGACCTTCCATGCATAAGCGCGCACAAGATAACTTACCCACAAAGGGACAATCACCAACATGTAGAAAATCATCTTGTGCCGTTTGACTTTGAATGCCAACAGATAGGCCACTGGAAATCCAAGAAGAGTTGCAATTCCAGTAGCGGCTAAACCTACAAAGACCGAACGAACAAGCGTCTTGATGTAGGCAGATTCCGTGAAGATATTGGTGTAGTTATCAATATTCCAGATGTGCACTACCGGTAAATAGGAGTTAAGTGGGTTTACTTTCCATAAACTCAATAACAGCAGGAAGAAGTAGGGCGCAAAAAGCCAGAAAGTCAACCAAAGTACAGTCGGTGTACCAAGGAGAAAACCTCGACGCCTATTCGCATTGCGCTCCGATCGTGGCACCTCTCTCGCGGGGTGGATGCGAACGGATGTCTCCAATGCCAAGTTGGCGCTCACGACGACCCACTCTTAAAAACATGCACCCTGTGCGCTGGCCAATGAAACCTAATTTCACTTCCGCGGAGATCTCCACGTGTCTCGCGTGAGGCATCAGCATTGAACTGCCATATACTTGCTTGAAGCACTAAACGGGTCACAGATCCAATTGGAAGCTGTTCGGTACATTGAGCGACGACAATGTTCTCTCCTAGAGAATCAGAGTGCACTACCGCAATATCTTCGTTTCGAATCCCCACCGTTACTAAGTCGCCGACTTGTAGTTCATCTGAAACATGACTGCTGATCAAGTTACCGATGCCTGCGACGTGTATGGTGCCGGTTGTACCCTGACGATCCAAGAGTTTTCCATCGACGAAATTCATGTTGCCAACGAAATCGGCAACGTAACGAGTCTTGGGATTGTCATAGATTTCCGTCGGAGAACCGGACTGGACGATATGACCACCGCTCATGACGCAAATACGATCAGACATCGCCATCGCTTCTTCTTGATCATGAGTCACGTATACGAAAGTGGTACCAAGTTTACGGTGAATTTCCTTGAGTTCGACTTGCATCTGCTTTCGCAGTTTATAGTCCAGTGAACCAAGTGGCTCGTCAAGCAGAAGAACTTTCGGTTCCATCGCCAAAGATCTTGCAAGTGCCACTCTCTGCTGCTGCCCGCCGGAAAGTTCTCGTGGGCGTCGATTCTCCACGCCAGGCAGTCTGACCAGGTTGAGCATTTCTTTGACAATCTCCTTGGATCGCGATTTATCCACGCCTTTTCCATGAAGTCCGTAGGCAATATTCTCAGCGATAGTCATGTGAGGAAAGAGTGCATATCTCTGAAAGACCGTGTTAACTCGACGGTGAAATGGAGCCTTCGATGTAACGTCTTCCCCGTCGAGGTAGACCGAGCCCTCCTGCGGGAATTCAAATCCTCCAATTATTCTCAGAGTACTTGTCTTCCCGCAGCCACTCGGGCCGAGGAGTGTTAGAAACTCCCCGCTCCGAATGGACAGATCTAGGCCATCAACGGCCAAAACGGATCCGTAGCGCTTAGTTACGCCCTTGAGTTCAATCGCGGAGGAAGATCGCGATGCTTGGACATTTGAACTTTTCATGCAGCCTTGACCTGGTTGAGAAGATCTAGATACTTCTGACGGTTAGGAACCTGCTCCCAGAAGAGAAGTCGATCAAAAGATGCCGGGTCGTTGAGCGAGTACTGACCCACTACTGCTTCTGATACCAGGTCTGCTGCAGCTTGGACTGTCGGTGCGTATCCCGTCACCTTATTGATCTGTGCCTGAATCTTAGGCTGTTGAATATAGTCCATCCAAAGTTGAGCTGTGTACTGGTTTGTAGACTTCACTGGAACCATCCAGAAATCCACCCATGCAGTAGCCCCTTCTTGTGGGATGAACTCTTTGACGTTGAATCCTTGTGTGCGTAAATCTGGCAAAGTGGTTCCGCCGAATGAGTTTCCGACGATGGTCTCTCGATTGGCAAATAGATTAGTGAGTTCACCTGCAGTCGCCCAATACTTGGTGAGCAATGGCTTCTGCTCAAGCATTTTTACTTTGACTGCCTCAAGTTGGGTATCAGTTAGGGAGTAAACGTTTTTGTAGCCCAAAAGAAGTGCCGTATTGTAGATAGACGTGATGTCATCCCAAACTGAAATCTTTCCTTTGTACTGCTTATCCCAAAGAATTGACCACGAGTTAGCAGGGTTGGGAATGGCATCAAGATTGACGATCACTGGCACGAAACCCCAACTCATTGGAACTCCGTAAACATCAGTTCCTGATTTAACCGAATCATTATTTTGGAAAATACTGTAACTATTCGACCAGTTAGGAACCTGAGACATATCTAGCGGTCGTACAAGTTTGGCTTCAATAAGTGACTTGGTAGTGTCGACCGATGGGGAGATGAGGTCGAAATTGCCAGCACCGCTCGTCAACTGTGCGACCAATTCGTCGTTTGAACCGATAAACGTGGACTTAATTTTCGTGCCGTATTTCGCAGTAAATCCATCGGCAAAACTCTTATCTGTGTAGCCTTCCCAACAGAGAAAGTTCAGTGTTTTCGCGGGCGTCTGCTCGGTAGCACCAGAACCGCCAACGGCGCCCTTGCTGCTACATGCATCCAATAGAGGTACCGCCACAGCGCCAAGGCCAGCTAGACCAGCAACCCTGAGAAGATTACGACGTGTGAGATCTTTCTTAATGACGTTATCTGTCACTTTGAGCTCCTTTTCATTTCAGTAGGTCAGCCGCCGATTTCGGCGACAGGGGCGGGAAGTTCCTCGGTAATTCGAGCAGCGATGCTAACCACCACAACACCGATCAGAAGCACGAGAACAGTGAAGGCGACATACTCTGGCTTTGATGCTCGACGCAATGTCGACCACAAGACCATAGGAAGTGTGTTGCCACCATCTCCAGTGATAAAGATCGTCACTGGAATTTCATCGAAGGAGAGTGTGAACGCCAGTAGACCTGCGGCAATAATTGATGTCCGCAAATTTGGAAGTGTCACTCGCCAGAAGGTACGCAGCCGATCAGCACCAAGATCCATCGAAGCTTCCTCAATCGAGGGATCAAATCTCAAGAGCCGCGCGTAAACAGTTGTTAAAACAGTCGAAGTAAGTGCAGTTCCGTGTGCTAGAGCAACTAACCAGAGTGAACGCGGCAACCCCAACATCGCGTAGAAGCTCTGAAAAGCGACACCCGTCACAATTCCCGGAAGAATTAATGGAAGCAGAACGAACTTCTGAAAGAGACGTTTAAGTGGGAAGTCGTAGCGATCGACTAGGAGTGCGCCGGGGACACCCAGAATGGTTGCAATTCCTGCCGCGGCCAAGCCAACTAACAAACTGTTACGGAAAGCAGTTAGAAGCACGGTTGAGGTAATAGCATCATGAAACCAATGGAGGGTAAAACCTTGAATCGGAAATGACTGAGTGGTATTTGACGCAAAAGAAAATAGAATGACAACGAGCATCGGGAAATACAGGAATAAGTAGATAATTATCGCCGAAATCCAGAGACCCCGACCTGATTTTCGCTGGATTCTCTTCATTGTGTGCCTTCAGCATCTTTGTCCGCCAACGCAATGGCGCCAATGGCTAGAAGATTTACAATCTCATCTGCTTCAAAACCTGCTTCTCGGAGTATCTCTTCCGTGTGTTCCCCTAGAACCGGAGCACAGCCTGAAACAGATACTGGAGTTCGAGATAGATGCAAAGGAGAACCCATCGTTCTTAATCGTCCCGCCCGAGGATGCTCCGCCTCAACGATGAGATGGCGTTCCAAACACCATGGATCCTCTAATACGTCCTCAACTCGACGCACCGGCCCTACTGGAACACCAAAACTAGAGAGTTGATCAAGCCAATCACTCGTTGATCGCTTCGCAAACTCCATCACCAACTCTGGAAGCAGTAAAGCACGATTTTCTACTCGTGCTGGGTTACTCGCAAATCGCAGGTCGCTAGCGAGGTCCATGCGACCAAGTGAAGAGCAAAGATCTTGCCAGTTGCGGGGACTGACACAGGCAACCACAAACCAAGATTTATCGGAACCTTGAAATGCTTGATAAGGAACAGTGTCGTCGAAGCCTGGAAGCATTGTCTTTTCGCGCGGACTAATAATTCTGTATGCCTGCGCCGCGACCAACGCTTCGAAGAGAGTTACTTCCACCCGCTGTCCCTGCCCATCCCGCACCTTTGCAAGTAATGCAGCAAGAATTGACTGCACTGCTAGAGCAGCTGCATACGTATCAGCAATAGTGATAACCAATAACTCCGGAGCCCCACCTTTGCCTTGTCGCTCCATCACTCCAGTCATTGCTTGGAGCACAATGTCTAACGCTGGCCGATCTCTATTGTCTCCTTCATCCCCGAATCCACTGACTGAGCAATAAACAAGACCCGGGTTCTGTTCCGACAGAGTTTTATAGTCAATACCTAACCTCTCCGCGACACCTGGTCGGAAGTTCTCTACCACTATGTCGACGTCTTTTGCCAGTCGTTGGACGAGTGCCCTGCCTTCTTCAGACTTTAAATCGACAGTAATACTTCGTTTCCCGCGATTAAGGGCCATGAAATTCATTCCCTCGCCACCGAGAAATGGGGGGCCGAATCGTCGTGCATCGTCACCTGTTGGAGATTCCACCTTGATGACCTCGGCACCAAGGTCAACAAGCGTCATTGTTGCTTGTGGCCCAGCAAATAATCGAGAGAAATCCAGCACACGAACCCCAGCAAGTGGGGGCCTGCTCATGTTGGCGCTCATGTAGTACGCACCAGAGCAGCTTTAACAAGTGCTTGATATGGAAGAAGTGCACCATCACGATCGACCATCTGTTCTGGGTGCCA
>Ga0255338_1006084_pt1 | contig 10536 bp, 9 predicted proteins | sample MeOH1_35cm_T4_19_FD_203715 | JGI IMG/M metagenome (GOLD analysis project Ga0255338, IMG submission 203715) | Sandy soil microbial communities from University of British Columbia, Vancouver, Canada - MeOH1_35cm_T4_195 | ecosystem: Engineered > Artificial ecosystem > Sand microcosm > Unclassified ... | reverse complement strand
GACCGTCAGCGGCAACTGGCCGATGGTGTAGCCATCCGGCCGCGCGGCGGCAAGCGCGCCGCCCACCAGCGTGCCGCCGGCGCCCGGCTTGTTCTCCACCACGATGGGCTGGCCGAGTTCCCGCCCGGCCAGTTCCGCCAGCACGCGCATCGAGATATCGGTGGCACCGCCCGCCGGCCACGGCACGATCAACGTGATCGGGCGCACCGGAAAGCGCGGCGCCCCCTGCGCTGGCGCGGCCAGCGCATTGGCCAGTGCATGCGCCAGGCCAAAGCCGAGCAGCAGCGCGAAAGCGAGGCGACGAAGCATGGCATGGCAGAAGGTGGAAGTGTTCATACTGGTTAGAAGAGCAAGGCCGATACCATGTGCGGCGCAACATGCGGACTATCGGGCGCCTGGCCTTCTCCGGCGTCATCCTGGAGGCAGCCAGACATCGCTGCAGGGCTGTGCGTTGTGCAGTGCGCTATTGATGGTTGTCCCGCCGTGGAACACACCACCAGCACCCGGGCCAGACCTGTCCCGTTTTGAAACAGAGGCTCAGCCGAAGCCGTGCTCCACCGCATAGCGATGCATTTCCACCCGGTTGGCCAGGCCCATCTTCTTGCGGATCAGCGTCTGGTAGTTCGCCACCGTCTTGGTACTGAGATAGAGCTGCGCGGCCACTTCCTCGATCGCCGTGCCGCGCGCGAACAGGCGGAACAGGTCGAACTCGCGCGGCGACAAGGCCAGGTGCGGCGGCGGCCGGCTGCCGGCATCGACCAGGCCCGCGACATCGTCGGACAGCGCCTGCCCCCCATTGGCCACCTTGCGCACTGCGTCCACCAGTGCCTCCGGCGCACTGCTCTTGGTCAGGTAGCCGGCGGCGCCGGCCCGCATGGCTTGGCTTACGATGGCAGCGCTGTCGTGCATGCTGAACACCAGGATCCGTAATGCGGGCACCCGCGCGCCCAGCCGCTGCAGCACTTCCATGCCGCCGCGTCCGGGCATCGACAGGTCCAGGATCAGCACGTCGGCCGAATGCTGTGTCAGCCAGGCGTAGGCGGCATCGCTATCGCCGAACTCGGCTACCACGCGCACCCCCTCCTCCAGTTCGAGCAGCCGCCGGTACCCGGTTCGCACTACCGCGTGATCATCGGCAATGACTACGTCGATCGTTTTCATTTGCTCTGGCTCCCATGCGGTTGAACCGGCTCGGCGAAGGCCTGCTGCGCAAGCGGAAAGCTGGCGCTCAGGCGGCAGCCGGGCGTGGCAACGACCGCGGCAGAGGCAGGTTCGATGTGCAGCGTGCCCAGATGGGCCCACGCGCGCTCCTGCATCCCCCGCAGGCCATGACTGCACTGCAGGGCCGCGGCAACGTCGGCAATGCCCTGGCCGTCGTCCTCTACGCTCCAGCGCACCGCCTCCCCTGCGGCCGTGGCGGCAATGCGGATCGCCACGCGGCGCGCGCCGGCATGGCGCATCGCGTTGGTCAGCGCTTCCTGCGTCATCCGGTACAGCGTCAGGACCAGGTCCGGGCCCGGCGCCACGCCACCAAGCGCCACATCACAGTCCACCTGCGTCTGCTGGCCCGGCTGGTTGCGCCAGGCTTGCACCAGGTCCTGCAGCAAGCGCTCCACCGAGGCCAGCCGGCCGTCGGGCTGCACGCCGTGCGGCCGAAGCCGGTGCAGCAGATGGCGTACCTCGTGCTGAATCCTGGCGCAATGCCCGGCCAGGTCGTTGGCCACGAGTTGCAGCACGGGCTCATGGACACTCTTGCGTACCAGATAGGCGGCATCGGCGCGCATTGCGGCGAGCACCTGGCCGAACTCGTCGTGCAGCTCCCGCGCCAGGCGCGCGCGCTCGCTTTCCTGGGCAGTCAGCAGCTTGCGGCTCAGGGCGCGGCGCTCCGCCTGGGCATCGTCCAGCGCACCGGCCAGGTGGTTGAGCGCACGGCCGACCTGGTCCATCTCGCGCGTGCGCATGGGTGGCAGGCGCACGCTGTAGTCCTTGTCTTCGTAGCGCCGGATAGCCTCCAGGATCTGCTGCAGGGGAGCAAGCGCTCGTCCCAGGGCCCAGTGGATGCCAAACAATAGCAGCGCGCCATAGACGGCTAGCACGGCGAGGTTGCCGGCCATGTCGTCGCTGGCTTCCTGGATTTCGCTCTCAGGATTCCAGCGCAAGGCGGCGCGGTAGGTGGCGCCGTCGCGGGTGCGGATCTCCCAGCGGCTTTCCAGCCGCGCCGCATCGGCGCCCAGGCCCGGAAGGGCAAGCAGGCCGCCCCAGGCGGCGCTGTCCCGTGGCTGCGGCGTGCTCACCAGCACCTGGCCCGTGGCGTCCTCCAGATGCAGCCACAAGTGGCGCATCCGGGCCGATGCATTGATGGCGCGCAGGGCGGCAAGATGCGCCTCGCGTTCGTCCGGCGCCGCCATCTGCAAGGCCGACAGGCGAGGAATCAGTTGTGCCATGGCGTCCGCGCCACGGCGCTCGTCGCCGATGGCGCGCACCGCGAGCCATAGCGCGACCACCAGCGCGCAGCACAGGCAGGCCGCGGAGATCAGGATGGCACGGCTTAACAGATAGCGAGACATCGTCATGGCAATGACGCCCCCGGAAGGTTGCGGTGGCCGGTGGAATTCGCCTGCGGATCGGGAGGTTTTCCCGAAGCCCGAGGTATGGAACCTGCTCACTGTCCCTCGAGTTGTTTCCGCCAGGCCGGCACCCAACGCAGGTGCCCCGGCCAATCATTCCGAGGAGATGCAAGATGCCAGCCAACCTTCCCCCGCCCAGGCGCAGTGCCGTGCCGCGAGGCGCTGCCCTGCGCCCGGCGCCGCTGCGCCGCGCGCCACGGCGCGGCGCGGTCACCGTCATCGCACTGGCCGTGGCACTGCTGGCCGCCCTGCCCGCTGTTGCACAACAGGACAATGGTGTGCAAATCGGGGACAGTGCCACGCTGCCCGAGGTCCTGGTGGTGGCGGCGGCTCCGCTGCCCGGCATCGGCGTGGACCGCGATCTCGTGCCCTACACGGTACAGACGGCCAGCGGCGACGAGCTGAACGGCACGCGCACCGGCACCCTCGCCGAATACCTGGCGCGCAACTTCACCGGCGTCAACGTCAACGACATCCAGGGCAGCCCCTTCCAGACCGACCTCACCTACCGCGGCTTTCGCGCCTCGTCGATCCCGGGTGTATCGCAAGGGCTGTCTGTCTACCTGGACGGCATCCGCGTCAACGAGCCCTTCGGCGATGTGGTGAGCTGGGACATGATTCCCGAGTCCGCCCTGGAAAGCGTCTCGCTGGTCTCCAGCGCCAACCCCGCTTATGGCCTCAACACGCTCGGCGGCGCGCTTGCCATGACCACCCGCTCGGGGCTGACTTCACCTGGCTTCACCGCTGATCTCTCCTATGGCAGCGGCAACCGCAAGCGCGCCGACCTGTCAGGCGGCATCCGCAGCGACAGCGGCTGGCACGCCTTCGCCGCCGGCACCCTGTTCCAGGAGCACGGCTGGCGCGATCATTCCGAGGGCCGGCTCGGCAACCTGTTCATCAAGGCCGGACACGAGGGCGAGACCAACAGCTGGGACGTCTCCGTGCTGCATGGGCGCAGCACCCTGATCGGCAACGGCCTGGTACCCAGCTACCGAGCGAGCGGCAATGCCATGCTGCCCGGGCTCTATGAGAGCAATCGCGGTGCCGTCTATACCTATCCCGACAAAACCGAGAACATGGTCACCCAGGCCGCACTCAACGGCCGCCACTGGTTCGACGAGAAGACCAGCGCCGCCGTGCTCGCCTATGTGCGCACCAGCCGCCGCGACACCACCAACGGGGACGTGAACCCGGTCTACGCTGCTTACACGGAAGACTGCGAAGACGGCTTCAACGCCGACGGCAGCCCGCGCAAGTCCCGCTGCGGCTACACCCGGGCCGAAGGCGCGGCGCTGGATCCGGCGGTGCTGAACACGACGCACATGTGGCAGCAGTCCATCGGCATGGCGTTCAGCTTCGCCAAGGAAACGGAAAAGCATCTGATCAACGCCGGGCTGACGTTCGACCGCAGCCGCCTGACTTACTCGCAGTATGAGCAACCAGGCACCTTTACCGACGACCGCGGCGTGATCGCCAACCCGGATGCACCGAACGAACTGTTCTCCGGCGTCAGCGGCACCTCGCGCGCGATTGGCCTGTACCTGTCGGACACCTGGGCCGTGACGCCCAGCACCTTCGTGACGGGTTCGGCCCGGTGGAACCACGTGACCGTGAGCAATACGCTGCGCAACAGCGACGGCAGCGAGCAGCCGAACGAGAGCTTCACCTACCGCAGGCTCAACCCTGCGCTTGGCATTACGCAGAAGCTGGGCGCCGGGGTCTCGGTATTTGGCGGCTACGCCCAGAACAACCGCGTGCCGACGGCGCTGGAGCTGGGCTGCGCCGATCCCGCCCAGCCGTGCCGCCTGCCTGCCGGCCTGCAGGCCGACCCTTACCTCAAGCAGGTCGTCTCGCACTCCTATGAAGTGGGCGCGCGCTGGCGGCCCTCGAAGGACACCGAAGTGTCCGGCTCACTCTACCGCGTTGATAACCACGACGACATCCTCTTCTTGCGCGCCCCCAACACGCAGCAGGGCTACTTCGCCAATTTCGACCGGACCCGCAACCAGGGCTTCGACCTGTCCGCCCGGCAGCGCCTGGGCAACGTCACCCTGCGCCTCGGCTACAGCTATCTCGACGCCACCTATCAGGCCACCGGGCAGCTCGCGGTGGGCGAACGGACCATCGACGTCAAGCCGGGCATGCGCCTGGCCGGCCTGCCGCGCCACACCATCAAGCTGGGCGTGGACTGGCAGGCGCTGCCCGAACTGACCCTGGGAGCCGACCTGGTTGGCGTGTCCAGCAGCGTCACCAGCGGCAACGAAGACGGCCTGCGCGCCGACCCGCAGCCCGGCAAGGCGCCGAAGTCCGTGAACTGGAGTACGCCGGGGTATGCCACGGTCAACCTGCGCGCCTCGTATCGCGTGAGCAAAGGCTTCGAAGTCTATGTGCGTGTGGCCAACCTGTTCGACCGCCGCTACGAGACCTACGGGCAGATCGCCAATGACGTCTTTCCCAATGGCAATCTGCTGCGGCCGCAGAATACGCCGGGAGACAACGCCAGCGCACTGTTTGTTGCCCCCGGCGCTCCCCGCAGCGTCTGGGCCGGCGTGATTTACCGCATGTGATCCGACAATGGGAGCGCGCCTTGCGCACCCGAGCACCTTGAACGCGATCAGATGCAGCCGGCATTCGGCTCGTCATGGCGGGAGATCCCGCCTGAATTCAACTATCCGTTTTCCTGGCCAGATCAGAATGCCGAGGTGGCAACCCGCCGGTGCTCATGGTGCGGCGGAGGCAGCGCACTGCGCGCAACAGTTGCAAACCGAGCCAGAAGTTGGCCGCTGCAAACAGCACGCCACCAGGCAAAGCCAGCCATCGCGGGGCTAGCGGCAGCGCCAGCAGCAGGACATAGGCCAGCAGCAGCAAGTTGGCTTGCCAGCGCTGCTGGCCTGGCGAAATCATCGCCTGCATGGCGGGAATCCGGGCCGGCAATGGCAAGCGGCGGCGCAAATGCATCCAGATCAGGAAAGGCACGATCTTGCCGATCATCGCCGTTACCGGCAATACGCCGCATCCGACCAGCACGGCGGTGCCGATCCACCAGGGGATCGCGATGGACGCAGGCACGGCGATGGCCGCGAGCGACAATGCCACCGCGCCGATGGCGCTCACGCAGGCGGCAGCCCATAGCCGCCAGCACGGATCATGGCGGCGCCGCGCGCACAGTAGGCCCCGCAGTCCGGATGCCGCGAGTGTTCCCAACAGCAATAGAAGCGGCGTTGCACCGGCGCCGGAAAATCGCGGCGCGTCGATCACGGCGCCGCTATAGGCCAGCAGAAGCAACCAGATTCCCCAAGGCAGGAAGCGTTCCAGCGCGGCCGGGAGACGCCTGGTCTGCCAGAACATCGGGACCACCGTGGTTGCGACACCGGTAACGAGCGTGGCCAGCCAGCCCACCAGTCCCCAGGCGACATGCAGCCGCAGCAACGGACCCGGCGCCAGTTGCCACTGTCCGCCCAGTACGCCGGCCAGCGCCGCGCCGGTCGTGGCCGTTGCGATCAGCGCGGCGCCTATGCCTGCCAGTGTTCGCGTGGTTGCGTCCACGGCGGCTACGCGCGCGCCTGCCCGAAGCAATGCCAGGCCGACCAGGCACAGGAAAGGCGCCCCAAGCACGATTGCCACGCGAAAACCGAGTGGCCGGCCGGCAAGGAATCCACCGGCCAGCCCGAGCGCCGTACCCCCTCCTATCAACGCGACCAGGCGAGCCAATGCATCGGACCCGCGTACGCGCACCCCGGCGACCACCGGCATCATCTGGAACAATGCCCCCACCATGACGGGAACCAGCATCCCCAGCGCGAGGAGATGGACCGCCGCCAGCACCGTCGGGGAGAAGCGGAACGGCAGGCCGCCAGAGGGACCGAATGCCAGCAGCAATCCCGCGGTGGCGCCAAGCCATGGCGCCGGCAGCAGGCAGCCAAGGACTACGGATGGCCGCGGTGCATTCTCGTATTTCAGGTGCGCAGCCCTCATGCTTCCTGCCATGCCATGGGGCGCTGCCGGCACAGGCGATGTGGCGCACAGGCACCCTCGCGGATTTCGGAAGGGGGAAGTCGGGTCGGCATCTTGTCAATCTCCGCATGCAGGGCAGCAGGGTTGCTGCATTCACCTGGAACTCACTCCTGGCGCCGCCATGCTAGACGCCAAACGCACGCATCGTGATTGATCGCGGCAAAGGGTTGCGCAGCTGGCGAAGCTACCCGTGAACCGGCAGCGCGCATCTTTGCGCTATCTCAACAATGCGTGCTTTGCTTCAGGCGATACTTGAGAGTCGGCAGCAGGCAATTGAAGGTTGCCGGGCCCAACCGGAGCGCGACAATGTTTTCTACCGCGGCCAGTCTTCCTGGCTTCGATTCACCGATTGAGCTGCTGCTGGCATGCCATGAGAAAGTCCGGCGTTTCGCCGGCTTGTGTTCCAGACTTGAGCAGCATGCGGCGCGGCACGGCGCAGATGACGAGGCCCGGGCCGCGGCCGCCAGTGTGTTGAGATACTTCCAGCTCGCGGCGCCGCTGCACCATGCGGACGAAGAGGAGGACCTGTTCCCCGCATTGCGGGAGCTGGGTGACGCCAGCCTGACAGCAAGTATCGACGAGCTGGATGCCGAGCATGAGTATCTGGGTGAATTGTGGTGTTGCGTGCAGCCCTGGCTGGAGGCGATGTCGCTGGGGACAAGGCACCCTGCTCCGCCTGAGCTCGAGGCGTTCTCCACCCTCTATCCCGAGCACGCATTGCGGGAGGAGCGCGAGGTCTATCCCGCGGCCGTCCGCCTGCCGCACGATCGCCTCGCCGGGATTGGCCAGCGCATGGCGCAACGAAGAGGCGCACGCCAGGAGTCCTGACCGTCATGGCTCGCCCGCCAGGACAGGGAAACTTGATCTGCCGCAAGACCCGGTTGACCCGGGCGTGGAATCCTATGCACTACGTAGCTGTCGCCGCACTCCGGGATACGCCGTCATTTGCCGGTCCGCAAGGCCGGCCTGCCCCAAAGGCAAGCTGCGACAGCTTGACCGATGCAACCACTGCCACTGAGGCAATCCATGCGCCACAAACTAAATCTCGAGGGGCTGCTGGGAAGCCTGCCGCTCTTCCGTAACCTCGACACAGAGCAACTGGCCGAACTGGCGGGCTCCTGCCATGAGGTCAGGGTATCCAAGCACAGCCATCTCTTCCGGCGCGGCGACGCGGCTGCGGGCTTATACGTTGTTGCCGTTGGCCAGATCAAGCTGGCACTGCCCTCGGTGCACGGCAACCCCGAGAAAATCGTCGAGTTCTTCGGCCCCGGCGAGGCATTTGGGGAGGCCGTCATGTTCCTTGACCGCCCCTACCTGGTGGACGCCCAGGCGCTCGACGACACGCTGCTTATCCTGCTCGACAAGAAGGATATATTTGCCGCCATCGATCGCGATCCGTCCTTTGCGCGCCGCATGCTTGCGGGCCTGTCGATGCGCCTGCATACCCTGGTGCAGGATATCGAGACGGTGAACCTGCACAATTCGCAACAGAGAGTCATCGGCTACCTGCTGAACGGGCCTCGCGAGGGCAACCTCACGCGCTTTGCTGTCAACAAGAATCTGATCGCTTCCAAGCTGGGGCTGTCGCCGGCAACGCTTTCGCGCACCCTGCAGCGGCTCAGCGAAGCGGCCTTGATCAGCGTGGCCGGCCCTGAAGTCGTGATTCACGATATCCAGGCGCTTCAGCGCAGGTTTGCCGGTGGGTAAGCGCCCTTGCCGCGTGAAACCCCAACCGGAAATTGCTTGACCGGCGTCAATCGCGGCGGGCCAATACCTCGCTAGCATGCTTGCGTAGACACGCTACCAAGGACGCTACCATGCAAACCAACACACCCTTTCTCTTCGACGCGCGCGGCATTGCCAAGCGCTTTCGCCATGCCGCGATCTTTGGCGCGCTGGAAGCGCTGGGCGAAGGCGAGTCGATGCGATTCGTCAACGATCACGATCCCCTTCCCCTGATCGAGCAACTGCGCCGGCGCTATCAAGATCAACTCCAGATTGCCTACGTTGAGCGCGCGGGCGATGCCGTGGTGATCGACTTCACCGTCCATCCCGCCGCTGCCACACAGGGATGCGGTAGCGCAAACGGCACGGGCTGCGGCTGCAGCGGCGGCTGAACCTCGCCCTCCTCCGCTGCATCCAGGCCGTCCGCGCCCTCCCGATTCGCCTTTTCCGCAATTGGCTTGCCCGCGGACAAGCCGGCCCGGGCAGGCCTGAATATCAACAGGTTCATACGATGCGCCTCACCACCATGACCGACTACGCGCTACGGTTGCTGATCTACGTTGCGCGACATCCTGAACGGATGTGCACCAATAGCGAGATCGCGCAGGCCTACGGCATCTCCAGAGCACACATCGTCAAGGTGACGCACAAGCTCAGCCGCCAGGGATGGATCGCGACCATGCGCGGCAGAGGCGGCGGCATGCAGCTGTCGTCCGGGCCGGGAAGCATCAATCTGGGCGACGTGGTTCGCAGCGTGGAGCCCGATTTCGATCTGGTTGCCGGCCTCGCCGACGGCAGCACCCGCAAGTTCGCGAGCGACGAGCATCTTTGCTGCGTCATGGATGGCGCTCGCCGAAGTTTCCTGCGGCATCTAGAAAGCTATACGCTCGCCGACCTGCTGGCGCGGGCCTTCCCGGCCCTGCCGCATGCCGGCGCAGTAGTAGATCCGGGCAGACACTGAGGCCGGCCGATGTGGCCCTCGCCGTCCGGTGGAAGATTCAGGGCTGCCGGGGCCGTGGCGCCTCGCGCGCTCGCCATGCCCGCGCCGCGGCGGCGGCAACGGCGATGAAGAGCAGGATGGCGGCAACGTTGCCCGCCGCCGCCACGGCCCTGACTGCCGGCAACGCGTGGCCGAAACTCAGCCGCGCGGCCAGGGAGAGGTGCAGCACGGCAAGCGGCACATAGAAGCCATTGCCGAACTGCAGCTTGATACGCGTGATCGCCGGCAGGATGACAGGCGCATGCGCCATCACCATGCTGACGATAAATCCCAGTCAGGGCCGTGGCGGCGGCGGTTGCCGCCCACGCTACGCCTGCCACCAACAGCCAGCCATAGCCCAGAAGCAGGCAGAGCGCCATGTAGCGGCTCAGTCCGTGGCTGCGCACCGTGCGGCGCGCAATGTCGAAGCGTGCCAGCCAGGCGGCAAGCAACGCCAGCGATGCGCCATAGACGACACCGCCGAGCCTGCCTGCGCTCCCGTCCAGCGCCGAGCCGGCGGCACCCAGCACCAGCATCGCCAGGATGGCAAGCAAGGCCGCTTGTGCGCCGGGCCTGCGGCGCATCAGGCGCGTCATCTCAAGCCGCTCGGCTGCGACCGTGACAACCAGGAAAATGAAGTACCAGGCGTTGACCGAGTCCAGCCAGTGACCTGACGCCAGTTCCGCGTTGCCGGCCAGCCAGGCCACCGCGGCGACCAGCAGCAAGGCGGTATGGGCGGCCGGCTGGCGCCGCACTACCGCCACGCTGACGCCCACGAACACCAGCGCGCCGGCCGCCATGGCCCACGCGCCGGCGGCAGGCAATCCCGCCACCATCAGCAAAGCGCCCAGCCCCGATGCCACTGGCGCCGCAAAGGCGGCGGGACGGCCTAGCGCCACCGCACGCTCGATGCCGATGACCGTGCCGAAAAAGCCGCCGGTCATCAAGGCGCCGTGAAACTGAAGCGCGTGCCACGGCAGGTGGTAATCGCCGCCCCAGGGCAGCGTCACGCCGGCGCGCAACAATCCGCCGAGCATGCCCGCGAGCAGTGCGATTACGGCCAGCAGCAGCACCGCCAGCCGGGGCCAGGTCTTGCGCTGGCGTCCTTGCGCGCGACGCGCGGCCACGCTCACCATCCCATGGCGTGCTTCGCGCTGGCGCTCATGCGCTCCGGCGTCCATGCGGGCTCTC
>Ga0255338_1006083_pt1 | contig 10537 bp, 11 predicted proteins | sample MeOH1_35cm_T4_19_FD_203715 | JGI IMG/M metagenome (GOLD analysis project Ga0255338, IMG submission 203715) | Sandy soil microbial communities from University of British Columbia, Vancouver, Canada - MeOH1_35cm_T4_195 | ecosystem: Engineered > Artificial ecosystem > Sand microcosm > Unclassified ... | reverse complement strand
CGGATAATTGACTTAAATGTAATAAAAAAACGATTTCTGATGATTCTGAAATCTGAAATTTACCCAAAACTAGTAAGCAATAAATTCGAAACCTTGAATTTATGACTTGTTCAGGGTTTCCCTAGGGTCTGTTGACATTTCAAAAATAGGTATTTAGAAACAACCGCTTACAACTGCGAGGATAAATCGTAACCCACTGACACAGCAGGTGTTTTTATCACATGTCAACAGACCCTAGTGAATAACCCACTCTAATCCCTGTCCCTCCGATTACCCCGATCCTGTTCTCTTCTGTCATGATTCCCCTGATCGTGTTTGCCGCGATGTTTGTCATTGCCACGGCCATGATTGTCGCGGTCGTTGCGTCTGTCCTGGTAGTTGTCGTCTGAGTGCTGTCGAGGTGAATCATAGTAGCGCTGTGAGCGGTCACGCGAGTGATCGCCGTCATTGTCGTAGTACTGTCGCCCTGAGTCATAATACTGCTGTCCGCCGGGGTAATTGTTCTGACTGTGGTAATGCGGCACATACACATTGTTGTACCACTCCCGCTGGATAAAATAGACGGGCTGGTTGCAGGCGTTATAGCGGTAGCAGTATTTATTCCAGCGTTTGGCATGGCCGGGCGGCACATAAAGGTAAATCGGCTGTTGCTGAACTGCGATGGCAGGGGGCATGGCCAACACAGGATTCGGGTAAATCAGTTGCGGCATGGGATAGTTGCTGCCTAAATTGATCTGGCCATAAAAGCCGGGTTGGCCGATATTGATCGATACCCCGAAATCATTGGCTAATACAGGTGTTGAAGTGATTGAGATTAATACCGCCAGTAGGAAATAGCCCATTTTGAGAACCTTTGTCAGTGTCGAAACAGTTTGTGATAAAAAGCCAGGCGCTTGGCTTGTATCTTCCCTGTTTGCGCGGCCAGCGTCAAGGCGCAGCCAGGCTCGCTGATGTGCCGGCAATTGCTGAATTTGCATTGCCCGATGTATGGGTGAAATTCGATAAAACCGTATGCCAGGTTTTCCTCTTTAATATGATGCAGGCCAAATTCCTGAATACCGGGGGAATCGATGATGTCACTGTCCGCATCGATATGATAAAGCTGAGAGTGCGTGGTGGTGTGGCAGCCGGAATCAAGTGCTACCGATATTTCCGCCGTAGCCCGCCTGGCTTGCGGAATGAGGGCATTGAGCAGCGTTGATTTGCCCATGCCCGATTGACCGGCCAGAACGCTGAGGTGGCCTTTCAAATAGGGCTGGAGCGCTGAAACATCGTTGATGGCGCTCAGTTGCAATACGGGATAGCCGAGATCCCTGTAGAGCGAGAGTATGTCCATCGCCGCCTGGGTAGGCTCGGCGAGATCGGCCTTATTCAGTACAATCAGCACATTGATGTTTTCACTTTCAACTGCAACCAGGCAGCGGTTAATCAATTCTTCGCTGAAACTGGGAATCGCAGCCACGACAATGATAATTTGCGTTACATTGGCAGCAATAATTTTTTCCTTGAAGGAGTCGCTGCGGTATAACAAAGATTTGCGCGGTCTGATCGTTTCGATGACGCCCTGCCCGGTGGTGGTGCGCTGCAACTCAACCTGATCCCCGCAGGCAACGCCGCCTTTCTTGCCGCGCATGACACACGACACGATTTCGCCATCGTCTGTTTCAACCGAGTAGTGCCGACCAAAGGCAGCAACAACCTGCCCTACTAAACGCTCCGCTTTAATCTCTGCGTTTTTTGGGCGTGTGCTCAAATTGCAAACAACTTATCGATTTTGGCCGCACAGATAAAATCATTCTCGGACAAGCCACCGATCGCGTGTGTCGAATAAGCTACCACACACTGATTGTAGCCAACGGTCATATCCGGGTGATGGTCTTCCCGATGGGAAACCCAGGCCACGGCATTCACAAACGCCATGGTTTGATAGTAATTCTTGAATGTATAGGTTTTACTGATTTGCTTGCCCAGCAATTGCCACCCTTCAATTTGCTGCAACAAAGCGGATACTTCATCAGAAGATAGCGGTGGCACGCCTCCTTCGCAAGGTTTGCACTGTCTGGATGTTAAATCACATGTCATTTTGTTCATACCTACCCCTGGTTTTGTAAATGCGCTACGCGGATGGCTGCCGGCGGATGCGAATCGTAAAAGGCTGAATGCAGCGGATCCGGCGTCAGTGTCGCCGCGTTGTCCTGATAGAGTTTAACCAGTGCATGGATCAGATCATCCGCCGAGGAATTTTGCGCTGCATAGGCATCGGCTTCAAACTCATGTTTGCGTGAATAGATGCTTGATATGGGATGCAGTAAGAAAGTAAACACCGGCATTACCATAAAAAACAGCAGCAATGCCATCGCGGTAGATGGGACGGCTGAGACCGGCACACCCAGACCTTCATAGAACCAGCTTTGCCCCATTAAATAGCCCAATGTCCACAGAAAACCCAGACTCATGGCAAACGATATTACAATGCGTTTGATCACATGGCGATGTTTGAAATGCCCCAGTTCATGTGCCAGCACGGCTTCAATCTCGCCCGGATTAAGCCGCGACAACAGAGTATCAAAAAAGACGATCCGCTTGGTTTTGCCAAATCCCGTGAAATACGCATTACCATGATTGCTGCGGCGTGACCCATCCATCACAAACAATCCGCTGGCCTTAAAACCACATTTATTCATGAGCTGCTCAATGCGCGTCTTGAGCGCCTGATCTTCCAGCGGGGTGAACTTGTTAAACAGCGGTGCAATCCAGGTTGGATAAATTGCCAGAATAAACAAGTTGAATGTTATCCATGCAAACCAGGCGTATAGCCACCAACTCTCACCCATTTTTTCCATCAACCACAGAAAACAAAATAATAAGGGTACGCCCAGCAACAGAGTTAATAACGACTGCTTCATCAGATCGGTCAGAAACATGCCCAGCGTCATCTTGTTAAAGCCGTATTGCTCCTCAATCACAAACGTGCGGTAATAGCTCATTGGAATCTCCGCCGCACCCATGATAAAAAAAGCACTGATAATCAAAGCGATGCCGTGTATCAATGAGTCATCCAGCCAACCGGCCCAGAAGCTGCTCAAGGCACTCAAACCACCGCCTAAAGTGAACACCAGCAAGAGTACGAGATGCAACACAATGCTGGGATACTCAGCACGGGTCTTGGCGCACGTATAATCGGCAGCTTTCTGATGATCCACCAAATTAATCTGACTGGCAAAATCGTCCGGCACCTTATCCTGATGTGCGCGGATATGGTGAATATGGCGCATCGCCAGCCAGATCTGGGTTAATGTCGTTAAAACTAATGCAGCAAGAAAGACAAGTGTAAACGTTTGCATAAATAATTAAGCCCTGAAGTTTGGGTTGATTCTGCATCAACCGGTTGATGCAACGATAGTTTCTAACGATTAAACAAATTCATGAATTAACCGGTATTTCTCTGGTTTGTTTTAAAAGTGACGGGCTGATGCCAATATGACACAATTAAACGCATTGCATTCAAAAAATATAAATAATTATGGCACAAGATAACAATAACCTCATCTGGGTGGATATGGAAATGACCGGCCTCAATCCCGATACAGATCGCATCATTGAAGTAGCCCTGGTTATTACCGATTCACAATTAAATGTTGTCGCTGAAGGCCCGGTTCTGGTCGTACATCAACCCAATGAGATTCTGGACGGCATGGACAAATGGAACAAATCCACCCATTCCAAATCCGGTCTGATTGACAAGATCAAGGCCTCAAAACTAACGGAAGCAGAAGTTGAAGCACGCATGATCGAGTTTCTGAAATTACACGTGCCATCCGGTGCTTCCCCGATGTGCGGCAATTCAATCTGCCAGGACCGGCGCTTCATGGTGCGTACCATGCCTCAACTGGAAGCCTATTTTCACTACCGCAATCTGGATGTCAGTACTTTGAAGGAACTGGTAAAGCGCTGGAAACCCGGTATTTCATCCGGCCTGACCAAAGAAAGCAAACATGAAGCATTGGCGGATATTTATGATTCCATTAATGAACTCAAATACTATCGTGAGCATTTTATTGTCGCATGATGCCACATTGCAGTTGCTTCCAGAACTTTCCAGTCAGGTTCGTTTCTAACGAAAGCTGAAGGAAAATTATTTCTTTCATTCACTCATTATTTAGGAGAAACAAGATGTCTCATAAAAGAAATTTGATTTCTATCGCCGCTGGAACTGCCCTTTTATTTGCATTCGGCGCCACATCAGTTTCTGCCGCTGATCCGGCCAAAGAAAGCGGGCATCAACACCAGAGCGGACAATCTGGCGGTCATGGCGACATGAAGTCCGGTGATCATCACCAGTGTGAACACAAAATGTCCGATCCTGATCTCGATAAGGATGGCAAGATCAGCAGGGAAGAATTCATGAAGCACCATGAGCAGATGTTTGACAAGAAAGATGCCAATAAAGACGGTTTTCTGGATGAAAAAGAAATGCATCGCATGATGAAGCATATGCACGAAGCCGGAACGGATGCCGATCATTCCCATGGCGAGAAAAAGAAATAATCCTGTATCGAATATTGACTGAACAGCCTATCGTTCTCTCTGACAGTGTTTTGTATTCATCAGCAAGCCGCAAAATACTGTCAGATCTGATTCAATGGCCTTATCCTTGTAACTATTCTCAATGCCTTAACCCACCCCCCGGTTGTTTCACAGGCCGCTTTTGTTCCAATGGCTGCGGATCCAGTACAGCCACTGTCAAACTGTCGTCCTGAAAATATTTCTGCGCGACGTCACGTATCTGTTGAGCAGTTACGGATTGTAATTTTCCCAGTATGGTGTCGATATCGCGATACGATAATCCGATGCTTTCCATTCTCCCAATCTGCATGGCCTGGAAAAACATCGAATCGCGTTGATAGACATGGCCTGCAATGATTTGCGCCCTGACACGGGCAAGCTCTTCTTCTGTTACTCCCTCGCGGACAATTTTATCAATTTCACTTCTAATCGCCTGTTCCAGATCGGCGATCGTCTTGCCTGTACCGGGTATGCCGCTGAGCAGAAACATACCGGGGCCGCGCGAGGCTGAGCTATAGCCTGCACTCACTGAATTGGCCACCTGGCTTTCACGCACCAGCGACTTGTTCAGCCTTGCCGAGGCATGCCCATCCAGCACGCCTTCCAGCATTTCCAGTGCATACGGCTCCCAGTCAGCCGCGACATCCTTGAGTACCGGTACATGGTATCCCATAATGAGATAAGGTAATTCGGCGGGTGCCTTGACGACAATTCGCTTGATACCCAGTTGCGGTGGCTCAGCCTGCGGTTTGCGCGCGATCATCGGAGGCAGTGGACGTGTCTGGATAGCGCCGTAGTTTTTTTGTGTCAGTTCAAATACTTCTTTGGGATCCACATCGCCCACAACAACCAGTATCGCATTGTTAGGCGCATACCAGCGGTCATACCAATCCCTGGCATCTTGCACGCGCATGTTTTCCAGATCATTCATCCAGCCAATAATTGGCTGTTTATACGGGTGCGATTGATAAGCGACGGCCATCATTTTCTCAAACAGTAACGACCGCGCCTGATCATCTGTGCGTAATCTTCTCTCTTCCATCACTACATTGATTTCTTTTGAGAACTCTTCTTCTGTGAGAATCAGGTTGCGCATCCGGTCCGATTCCAGCTCCATTGCCAATGGAAGGTGCTGCTTGTGCAATTGCTGAAAATAAGCCGTGTAATCACGACTGGTAAAGGCATTTTCATTACCCCCTGCCGCAGCGATCCTTTTTGAGAACTCCCCGCCTGGAAATTTTTCCGTGCCTTTAAACATCATATGTTCCAGAACATGCGCCACGCCGGTAACACCGTTCAACTCATCAATGCTGCCCGCCTGGTACCAGATCTGCGTTACCACAACCGGAGAGCGGCGGTCTTGTTTTACAATCAGTTTCAGCCCGTTATCGAGCTTGTATTCGAATGGGTTGGCGATTGCAGTTGAAGCAGCCAGCATCATGCCACTGAATAGCAACCAGGTCGCGGAAACGGTAATACGGACAGCAAGTTTCATTTTTACTAACCCAAGTGAGTGTAAACAGAATAAAATTGAGCTTTGTGAATTCCAATGCATAGTAGAGCCTACCAGAATGTTTAGTATTTTTAAATCCAAAAAGAATCCTGCGGAGCTTTCTGATCCGGCATCAATCCCTGAATCCGAATCCACGCCGGAGTCGATCAGTCTATCAGACAAGATCAGGCTGGGTCTTTCCCGTACCAGAAAAAATCTGGGGCAGCAGCTATCCGGTCTGTTTGGTGGTGGCAAGATTGACGAAGAATTATATGAAGAACTGGAAACCATCCTGCTCACTGCGGATACCGGGGTCAATGCAACCAATCAGTTACTCGAAAACCTGCGCAAAAGAGTAAAGCGTGATGGTTTGACGGATGCCGCTCAATTAAAGCAGGCACTGCAGGAATCATTGATTGCGTTGCTGGAACCACTTTCCCAACCACTGGATACGACGACAAAAAAACCATTTATCATCATGATAACCGGCGTAAACGGTGTGGGAAAAACAACTTCGATCGGTAAACTGGCTAAATATTTTCAGTCACAAGGCAAATCCGTTTTGCTGGCAGCCGGCGATACCTTTCGTGCAGCCGCCCGTGAGCAGTTAATCACTTGGGGAGAACGTAATAATGTCACGGTCATTGCACCGGTCAGCGATCCTGATAAAAAAAGTGATCCGGCTGCCGTGATTTTTGATGCCATCAATTCAGCCAAAGCAAAAGGTATTGATATTGTGTTAGCCGACACGGCTGGCCGCTTGACGACCCAGCTTCACTTGATGGAAGAAATCAAGAAGGTGAAGCGCGTGATAGCCAAGGCTATTCCTAATGCTCCCCATGAAGTATTGTTGGTACTGGATGCCAACACCGGGCAAAATGCAGTGATGCAGGTCAAGGCATTTGACGAGGCACTGGGTGTGACCGGTCTGATATTGACCAAGCTGGATGGAACTGCCAAAGGTGGCGTCGTCGCTGCGATTGTTGGACAGTATCCACAAGATCCTCCTGCGTTGCGCTTTATTGGCGTCGGGGAAGGGATCGATGATTTAAGGCCCTTTGATGCCAGAGAATTTGTTGAAGCGATGTTTGATTAATTCTTAATGAATCCATGAATACAATATGATTAGCTTCAAGAATATTTCCAAACGTTTTCCGGATGGCTTTGTCGCATTAAACAACATTGATCTCACCATTGAAACTGGTGAAATGGTATTCGTTACCGGTCATTCGGGTGCGGGTAAAAGTACATTACTAAAACTGATTGCAGCGATAGAGCGCCCAACCTCTGGCAGCATCACGATCAGCGGGCAGAATATTGCGCAACTTAAATACAGCGCCATCCCATTTTTAAGGCGCAAAATCGGTTTTATTTTTCAGGATCACAAACTGCTGTTCGATCGTAACGTTTTCGATAATGTCTTATTGCCTCTGCAAATCGGCAGCTTCGACAACAACATGGTAACCAGCCGGGTACGGGCTGCACTCGATAAAGTCGGCTTGCTGAGAAAAGAAAGGGCCATGCCCGTCACTCTTTCCGGTGGTGAAAGACAGCGACTATGCATTGCACGTGCAGTCGTGCACCGGCCCAGCATTTTGATTGCCGATGAACCAACCGGCAATCTGGATATCGAGTATGCCCGGGATATCATAGAAATGTTCAAATCATTCCATCAGGTAGGCGTAACAGTACTGATCGCAACGCATGACGCATCCCTGCTAGAAAATACGCAGCATCGCATCCTGTCACTCAAACAAGGGAAACTGGCGGCATGATCCAGGCATGGCTGACACAGCACTGGTTTGTGTTTATTCTCACCCTCAAACGACTTATCTCCGCGCCGATCACCAGTCTGCTGAGTATTATCGTCATCGGTATTGCTTTCAGTCTGCCAACAGGTATCTATACTTTAATGGAAAACCTGCGCGCGCTCTCCGGACAGACAGCCGGATCCCCGCAGATCAGCCTGTTTTTCAAACTGGATGCCGATCAAAAAGATATCGATAAAATCAGACAACGTCTGGAAGAAGATCCGCAGATTCAGCACGTTCAATTTGTCTCCAGGCACACAGCCCTGCAGCAGTTACAACAAAACAGCGGATTGAATGATCCCATTATCAACCTGGACCGCAACCCGTTGCCGGATGCATTTATTGTACACGTGCAAAGTGGCGTGGAAACTGTCAAACAATTGCATGAAACCATACAGGAATGGCCAGAAATTGAGCATGTGCAATATGATTCCGCCTGGATTGAACGCCTGGATGCGTTGTTAAAATTTGGTCGCTTTACCGTGCTTCTGCTCGCCACATTGCTCAGTATTGCGATCATCGCTGTCATGTTCAACACGATTCGCCTGCAAATTCTGACTAAACAGGATGAAATTGAAATATCTAAATTAATTGGCGCAACGGATAGCTTTATCCGACGCCCTTTTCTATATTTTGGAGCAATGCAGGGATTGCTCGGTGGTCTAACAGCATGGCTTATCGTTACGCTGGTCATACAGCGAATGGCTGAAGAACTGACAGAGCTTGCCCGACTCTATAGTCTTAATCTAAACCTGCAACCCCTCTCGACAGAAGACAGCATCAGTCTCCTGTTATTCTCTACCTGGCTGGGGTGGCTCGGTGCGCGAATCTCTGTTGCAAGCCATCTCTGGCAGATTGAACCAAAATAAGCCAAGGACATGCAAATGAAACTTTCTAAAAAATTAGCACTCTTATTGCCAGAGTGCTAAAATAATTTAGCAGGAAATGCAATAATACAGAGCAGGCACAAACCAGTGACGAGGAGATTATTATGACGAATGCTTTAACGCTGCCTTTAGTAGGTGGAAGTTTGGAAAGTTATATTCAGTCAGCTAATTCTTTCCCTATTCTTTCTCAGGAAGAAGAAAGCAATTTAGCAAGAAACTTAAGAGATAATGGTGACATCACCGCTGCACAGCGGTTGATACTGTCCCATCTGCGCTTTGTGATTGCTGTTGCTCGTGGCTACAAGGGATATGGCCTCCCTCAGGCAGATTTAATTCAGGAAGGTAATGTTGGCTTAATGAAGGCCGTAAAACGCTTTGATCCAGAGCGCGGTGTTCGCCTAGTATCATTTGCGGTTCATTGGATCAAAGCAGAAATCCATGAATTTATTATGCGTAACTGGCGGTTGGTTAAAATTGCAACGACCAAGCAGCAGCGCAAGTTGTTTTTCAACCTGCGCAGCATGAAACGAGGCCTGGATACCATGAATCCGCAGGAAGTCAATGCGGTGGCTCAGGAGCTTGGCGTCAAGGCTGAAGAAGTCGTCGAAATGGAGAAGCGCTTTAATGGCGCGGATATCTCGCTCGAACCTCTCTCGGATGACGATGATGAGACATATAGCCCAATCGCCTACCTGACCGATGGCGATGAACCTTCACAAACATTGGAAATTGAGCAGATTAATCGCTTACGTGATGAAAGCCTGAAGCAATCTCTGGCAAGCCTTGATGAGCGCAGCCGTCACATTATCGAAGCCCGCTGGCTAAGAGAGAAAGACACCGCCGCCACGTTACATGATCTGGCTGATGAATTGGGTGTTTCAGCAGAGCGAATTCGTCAGATTGAAGCCAAAGCCATGCAGAAAATGCGTGGCGCGCTGAACTCGGTTGCTTAAAAACCCCGTCATACGATATCCCGCTTGGTTAAACTATACAAATACCTAATCAAGCGGGTATATAAATTGCTAAAATAGCGTCGCACAGTCTATATACGGAGAGGTACCGAAGCGGTCACAACGGCGCTGACTCGAAATCAGTTGGTCAGGGTAACCTGGCACATGGGTTCGAATCCCATCCTCTCCGCCAAAGACACACCAATAAACACCCATCAACACCAACAAGATCCGCATAAATGATAAGTTTATAGGGTTTTTTGCTAACCGTAGCCAATCCTGTGAAATGTGAGTAACAAGATAAATTTGTGAGTAACTATAATACTCAGAAGAAAGTTACTCACAATTTGACGCAAGCTATACGGGATGGTGTTTTCACATGAAGCTGACTGATCCTGTCATCAAGGCAGCAAAACCCAAAGATAAGCCTTACTCACTTCCTGATGGTCAAGGACTTGTTTTATTTGTCCAGCCTTCAGGTGCGAAATGGTGGCGATACCGATATCGTTTTAATGGCACAGCGAAAATGCTTTCTATGGGCGTTTACCCCGAAGTGACATTGAAAGAAGCACGTAACCAGCAAGCGCACTTCAAAGAATTACTGGCACAGAGCATTGATCCTTCACAGCATCGCCAAGAAACAAAACAGCAGCAAGCCATAGCGGCTGAAAACAGCTTTGAATCAGTAGCTCGTCTTTGGTGGGATCACTGGAAATCCGGCAGAAATGAGCGTCATGCTGGTTATACGATCAGGCGGCTAGAAGCGGACGTGTTTCCCATTATCGGTAGAAAGCCAATCACTGAATTAACAGCACCCATGCTGATAATGGT
>Ga0255338_1006082_pt1 | contig 10539 bp, 11 predicted proteins | sample MeOH1_35cm_T4_19_FD_203715 | JGI IMG/M metagenome (GOLD analysis project Ga0255338, IMG submission 203715) | Sandy soil microbial communities from University of British Columbia, Vancouver, Canada - MeOH1_35cm_T4_195 | ecosystem: Engineered > Artificial ecosystem > Sand microcosm > Unclassified ... | reverse complement strand
CGGATGATGCGATTAAAAAATTTCCGAAAGGAGTGGACGTAATTAAACCTTACCTGCGGTACACGCCGCATCCCAATAAATAAGCAGACAATCGTTTTTTTTTGTACTTGTTCCGGCCCCGATGTCTATCGGGGCTTTTTTAAACAGATGAACAGACGAACAAGGAACATAGAACAGAAGAACGCAGAACAAGCTACCGTAGTGACATAAAAAAAAATAGACCTTTTAAGAATAGTCGGAATTTCGAGGGTTCTTACTATCTTTCTGTGAAATAACTGCCATGAGAAAGCTATCCTTCCTTCTTGTATGTATGTTGGTGATGAACCTCCTGTATGCCCAGCGAACAGTATTGCATTGCGGGCAACTCATCGATGTTAAAAATTTACAGGTGCTGAAAGAAATGTCAGTGATCATTGAAGCCAATAAGATCACCGATGTGCAGAAGGGATATGTAAGCGCCGCCGCGGGAGATAAACTGGTGGACCTGAAAAACAAAACCGTGATGCCTGGTCTCATCGACATGCATGTACACATGGAAAGCGAAACCAATCCCGGCAACTACCTCAACGGTTTTACCTGGAATGGCCCCGATTATGCGTTTCAGTCGGTGGTATTTGCCGAGCGAACCCTGATGGCAGGTTTCACAGCTGTTCGCGACCTGGGTGGCAGCGGTGCCAATATTTCTTTGCGGAATGCCATTAATAAAGAATGGGTAAAAGGTCCGCGCATCTATACGGCTGGTAAATCGATTGCCACCACGGGCGGACATGCCGACCCCACCAACAATTACCGCAAAGATCTGATGGGCGATCCTGGTCCGCGAGAAGGAGTGGTAAATGGTGTTGACGACTGTGCCAAAGCAGTAAGGCAGCGATACAAGGAGGGATCAGACCTGATCAAGATCACTGCTACCGGTGGTGTATTAAGTATGGCCAAAGATGGCAGTGGCGCCCAGTTTACAGAGGAAGAAGTAAGGGCCATTGTGTCTACCGCCAAAGACTATGGCTTTAAAGTAGCCGCGCATGCACATGGTGCCGAAGGTATGAAACGTGCCGTACTCGGAGGGGTAAACTCCATCGAACACGGTACTTATATGAGCGAAGAAGTGATGGAACTGATGAAACAGAAAGGAACTTATCTCGTGCCTACCATCATTGCCGGTAAATCATCAGCCGACTCTGCCAAGAAACCCGGCTACTATCCCGATATCGTTCGTGCCAAAGCATTGGTGGTAGGTAATTATATACAAGCCACATTTGCCAAAGCCTACAAAGCCGGTGTTAAAATTGCTTTTGGAACCGATGCCGGCGTATACGCACATGGGAAAAACTGGATCGAATTTGCCTACATGACCGAAGCGGGTATGCCCATACTCGAAGCTATCCGTGCTGCTACTGTAAATGCTGCTGATCTGCTGGGTGATGACCGGATCGGCTCTATCGAAAAAGACAAACTCGCCGATATCATCGCCATAGACGGTGACCCGGTAAAGGATGTGAAAGCGATGGGGAAGGTGAGGTTTGTGATGAAGAATGGAATGGTGTATAAGAATGAGTGAATGATAGAATGATAGCATGATAGAATGTTTTTATTCACTCATTCTATCATGCTATCATTCTATCATTGATTTCCCTCATCCCTTCCACTTCCTCAACTGCTGCAAAACCGCACGCAGATCTTTGGGTAGCGGGGCTTCGAGTTCGAAGGTTTCTCCGCCCAGGGTAAATTTCAGGCGGTAAGAATGGAGGGCTAGGCGGGAGAGGATGGGTTTTTCTTCTTCGGCTATTTTGGCCAGTTTAAAATTCTTTTTGAGCGAGGATAACAATACCGGCTTGGCATCGCCATAGATCTCATCGCAAACGATGGAATGGCCGATATGCTGCATGTGCACACGGATCTGGTGTGTGCGGCCCGTATGGATCCTGAATTGCACCCAGGAATACAATCGGAAAGATTCCAGCACTTCATAATCGGTGAGGGATGGTTTTCCCTTGGCATGTGTCATCATTTTGGTGGTCTTGCCGGGATGCTCCATAATAGGTGCATCAATACTGCCGGAACTATTCATCATCTGTCCGTACACCAATCCCACATAATATTTTTCCATCTCCCTTCCTTCAAACAATTGAGAGAGCTCCTTGTGTGCTTCTTCGGTTTTGGCAAATACGATAACGCCGCTGGTATCGCGGTCGAGACGGTGTACGGTGTAGATCGATCCCAGTTTCTGTTTCAGGAGATCTTTCACAGAAATTTCCTGTCCTAATCTATCCGGTATACTCAACAAACCAGATGGTTTGTTGATAGCGATGAACTGTTCGTTCTCAAAAATGATATCGAGGTGCATGATGATACGATTATCCCTTATCCGGCCGGAGAGGAAGCGGTTATTTGGTTTCTTTGTTTTTTCGCAGGAAAGACTGGTTCATGAATTTCAGTAAACGAACTTCTTTCTCCTGCAGGAAACGGAACTTACCGCGTTCTACATTTTTCTTGGTGAGGTTGGCGAACATCACACGATCCAGACCCTTTACATCGTAACCCAGGTGTTCGAATATGCGGCGCACAATCCGGTTACGGCCGCTGTGGATCTCTATGCCAATTACGTGTTTGTCTTTAGGATCGGTATAACCCGCCGCATCGGCTTTTACAAAACCATCTTCCAGCGTAACCCCTTCCAGAATAGATTCGAGGTCTTTTTTGGTAACGGGTTTATCGAGCGTTACTTCATAGATCTTTTTGATCTCAAACGATGGGTGGGTCAGTTTTTGTGCCAGTTCTCCATCGTTGGTTAATAACAGTACACCGGTGGTGTTCCTGTCCAGTCTGCCTACAGGGTACACTCTTTCTTCTGTGGCATTTTTTACCAGGTCCATCACGGTTTTTCTTCCTTCCGGATCATTGGCGGTGGTGATGAAATCTTTGGGTTTGTTCAGGAGTATGTAAACAGAATTCCGCTGCAGAAAAACCTGTTTTCCTTTTACTACAATCTTTTCGGTGCCGTTTACTTTATAGCCTGGCTCAAATACCTTATCTCCGTTTACGGTTACTTTCCCTTCCTTCACCAGTTCCGCTGCTTCCCGTCTGCCACAAACGCCTGAATGGGCAATGAATTTATTCAGGGGCATGGATTCGGTCAAGGGTTTATTCTCCGGTTTCGGAAAATCTGCATTAATCACCCTGTTGTCTGGTTTCTTTTTACGTGTACTTTTTTTGGCATCGGCAGCTGCCGGGTTGGGTGTGGCAGAAGTATCTCTTCTGTTAACCTGTTTTTTGGGTGCGCGTACTTCGTATTTTTTGGTGGGGGCGCCGGGTTTACCTTTATCCTGCGGTCTGAATTTTGCTTTTGCCGGTTGCGGTTCTTCATCTTTCACTACTACCCCCCGCATTTTCTCGATCTTCTTTTTCCGCATTTCTTCACCGGCGGCGCGGGCGGCCTGTTTGATCTTTTTCTTTTCCTGGCGGAAAGCTTCTTTGATCGCGCTGCCCCTTGTTTTATTGGCAAACTTGTCGAAGTTGTCTGTTCTTTTTTTCATGTAGTGGTATTTATGCTGTTTTTCAACAGGAATGGCAAAGGTAGCGTATTGGGAATAAATGAACAGATGAACAGACGAACAAGAAACAGATGAACTGTAAACACCAGCCTATTAAATACCTTTTCCGATCAACATTCCTTGTTCGTCTGTTCATCTGTTCGATATTCCGTGTTCCCTATTTCCCTTTATTCGCCAGCTGCCCGCAAGCGGCATCAATGTCTTTTCCCCGGCTACGACGTAAACGGGCATTTACTTTATTGGCCTCCAGGATGCCCATGAAGTTCTGGATCCCTTCTTCATCGGGTTTGGTGAAACGGAAAGCATCAATGGGGTTATACTCGATGATGTTCACGAGATCGGCCGGTACCTGTCTGTAAATCCGGGTCAGCTCTTCGGCATCCTTGTCAGAATCGTTCAGGTTTTTGAACAGGATATATTCCAGTGTGATCTCGTTGCCGGTTTGTTTGTAGAAATAATTCAGTGCGTCTATCAGCACTTTGATATTGTTGCTCTCGTTGATGGGCATGATCTCATTGCGCTTGGCATCGTTGGCGGCATGCAAAGAAAGCGCCAGTTTGAAACGCACCTGGTCATCGCCCAGCATACGGATCTGTTTGGCCACACCGGCAGTGGAAACGGTGATTCTTTTGGGACTCATGAATAAACCATCTTCTGCCGAGATTCTTTCAATGGCTTTGAGCACGTTGCTGTAGTTCATCAGCGGTTCGCCCATGCCCATGAACACGATATTGGTCAGCTTTTTGCCAAAACTGGCTTCGCTTTGTTTGTTGATGAGCACTACCTGGTCGTAGATCTCATCGTAGGTAAGGTTCCGTTTGCGGTCCATATAACCCGTAGCGCAGAACTTACAGCTCAGGCTGCAACCGATCTGGGAAGATACACAGGCGGTTTTCCGTTCTTCGGTAGGGATCAATACCCCTTCTACCAGGTGTTTATCAAAGGTTTTAAAACGGCTTTTAACGGTACCGTCATCGCTGAACTGGGTGGCATCCACTTTCAGGGCGGGCAGTGTAAAATCTGTGGCCAGTTTGCTGCGCAGTTCCTTACTCAGGTTCGTCATCTCATCAAAACTAAACGCATGCTTCTGCCATAACCATTCCCATACCTGTTTTACCCGGAACTTCTTATCGCCGATGCTGGTAAAATAGTTTTCGAGGTCTGCCAGGCTCTGGTGGCGTATATTGGGTAATTCACTGTTCATCCTGCAAAGATACCGCCTGCGCCCCTGAAGGGGTAATTTTTGTACTACAAACTCTATATTGCGCCTGTTTTACTGATTCAGTCTAATTGTAATGATACGATATATGAAAACATGTTATGTAATTGATGCCGTAAGAACACCTATTGGCAGGTATGGCGGTAAACTGAGTTCGATCCGCCCCGACGACCTGCTGGCCCATGCCATCACAGCGCTGTTGCAGCGTAACCCGGATGTGGACCCCTCCAAAATCGAAGATGTGATTGCCGGCGCAGCCAACCAGGCCGGAGAAGATAACCGCGATGTGGCCCGTATGGCCGCTTTGCTGGCCGGGTTGCCGGTGAATGTGGCAGGCAACACCGTAAACAGATTGTGTGCCAGTGGTTTACAGGCTATTATGGATGCCGCCCGTGCCATTATGTGTAACGAAGGAATGTTTTATGTCGCCTGTGGTGTAGAAAGCATGACCCGCGCTCCCTTTGTAACCGCCAAAAGTGACGGCGCCTGGAACCGGAAAGTAGAAACCTACGATACTACCATCGGCTGGCGTTTCACGAATAAAAAACTGGCGGAAATGTACCATCCGTATAGTATGGGTGAAACGGCAGAGAATGTGGCGCGCGAATGGAATATCAGCCGGGAGGAGCAGGACCTGTTTGCCCTCTCTTCGCAACAGAAATATTTCGCGGCCAAAGAAGCCGGTAAATGGGATGCAGAGATAGCGGCCATTGAAATGATCAATGACCGGCTGATCACCTGGTTCAATGAAGACGAACATCCGCGCCAAACCTCGTTGGAAAAACTGGCGGGATTAAAACCCGCCTTTGCCAAAGACGGCAGCGTAACCGCTGGTAATTCATCCGGTATCAATGATGGTGCCGCCGCCCTATTACTGGCCAGTGAAGAAGCTGTACAACTATTTAACCTGCAACCCATAGCCCGGGTGGTGAGTATGGCAGTAGCGGGGGTTGATCCGGCTATTATGGGAATGGGTCCCGTGCCCGCTTCGCAGAAAGCCTTGCAGCGTGCTGGTTTGACTGCGGCTGATCTGGGCCTGGCAGAGCTGAACGAGGCTTTTGCTTCGCAGAGCCTGGCCTGTATCAAAGAATTAGGGCTGGATACCGCAAAAGTGAATGTGAATGGAGGGGCCATCGCTATCGGTCATCCGCTGGGTTGCAGCGGGGCACGTATATCTACTACTTTATTGCATGAGATGAGCCGGCAGCAGACAAAATACGGACTGGCAACCATGTGCGTAGGGGTAGGTCAGGGAGCGGCTGTTATTTACGAGGGAGTATAAGCACCTGTTTTATTTTACACCTGTAAGCATATTTTAAGGTGCGGTAAATGGTTTGTTGCCTAAATATTATTATTTTGGATGCACTAAAAAATGACTGTATGAAAAAAATCTTGCTGTTTTTCTTTTTCGCTGTGGCAATGGTACTCATGGCGCAGGCACAGCAGGCACCGCCAGCCAAAGATTCAGCACTGCAGCATTATGTAGGAAAATATAAATTTCCTGATGGAAGTGTGGTGGCCGAAGTAACCGTAGCTATTGAAGATGGGGCGCTGGTAATGGCCTCTTCTGCCGGAACTTCTTCTCTGGAAAAACAAGAGGGAGAAGACCTGTACACGATCGTTCAGTTCCAGGGAACGGCCAAGTTTGTAAGAGATACCAACAAAAAAGTAATTGGCGTAAGCATTAATGCCATGGGTTACCAGTTAGAGGGAACCAAATCTGATGCAATCGCTTTTAACAGGAAAAACTACCTGAACCAGCGGATGTCACCATTGCTGGTTCGATAAACGCACCGATTGCTTGCGGTATATACAAAGAGGCTGGGATAGTATCCTGGCCTCTTTCTTTTTATTGATAGTAGGTTTTGTCGAGATGAAAGAGCCCGTCTGCCTGTTTCCAGTACCAGAATTTCTTTTTGAAGATGATATAAGCGCCTCTGACCGAAGTGCTGGCAAGATTTTCGGGTACGTATAATACCCGGGGTGGCAACAGTTGAAAACGGTAGATCAGGTTTTTCTGCTGGCCGGGTGTAAACGAGCGAGCGATCCGGCGGTAATCAATTTTGGCCCCGATTTCAGGAGGCAGTTTATTGCGGGAGGTAATGATATTACCCGAAGCATCGATCACGGTTAAAGGTTCCGAAAAGGCGGTTACCTCACGGGGTGCCGGTGCCGCAGGTTTGGGCTCTTCCGGTATGATCACAGTAACAGGCGGCTCCGTTTTACTATTCTTTGATCCCTGCATAACAGGCGTTTTGGACACCGGTGTTTGCAGTTTCCTGCTGCAGGACACCAGCACCATTGCCAATACAAGTAAAAAACACAAGACTCTTTTCATACTACCCGTTTAGTCGGGTAATGAAAATACTGTGCCAAAGATGCGGAAACAGGGAGTTAGTTGCCGGCAGACAGTTACTTACCTGCCAACCCCGACAAAGGGTTTACGACAGGAACGCAAAATCTGCCAATGCCGTCTGTGCCATACTTTGCTGCTCACTTTTGCGCAGGTCTTTTACCAGGCAGGTGCCGTTGGCCAGCTCTTCGCTGCCCAGGATGACCACAAAGGGGACCTGTTTTTTTTCTGCGTATTTGAACTGTTTGTCGAATTTGGTATTCTCATGAAACAACTCGCTGGCAATACCCTTTTTACGTAATTGCTGCATCAGGCCAAATGCCTGTTTGCTTTCAGCTTCGCCGAGGTTAAAGAATAGTACGCGCGTGCCGGCCTGTACTTCTTCGGGGAAACATTTCAGTTCTTCCATTACATCGTAAATCCTGTCTACGCCAAAACTGATGCCCACACCGGGTACATTGGGCACGCCGAATAAACCGGTAAGGTCATCATACCTTCCGCCGCCGCCGATGCTGCCCATCTGTACATTCAGCGCTTTTACTTCGAAAATGATACCGGTGTAGTAATTCAATCCACGGGCGAGGGTGAAATCAGTAGTGAGCGGTGAGTGGTGAGTGGTGAGTGGGTAGTTGAGTACGTATTCAATTTCTTCAATGCCTTTCAAACCGGTTTCGTTGTTGCCGATGAGCTGTTTGAGGGCGGTTATTTTTGCTGCATTACTGCCCGCTATCGAAAGATATTGTTCAATGGTGGCGATCTGTGCATCGGTTAATCCCTTGGTGGCCAGTTCCGCTTTTACTTTTTCCAATCCGATCTTATCCAGTTTGTCAATGGCCACGGTAATATCTACCATTTTATCGGCACCGCCGCAGAGTTCTGCCAGTGCTGCTAATATTTTCCGGCTGTTGATCTTGATCTCTACCGCAATGCCCAGTTTTTCAAAAACGGTGGCATAGATGCCTGCCAGTTCCACTTCATTTAACAGCGATTTACTGCCCACCACATCTGCATCGCACTGGTAAAACTCGCGGTAACGGCCTTTCTGCGGTCTGTCGGCACGCCATACAGGCTGCACCTGGTAGCGTTTAAAAGGAAGGGTGAGTTGTCCGTAGTTCATGGCCACATATCTCGCAAAAGGGATCGTGAGGTCGTACCGTAAGGCCCTTTCTGTAATTCCTTTGGTGTTTTTACCGGCTAATACTTTTTCAAAATCTGCTGTAGCCTGCTGGTGTTTATCAGGGTTATCCAAACCGTTGTTCAGGATCTTGAAAATGAGTTTGTCACCTTCTTCCCCATATTTACCCATCAGGGTATCCAGGTTTTCCATGGCCGGCGTTTCCAGTGGCTGAAAGCCATAACACTCAAATACATGGCGGATGGTCTGGAAAATATAATTGCGTTTGTGTACAACAGCCGCGCTGAAATCTCTGGTTCCTTGTGGTAAGCCGGGTTTGCTCATGGGTGGGTATTCGTTAATGAAGTTCTGTAAAATGGTTGGGGAATGGCTCTCCTTATCCCACTGTTGGTTGTTCTCTGTATTGATCGATCAGTTTGTCGCAGGCCCGTCTCAGCAGATCAAATACATATCTGTAATCTTTCTCTGTTCCATACCAGGGATCGGGCACTTCACGGTTCTCGCCGGGGTAAAGCAGGTCGAGGATCATTGTCACTTTCCTGTCATTTTTTTCTATCTGCCAATAGTCTGCGCAGATCCTTTTTACCGCTGCATAATTCTCCTGGTCCATTACAAACAGGCGGTCGAAAGATAGCAGATCTTCTTTCACCAACTTCCGGCAGCATTGTCCGCTGATATCAATTCCATGGTCCCGGGCCACTTTCTGCGATAACACATGGGGTTGTTCGCCAATATGATATCCGTTGGTGCCCGCGCTGTCTACTGTCCAATCATAACCGGCTTCCCTGGCTTTTTGTGCTAAGATGCCTTCTGCCAATGGACTCCTGCAGATATTTCCCAGGCAAACCATCAAAATTCTCATGAGCGCAAAGATAGTGTTCCGCTGCAATTCAGCTGCCTGATGAAAGGGCAAAAGCGGCTAACATTCATTAGCATTAAATGCAGGTGTTTATGGAATTGCCGCGGAACCCGCATCCCATAAGCAGTAACCGGTGAATTGTTTCAAATTGTCGGCCACAATTGTTGGACACAAATAAAATTATTGCCTAAATTGCCCATCCCTGTTTTAATTGATTGTTAAATGGAGAATGAATTCAGAGACAAACAGAAGAAAAGTTATAATTTAATGCGGATGTCTTATGACCTCACCATCGCCGTTTTATTGCTTGGCATGGCGGTGATCATGCTGTTTGCAGATAAACTGAATGTGGAACAATTGCTGGACAAAGACAATGAATTTTTCAGGTACTTTTTTGGCGGTCTTTGTCTTTTATATGGTGGTTTTCGTTTATACAGGGGGATTAAGCGTAATTAATAAGATGAGAAACAGTGTGTTATACGGTGTTGTAGTAGGTCTGTCTTTGTTCTTTGTTTCTTGTAACAGATCGGGTAAAAAAGCGGATCCAAGGGATACACCCACGCAGGGTACGATCAGGATCAGTGTAGATGAAAGCTTTAAGCCTGTTATAGAAGAACAGCTGAAAGTGCATCATTCCTCTTTTCCCAATACCCGGATCGAAGTTTCGTATAAATCAGAAGCAGCCTGTTTCCGGGACCTGCAGTCTGATAGTACGCGGATGATCATTGTTGCCAAAGGACTGAGCGATGCGGAGGCGGAGATCTTCGAGAACAGCCTTTCGTTCAAGCCCCAATACGGGATCCTGGCTTACGATGCGGTGACTGCGATCGTGAACAGGGCTGCGAAAGACAGTGTGTTCACCATTGCACAATTGAAAGACATACTCAGCGGCAGGAACAATATTACCGCTGTAATGGATGGGAAAAATGCGACGAGTACGATCCGCTACCTGCAGGATAGTGTGCTGCGGGGAGAGCCCCTGGGTAAAAATGTAGTAGCGGCAAAGAACAGTGAGGAAGTGATAGAAGTGGTATCCGGTAATCCGAATGTAATAGGTTTTGTAGGGCTGAGTTGGGTGGGCGACAGTTACGATCCCAAGCAACTGACACAATTAACAAAAATCAGGACGGCGTTGGTGGAATGCGTTAAATGTGAGGAGAAAGACCTGTTTGCCAAGCCTTCACAGGCATCATTGGCATACGGTCAGTACCCGCTGGCACGCCCCTTGTATTATATATTGAAGGAAAATTCTGCCGGGCTTGGCACAGGTTTCATGAATTTCATGAGCCTGGAAAGAGGACAGCTGATTTTCCGGAGATCTTTCCTGGTACCGGCTAAGATGGGGTTTAACCAGCGGTTAGGAAAAATCAAAGATGCAGATTGACACTATAATTATAAAAAAAGCAAAATGAAGAAGACCGT
>Ga0255338_1006081_pt1 | contig 10544 bp, 8 predicted proteins | sample MeOH1_35cm_T4_19_FD_203715 | JGI IMG/M metagenome (GOLD analysis project Ga0255338, IMG submission 203715) | Sandy soil microbial communities from University of British Columbia, Vancouver, Canada - MeOH1_35cm_T4_195 | ecosystem: Engineered > Artificial ecosystem > Sand microcosm > Unclassified ... | reverse complement strand
GGCCCTGGCCGCCGACCTGCGCGTCGCGGCGGCCGCCGCGGTCCAGGAGGGCCGCCGGGTCTAGGAGAGGCGCCCTCGGCGCGCCGGGCTACCCGTTCACGCGCGCGACGAGCGCATCCACCGCCTCCGGCCCGCCCGGGACGGTGCCGAAGGTGGCGAGCACCCACAGCGGGATCTGGCGAATCATCTCGTCGTCCGGGATCGGCATGCCGCCCTCGTCGAGCAGCGTCCGCAGTGCGGGGCCGCCCGCCGCGTCGGCGAGCCACTCGACCATGGTCGACATCGCGTCGAGCGGCGGTCGCACCCGCTCGCCGGGGACCTGCACGGACACGCTGCCGCGGACGTCCCGGGAGGACGCGGCGACCTCGACGACGAACTCGCCGCCCTCCACCACCCAGCGCCGCAGCGTCGGGTGCCAGTAGGACAGGTCGCGCGCGGTCAGGTCGAACGCCACGTCGGCGGACTCGCCCGGCGCCAGCCGCACCTTGCGGAACGCCTTGAGCTCGCGTGTCGGCCGCTGCACCGACGCCTGCGGGTCGCGCACGTACACCTGCACCGTCTCGGCGCCGGCCACCGCGCCGGTGTTGGTCACCCGCACCGACACGCGCACGCCGTCGCCGGCGGTCGTGGCGGTCACCTCGTCGTACGCGAAGCTCGTGTACGTCAGGCCGTGCCCGAAGGGGAAGGCCACCGCCACGTCCCGGGTGTCGTACCAGCGGTAACCCACCAGCACGCCCTCGCCGTAGCGGACGTGTCCGAACTCGCCGGGGAAGTTGCCGTAGGCAGGCGTGTCCTGCAGGCGCAGCGGGATGGTCTCGGCCAGCCGGCCCTCGGGGCTGCGGCGCCCCAGCAGCAGCTCCGCCGTGGCCGAGCCCCCCGCCTGGCCGCCCAGCCAGGTCTCGAGGACCGCCGGTGCGGCGTCCCGCCACTCCACGGTGACGGCCGCGCCGTTGGCGAGCACGACGACGAGCCGCCGGGTCACCTCCGCCAGCGCGTGCAGCAGCGCCACCTGGGTGTCCGGCAGCGAGAGCCGCGGACGGTCGTACCCCTCGGACTCGTCGGCCGCGGGGAGCCCGACGAAGGCGACCACCGTGCCCGCGGTGCGCGCCGCGTCGACGGCCTCCGCGCGCAGCAGCGTGTCGCCGGCCGCGTCCCCGGACAGCGTGAACCCCGGGACGAACGGCACGTCGACCCCTGCGGCCTCGCGCAGCGCGTCCAGCGGGGCGTCCACCCGCGTCGGGTTCACCTGCGAGGAGCCGGCGCCCTGGTAGCGCGGGGTGCGGGCGAACTCGCCGACGACGAGCAGGCCGGCGGCATCCGCCGGCGACAGCGGCAGCAGCGGCCGGCCGTCCACCGGGTCGTTCTTCAGCAGCACCGCCCCCGCCGCGGCGGCGTCGCGGGCGAGCGCGTGGTGGGCCTCGCGGTCGAACGCCGGGCCGGGCTCCGTCAGGCCGCGCGCGACGAGGTGCAGCACGCGCCGTGCGGCGACGTCGAGCACGGCCTCGTCGAGCCGGCCGTCGATCACGGCGGCCACCACGTCGAGGTCCGGCCGCGGGCCGATGCCGGGCATCTGCAGGTCGAGGCCCGCCACCAGGGAGGCGACACGGTCGTGGACCGCGCCCCAGTCGGAGACCACCATCCCCTCGAAGCCCCACTCGTCGCGCAGCACGGTGGTGAGCAGCCAGCCGTGCTCGGACGCGTACACGCCGCCGAGCTTGTTGTACGCGCACATGACGGTCCACGGCTGCTGCGTGGTCACCACGTGCTCGAACGCCGGGAGGTAGATCTCGCGCAGGGTGCGCTCGTCGACGTCGACGGACACCCGCATCCGGTCCGTCTCCTGGTTGTTCGCCGCGTAGTGCTTCAGCGACGTGCCGACGCCCTGCGACTGGATGCCCTCGACCAGCGCCGCCGCGAGCCGGCCGGCCAGGTGCGGGTCCTCGGAGAAGTACTCGAAGTTGCGCCCGCACAGCGGGCTGCGCTTGATGTTGACGCCCGGGCCCAGGAGCACCGACACGCCCTCGGCGGCCGCCTCGACGCCCAGCGCGGCACCGACGCGTCGCAGCAGGTCCGGGTCCCAGGTGGAGGACAGCGCCGCCGCGGTGGGGAAGCACGTCGCGGGCACGGACTCGCCCACGTTCGCCTCGCCACCCTCGGCCACCTGCTTGCGCAGCCCGTGGGGTCCGTCGGTCATCATGATCGCCGGCGCGCCGGGGACCGCGGTGGTGTGCCAGAAGTCGGCACCGGAGGTGAGCGAGGCCTTCTGCTCCAACGTCAGCCCCGCAAGCACGTGCTCCACGTCGAACGTCATCGTCCATCCCTCCCAGGTGCCGGCCCTCCCCGGTGGCCGGGTCCGCCTTCAGAACGCTAGCGGCTCCCGGACGGCGTGGGGTGGGCGGTAGGTCGGCCCGCTCAGCGTCCGGCGGCCGGCACCAGGCACGTCACCCGCGTCCGACCGGGATCCGGCGCCCAGACGACGAGCGGTCGCTCCGCCACCCGCCCGCGGCACAGGCCCGCCGCCGCCTCGTCGAGCCCGCGGCGGTCGGCCGGCGGTGTTGTGAGGTCGGCCACCAGCGCCACCTGCGCCGCGTGGTCGTCGGCGCACGGCACCACGCGCACCACGAGCACGTTCCCGTCGTCGGGCAGCCGCGCCACGCAGTTGCCCTCCGTCAGCTGGGTCGCGACGGCGAACCGGGGTGCCGCGACGTCCGCCGGCAAGGGCCGCAGCAGCAGCCAGACGAGCCCGCCGATCGCCACGTACCCCAGCAGCCCGACGATCCCGAGCGCCACCCCGGCCCACGCCAGCCCACGACCGCGCGTGCCGCGCCGGCGGGTGCGCGCCAGCCCGACGGCACCGAGCGCGATCGGCACCGGCCCCAGGCCCGCGACACCGGTGGCCAGGGCCGCGATGCTGACGCCGTCCCAGCGGGGGCGCGGCGGCTGCCAGCCGGGGGCGTAGTAGGCCGGCGGGTACGCGTACCGGTCGTCGGGCGCGGTCACGAGGCGCTCACGGCAGCGCCACCTCGAGCACCACCGGGACGTGGTCGGACGGGCCCTTGCCCTTGCGCTCGTTGCGCTCGATGGTCACCCCGGTCACGGCGGCGGCCAGCGCGGGCGACGCGTACGTCAGGTCGATGCGCATCCCCTCGTTCCGGGGGAAGCGCAGCTGCTGGTAGTCCCAGTACGTGTAGACGTGCTCGCCCGGCAGGTGCACCCGGCTGATCTCCGTGAACCCGGCGTCGGCGATCGCGGCGAACGCCTCCCGCTCCGCGGGGGTCACGTGGGTGCGGCCGGCGAAGAACCCGATGTCCCACACGTCGGTGTCCAGGGGCGCGATGTTCCAGTCGCCCACCAGCGCGATCCGCGCCGCGGGGTCGTCGTGCAGCCAACCCTCCGCGGCGGTGCGCAGGGCGGCCAGCCACGCCAGCTTGTACTCGTAGTGCGGATCTGCGATGTCGCGGCCGTTGGGGATGTACAGGCTCCACACGCGCACGCCGCCGCACGTGGCACCCAGGGCGCGCGCCTCGACCACCGGCGGGTCGCCCCACGCCGGCTGGCCGGGGAACGTCCGCTCCACCTCGGCGATGCCGACGCGGGACGCGATCGCCACGCCGTTCCACTGGTTGTGCCCGAACGTCGCCACCTCGTAGCCGAGCGCCTCGAACCCCTCGCGGGGGAACGCCTCGTCCTTGACCTTGGTCTCCTGCATCGCCAGGACGTCGACGCCCGAGCGGGCGACCCAGTCCAGGACGCGGTCGATCCGCGACCGCACGGAGTTGACGTTCCAGGTGGCCACGCGCATGACGCGAACCTACCCGGAGGCACCGTCAGCGCACGTCCTCGTCGACCCAGTCCAGGGTGCGGGACACCGCCTTGGTCCACAGGCGGTAGCGGCGCTCGCGCTCGTCGTCGGCCATCGCGGGCACCCAGCGCCGGTCCTCCTCCCAGTTCGCGGCGACCTCCTGCGGACCCGACCAGAACCCGACCGCGATGCCCGCGGCGTACGCGGCGCCCAGCGCCGTCGTCTCCGCGACCTTCGGCCGCACCACCGGCACGCCCAGCACGTCGGCCTGGAACTGCATCAGCGTCTCGTTGCCCACCATGCCGCCGTCCACCTTGAGCTGCGTCAGCGCGACGCCGGAGTCGGCGTTCATCGCGTCGAGCACCTCGCGGGTCTGGAAGGCGGTCGCCTCGAGGGCGGCGCGCGCGATGTGCGCCTTGGTGACGTACCGCGTCAGCCCGACGAGCGCACCGCGCGCGTCCGCGCGCCAGTGCGGCGCGAACAGCCCGGAGAAGGCCGGGACGAAGTGCGCGCCGCCGTTGTCCTCGACGCTGGTGGCCAGCGCCTCCACCTCGTCGGCCGACGAGATGATCCCCAGGTTGTCCCGGAGCCACTGCACCAGCGAGCCCGTCACCGCGATCGAGCCCTCCAGCGCGTACACCGCGGGGGCGTCGCCCAGCCGGTACGCGGGCGTGGTGAGCAGGCCGTGCGTGCTGCGCACCGGCGACGTGCCCGTGTTGAGCAGCATGAAGTTGCCGGTGCCGTAGGTGTTCTTCGCGTCGCCCGGTGAGAAGCACGCCTGCCCGAACGTCGCCGCCTGCTGGTCGCCGAGCACCCCGGCGATCGGCACGCCCGGCAGCAGGCCGCCCTGCCGGCCGTGGCCGTACACCTCGGACGACGAGCGGATCTCCGGCAACATCGCGAGCGGGACGCCCATCTCGGCGGCGATGTCCGGGTCCCACGCCAGCGTGCGCAGGTCCATGAGCATGGTGCGTGACGCGTTGGTGACGTCAGTGACGTGCACGCCCCCGTCGACGCCGCCCGTCATGTGCCACAGCAGCCAGGAGTCGGTGGTGCCGAACGCCAGCTCGCCGCGCTCCGCCCGCTCGCGGGCGCCCGGCACGGCGTCGAGGATCCAGCGGATCTTCGGGCCGGCGAAGTAGGTGGCCAGCGGCAGGCCGACGCGCTCGCGGTAGCGGTCGGCGCCCGAGGGGCCTCCGCGGGCACCGTCGAGCGACGCCAGCTGCTCGCAGATCGCCTGCGTGCGCGTGTCCTGCCAGACGATCGCCGGGTGCACCGGCTCGCCGGTGGCCCGGTCCCACACCACGGTGGTCTCGCGCTGGTTGGTGATGCCCACCGCGGCGATGTCGCGGAACGTCACCTCGGCGCGCGCGAGGGCCAGCGCCACCACCTCGCGGACGTTGGCCCAGATCTCCAGCGGGTCGTGCTCCACCCAGCCGGGGCGCGGCATCAGCTGCGCGTGCTCCTTCTGGGCGGAGGAGACCACCCGGCCGGCGCGGTCGAAGGCGATGGCGCGCGTGCTCGTCGTGCCCTGGTCGATGGCAAGGACGACGCGGGCGGTGGCGGAGTGGGGCATCGGGCTCCTCACGGCGCTGCGGGACGGGCGGTTCTGGGGATCGGCCTCGATCAGGAGCGGGCGCTCGCGGTGCCGAGGTCGGCCATCGGTGCGACGTCCGTCGCGGCCAGCCGGACCGCCGCGGCCGAGGCGTCGTCCTCCTGGAGCGCCGCGGCCTCCTCGGCCGCGACGCGCTCACGGTACGCCTGGACCTCCCGCCCACGGGTCGCCGCGTCCCACCCCAGCAGGGGCCCGACGAGGTCCGCGGCCTCCTCCAGCACGGCCAGACCGCGGTCCGCCTGCTCGTGGTTGAGGCGGATCCGGTGCATCAGCACGTCGTCGAGGTGCAGGGCGCCCTCGTGCGTCACCGCGTACACGACCTCGGCCCGGGTGTAGGCCGGCGCACCGGCCAGCGGGGCCGCGAGGTCGGGACGTGCGTCGACCAGTGCCACCAGCTCGTCGAGCAGCGACCCGTAGCGGCCGAGCAGGTGCCGCACCCGCGCGGCATCCCAACCGAGGCGGGCGCCGGCGCCCTCCGCCCGGGCGGTGACCTCGGCCAGGCCCTCGGCGCCGGCGAGCGGCAGGTGCCGGGTGGTCGACGGGCGGACGGCGGCCTGCTGCGCCCCGATCGCGAAGTCGACGGCGTCCTTCGCCATGACCCGGTAGGTGGTGAGCTTGCCGCCCGCGATGACCGTCAGGCCCGGGGCGGGGGAGGCGACGGTGTGCTCCCGCGACACCTTGGCCGAGCTGGTCCCGGCCTTGGTGCGCGGCTGGAGCAGCGGGCGCAGGCCGGCGAACACGCCGACGACGTCGTCGCGCGACAGCGGCCGGGCGAGCACCGCGTTGGCGTGCTCCAGCACGTAGTCGACGTCCTCGCGGGTGGCGACGGGGTGACGCAGCTCCTGGTCCCACGGTGTGTCGGTGGTGCCGATCACCCAGTGACGCGGCCAGGGGACGAGGAACAGCACCGACTTCTCGGTCTGGAGGATCAGGCCCACGTCGCCGGCGATGCGGTCGCGGGGCACGACGAGGTGGACGCCCTTGCTGGCGAGCACCTCGAGCCCTCCGGTCCCCGCGAGTGCCTCCGTCTGCTCGGTCCACACGCCGGTGGCGGCGATCACGTGGCGCGCGCGGGCGGCGAACCGCTCGCCGGTCTCCGTGTCGAGCAGCACGGCGCCGGTGACGCTGCCGCTCTCGCTCGTCGTCAGCCCGACGACCTGCGTCCGGCTGGCGGCCAGCGCGCCCTGGCTGACGGCGGTGCGGACCAGGGCGCCCACCAGCCGGGCGTCGTCCACCTGGGCGTCCCAGTAGCGCACCGCGCCGACGGCAGCGCGCGGGTGAAGGTCGGGGAACAGCCGCCGCATCGCCGTGCGGCTCAGGTGGCGGTGGAACGGCATGGCGCGGCGGGTGCCCGTCGCGGTGGCCAGCGCGTCGTAGAGGGCGACGCCCGCGCCGACGTACGCCCTCTCCCACACGTGGTGCGTCAACGGGTAGAGGAACGACACGGGGTGGACCAGGTGGGGCGCCAACGTGGTGACCAGCAGGTCGCGCTCCACCAGCGCCTCGTGCACCAGGTGGAAGTCGAACATCGCCAGGTAGCGCAGCCCGCCGTGCACCAGCTTGCTGGACCGGCTCGACGTGCCGCTCGCCCAGTCCTGCGCCTCGACGATCGCGGTGGACAGGCCCCGGCCGGCTGCGTCGAGCGCGATCCCGGCGCCGGTCACGCCGCCGCCGACGACGAGCACGTCGAGCTCCGGCCCGCCCTGCCCGCTCGCGCGCAGGGCGTCGAGCGCGGCGGTGCGGGCCTGCGCGGTCAGCGGCAGGGTGGTCATGGGGGTGCTCCTCGTCCGACGGTCACTGCTATGGTCACCTCGGGGTGCACAAGTTCTCAAGCCGAGTGCACAAACGTGCAGAGGCGAGGTGGCGCATGGGGCCGCGCGTCGAGCGAGGGCCGCGCCCGGAGCGGGAGCAGCGCACCGCGCCGGGGCCGCGCACCGAGCGGGAGCAGCGCACCGAGCGGGAGCAGCGCGACGTGCTGCGGGCCGCGTCGATGTACTACCTCCAGGACCTCACCCAGGACGTGATCGCCCGGCACCTCGGCACCTCGCGCTCCACGGTCTCCCGCCTGATCAAGCGCGCGCGGGAGACCGGGCTGGTGGAGATCACGCTGCGCCCCGCCTCCACCCGCGCGCCGGGTCTGGGCCGCTCGCTGCAGGCGACCTTCGGGGTGGACGCCTACGTGGTGCCGGTGCCGGACACCGCCGGCGAGGTGGAGCGGCTGGAGCAGGTAGCCACCACCGGGGCCAGGCTCGTCGGCCAGTGGTTCGACTCCGACATGGTGCTGGGTGTCGCCTGGGGCACCACGCTCGCGGCGGTCGCGCGGCACCTGGTGACCAAGCCCACCCGCTCGTCGGCGGTGGTGCAGCTGAACGGCGCCGCGAACACCCGGACCACCGGGATCGAGTACGCGTCCGGGCTGATCTCCACCTTCGGCGCCGCGTTCGGCGCGGCCGAGCACTACTTCCCCGTGCCGGCGTTCTTCGACTTCCCCGAGACGAAGGCGGCGATGTGGCGCGAGCGCTCGATCCGCCGGGTGCTGGAGATGCAGCGCCGGGCGGACGTCGCGGTGTTCTCCGTCGGCGCCGGCGCGGGCGCCGTCCCGTCGCACGTGTACTCGGCCGGCTACCTCGACGCCACGGACCTGCAGGTGCTGGCCGGCGAGGGCGTGGTGGGCGACGTGTGCACGGTGTTCCTGCGGGCCGACGGCTCGTGGCAGGACATCCCGCTCAACGCGCGTGCCACCGGGCCCACGCCGGCGGAGCTGGCCCGTATCCCGCGGCGCGTCTGCGTCGCCGCCGGCGATGCCAAGGTGCCGCCGCTGCTCGCCGCACTGCGCGCCGGGGTGGTGACGGACCTCGTGGTGGACGAGGTGACCGCGACGTCCCTGCTGGCGGCTGCGGGCGCCCGCGCCGGGCGCCGTCCGGTGACGGCTACGGTGACGGGGTGAGCGTCGCCGTCCGTCCCGCGCTGCCCGCCGACGTGCGCGCGATCCACGACCTCGTCGACCCCTACGCGTCGCAGCGGATCCTCCTGGCCAAGGAGTGGGTGGGCTACTACGAGGCCGTGCAGGAGTTCGTCGTCGCCGTCGACGAGGCCGGCGCGGTGATCGGCTGCGGCGCGCTGCACGTGCTGTGGTCCGACCTGGCCGAGATCCGCACGCTGGCCGTCGACCCGTCTCGGCGGCGCCACGGCGTGGGCCGCGCGCTGATGACGGCCCTGCTGGACCGTGCCCGCGCCATGGGCCTCACCCGCGTGTTCTGTCTGACCTTCGAGGTGGACTTCTTCACCTCCCTCGGGTTCCGGCCCATCGAGGGCACGCCGGTGACCCCGGACGTCTACGCCGAGCTGCTGCGCTCGCACGACGACGGTGTCGCGGAGTTCCTCGACCTGGCCCGCGTCAAGCCGAACACCCTCGGCAACACGCGGATGCTGCTCGAGCTGGTCTGAGCCGGGGCGCCGCCCGGCCGTGCGCCGCTATCCGGGCAGGGCGTAGGCCGCGGGCTCGTCGGCCGGCGCGACGGGCGCCCCGGAGGCGGACAGCGGCACGACGAGCCCGTCGGCCGCCAGCGCGGCCAGGCAGCGGTCGAGCTGGCGGCGATCAGGCCACGCCGCGGCGACCGCGTCCGCCGGCACCGGCCCGATCGCCTCGCGCAGCAGCGCCATCACCCGCCCCCGCACCTGCCGGTCGGTGCCGGCCCACGGCTGGCCGCGGCGGCGGGCCGCATGCGCGTCCGGTGGGCGCCCAGCAGCCAGCCACGCGCACGACGAGGCGAGCGGGCAGGCCCCGCAGCGCGGGGCACGGGCGGTGCAGACCAGCGCCCCGAGCTCCATCACCGCCAGCGACCAGCGCGCCGCGTCCGCGTCGTCGGCCGGCGTCAGGGAGTCGGCCAGCGCCGCCTCGGCCGCCGTCTGCGCCGGCGCGGGCAACGCGTCACCAGTGGCCCACCGGGCGAGCACCCGGCGCACGTTGGTGTCCAGCACCACCGCGCGGTGGCCGAACGCGAACGAGCGCACCGCCGCGGCCGTGTAGGGACCGACGCCCGGCAGGGCACGCAGCGCCGCCTCGTCGTCGGGCACCGCACCGCCGTGCCGCGCGACGATCGCGGCGGCGCACTCGCGCAGCCGCAGCGCCCGGCGGGGGTAGCCGAGCCGGTCCCAGGCCCGCAGCACGTCCGCGGCCGGGGCGGCGGCGAGGTCCGCCGGGGTGGGCCAGCGCGCCAGCCACGCCACCCACGCCGGCTCGACGCGCGCGACCGGCGTCTGCTGCAACATCACCTCGCTGACCAGGACGCCCCACGGCGTGCGGCCCGGCGCCCGCCACGGCAGGTCGCGCGCGTGCTCGTCGAACCAGGCGAGGAGCGTGGGCACGGACCATCCTCTCCCCTACCTTGCCCTCCTCACGCCCCGCCCCCACCTGACCCGCCCCCTCGCCCGGCCCCGACCCCCACCTTTTGCCAGGTTCCGGTCGTGATCCACGACCTCAGCCTCGCAAAAGGTGGGGAGCCGCAGCGGGCCGAGGGGCGGCGGGCCGGCGTGCGGGCGCCTACCCTCGACACATGGTCGAGGGGGGCTCGACGAGGCCGCGGGACCGGCGGCCCGTGGCGGGTACGGCCGACGAGGCCGCGACCCTGGTGGTGCCTGCGCAGCGCACCGAACCGCGCACGGGGTCCGTGGCCGTCGTCGGGCCGCTGCAGGTGGCGCCGTGCCGGTCCGTCGACGACGTCGCCGAGGTGTTCGGAACCCGCGGCGACGCCGCCCACTGCTGGTGTGCGTTCGACCGGCTCCCCGACGCGCAGTTCGACGTCCTGACGCCCGACGAGGGGCGCGACCTGCTCGCGCTGGAGCTGGCCGCACCGGGGCCGGCTCCGGGGTTGGTCGCCACCCTCGGCGGCCGGCCCGTGGGCTGGTGCTCGGTGGCGCCGCGCTCGCGGTTCCCCCGGCTGGCGTCGCGACGCACCACGTCGTCGCCGCGGACCGCCGCCGACGACCCGGACGTGTGGTCCGTCACCTGCTTCGTGGTGCGGCCCGGCTTCCGGCGCCGCGGCATCGCCGCGGCGCTGCTCGACACCGCCGTGGGGTACGCGCGGTCCCACGGTGCGGGATGGCTCGAGGGGTACCCGTCGGACA
>Ga0255338_1006080_pt1 | contig 10544 bp, 4 predicted proteins | sample MeOH1_35cm_T4_19_FD_203715 | JGI IMG/M metagenome (GOLD analysis project Ga0255338, IMG submission 203715) | Sandy soil microbial communities from University of British Columbia, Vancouver, Canada - MeOH1_35cm_T4_195 | ecosystem: Engineered > Artificial ecosystem > Sand microcosm > Unclassified ... | reverse complement strand
GGGAACTCTCATGCGCGACCATTCGCGGCCAATACCCCGGATCGGCTCCCCTACGGTCGGCCGGGCAGCGGCAGCGTGCGCGCCGGGTTGGCGGCTTCTTTGGCGCGGGCGGGGGGCTGCGGGAGGCGGGCCAGGAAGTACGGCTTCTGCACCAGCTTCCGGTAGGTGGCCAGCACCGTTTCATTGCCCGCCACGGAGTAGTTGTTGTCCGCGGCGCCGCCGGCGATGGTGTCCCAGCTGAACCAGTAGATCATCTTCACGCGGGGGAAGCGGGTGGGGAGGCTCTCATACATCCGCTGCATCTTCGCGATGGCGAACGCCGGCATCGCCGTTTTGCACGCCTTGCAGAAGCTGGTGGCGGCGTACTCGGAGATCTGGATCGGCTTCCGCGCGGCGTAGCGGCGGTAGACCGGCTCCAGCAGGCGGGTGGGGTCTTCGTTGAACGCCGGCATGGTCTTGTTGCCGTTGTGGTGGTGCACGCTGTAGATGTTCACGCCCACCCAGTCCACCGCCGCGTCCCCCGGGTAGTAGTAGGGGATCTTGTCGTCCGGCATGCAGTAGGGCGTCCACACCATCGCCACGTTCGGCGCCTCGTGGTGGAAGATGCTGGCGACGAGCTGGAACTTCTCCCGGTACGCCTTCGGGTTGCCGTGGTAGGCGGTCCAGTTGCCGTTCATCTCGCTGCCGAAGCGGAGGAAGACCGGCCCGCCGGACGCCGCCGCGGTGCGCGCGAAGTTGCGGAGGTAGTCGGAGTCGCGCACCTCTTTCAGGCCGTCGTTCGGCTCGAAGGCGAGGTTGGGCACGGCGCCCACTTTCCGCACCTGCTTCACCCACTCCGCCGGGAACGGCTGCCCGTAGCCCACGTAGCGCAGGTAGGAGGCGTGGCCTTTGCCCACCGTCTCCTCCCAGGTGCTCATGTCTTTGCCCACGTTCTCGTCCGCCATCACGAAGGCGCCCAGGTAGCAGCCCTTCTGCGGCTCGAACTTGGCCATCCCCGGCCGCACGAGGGCGGGGCCGGGGGAGGGCGGCACGGGCGGGAGCAGCGGCTCCGGCGCCACCTTCGGCAGCGTGCCGCCCACCAGCACCTCGGAGGCCTTCAGCTCTCCGGAGCCCGGCGTCACCGTGACGATGACGGTGATCACCTGGTCCGCCTGCAGCTCGCGCGGGGAGAGGAAGGCGGTGCGCTCGCCCTTCTTATAGATGTAAGTGTCGGGCGTGAGCTGGATGGAGCGGGAGAGCGGCGTGCCGTACAGCGTCCGCTTCCCCCCGGCCGGGATGGCGACCACTACCCCCAGGTCGAGCTGCCGGAAGTCCGGCCCCACCGCCGAGATCTTGCCGTCCAGCCGCAGTTGCCCGTCCAGCAAGATCGGCACCTGCGCCGCCGCCGGCCGCGCCGGGCTTCCGGCAGCCAACAGCAGCACGGGCAGCACCATCCAGCCGCCCAGAACTCCCCGCATCAACATCCGCACAGATCCGCCCCATTCGCATGCACCCCCTCCCGCGAAGCCGTCTCCCCCTTCCCTGGAGGGAAGGGGGCCGGGGGGTTAGGTTCATTATCGGCAGGCCGGAGCTGAGAAGCCGCTCGCTACGCGTTCGTGAGGTCGATCTTGATGCCCTCCCGCTCGAACTGGCCGAGGAGACCCACCTTGTCCACCGATTTCAGGTAGGCCTCCTTGGGCGCCACCTTGCCGGACTTCACGAGCGCGAAGAGGCTGTCGTTCATCGTGACGCAGCCGCGGCTCTTGCCGATCTGCATCATGCTGGTGAGCTGGTAGGTCTTGCCCTCGCGGATCAGGTTTGCGGCGGCGGGGTCCACCAGCAGGATCTCCAGCGCCGCAATCCGCCTGCCGTCCACCGTCCGGCAGAGCGTCTGCGCGATGACCGCCTTGATCGATTCCGAAAGCATGACGCGGATCTGCTCTTGCTGATCGGAGGGGAACTGGTCGATGATGCGGTCTACCGTGGTGGCGGCGGTGGTGGTGTGGAGGGTGCCGAACACGAGGTGGCCGGTTTCCGCCGTCTCGATGGCGATGGCGACCGTTTCCAGGTCGCGCATTTCCCCCACCAGCACGATGTCCGGGTCCTCGCGCAGCGCGGCGCGGAGGGCGCGGGAGAAGCTGTTGGTGTGCACGTGCACTTCCCGCTGGTTCACCAGGCAGTTGATGTTGTTGTGCACGAACTCCACCGGGTCCTCGATGGTGATGATGTGATCGTCCCGGTGCTTGTTCACGTGGTCCACGATGGCCGCGAGGGTGGTGGATTTCCCCGAGCCGGTGGGTCCGGTGACTACCACCAGGCCTTTGGAGAGGAAGCAGAGATCCAGCACCGCCTTGGGCAGGTTGAGCTGCTGCGCGGTGAGCACCTGGCTGGGGATGAGGCGGAACACGGCGCCGGGGCCATGCCGGTCCGCGAAGATGTTGCAGCGGAAGCGCGCCACCCCCGCCAGCTCGTAGGCGAAGTCGGTGTCGTGGTCCCGCTCCCACTCGTCCTGGTTCCGCTTGGGGGCGATCTCCCAGAGGATCCGCTTGAGGCGGTCCGCCTTGCTCACCTCATACTGGGCCAGCTTCTTCATCATGCCGTGCACGCGCACCATCGGCTGCTCGTTGGAGCTCAGGTGGAGGTCGGAGGCTTCCATCTCTTTCATGAGGCGGAACAGCTCGTCGATGTGGCCGATCTGCTTCGTCCCGGCGGCAACCGCCGGCTGGGGGGCCGCGGCATGCTGCTCCGGCAGCTCGGTGACCACCTGCACCTCGCTCAGCTTCGGCCGCGGCGGCTCCGACACGCCGATGCTCACCCGGAGCAGGCCGCCCTCCTGGCTTACGTCCACGTCTACGGTGCCGCTGCCGTACACGTATTGGAACACCATCGACTGACCGCCGGCGAAGGCCATGCGCTGGTCGTCCGGCATCACCTCGTTCAGCAGCGTGGTGATGTACGACATCGTGAGCAGATCCTTCGTCATGGGCGCGGAGGCGCCCCCGGGACGGTAGATCATGGCCTGATGATCACTCTCGAGGACGACTCGCTCGCCCCCCTGACCTTGCATGTACTGGATCACTCGATCGATGGAAGCCATAGCGCAGCTCCTTTGATGCCTGCCATTGCGGGAGGGACTACAACGGGCCCCGTCGCTTCCGGCTGCCTCGCGAGGTGCGGGGCCGCTCTGCGCGGGCCTTCATGTGGCACGTTCTCCACTGTAAGGTAGTGCGCCTGCAAGGTTTCTCTAACTTTGCTGCGAACGCATTGCGCCGCCTTCCGGCAGCCGCACCCACTCCCGAGAACCCCACCCGGGAGGTCGAGCACCTTCGCCTTGCGCCGGGAAGGCGGAGTAGGGAAGGGCTGCCGACGTGCTCCGCACCGGCGTTCGTCCTGAAAAGGCGGGCCTCCAGCCCCGCCCACTTCACAGAAGCGCGCAAAGCGCTTCGGAGGGCTCGACGGGGTTTCTTGGGGCGCCGCGTGACCCCGCCGGAAACCCGCACAGCCCGCCTTCCCGAGAGGACGCGTGATGAACGAAGGGCGCAGCGTGCTACCGCCAGCGCCCTTCCGGCGGCAGCGCATGCGTCCCTATGGAGAGGAACCTCTCGGCTCGAATTCCCACGCACCCACGCGCCTCCGGCCGATCCGTACTGATCCCACGCACCAGTACGCCACTCCCTTCGAATCCTTAAATGATCCGTGCGGCCCCTACCCGCAGCTCGCCCGCGGGGTAGGCGTTCGAACCGGGAGGGCATCTTGCCCCCGTTTTTTCCACTGCGGCAGGTTCTCGCGCGGCTTCCGGGCGAACCTGGCAATGCCAGCCTGGGCAAGCCACCGTGCGTCCGGAATCCGGAATCCGCCCGTCCGACCGCCGCCGACCGCTGTGATTACGAGCGCCGGAACGACTTTGCCGGTATCTGGCTTCCGGTCGTGGAGCCACGGCTGATTGGATGCAATAGAAGCCGAATGCTCGGTTTACGGGCTATTGATCTTGGGGTATAAAGAGAGGCGATGTACATCCGGCCACACAGGGACTTCCTTAACGGGATGATCGCCGGCTAACCGCCTGTTATCTAGTGCTCTGGACACCCCGGCGCCGGTCCTGTACTGCCACAGCCACGCTCTTCTCACCCAGATCCAACCTGCTCACTCTGATACGACACCGGCCCGACGCAATGGAATCCAGCCGTTGGCGTGTCAGGGTGAGTCAGGTACCAAGTAAAAGGGTGGAAGGACACATTCAACTTCTGTTTCAGAAGGAGAGAGTATGCATCACCTCTTCCGTCTGCGGCACCTGGGAATTTTGACTGCGGTCATAGGGGTGGGATTGATCCCCCTCTATGCTGCGCCAAATCTCGGTGCCGGAGAAAACTTCGCCGTCCTGGCAAACACGGTCATCGTGACCGGTGATGGGACGGTGAACGTAAACGCTCTAAACCCCGGTGGGGGCAACGGTATTGTCGGGTCAGTTAACCCCGCCAGTATTGATCCTCTTGCCACCGTAAACTTCGCCGCTACCTCTGCCGGCGCCGCCGCGGCGATTGCCGATGCGGACGCGGTAGCAGACGCGCTCTGCGCCGGCTCCACGGGAACCACGTTCCCGGCCGCCATGGGCGGCACCTACTTCCTGACCCCCGGCGTTTACCGGACTGCCGGCAGCCTTTCGTTGGGCGCCGCGGACACGGTCAACTTCAACGGTGCGGGTGATTACACCATCATCGTGCAGGGCGACCTGGACGTGGCCGCCACCACCGCCTTCACCCTGGGGGTGACGGACGAGGCGAACATCACCTGGGTGGTCTGCGGCGATGGCGTCGACACCACCGGCGTGACCCTCAACGGCGGCACCTTCCCGGGTCGCGTGGTCTCCGCAGAAGACATCCTGGTCTCCGCGGCCGCCAACGTCAACGGTAAGCTGATCGCCACCGGCTCCGCCACGGCTGCCGGTAACGTGACCTTCCAGGTACCGGGCGCGGGTGACACCACCACCGTGACCGACGCGGGCACTCCGCCGGCCGTTCAGGTCAGCAGCGCCAGCCTGGCTCCGGTCAACTCCGCTCTGCCGGCCCTCGCCGGAGCGGGCACCGTGGCCAGTCCGTACATCATCACCGTCGGCCAGACGCTGAGCTACTCCGTCAGCGCCAACGATCCGGACGTCGATCCGGTAACGCTGGACTCCGCGGGTGATGCTGGGCTGACCGGCTACGTGGAAACGGACAACGACGGGAACGCGCTTCCGGTAACCAACCTGATGGCGTTCGCGAACGTGTCTTACACCCCGACCAACGCGGACGCGGGCGACCACACGATCACCTACACCGCCACCGACGCCCAGGGCGGCGTGGCCTCCGCCTCCGTCACGATCCACGTGAACCTGGCGCCGACCTCCCTGGGGACGTCTAACGTCTCCGGCGAAGCGCCGTTCTTCGCGGGCACCACCGCGGGCACCGCGGCCAGCCCGTTCGTGGCGTGCGTGAACGATACGCTCACGTTCGACGTGACGGCGACCGACCCGGACTTCGCCAACGACGGCCTGGGCTCCAACACCTCCACGCTGGACGTGGCGGGCGAGACGGCCAGCTTCTCCTTCAGCCCGGCGCTGCCGACGACTGAAGGCGACGGCTCCATCACCACCACGGTGACCTACAACCCAACGGTGGCGGACGGCGGCTCGACCCAGACGCTGACCTTCACCTTCACCGACGAGTTCGGCGCGACGACGACGCAGGACGTGGTGATCTTCACCTCCAGCCTGCCGACGTTCTCCGCTCCGTTCACGGAGCCGGGTGGGGCGATCATCACGGCGTGCGTGGGCCAGCCGGTCCAGTTCGACGTGAACACCACCGATCCGGACACCACGATCCCCGGCACGCCGCCGACCCCGGAAACCGTGGCGCTGTACGTGGAAGGCACCCCCGTGGGCGCCGAGCACAACCCGAACTTCCTGGGCACCGACAGCGTCGGCCCGGACAATGACAGCGACGGCACCGGCGGCGACCTGCTGCTGACCGGCGACGAAGACGAAGACGGCAACCCGACCAACCAGACCAGCCGCTTCGAGTGGACCCCGATCGCGGGCGACGAGGGCACCTACCTCCTCACCTACACCGCGGAAGACGCGGCGGGCTGCACCACCGTTACCACCGTGACCGTAATCGTGACCAACGCGCCCACCGTTTCCGCCACCAGCGGCGGCAACCCGGTGACCGCGGGCCAGGTCCTCACGGTATGCCCGGACCAGACGCTCAACGTGCCGGTGACGGCCGTGGACGCGGATGGCGACGTGATTGCTCTCACCGCCACCGGCGCGCCGGCTGGCAGCTTCACTCCGGTTACGGGCGTCAGCCCGCAGACCAGCACGCTCAGCTTCACCCCGACGGCGGGTCAGGCGGGGCAGACGTTCAACGTGGTGGTTTCGGCCACCGACGTGACCAGTGCTTCTAACGTGGTCGGCGCCCCCGGCGTCAGCCAGTGCGACCCGACGGCGACCCTCGCGTTCACCATCCAGGTGGCGAACGTGCCGCAGTTCACGGTGACCGCGGCCCCCGGCACCACCCTCACGGGCGGCAACACCGCTAACGTGTGCGTGGGCCAGGCCGTCAACTTCCGCGTGCGGGCCACCGACGCGGATGCCGGTAACATCACGCTCACCCAGACCAGCGGCCTGCCCGCCACGGCCTTCACCCCCGGCCTGCCCACCAGCGGCAACCCGGTGGAGACCAACGTGAGCTACACTCCGACGGCCTCGGGCACCAACGTGATCACCTTCACGGCCACCGACCCGACCGGGTGTGCTACCAGCACCACGGTGACGATCAACGCCAGCGCCATCCCCACCCTGTCGATCGGCAGCGTGAGCGGCGCCCAGAGCGGCACCGGCACCGAAGCGAACCCGTACGTAGTGTGCGCCACCCCGGCCGTGCCGTTCACCTTCACGGTGACCGGAGCGGATTCGGATCTGGCCAACACGGTGACCCTGACGCACACCGGCGCGCTGCCGGGCGCCACGTTCACCACGCCGGCCGGGACCAACCCGGTTACGCAGACGGTGAGCTTCAGCCCGACCGCGGGCCAGGGCGGCCAGACGTTCGCGGTGACCTTCACGGCCACCGATAACAGCGGCGCCCCGTGCAGCGTGAGCCAGACGGTCAACATCCGCGTGACCAGCCTGCCGGTGCTCACGATCACCCCGAGCACCCTCACGGTGTGCGAAGGGGAAGCGATCAACTACCGCGTCCGGGCGACCGACGCGGAAGCCGGCAACGTGACGATCGGCGTGCCGACCATCACGAACAACGGCGGCGGCGAAGGCCAGCCGGTAGCCCCGGCGCTGACGCTGGTGAACACCCCGACCCTCCCCACCACCGGCAACCCGGTGGAGACGGTGGTGACGGGCAGCGCGCCGCTGGTAGCGGCCGACGTGACCTACACCGTGACCTACACGGCGACGGACAGCGACGGTTGCACCACGACCCAGGCCATCACGATCACCGTGCTCAACTCCTCGCCGGCGACGGTGCAGCTGAGCCGCGTGGGTGGCGAAGTGTTCGGCGAGCAGATCTGCTACACCGCGGTAGTCTTCGATAACTGCCCGGCGGAAAATGGCGGCCCGCGACGGCTGTCCGGCATCCAGGTCTGCTTCAACGTGGTGGGCACCACGGGCAACGACGGCCAGTTCTTCGCGACCACCAACGCGAACGGCGAAGCGGTCTTCTGCCTGACCCCGGTGTTCCCCGGCACGCTCACCGTGACGGCCGCCATCGACCAGAACGGCGACTGCATCGCGGATGCGGGCACGACCACCGGCACGGACAACGTGACGGTGCCGGCGCCGGTGCCTAACGGCAGCGGCACCTACATCACCGGCCAGGGTAAGGTGGACGGTTCGGATCCGGTCTTCGGAACGGCTCCGGTCATCGCCCAGTTCTCCCTGGACATCTCGCCCAAGGCGAACGGCACCTTCAAGGGTAAGGTCAACGTGCTCATTCCGGGCGCCGGCACCCTCCCGAACGGGAAGCTGACCAACGTGAAGATCAACACCACGCGCATCGAATCCGTAACGGTTACCGATACGGAGCAGGGGCGACGCGGTCTGATCTTCGGGGTCGTGAAGATCAGCGGCCTGAGCGCTGCGGGTCTGAACGGCACGCACCGGTTCCGCGCGGACGCCTTCGACGGCGGCACGCCGGGCATCCCGAACGACAGCATCACCATGACCATCCTGGATGAAGCGGGTGGCGTGGCGATCGGTCCGTTCGGCGGCACCCTCGGCTTCGGCCGCGGCGCCACCAACCCGAAGGACGACATCAAGATCCGCTCCGGTATCCGCGGCCGCTAGGCCCGGTTCCGGATCGCTGATCCTGAAACGAAAAGGGGGTCGGAGCCGAAAGGCTCCGGCCCCCTTTTTTCTTTTGCAGCAGGGGAGGGCGGGTCTCCCGCCGAGCCGCCCACCCCGTGCTACCCGCCGCGCAGTTCGTTCCAGGCGCCGCGATGCCCCACGGCCCCGCTTGGTCGCCAGACTTGGGTGCGGGACAGTGCTTGAGCCCGCGGCCTCACGTTCAACGCCCCATCCCCTCTTAACCCGCAACGCTTAACGCCTCAGCGGCTCCCTTTAAGAAATACGATTCATAATAGAAACCGGGGCATTGAGCGCCCGGGGAGGATGCGAGTGATTCGAAAGACAGGTATCGTTTTAGGGCTGATCGGACTGACGCTGGCCGGGCTGGCCCGGCCCGGCGCCGTGCTGGCGAAAGATCGAGACGCGGTGAGCCGGCCGCGCCTGGTGGTGGTGATCTCCATCGACCAGTGCCGTGCGGACTACATGACGCGCTTCGCCGACCTCTACCTGCCTCCCCGCACCGCGGACGGCGTGGGCGGGTTCCGCTACCTGATGGAGCGTGGCGCCTGGTACGCAGACTGCCGCTACGACCACCTCCGCACGGTCACCGCGGCCGGTCACGCCATCCTGGGTACCGGCGCGCAGCCGTACCTCAACGGCATCGTGGGCAACAACTGGTTCGACCGCGCCACCAGGAAGGGCGTCTACTGCGTGGACGATCCCAAGTCCCAGGTAGTCGGCGCGCAGTCCGGCAGCGTCGAGACCCCCATGTCCCCCGCCAACCTCCTCGTCACCACGGTAGACGATGAGCTGGAGTTGGCCACCGGCGGCGCCTCCCGGACCGTCTCGATATCGCTCAAGGACCGCGCCGCCATCCTGATGGCCGGCCACCGCGCCGACACGGTGGTTTGGTTCGACGAGATGACCAGCGGGTGGGTCTCCAGTAGTCACTACTTCCCGGGCGGCAAGCTGCCGGCGTGGGTGGAGAAGGTCAACGCCGCGAAAGATCCGGACCGCCTCCGCGCCCAGCCCTGGAAGCCGTCCGTCAGCGAAGAAGCGCTGCGCCGCGTCTGGAAGCCGAAGAACGGCATCGCCACGTTTTCACACGAGCTGACGGGCAAAGACTACCTCTCGTTCGCCAGCAGCCCCGCCGGCAACACCTTCATCTTCGACACGGCGCGCGCGGCAGTCGAGGCGGAAGCGCTGGGACAGGACGCCACCCCGGACGTGCTCACGCTCAACCTGGCCAGTAACGACTACGTGGGCCATCGCTACGGTCCGGACAGCGCCGAGTTGCTGGACATCACCGTGGCGACGGACCGCGAGATCTCCGGCTTCCTGAACTTCTTGGACAAGAAAGTCTCCGGCGGCCTCAAGAACGTGACGTTTGCCGTCTCCGCCGATCACGGCGTGGTGAACGTGCCGGAGCTGAACACGGCGTCCGGCGTCCCCGCCGGACGCTCCATCACCGCCACCGCCAAAGCGGCCGCGGATGCCGCCCTGGACGCGCAGGTGGGTCCGGCGGACTGGATCGCCAGCACGGACAACGGCGACTTCTACTTCTCCGAAGCCGCCCTTGCCGCCTATCCGAAGGAGCCGCGCGAGCGCCTGGAGCGGATTGCGGGAGACGCGGCCGTCAAGGTGAAAGGGGTGAGCATGGCGTACGGCCGCACCGCCGTCTTCGCCGGCCTGGTGCCGCACTCCGACCTGGGCCGCCGCATCACCCACGGCGTCCACCCCCAGCGCAGCGGCGACGTGATGCTGATCCTGGAGCCGCAGTGGCTCTCCGGTTCCGCGCCCATCGGCACCGGCACCTCCCACGGCGCCCCGTATCCTTACGATACGCACGTGCCGCTCCTGGTCGCCGGATTCGGGATCCGGCCGGACACCTACACCCAGCCCACCCAGCCGGCGCAGTTGGCGCCTACGCTGGCGCTGTTACTGGGTGTGGCCCGCCCCAGCGGCGCGGATGCACCGCTGCTTCCGGGTGTAGAGCGCTAGCCCGTACCGGTTACCATCACCGGCAGCGAGCAGAGTGAGCCGGGGAGAACAGGTGTGGCGGCGTCGTCTCGACGCCCTCCGGTGAGCCCCCGGCTCACCGGTCCGCCGAGACGGCGGCTCCACCTCCCTCCGCCCTACTGTTTAGTTCGCGATTGAACGGTAAACGCCCCGTGCAAGCGGGCGTGGCGGCGTCGTCTCGACGCCCTCCGGTGAGCCCCCGGCTCACCGG